>Ga0222714_10000431_pt1 | contig 48453 bp, 43 predicted proteins | sample C33_3DmetaG_FD_165048 | JGI IMG/M metagenome (GOLD analysis project Ga0222714, IMG submission 165048) | Estuarine water microbial communities from San Francisco Bay, California, United States - C33_3D | ecosystem: Environmental > Aquatic > Marine > Unclassified | place: USA: California... | reverse complement strand
ACCTTGGAAGACGTAAACGGTAAAAAGAGTTCGCCTTTCACTTTTTTTGGTTTCATCCATTTTTTTAAGTTTTTTAACGTATCACGAATCGAGCGAAGATTAAATCCCACTTCGGTTGTGTACGCCTCAAATTCCCCTTTATGAAGATCCAGCATGAGTGCCTCAAGAATTTCTTTTTGAAACGTTAAGATGGCTTTTCGTAATGTTCTTAATTGTTGAACACGAAAGGCATATGATTTTGTTTGATCAGTAAGAAAAAACGTCCGTTGTTGGTCTAAAATGGTTTGCTCGGTCGTTGTATTTGTTTGCATAATTCAGTCCTCTTCAATAGTATAATCAAATTATGAAAAAAACGCCGAAACGAGCACTAACCGTAGTCGCTAAAGCATTAATCGCTTTTGCAAAACGTCATTATTTACCTGAAGATAATGAAGAATTTAAACTTTTCTCACCCTCCGAGAAAACGCCTCAACGTTCCAACTATAAAGTCGATCATTCCATTGATGCCCTTTTTGAAAATCGCAGCATTGTACCGTTTCCAAAAAAGAAAAACTTTAACCAAATGTTGTTTGAACTCATGGACCAAAATGATGACTTTGACGAAGTTGCTTTTTATACCCACATACAAATTACCCGTTCCAATTGGTCCAAACTAAAATCCAACGATGATATGCTTCCTAAAAAACCAACGATGTTCAAATTAGTGATTGGTTTCCGTCTTAAGATTGACCAAGCTGAAGCGTTTCTTGCAAGTGCTGGGTACGCGTTTAATCACAGTGACTATTTTGACTTAATCATTTACAGTGCGGTCATGAATGAAATTTATGATTTAACAGAAATTGATACTGCACTAGAACATTACGCGAAAAAGACGCTGTTTTCTTTAAAATAAAAAGAGTGCTGAGGCACTCTTTTTACTAAGAAAATTTAGGATTTAATCGCGATCTCGGTGACCATGATCCCCGTGACCAGGGCGACCTTCATAACCTTTTCCTGTTTCACGAACCGTGAATTCATACACAATTTCACCTGTGACTTCATCCAAGGTTGGAACGGCTTCAATATGGAGGACTTGCCCATTTTCAATGACACGAATAAGAATGTATTCTTGACCCGTTTCGTCATTGATTTGACGACGGAATGTATAGGAGACGAGTTCCCCTTGAATCAAGGTTTTAAGACTGACTTTGAGTTCGCCATCACTTTCAGTTTCCGATTTAAAACTCATTTTTGAAAATTCACCGTCTTTTTTCATCGCGACACTGTATTTTTCTTCCGTGGAGTTATCTTCTAAATCAATTTCAACTTCGGTTTTGATCTTGATCCAATTTTGATCATCCAACGTAATGAAGAATTTCGTTTCCGTTTCCATTTCATCGTCATCATTATCGATTTCTTGGGCACCAATCAAGGCATATTCGACGCCATCAAAGATAGCAACCCCTTCGATAAAGATTTCTTGACCATCGATATCATCACCTAATTCACGATCTTTATAACGGTCATGTTCTTCACGATCTGATTCATCACGAAGTTCTGAGTCATCATAATCATCGTGATCTTGGCGATCTTCATCATCGTCTTTATCTTCATCGTCGTGGTCATCATCCCGACCTGGCATTCGAGGCGCAGGGGTTTCCGTAGAGGATGTGGGATCTTCAGAAGTTGTGACGTCACTCGTCGTTGCTTCCGAAGAAGTGACAACGTCTTCAGAACTCGTGACAACGTCAGAGCTAGAAATGTCTTCCGAACTGACAATGGTTTCTGAACTCGCATCTTCGGAGCTCACAATCACTTCTGAACTTGGTTCTTCAGAACTTACAACCGCTTCTGAGCTTGCTTCTTCCGAACTTACGGGGTCCTCACTGGTGACCACTTCAGAGCTTGTTTCTGAGGAGGTATTTTCTTCATTTGGATCACCCAAATAGTTAAAGTACATTGTGTAAGTAAGGGATACTCCGGCAAGATCACGAGTCGTAATGTCTAGTAAATACGCATATTCAGGACGATCACTGACACGTTCTACAACGGTAAAGGGAGCCCCTTCTTCACTGAGCAATAAATCCATTAAGGTAATGTATTGCGTGAAATCTTCCACTGCAACTTCTTCTGTGACTGGATCGGTTTCACCTTCAACGAAAAACGGTTGATCTTGAAACGCACCTGCAGTCGATACAAACGCACTCGAGGATAAGATGCTTAAACCAGTAATGGTTTTCATTCCCACTTTTTCTTTGACATCCTGGGAAAGTAATGTGGTTTCTTCAGGGAGTGAAGAGCTCACACTGGGGATATTGGTGCCACAGCTGACCATTAATCCTACGGCAGCAAAGGCAGTTCCGACTAGTTTTTTGTTTATCATACTAATCTCCTTTTCGTTCATTAAACAACGGGGGTATGTATTTTATTGGTAATCTTGAAATAAAAATTTTAAAACGGATGGCAAGCGTTTACACCAACTGGATTCATGATGAATCCCACCCGTTATTTCTTCATAATGATACCGTTTAACATTCCCTTTTTCTACGATTGCGTGATGAATACGGCGGTTTGAATCGAGATAACTCGAGGTGACTTCTAATCCCTCTTCTTGATCGCCGGTATCTAAATAAACGGTTTCAATCGTGTGGGTCGCATGATGAATCATGGACTCAAGTTCATTCGGTGAAACATAAAACGCATTCGATAAACCTGCAATATGGTGAACACGGTCAGCATAGTGATAGGCGGCTTGTAAGGAGATGACGCCTCCCATGGATGAACCCATCATAAACGTATGCTGAGCCTCGGGTAACGTTCGATAGGTTTGATCGATTTCGTTTTTGAAAGGACCGAAGACATAATCAAGATATTGTTTACCACGAGGTTCAATTTTCCATAAAGGATGAGAAGGAAAACGCCCAGGATACATATTATATTCTTCCAAGCGTTGATTGCCTTTTTGAGCACAACTGATGGACACTACAATAAAGGAGGGCATCGTCGATAAGGCCATGGCGTCTTGCATGCCCCAGGTTGCGCCCCCATAACTATCCGCTTCATAAAAAAGGTTATGACCATCATGACAATAAAGCACCGGATAGCGGCGATTGGTATTTGAAAAATAGTCTTTCGGTAAGGCCACATAGACAATGGCATCCCGCTTTAATTCCGGAAGGAAACGTGGTGTACGTTGAATGGTTATCACAGCGTTATTTTACCATAAAAAAATACCCACGAATTGATCGCCACATAAGATAGTCGTTGAATATAAACTCGGGATTAAGACAACGTTTTTCTTATACGGGGTTCCCCATTCAATCTCGTGGGTATTGTTATCCCATGGCATCATTAAAACATGAAAAAGTACGTATTCAAGAGGACCATGTAAGGTGTGGAATTATTCCACATTCCGTGGAGTGGATTTTTGGTTATTGTTGGCAGAACTAAAGAGCGGATCAATGCGATAGGATGAGTAAAATTTCGTAACGATATTCAAAAATTGTCGCAAGTAAATAATAAGTAATAATCCCGAAGTAACAATGATGGCGACAAGCGTGTAATCCGTTGATAATAAGGGCAAACCCGAGGTCATATTTAATAAAAAGATAATGGCAATATAATGGAGTGTCACAAAACTTCGGTGGACATACACCCCAAAGTCGTATTTATGAATATCATAATCAAGTTGTTCTTTAGGAATTCCTTTTCGAAGAACTGAAAAAAATCCAATACCATGACCTATAAGCATGAATAATAAGTAGAGGACTACAAAAAAGAGAAACGTGGAACTTTCACCTTTGAGATTAAAAAGCGAATACACACCCGCATAAAACATAAATACAGGTATAACCGAACCTACATATGTACCTAACATCATCATAAAAATACGTTTTCGCTCCTTGGCCGACACCGTTGTTTGATAAATAGCTTTGATGTCTAAGGGAAGTAAATAATCTTTGGTACGCTGACGATCGAGATGAATGTATCGCAACACGGTGAGTAAGGAAAAACCTAGCCAAAAAATAAAAGTGATAAGTAATGTATTGATTCGTGAAAGGAAAGGAAAAAAGATAAGTATGGCTTGGATCACGATGAGCCCAAGCAGGAGAAAAAAATATCGATCATTGACTTGGATTTGTTTGAGCCGAATTTGTTGGTAAGCTTGGGAATCAACTTTAGGGGGTTGAACGTCATCTTCATAGAAATAAGTGATGGGAACATGAAAATACTCCGCAATCATTTTAAGATTTTCTGCACTAATTTGTCGTGAATTGTTTTCCCAACTACTAATGGTGCGATTCGAAAAGTATAAACCTGCTGCGACCTCTTCTTGACTGAGTCCACGCTCTAAGCGTAACCGTTTTAACTTATCCCCCGATGTCATTGTCCTGCCTACTTTCTTGTTAATTGGTGTAAGGATCTTGAAGCGATGAATGCATGCCATATTCATCTTGCATTGCGCGATCTTGGGCTAGGAACATCCACTCTGTATACGTCTTTTCTTGATATTGGGTGGCACTTGTTTCCCCCGCACCAAAAAGATATTTTACTTCGGCAAGTCCTTGACGAACGAGCCAATAATTGAGCAGTTCATAGTCCGATTGCCCTGCATCTTGAATCCAAATCCATCCTAATAATCGCCCGTAAGGATCGAGTAATTTATCACCCGGATCGGTTTGAATAAGAATTGTTTCAGCACGTAATAAACGATCACACGTATATTGTTTTGCTAGTAATCCCCATTTCTCGGGATTTCCCGAGGTTTCTGGAGTATCCATATTAAGATAACGCACTCGTTTTGGACTACTTTCAATGAGTGAAGCAACCTCGCTCGGAAAGCCAAAGACGGTCGTATCCCCATCCACGCAGGATCCGATTCCATTAGCAGGATTATATTGAACGCTAAAGGTTCCCCCATTCCCCCATTTTGTTCCCGATTGATTGACATAAAACGTACTCGTACCGAGATACGATGAATCAATCCGTAATCCATCATAAGGAAATACTTGCGGATAAAAATAATTGGTTTGCGAAGATTCAACAGAACTTGAAAAATGGGAAGAGGGAGTCGATGAATTAGGAAAAGAAATACCAAGATCACACGAACTCGTTAAAAAAGTGACCAAAATTATGGTGGAGACACTGCGATAATTCATTTCTTTAATTATACACCTGCTAACTTTACAAAAGATATTATAATTACTTTATGTGTGGTCGCTTTACCTTAACAAAAAACCAAGATGAAGTCGTCGCGTTCATCGACAAAACCTTTCATTTAAACCATAATCAATTTCTTGAAAACTTTCAGTCTTCCTACAACATTGCTCCCTCACAATCCGTCATCACGATTCTTCATGATGGTCAAGCATTTAAAGGGGGATATTTATCGTGGGGCTTCCCTATCAAAACCGCCTCTCAAAAAATAAGTTTTATGGCCAATGCCCGAAGTGAAACTGTACACGAAAAACCGACGTTCCGACAAAGTTTTCGGCAAAAGCGATGCTTGATCCTTGCCGATGGTTTTTATGAATGGGATCGCCAACAAAAACCAAGTCAACCTCACTATTTTTATCTTGAAAACTATCAACCGTTTTGTTTTGCGGGGCTTTGGACTTCATACCTGGATGAACAAAATCAGAAAAAATTTGCACTTACTTTACTAACCACTACTTCTCATGGCACCTCGATGGCCCCTATCCACGATCGACTCCCGGTGGTGTTAGCCCCCGATCAATACGAATTTTGGACAAAATCAACAACCCCCATCGATGAACTTGCATTTTTATTTCAACCGTATAATGCCCCTCCGTGGCGCCATCATCCCATCAGTATGTATGTGAATCGAGTCACAAATAATGATTCCCAATGTATCGAAGAACAAAAAAAGTAGGCATAATACCTACTTTTTTGTTAATCAATTTTAGTGGATTAAAGAATCGTAGCCACAAATCCTGCTAACGCACCACCCGCTAAGGAAGCGAGCACAAGGAGTAAGGCTGGAACCCAAACAGGTTGACCTAATTTTAAAACGGTTGCCGTTAAACGAGGACCTAAGTCGCGAGCTACGTTGACCATCGCGTAGGATGCACCACCGAAAGCAAGCGCCGCCGCTAACACAGCAGCACCAACAGCTAAAGGAGTCAATTCACTTCCACCTAGAGCATTCACGGTAATTAAAACAAGTAAGGCTAACGTAAAGGATCCTAAGAACGAGGTGATAAGATTTTGAACCACATCTTTTTGTTCTGGGTTACCCGTTAATGGGGCAAGAGGATCTTTCGCAGCAGCGAATTGAGGACGGTAAATCACCCAAAGGAGTAAACCACCAACAAAACCACCGACTAATTGACCTAAGATATAGGTTAAAGCTTCGACGATATCAACACTACCTTCCACTAAGAAAGCGGCCGTCACTGCAGGGTTAATGTGAGCGCCACTACCACCGGCGATCGCCACAAAAACACCAAACGAAATCCCTAAGAACACTGCTAGAGCAGCAATGCCTTCTTTAACTTTTCCAGTTAAAGCCATGCTGGCGAGAATACCACCATGAATTAAAACGAATGCGGCAAGACCAAGAAACTCTCCTAAAAAAATGCCTAAATCCATAATTTAGACCTCCATTGGCGATAATTATAGCGAATGCTTTAAAAAAATCAAAATTAGTTAGTATATATTAATAATTTTTGACAAAACTATAAAAAGTGCTATTTTTATTTAGATATGAAAAGAATGAAAGGATTCATCCTTTTTATGATGTTGTTGGGGGTATATCACACTATTCCCTCTACTTTTAATAATACCGAAGCGGCAGGACCGGTCGTTTTACGCTATGCCCAAGATGATCTTGGGGCAAGCGACGTTAACACTGCAGACTTTAACCTTCAAGGTAATGGCGTCACGGTCACCAAAAACACATCAAAAGGTTTAGTCATGACGACTGGCGCAGGGCAAGCATCCTCCATATTCTTAAAGGAGCAACTTGCCGCAGATGCTACTAAGCCTGGATTTTCAACATATTTTGTTATGAATGTGTATAAATTAAATCCTGGACCTGCCGATGGTTATGTCTTTATTATTGCAGCAAACTCGAACTCCCTAGGTGAATCCGGAGGTGGCTTAGGCTATTCAGGAATCACAAACTCTATTGGGATTGAATTTGACTTTTATAATAATGGCGGAGAAAACATCGCTTCAAGTGATGTTTTTACCAATGGGCAACCCTACACAACTGCAGGAACCGTTTTTGATTCTGGGTATATAACGCGTTGGAATGCGGTTGGCACCAATGCATTAGTACGCGCATTTCACACGTGGGTTGAATACGACCATACCGCAGGCAAACTTGAACTTCGTGTTGCCGTTAGTAATAACGAATCCGCTTCATCGAGTCGACCAGCTCGACCAACGAATCCACTACTAACACGCACCGCGACTTACAATCAGATTAGTAATTTCTTCTATGCCGGATTTACAGCAGCCACTGGGGGTCAAATGCAACAAATGACCTTAAAATCGTGGTATATGTCCAACGCTTATATTGCCGGAGGTATTAATCCGGATCAAGATACCATTACGATTGATTCCACCCCTCCTACTGCTCCCACCATTACCACAACCGAATCTGGGGGTAATTACACGATGTCGATTTCAGGGGGAAGTGATGATACGGGCGTGGCCGGTTATCAATATCAAAATCCACTGGGTGGATGGGCAACGTATACCAACCCAATCCCTATGAACTTTATCGGAACCTATCAGGCCCGTACGGTTGACGTTGCTGGGAATTATTCGACCTCGGTTGCTACTGCCTATCTATACACAATTAGCTTTTCAGCAGGCGGAACGATTCGCACGAGCGTCAAACGTTCAAGTCTTGATCCAGAATATGCGATAACATACACCTACGATGATGGTACAAATTTATATTTTGATTGGTATGATAACAACTCATTTACAGGATCGCCTTTAACGGCTGTTGCACCCCGAACATCGTCCTTAGTTTTATACGGAAAACCGGTACAAAATGTCTTCCGTATTGATTATGTCCTCGATGGTGGAAGTGTCCAAACACCCAATCCTGAATTTTATTATCTTGGTGAAGGATTAATGCTTAGTGATCCTACCAAAGATGGTCACACGTTTGTCGGTTGGTTCTTAGATAGTGCGTTTACCAATCCGTATAATCCCGAACAAATTCCAGAAGAAAACTTTACGTTATATGCCTTATTTTCAATCAACTCTTATCAAGTCACCGTTTATTATCAAGATGACACTGATGATTTTGAGACGAACGCGTTTGCGTATGGTACATCGATTGCCGCGTTACTCGAAAGTCAAACCGTTCTTATCGAAAATGGAACGATTTCTAAATTAGGTTATACCTTTACCGGTTGGTCCATGGATGAAGCAGGTTTAATCCCGCTTGGATTAGGGGCTACTGTAACCGATGACCTTGCGCTTTATGGCCAATGGACTATCAACACGTATACCGTGACTTATCAACTTGAAGCTGAAGTCCTTTATACGGAACAATCTTATGAATATCAAACGCCTATTTCTTTCCCTGAAGCTCCTACTCAATATGGGTTTACTTTCCAAGGATGGGAATGGAACCAAGAACTCGTCGTTGATGGCACCTTGATGCCTGCACAACATTTCATTTTACAAGCCCGTTTTCAACGCAATAACTATACCTTATCGTTCCAGCACCATAACGGGAATACGTCAACCTTTGAAAATATCCCCTTTGAAACGCCTATTTCAGATTACGTTCCTCAGTCCATCGAAAAAACTGGCCATACCTTCGCGGGTTGGTTCTACGATGACACGTTCCTTGAACCGCTCGGTTTAGACGATACCTTACAAGCTACAACCACCTTGTTTGCAAAATGGACCATCAATGCGTATGACGTGATATTTGATACGCAAGGGGGTTCCTCCATTGCCACGATAAACCTTCACTATAACGAAACACTTGTTTTCCCGCTCGACCCTGTGAAAGAAGGGCACACCTTTATCGGTTGGTTTGCCGACAAAGAAGGGACCACACCCGTAACCTCTTTGGTTATTCCTGCAAACAACACCACCCTTTATGCACAATGGTCGATTAATACGTACACTATTAGCTTCGATACAGATGGCGGTAATACGCTTCCTTCGCTGGAACTCAATTATGCCGAAGAAATTCCTTTACTGTCACAACCAATGAAAACGGGTTATACCTTCATTTATTGGATGCAAATTGAGGATGGTATTCCTGTGGATATTGGAGTTCCTTTTTCAATGCCAGCGCATCACATGCTTTTAAAAGCAGTCTGGCAAATCAACCAATACACTTTAAGTTTTGAAACCAATGGCGGATCATCGGTTGCTTCTATCACCCAAGACTACTTGAGTGATGTGGCTGCCCCAAGTACCCCTCAACGTCTTGGTTACACCTTTATGGGTTGGTTCCAAGATGAAGCCCTCACCATGCCTTTTACCTTTTCTACGATGCCTGCTTTTGACCTTACCCTTTACGCCCAATGGGAAATTAACCAATATACTGTGTCTTTTAATAGTCAAGAAGGGTCCTTTGTTGACGCTATTATTTATAACTACAATGCCACGATCGAGGAACTTCCTACCCCTGTCCGTGAAGGCCATACCTTTTTAGGATGGACCATGGATGAAGCGGGATTAGAACCCTTAAATCTGAGTGCGATGCCCGCTTATGATGTCACCCTTTATGCGCAATGGCAAATTAATACGTATCAACTCCATTTGGTGTCACCGCACCTTGAATCCCCGTTTGCAACGCTTACGGTCACGTATGGTCAACAACCTCTCCTGCCCGTTGCCCCTGTTCGCAATGGGTATGTCTTCGCCGGATGGCTTATGAATGGGGTCCTTGTCAATCCCGAAACATTTGTCATGCCTGCATCGGATATGGTTTGGACTGCTGCTTGGACGCCATTGCAAAGCACGGTACTTTTTGTTTCCAACGATCAAACAACACTCATGACCGTCACGAGTGGAGAAGCGATTGGTACGTTACCGACACTCGCCATCAAAGCGGGTTATATTTTCTTAGGGTGGTCGTTAGCCCCGCATGATGCGACCCAAATCATTGATGCCTCCTATGTTGTTCCCAACGGTCAAACCTTACGTTTGTACCCCATTTGGGAAAAAACCAATGATGCGAGTATCTTATTTGGACAATTTGTTCAACTCACCCACCAATCGATTCAATCGTATACGTATGAAATTATCGTCTTCTCAATGACGATGCTCTTAGGATTAGGTTTAATGATTGCCTACAGAAAGCGAGTCGCATATGGCGAATAAAGCAGATAAAGTCAAAAAATTGATGGGCAACTTCGTCGGTGCCTCTGCATCCGTCGCCGTCATTGCCACGGTTGCAAGTTTTTCGATTTCCGTAGAAGCTAATTTTATTGATGTCACTGTCTTCCAGAACAAAGCTTTTTATCAACTTGAAGTGCGAGAAATTGTGGAAATTGAAGGATCGGGCGAGATTCCCGAAGATACCCCTGAACCCGTGAATACACCGGTACGCTTACGCGTCCAAAATCAATGGGATGATTTTTCGCTCCCCCTTATTTATGGCTACAATGAAGGTTTTATTGAACCCTTACGTGCTGACCAACAATACACCTTGACCATTGAACTTCAACAAGCGGTCGGTTGGACAAGTTTAGACACGATTATCTTTGATACCGATCCCGAAACCGCTGCCGTGATTTCCACGATTGAAGAAACGACCTCACCCTTAAATCCTCTTATTTCCTTCGATATGGATATCTTTACCCAAGATGGCGGCGTTCCTGCCGATGCCTGGTATGCAGATATCATCTACGGTCAAGTCAATGAACGCACGCTTTTAAGTGTCGGCGAAAATGCCCTTAGCTTTCCGGATTTACCGCATGTCAATGATGATCTTAGCGTCGATGTCATTGCCGTTTTTGGTGAAGAAGAACGCAGTATCACTTCGCGGGTGGTTCGTCCTACCGAATATGTGAATGCGTCGCTCGATCTATCCTTCCCCTCCTTATCGACCTTGCGCGTGGATACCGTTCAAGATAATGGATTCTTCCAAGGTGAATACATTGTCCGATTAAATGAAGACGCAACACCCCCAGTGGAATATCCGATGACGAATACAACTCTTGATATTAGCGATTTAACCCAAGGGGGAACGTACCATTTTGAATGGCTATTACGTTATTCGTTCCAAGGAGCATCTAAGGATGTTCTTCTTCATGAACAAACCATCTTACCCATTGTGACGCCCCTTTATGTTCTCAGTATCTTTGATGATGAAACAACCCAATCGGTTGAACTTACCATTGACAATGACCTTGACCTTGATAAAGTGGAATTAATTATTGAAACTACGGAAGCAACCATCTTGACGATGGAACGCATCAGCTTCACACAGGATGCCTCATACTACACGTTGACATTAACGGAACGGATTCCCTTACAAGCCACCGTTAAATTAGTGATCACACAAGCCGCGCCGTATGACTATCCTATTACGCTACAAACACTCGTGTTTCAAGGAGGACAATCACGATGAAACCAGCAGAAAAAGTAAAGCCAGACGTTTTACCATCCAATCCTGGGGATAAACCAAAACCGATCAAACCACCTAAAAAGGTGAAAGAACCGTTAACCAAAGAACAATTACGGGCTCGCAAGAAAGCGATTCAACATGGATTTTCCATTTTCTTTCAAAGCCTTGTGGTCGGGGGTTCGGTCTTTGTGGCAGTCTTCTCCGATTTACTCTTTGGTGACTCCGAATTTGGAGAAATCATTAAACGAACTTTAGGGAAATTCTTTGATATCGGATCGCTTATTTCCAATAACTATCTCCGTATCTTAGAAACCTTAACCGTCTTACTCTTTATGTGGATTATCCAACGTATTTATAACGCGGTGGTAGCCATCCTTGTCCCCAAGAAATTGCAAAATGGCACCACGATGCTCCTGTTAAAAAGTTTTGTGAAATACGTCATTGGTTTCATTGGTCTTATCTTCATCCTTACCGCGTGGGGCGTCGACTCGGTCACCTTATTAGCCTCCTTCGGTTTAATCGGGTTAGTTGTCTCCTTTGGGGCTCAATCCATTGTCGAGGATGTCATTTCCGGTATCTTCCTCATCGTTGAAAAACAATTCTCGGTCGGTGACATTATCATCATTGATGGCTTTGTGGGCCGCGTCACTGAAATTGGTTTACGCACTACCAAATTCCTTGATATTGCCAACTCCGATTTAAAAATTGTGAATAACTCGCAAGTCAAAAATGTCATTAACGCCTCCTTAAATACGTCCACTGCGGTGACGGAAGTCGGCATTGGTTATGAAGAAGATTTAGAACGTGTTGAAAAACTCATCGCGGAAGAATACATTCCTAACTTTAAAACCAAATACAAAGATCTACTCGAAGGGGATGTGTTATACCTTGGTGTCTCCGCCTTAGCTGATTCTTCGGTCAACCTTAAACTTGCTGCGAAGGTTCAAGAATCGAATCGTCCAAAAGTGTCGCGTTTACTTAACCGTGAATTCAAACTTTTCTGTGATCGTAACAAGATTGATATCCCTTTCCCACAAGTCACCCTCAACCACAAAAACGGCGATTCCTTCAATCAAAAATAAGCCTTCAAACAATCCTTTAAAAAGAGCGAACTTTCGCTCTTTTTTTTCATTCATTTTCCTGATTTAAACTTTATTTTTTTCTATATAATAAGGTCATGGAAAAGGACCTTACCTTACATTGGTTATCGGTTCCTGGTTACGAGAAAGTACTTTATTTTAAACAACCCAGTGTCCAACTGGAAGGCTATATTGCCATTCATTCCACACAACGGGGTCCCGCCTTAGGCGGTACTCGTTTTTGGCCATACAGTTCGCAAGACGATGCTTTAACCGATGTCTTACGTTTAGCCCAAGGGATGAGTTATAAAGCCGCAGGGGCAGAATTACCTTTGGGTGGAGGAAAAGCTGTTTTAATCGGCAATCCTAACTTATTAAAATCTCCCGAATATTTTCACGCTTATGCCCAAGTGATTAATCAATTTAAAGGGTCTTATATTACGGCAGAAGATATGAATATCAATACCGAAGACATTCGCCTCATTGCGGAAAAAACCACGCACGTTGTGGGACGGTCTGATAAATCAGGGAATCCGTCTCCTTGGACGGCTTTAGGGGTCTTTTATGGCGTACTAGCCACCCTAGCATTCGCTTTTCCTCATCGTGACCTATCCTCTTTATCTTTTGCAATTCAAGGTGTGGGGGAGACAGGATTTCATCTGCTTCAACAACTCGTGGAACATGGCGCGAAGAACATCACTATTTCCGATATTAATCCTGAAAAAGTAGCCCGTATTCAATCCCGTTATCCTTTTATAAACGTCGCGGATGACCATACTTTACTCAGTTTACCGGTGGATGTCCTTTGCCCCTGTGCCTTCGGTGGCATCTTAAACGCGCATACCTTACCCACGATTCAAGCAAAAGCCATTGCTGGAAGCGCGAATAATATTTTTCTTGATTTGGAAAAAGATCCACAACGCTTCCATGAAGCAGGCATTCTTGTCGCTCCGGATTACATCATTAACGCAGGTGGCCTTATCAATGTCTTTCATGAATTCAATAATGACCTCGATCCTAAACGACTCACTGTAGAGGTTTCTAAAATAGGCGAACGATTAAGCCGCCTATATCAAGCCATCAAAAAAACAGAAATAAATCCATTTACATACTCTTTAAACCAAATTATTGGCACTTTTTAAGACGTTCTAAGATGAGCGATTGAAGCGGATGCTCACCATGATGATGCACAAGCATTTCATATAGCGTTTTTGCACTTTCCGGAATGGCCGTATAACCACCTAATAACATGGTTAAATCCTCACGCAAGTATGGGTAAGCTTGCTCGAATCTTCGGACATAAACAAACGGATCTTGTTCAATGGCTTTTGGCCATAATGGAAGCGTTGCCTTTAAATACGATTCAACTGCATAACCTTGGATCATTTGTAATGCCGCATACTTTTCACCCCGCAAATAACGACCTAGACCAACATACAATTGACTCCAGCATTCCTCAAAATAGTAGGAGGTGTCATAGGAGGAAATCTTACGCTTTTTCAAAGGGATATTTTTTGAATCCACTCCGGACCGAATCCAGTACAATTTAGGACGATCATACGGAATAGACTCAAGTTCAGATATCGTAAAAATCGCACATTCAATAAAGACATCACCTTCGACAATCGCCTTAAAACCATCGACCGTATTACGAAATCGATACTGGGATTGATTAAGTTTCAACCAGGTGGTTTGTTTTAAAAAGGTCGATTTTGCATCGTCTTTTACGATAAGGAAAAAATCATAATCACTGAATTCATCCATCCGTTTGGGGCGGGCTAAACTTCCTAAGCCCAAAACCGCAAGGATTCGCTCATCGTGTTTCCAAGCCTGAAGTAATTTATAAAAAGGTTTTAAGTTGGGATTCATACATCGTGATAAGGATTGGTTTGATTTTTTTCGTCACTTGAGCATAACCATTGAGGGATAAATGTAAGCCTTCTTTGGTGTAACGCATTTCAAGATTTCCGGTCGCATCGCATAGAGAAGGATAGACGTCAATAAATTCCACATCATCAAGTGTTTTTAAATGGGCATTCATCCACATTAAGTCTTTATTGTTACGCGGTCCTACCACAATTTTTTCAATGAGTTTATCGGGGGTTTCATTCACAGGATACAGCGAGACGAGTACAATTTTTACGTTCGGTAAACCTTCTATTATTTTTGCAAGGATGATTTGTATATTTTCAATGGTGGCTTCCGGGGATAATTCGGCAACTTGGAGGTCATTGGTGCCAATTTGTAGCACGACAATCGAAGGTTGTAAGGCAAAAACGGACACATCCAATCGTTTTAAAACGCCTACCGTGGTATCCCCGTCAATACCACGATTGTAAATGGGCATGTTGGGATAAAAATCCGCTAAAGGATACCGTTGGGTGAGACTATCGCCTAAAAAAACAATGCCTCCAGGTTTCGCAAAGCGATTATAAATCTTAAATTCATTGATTCGTGCGAAGTACGCACTTGATAAGACAGCTTGCATGAGTTTCATACTCTCTATTTTAACGGATATGTCCTTACAAAACCGAAATCATGCTACACTTTTGTTCATGAAACAATCCTTACGAGAAACTATGCTTCAAAAGCGCTTGGCTTTATCACCGCTTCAACGAGAAAACTATGCGCGTTCACTCCTTCAACAACTTATCGCGTTGCCTCAAGTTCAAGATGCTTTTACGATTGGATTATTTCATCCGATTAAAAACGAACCTGATCTTTTAGAAATCGTGTCTTTATTACCCAAGAAACATTTTTTATTGCCGGTGGTTCACGGTACCACCATGGCCTTTCATACTTATGCTTATCACAAGCAAACGTTTCCGTTAATTAAAAGCGAACTCCAAATTTTAGAACCGAAAAAGGCCCCCCTCTTTCAGGGTCCCATCGATGTCTTAATCACCCCGGCCCTTGCCCTCGATCAAGCGGGCCATCGCTTAGGTTTTGGGAAGGGTTATTTTGATCAATACATAAAATTGAATCGTCCTCGCTTGATTATTGGGGTAATCTACCCCTTTCAATGGGTCGATACCTTACCCTTCGATGACCATGATGAAAACGTCGATCTTGTGTTAATTGCTAATGAAGACTCGAACCATCAATAAACGCTTCATACGGTTGCATTTTGTGATCTAAAAACGCGACCGTTACCCGGATTGTCTCTTCGCCATATTCTGTTTCTAAAATAATCCCATCCTTTTTCACCGCATCAAGGAGATGCGATTGATCATAAGGAATTGCTAATTGAACCGGATGGTAGTCCGCCATTAAATATTCGGTAATTTTTAAAATAAGATTGGGTAACCCAATGCCTTTTAACGCAGAAATCTTCACATGATGAAAGGGAATCATCCCTTGTGGTTTTCGAATAATATCAATTTTATTGAGAACATAAAGTTTGGGTATCTCTTCGGTATGGAGTTGTTTTAAAATATCATCGACAATCTCGATTTGTTCGGAATAATGCGGATCTGAAATATCGACGACGTGAAGAATCAGATCCGCTTCTCCAACTTCTTCTAACGTGGATTTGAAGGCTTCAATGAGATGATGAGGTAGACGACGAATAAAGCCCACCGTATCGGTCGCCAAAAACGTAATCATCGGGTGAAGTTGAATCCGACGCGTGGATGTTTGTAAGGTTGCAAACAACATATCTTTTTCAAACACTTGTTTCTTTTGATGGCGATGCGATAACGTTAAAAACTGATTCATTAGTGCGGACTTTCCCGCATTGGTGTAGCCGACCAACGCGACTTTAAAGGCGTTATCGCCTTGACGTTGACCACGTTGGACACGTCGGGCTTCAACAATGGTTTTCAATTCACGACGGTAACGACTGATACTCGCTCGATAACGACGTTTATCGAGTTCAAGTTGTTGTTCCCCTTTTCCTTTGGAACCTTTTCCAGATTTAATACGACCAAGACGAATCGTATTATCAATTAAACGAGGCAGCATGTATTGCGCTTTGGCGAGGGCCACTTGAAGCTTGGCTTCTTTGGTTTTAGCCCGTGTTTCAAAAATTTGTAAGATCAGCATCGTTCGATCGACAATGTCTGCATCCAAGGCTGATTCAAGATTACGAATGTGAACAGGGGATAGTTCGGTATCGAAAATAACCGTTTGCGCACCCGTTTCTTCCACCATGGCTTGAATTTCTTCGACTTTTCCCGAGCCAATATAAAAATCATTCGTGGATGCGGATAAGGCTTGCGTTACTTTTTTAACGACATAATAATCACACGCAAGCGCTAAATTATCGAGTTCTTCAAAGGATTGATCAAAATCAGGAATACTTGGTAATTTAACACCCACTAAAATCGCACTTTTTTTCATACTCATATTATAGCCGTAATTTATGGGTTGATGAGTATTTTACTATGGTTTCTATCGCATCAATCTTATAATTTTGCTTTAGTGAGGTATTAACTATGAACGTCCTTGATGCCATTCAATCTCGTCAATCCATTCGCGAATATGATGCAAATGTTACCATATCCAAAGAAGAAATCATGACCATGCTTCAAGAAGCAGGTCGAGCACCGAGTAGTTGGAATTTACAACCTTGGCGTTTTGTTGTCATTCAAGATCCTGCCATTAAAGCGCAACTCAAACCGTATGTGTACTTTAATGTTCCACAATTAGAAACGAGTTCTTTTTTAGTGCTCATTCTCAATGATTTAAAACGTTATGACTTATTTCCGATTCTCAATGACTTAGAACTCAAAGCCGGTTATGTGACCGCTGAACAAGCTCAAGCCCGACAAGCGAAAGCCGATCAAGCTAAAACTACCCGAACGCTGGAATCCTTAGACCGTGAAGGGTTACTGGATTGCGGGATAGTTGCTCAGAACCTTATGCTCGTTGCCAAAGGTCACGGGTATGATTCATGCCCCATGGGTGGCTTTGACCGTGATAACTTTATGAAAATTCTTGAGCTTGACACAAATCGTTATAAACCTGTCGTATTAATCTCGATTGGTAAAGCCAAAGGGGCACTTCGTCCTTCCTTACGCTTTCCTACAGATGCCATAACAATTTTTAAATAATCGCTATACAATAAAAGTTGTGAGTAAAATCTTTACCCAACGTGACGCCGATTGGCGAATGGGACGTATAGTGTATCAAATTTTTGTGGATCGCTTTTTCAGCGTGGATCCTCTTTCTAAACAATCTCTTTACCCCGCTCCGAAACATTTACTACCCTGGTCATCCTCTCCGGAACGTGGAAAAAAACTAACCGAAGTTCCTCATTACGCCCATGAATTAGATTTTTGGGGTGGTGATTTACATGGCATTAAGGAAAAACTATCGTATCTCACGGATTTAGGCATCGACACGTTATATTTAACCCCCATTTTTTCAGCCTACTCCAATCATAAGTACGACACGATGGATTATCGTACGATATCCCCCGAATTCGGCACCATGGATGATCTTAAAGCGCTCATTCAAGCGACAAAAGAGAAAAATATCGCCATGATTTTAGATGGGGTCTTTAACCATATGTCTTTTCATAGTCCTTGGTTTCAAGATGCCCTTAAAAACCCTAACTCTCCCTATCGCTCATGGTTTGTCTTTCGTGAAAACTTTCGCTTTCCCTATCGCGCCTGGCATAACGCTCCTTCGCTACCTGAACTTCATTTAGAAAACCCAGAAGTTCGTCATTATTTATGGACAGATGTCGTTCAGTATTACTTAAATCTGGGCATCGCTGGTTGGCGTCTTGATACAGCGATTGAACTCGGATTTCGTTATCTACAAGAATTAACTGAATCCGCCCATGCAGTCAAAAAGGATACCGTGATTATCGGTGAGATTAATAATTATCCTGCCTCATGGACTTCTGTTATTGACGGGACCATTCAACTTCCCTTACGCGATTGGCTCATTCAAACTGCAAAAGGAAACATTCCTGCTTCACTTGCGCAAGCACAACTTAATCGTTACATTTCCGATACCGGTATCGAAGCCATGCTTAAATCATGGATCTTGCTCGAAAACCACGACCATCCTCGAGTTCGTTTTGATTTAAACAATTTACCTTCCTACCACTTCGCAAAATATCTTTCCTTAACACTTCCAGGTAACCTTCATCTTTATCAAGGGGAAGAATGGGGACTCAATGGGGGACAAGATCCCTTGAACCGAGAACCGTTCCCCTGGCATCGCGTTGGTCAAAAGGATCCTTATTATTCGCTTCACCAGCACATGATTAGCTTACGTAAAAACCATCGTGCCTTACGTATTGGGGATTACACCGCCATGCCAAGCTCTCAACTGCTAGCGTTTTTACGCACCACCAACCTGCATCAAGAAACCTTAATTGTCATTGCCAATCCCTCAAAAAAACCAGTCACCGAATGGCTCATGATTCCGGATAGTAAATTACGAAGTCATCTACCCTTTGTTGATCTCATCACAGGTAAAAAAATCCTTGATTCATGGGGAACCTATCTTCCGTTAACCGTGCCACCCCAAACCGTCTATATTTTACAACCGCAACAGAACACTGTGGATGGCTATTCACCGACGAAATATTATTTCGAAGATTAAGGTTTTGCGGGTAACGAGGTGACTTGTTCCACTAAGGTGTTTAAATACCCGGGTATATTTTCGTATTTGATCGCTAAATACTGAGCGTAAAGTTGTTGTTCATCCAATAAAGGATTCGCTTCCCGGGCTGCTACCACTTGTTGATGGACGTCACGGGCATCACGAATAATCGCATTCGCAAAGGCATCCGCAGGTGTCCAATAGTATTGAGAGACGGACCGTGCTTGCGGAATGCCAAAGGGCGATTGATCGGCAAGGGCTTTAAAGGTGGGTAGTGCTTGGACTTCTTCCCTGGCAGCCACTTCAAGATTACTCGGGGCCACGAACAGTTCTTTGGCCCGTTTGAGTTGAACTTCTGCACTGGTTAAGTAGTTGGCAAACCCATGCGCAGCAGCAGGATATTTCGTATACGCATTCACACCGAGCATTCGGGCTCCTACCATCGATCCAAATTGATAGGTATTGCCATCCACACTGGTATAGCTTGGCATTTTAATCGTTCCCATGTTCTCGCCAAGAATGTCTAAGATGGCGTTCGTATGCCAATAGCCTGACATCCCTGCAATTGCACCATCTTGAAGATTACCCACATTGTTTTCTACAAATTGGGTAGGAAGCAATAATCCATCATCAATGAGCCGATTGGTCGCGTAATAATTCATCATCGTTTGCGCGGCGCGAATGCCTGCTTCATTGTTCCAGTCAATGGTTTGTTCCCAATCAATACGACTCCATGAGAGATGATTGGTCGCCGTAAACCACATCGCCATCGACCATCCCCCCATCGGATCAATATTGACAAAGGAGTCGAGTTCTTCGGCGCGGGCAAGGATGGTATCAAATGATGCCATTTCTTCTTCGTTAATATAACGTTTGTCATAATACATATACGTGCCATTATCGGCCGTATTGGGGTAGGCATACAGTTTATCTCCTACGGTTGCAACATCCACGGTCCATGGAATATTTCTTGCGGTCACATCGTCTTTATATTGATTCACCTCGGAAAGTCCCCCTGCCTCAACGATCGACTCAAGTTGATCATCGGGAAACGCAAAAATGTCCCCACCATTGACAATATCCAAGAGTAAAAGACCTTTTGCATCGACCTCAGAAACGACTAAAAAATTAAACTGGATATCCCATTGGGGATTTTGAAATTGAAATTCTTCGGCGCGTGATTCAATAAAATCTTGTTCTTGGTTCGGTGCCCAGACAAATAACGTCACAGGCGTGGGAGCTTGTGAGGATGTCACAATACTTGAACTTGGACTACCTCCACACGCGACGACAAAGAAAACAACAGGAATGAGTGTGAGTGATTTTTGCATGATGCTTCTCCACTCTTAGTCTATCAAGTTCAAGAAATTTTTAATCGTTAAAAAATGTTCTTACTTCGGTTCCTAGTAAAGAAATCGTTTGTAAGACATACGTTTGTTCCATAAAGCCCACAGGAATGTGCATCGTAAAGCGGTGTCCACCTAAGGCGGTCATCACCCGATTAATTTTTCCGGCAACTTCCGTAGGTGTTCCAGCAAATAACGCGCCATGTTCACTCATATTATGGACAAACGATTCAAACGTATACGGTCCCCAGCCTCGTTCCCGACCGATCGTATTCATTAACGTCACAATCGAAGGATAAAAGATGGATTGAAGTTCTTTCTTGTCATGGGTGAGATACCCATGAAAATGAACCGAAATATACGGTTCAGGATGAAATTTAGAAGGAAGATAATGTTTTCGGTATAAATCCGTGTAGGCTTTAAAACGATAGGGATCCCCACCAATAATGGCAAGAAATAGAGGGATACCGAGTTCTGCTGCCCGTAATACGCTTTCCGGACTCCCGCCCACACCCCGAGAAATCCATAAGGGATATTGGGTTCGTGGATACACCCCTAAGTGATCGATTGCAGAGCGTAACCCCCCGGGATGAGAAACTATTTCATGATCACGAATGTGAAGCAATAAATCGAGTTTTTCTTCAAACAACGCATCATAATCATTCAAGTCATAACCAAATAACGGAAACGATTCAATAAAACTACCTCGGCCAGCGGTAATTTCAGCACGACCATGGCTCAAGGCATTTAATGTAGCGAATTGTTGATAAACACGAACAGGATCATCGCTACTTAACACGGTGACTGAACTTCCAAGTTTGATGGTGTTCGTAAGCCCTGCTGCTGCGGCAAGAATGACGGCCGGCGCACTCGCTGCAAATTCTTTGCGGTGATGCTCCCCGACTCCGTAAAACGATAATCCCACTTTTTCTGCCAAGACTATTTCATCGATAATTTGCTGAATACGCACATCCTGAGAAATGGTTTCTCCGGTTTTTGGATTGGGGACCGTTTCGACAAACGTTGTGATACCAAATTCTAATTTTTTCATTGTTAATAGCATACAAAATTCAGCATCAAAATGAAATCATAGGACTTTAGGGGAAAAGAAAAATTGAAGTTTGCTAAAATACGAGTATGTCACTACAAAAATCCTTCTCACCTATCCTTTTACTCATCCTCATAAGCTTATCTGCTTGTGGCAGTTCCTCTTCATCGCTATCCTCTACATCAGAAAGCAATCCATCAATTTCCTCTTCGTCACAAACCTCAAGTGAATCAACCCCTTCCTCTGCTTCCATTGCGTCAAGTTTTCTTCCCGATGACCAATATGAAGATTCCATGACGTGGCAAAAAGATGGGCATTTATACATTCACTACAATCGTAGTCGAGAAGATAAATTTGAACCGTTTTCCTCCTATGAAAATTGGACGATATGGGTCTGGCAAAAAGCGCCTTATGATTTACCCGGTGTGCAAATTGATTGGTCCTATTTTGATCAATCAGGTGCGATTGCAGAAATTGATTTTAAAAGCGATCAACATCTCGGCCATTTACGACAACCTGGACAAGATTGGTCAGAAATTACACGCGTCGGTTTCTTAATTGTTTTTAAGCCGACCATGAATCAAACCATAGGTATGTGGACCTCAGATGGTGGGACGGACATGTACATTAACGATTTTTACACGCACATTCGCGATAATGGCACGATGCATTTATACGCCCTTCGTGGTCAAGTGTCCGATTATACCTTCCATTTTACCGGGAGTCTTGGCATTGATCCGTATGCCACCGATGATGGAGACTTTATCTCAGAATCCAATGTCTTATCCTCGCAATCCGATGCTTATCCGATGGTCAATACATCCCCTGATTTTTATGATCATGTTGGTGTCGGCTATCAAATTTTTGTTCGTTCTTTCGCCGATAGTGATGGCGACGGAGAAGGTGATCTTCGTGGCATTATTAATGCCCTTGACTACTTAGAAAATTTAAATGTGAAAGCGCTTTGGTTAACACCTATTCATGCGTCAGAAACGTATCATGGTTATGATGTCACTGACTTTTATAAAATTAATCCTAGTCTTGGCACTGCCCTTGATTTTGCAGAGTTAATTTACAAAGCAAAACAACGCGACATGCGTATTGTCATGGATTTAGTTGTTAACCATACTTCCACTCAAAATGCGTGGTTCCAAAATAGTATCAATTTACGAAAAGGCACAAATTCCGCAGGGGAAGAAATTGATTATCGAAGTTTCTATCATTGGAAATACTCCTTATCGCCGCTGAATGCGCCCTGGCATCGTTTCGGAGAAACCAACTACTACTATTATGGAAAATTTGCAACCTCCATGCCGGAATTGAATTATGACTATCAAGGCACACGCGATGCCATGATTGATGTAGCAAAGTATTGGGCAGGATTTGGCGTTTCCGGTTTCCGAATTGATGCCGTAAAACACGTTTATATGGCGGATGAGGTTGATGCCCTATCAAGTGATGCTATCACGGAACCCGGTAGCGAATTCGCCGCAAATTTGACCAAGAACTTAAACTTTTTCAAAGAGTCTAATTACAAACTAAAATCTGTGTATCCTAACACCTTTATTGTGGGGGAAAATTTTGATGGATGGGACCAACGCATTGCCCCTTACTATCAAGCCATGGATTCGCAGTTTGACTTTCAAAACTACTATCACCTCATGAATATGCAATTTGGCATCAATGAAAGCGTCAATCCGCAAACACAAGCCTATGTTTTTCAGCAAAAATTCAATCAAACGTTTGCCTTGCAACGATCACGATTTATTAATAGTGCCTTTACCTCCAACCATGACGTAGCCCGTGTCATCAATTGGGTCAAAGGAACACCCGTCAATGGCAACATAGAAGCTAAAAAAACGATTCTAGCGAGTGATTATCTTGACGCCCGGGCACGAGCATGGGTCTTTAATGCAGCAACGTTACTCATGCCAGGCGTTTCCTGGATTTACTATGGTGACGAACTCGGCATGTCCGGCAATATTACTGCAAATCAAGATGGCACTAACTTCCATTATGATCGTTGGTATCGTCAACCTTTTAAGTGGGACAATGATGACTCCTATGCTGCAATAACAGGTTATTCATTTGAAGGCTATGAGGTTCGATGGGATGGTATTAATGCCAGTGATACGCTTGTTCAAGGAGCGAACCAACAAGCGGTATCTTCGACATCGATGCACGCCTTATTCCGCCAACTCGCTGCTATTAAAAATGAATTGGCCATGATTCATGGTCAATTTATTGCCCTTTCTACGGGCAATACCAACGTGATGTCATTCCAACGAACTTTAGGTACTAAAAGCTACTTCGTGTATTTGAATTTTAGTCCGAATACGGCATCGATATCCATGCAAGGAACGACCGTCTTTTCATGGAATAATGCCTCTTCCAATGCCTTACCTGGATACAGCCTTCGTATTACGGAGGTCAACGGATGAAACGATTCACATGGATGGCCTTCGGTTTGTTATCACTCCTCTTAAGCGCGCTTTCTGTCCCCAGTTCTTCATTAAACCCACGAGCTGAAGGCGAAGTTACCATTAAACTTGTATTAGGAGAAGGCGCAACTTTACCAGGCTATGAAGCCGAAGATGATGAAACGATTTACCATCATAATGTGGTGACCTATCAAGCACTCCCAGATACCAATTTACCAAATGCTGAAAAACCAGGGACCACGTTTATTTCCTGGGTTTATGCGGAAGGGGCATCGCTTGTTCGTGTTACTCACATGCCGAAAACCAGTGGCGCCATTTATTATGCCTATTATGAAGGCGATGGAACCCTTGCCACATCAACATCCTCCGAAGAAATTGAACCTACTACCCTTTACCTTCAAGCGAAAAATGGAACCGTCGATTGGACGCAAGCGGGAGCGATCATAAAGGTGTACACATGGGGAAACGGACCCACGATGAACTATCCCGGTATGACCATGCTTTCCTTAGGCGATGGTTTATACGCCCTTGAATTAAACTATCTTCCCTCTAATTTATTATTTGCCCGCTTGAATCCGAACAATCAAAGTGAAGTTTGGAACCAGACTGTCGATTTAACTTATGTCTCACCGCTTAATCTTTTCACCTTAACGAGCTGGGATAATGGAACGTGGTCGACCTTCACTGCCTAAAAACTTTATAGCGAACGCCATACTAATTTGTTAAAATTACGTTTGTTTGCTTCAGAAAGGAAACCTCATTATGCGGATTGAAAGTGATTTAAAATTAGATTTCTCGGATGTTTTAATTCGTCCGAAACGATCCACCTTAAAAAGTCGAAAAGACGTACAATTACTTCGTCAATATAAATTCCGTCACTCTTCACGAACGTGGCAAGGCATCCCCATCATGGCCAGTAACATGGACGGTGTCGGTACCTTGGCCATGGCATTGTCACTCCAAACCCAACACCTTTTAACTGTGCTTGTAAAATCGATTACCTTAGAGGAACTTAAACCTGTCGCCGATCAGCTCCTTCCGGATTACACCGTTTTCTCTACTGGAACAAGTGAATCTGACTTAGCGCGTCTTCAATCCATTCTTAAAGCATTTCCGCAGTTTTATATGATCTGCATTGATGTGGCGAATGGTTATAGTGAGCATTTTGCTGACTTTGTTGCTAAAGTACGTTCCTTATATCCTGATTATGTGATTATCGCCGGTAATGTGGTCACAGGGGATATGACCCAAGAATTATTACTTCGCGGTGCAGATATTGTCAAAGTTGGTATCGGACCAGGCAGTGTATGTACGACTCGGATTCAAACAGGCGTCGGTTACCCTCAATTATCGGCCATTATTGAATGTGCCGAAGCCGCCCATGGGATGGGAGCACTCATCATTGGCGATGGCGGATGTACCTCCCCGGGAGATGTGGCAAAAGCCTTTGGGGCAGGGGCAGACTTTGTGATGCTTGGAGGCATGCTTGCCGGTCATGATCAAGGAGGCGGTAGCATCTTAGAACAATATGAACCGTCTGGTACCTTTGATCCAAAAACCCAATTACCGATATTAAATGTTCAAAAATACATTCAATTTTATGGGATGAGTTCCGATACAGCGATGACAAAAAACCAACAAGAAATGGCAAATTATCGAAGTTCGGAAGGTCGGACCGTAAAAGTTCCTTATCGGGGTGATGTTCAAAAAACAGTACAAGATATTTTAGGGGGGTTACGTTCAACGTGTACCTACGTTGGTGCGAGAACCTTAAAAGAATTACCGCGAGGTACGACGTTTATCCGTGTCCAAAAACAATTCAATGACGTCTTCGCAAAATCAAATAAATAAGTTTATTCAAATACGCGTTGATACAAGATTTCGACTCCTTTGAAAGGGTCGATTTCTTTTTTTAACGCATGCCAATCAAGGGGTTCAAAAAAAGGATGGGCTTTTACAAAATCCCAAAGGGATTTTTTTTCGTTCATCGCGTCAAAACTTAACGCTTGTAAATGGCGATAGGTTTCTTCACGGTCTAAGCCTTTTAAAATACAAGCGTGGAGGATATATTGACTCATCCATACATCATAACTTTCTTCGATGTGTTGTTGCATTCTTTCAGGAAAGACCTCTAAATTTAATAATATGGAATCTAGACCGATCAGCATATAATCCATGAGGGTCGTCGCATCCATGAACACGACACGTTCGACGGAGGAATGGGAAATATCACGCTCATGCCATAACGCTTGATTTTCCATCACAGCTTGCGCATAAGCGCGCATTAAACGGGCAAGACCGGTTAAGTTTTCACTTTTAATGGGATTACGTTTATGCGGCATCGCGGATGATCCTTTTTGGTCTTTAGAAAATCCTTCTGCGACCTCAGCCACATCACTTCGTGAAAGTAAGCGAATATCAAGGACCACTTTTTCAATCCAACTTGCGAGCACAGCGAGGGCATTGATATAGGTGCTATGACGATCCCGTTGAATGACTTGTGTATGGATGGCAGCGCTCGATAATCCCAGGGTTTGGGCGACGCGTGATTCATGGTCAGGAGGTAAGATCGGATACGTTCCGATGGAGCCAGAAAACTTACAAATTTCTACCCCCAAAGAAGCCGTATGAAAGGACTTTTCTAACCGCAACAAATCATCAAACCAAAGCGCAAAACGTAATCCAAAAGACGTTTTTTCCGCAAACATACCATGGGTTCGCGCCATGATGGGTGTATGTTGATGCGTTAACGCTAATTGATGTAGTGTGGTTTTAAGCTGGTGAATAGCTTGGTGAATTTGCCGATTAGCTTCCTTAAACAAAAGACTATGAGCCGTATCAATGACATCAGAGGACGTTAATCCAAAATGAAACCACCGTTTTTCTTCCCCAAGAGATAATCGACATGCATCCACAAACGCGAGTACATCATGTTTAAGAATGCGTTCTAAGCGGTCAATATCGGCTACATTAAACGCTGCTTTTTGAAGTTGTTCGTTTGTTTTCGCATCGATGATTCCGCGTTGATAAAGCGCTTCAAGGCTCGCTTTTTCAACCCTTAAATACACTTCAAACTTAGATGAGTCGGACCATAAGTTTTTCCAAAAAGGTGACGTATAACGATCAATCATGTTTTACCTCAATCAGTTGTTCACGTTGCGGGCCCACTGAAATAAATCGAATCGGTCGTTTTAACGTCATTTCAATGAAGCGAAGGTACGTTTTCGCCGCTTCGGGTAAAGCATCATAAGTTCGTATTGTTGATAAATCTTCGTGCCAACTTGAAAATGTTTGATAGACGGGTGTCACTTGTTTTAGATCGTCTGCATGGGCAGGAACGGTCGTAATTTCGTTATCTTGAAAACGATAATGAGTACATATTTTTAACGGTTCCACGCCGGAAAGAATATCAAATAATGTCACCGCAAGTTCACTAACTCCTGCGACACGAACTGCATGTTTTAACATGACGAGGTCAAGATGGCCGATGCGTCGTGGTCGTCCTGTCGTCGCACCATATTCATGAGCTCGTTCGCGAATGGATTGAGAAACTCCATTGTCGTATTCTGTGGGAAATGGTCCTTCACCGACGCGGGTGGTGTACGCTTTAACCACTCCCAAGGTTCGGGAAATCCATCCTTGAGGAATTCCTACATCAATCGCTGCACTCGTTGGACTGGGGTGACTGGATGTCACAAAAGGATACGTGCCATGATCAAGATCAAGCATCATTCCTTGTGCCCCTTCAAAGAGCATCGATTGCCCTTTTTCTTTAGCCGCTTCTAAGAGTGATCCCACATCGACAATCGCAGGACGTAAGCGTTGAATGAATGGCGTTAAACGCTGAACATAGGCTTCAACATCTTCGTTAAAACCATAGAAATCATATAATTGCTTTAATTCTAATTTAAACCTTTCCAAGTTAAATAATGAACTCATTCTTAATCCTATCCGGCCAGCTTTAAGTTGATAGGCAGGACCGATGCCTTTAAGGGTCGTTCCAATTTTTCGTGAAGTGTTCCCCTCCGCTTGAGCATCTAAATAACGGTGAAGTGGGGTAATGATGTGGGCACGATCGGAAATACGTAATTGATGAATGTGAAAAGGTTCTAGTTCTTTTTCAAGTGCGTCTAAATCAATGACCATACCATTGCCCATGACATTGATTGTATGGGCATGGATGATTCCGGAAGGTAATAAATGCAGGACATATTTTTGTCCGTGGGCATAAACGGTGTGACCCGCATTATTGCCACCTTGATAGCGAATGACGAGGTCATAGTTTGCGGCAAACGTATCGGTAAGTTTACCTTTCCCTTCATCGCCAAACTGCAAGCCTACAATTGCCAATGATTTCATAAAATCATTATAAGAAAGTCGCTACTATATCTCTAATACTTTTTTGTAAAGTACGTTATAAAAAAGATTTTTTCAAAATTGTTAAGAATGATTAATTTCTGTTCTACATCCGTTAAAAACCATTAAAATAATTTTATTCTTTTCATCGTATAATCAACCCAATATGGGGGTTAAGTTTCTACCGTAATACCGTAAATATTACGACTACGAGAACAATTTTTTCATTTCCTTTGATAGGTTGATTAATTAGGGTGAATAAGAAGACAGAAAGTCAAGGAGGTAACCATAATGAACTTTCTATCCTCAATTCGTCGTTCGCTCGATTCTTTTTTTGGAGTCACCACGAAAGGATCAACTATCCAACGTGAATTATTAGGAGGGCTTGTGACCTTCTTGGCCATGATTTACATCTTGCCAGTGAATAGTTTCATGCTCGCCAACACAGGCATGCCTCAACCTGCCGTGTTTGTCTCCACTGCTATTGCGGCCGGTTTAGCCACCTTATTGATGGGATTGTTTGGTAAAGTTCCTGTTGCCCTTGCATCGGGCATGGGTATCAATGCATTTTTCACCTTCACCGTTGTTCTTACATTAGGTTTTACATGGCAGGAAGCATTAGCGGCTGTCTTTGTTTCCGGAATTCTTTTCTTAATCATATCGTTGACAGGTCTTCGTCAAATGATGATTAATGCGATGCCAAAAAGTTTAAAGTTAGCGATTGGCGCTGGGATTGGTTTTTTCATTGCGTTTATCGGTTTTAAAAATGCAGGGATTATTGTTGCCGATCCTTTTGGGACTTATGTGAAATTAGGAGATTTGACACTTGCTCCCGTATTGCTTGGTTTATTAGGAATCTTTGCCGTCTTAATTCTTCATGTATTACCGCAAAAAATTAGTCGATTCGCCATTATCATCGCCATGGTTGGAACCGGATTGGTTGGGATATTCATTGGATTAATCTTTCCAAATTTAGCAACCCAAATGCCTGTTTTATCGACGGCGAATTTAGGGGATTTAGCCGCGTTTGGTGATGTGTTTGGTCAAGCTTTTTCTGGATTAGGTACACTTTTTTCTAATCCATTAGCCTTACCCGTTATTGTCACCTTATTATTTGTCGATTTCTTTGATACCGCTGGAACACTCGTCTCCGTTTCACAAACCGCAGGTCTAACGAATGAAGAAGGTAACTTTACACAAAAAGCGCCGTTCATTGTCGATGCAGTTGGAACGGTCGCTGGGGCCGTCCTAGGGACATCAACCGTTACCTCTTATATTGAATCCAATACCGGTATTCAAAGTGGTGCGAGAACCGGTTTGGCAAGTGTCACAACAGGAATCCTTTTTTTACTTGCCATTGTTCTTTATCCAATGTTTGGATTTGTTGATGCGGTCTTTATAGATGGTGTTGCATATTCTCCTGTCACTTCATTAGCCCTTGTCTATGTCGGTGTTCTTATGATGCGACCTTTAAAGGATATCGAATGGGATGATCCTGTTGTGTTAGTAAGTAGTTTTTTAACCATCATTATGATGATTCTCACCTTTAAAATTTCTCACGGGATTGCCTTTGGAACGATTGCTTATGCCTTACTTAGTATATTTACCCCCAAACGAAAAGACGTACACTGGATGGTGTACGTCCTTGGATTATTCTTCCTAGTTTATTTTGTGATTGAATATACGTTTATTTTGTAATTTTTTTAAAATAACGCTTTATTTTTTAACAGCATCGGATACGGACGGTGCTGTTTTTTCTTCAGGAAGAATTAAGTTTAATGTGATTCCAACTAACGCAGCAAAGGACATACCCGTTAACGCGGTGGCATCATTTAATTGAATTGAAGCTTGACCGAGCCCGATGACAAGCATGGTTGAAACGATAATTAAGTTGCGCATTGCGCTTAGATTGACCTTCGCATCAATCATGACTTTTAATCCATTACCGGCGATGAGACCGAATAAAAGGATCAAAACACCCCCCATCACCGGAGCTGGAATCGTTGCAATCACTGTTGTGAGAACATTGAAAAAACTAAGAAGGATGGCAAAGATAGCTGCTAGTCCAGTGACATAGACAGAAGCGACTTTCGTCATCCCCACGACACCTGTATTTTCTCCATACGTCGTATTGGCAGGTCCTCCCACGAGTGCTGCAACCAAGGTCGCAACCCCATCCCCCATTAGCGTTTTATCTAAACCGGGATCTTTGAGAAAATCTTTTCCAGTAATGGAACCCAACACTTTATGATCACCAATATGTTCGGCAATGGTTACAAAAGAAATGGGGGCAAACATGAGTACCGCACGAAAATCCAGATCATAAGTACCTATCAATTTGAAATCAGGTAAGGCAATCCAAGTTACGTTTTCTAACGAACTGAAATCAACAACGCCTAAGAAAATAGCAAAAACGTAACCAACAAGAATTCCGCCAATGATTGGAACAACTTTAAAAAATCCTTTCGCAAAGATGGCAAGGATAACTGTAGTTGAAAACGCAACGAGAGCGATGAGTGGATTTCGAATATCGGTTGCTAAACTCGCAAAAAAAGCATCACTGGAGGTTGGAGATAATCCTGCTTGTCCGGTTGCAACACTTGCTAAAGAAATCCCAATAATCGCAATCATCGGACCGATGACCACAGGGGGGAGTATTTTATTCAACCATGCTGTGCCAAGAAAACGGATCAGTAATGAAACCAAGACATAAATGATACCGACCACCGCTAATCCTACAAAAGCGGAACCCACGCCATAGGATTGTGAAGCAATCGATATTGCAGCAATGTAGGCAAAAGAAGATCCTAAATAAACAGGAACTTTGGCTTTCGTTAACGCGATATAAATGAGCGTTCCTACGCCACTACTAAACAAGGCAACACTGATGGATAGACCGGTTAAGATGGGAACCAATACGGTCGCACCAAACATGGCAAATACGTGCTGTAACGATAACACGCCCCATTGCCATTTATTTTTGGGTTTGTCGGCAACGCCAAGAACTAATGTAGATTGCATATCTACCTCCTTATTATTGCAGGATCTCCTTGCAAAAAAACACCTCTAGAAGAGATGTCTTTAAAGCAGGGGAATACTATGGTTCTTAGTATGCTCACAGGCACGCTTTAAAGATCCTACTTGTTAGTTATTTTAACGAAGTGTATGGTAAACTCAATCTAAGAATTGTAAATTTTTACCCTTATGAAAATCCTATTAGAAAAAGATGCTTATTTACGAACGACCTATCGACTTGCCCATGAAATTATTGAGCAAAATCCCCAATTAGATGACGTTATTCTCGTCGGTATACAAAAAAAAGGATATCCTTTAGCGAAACAACTTCAAGATCATATTTTCCAATTCTCTGGTTCAATGATTCCTTGTTATTCTTTTGCAATTGGAAGTTTTCGTGATGATGAAAAAAGAAATGCTCACGAAACCAATGAACCTTTTGACGTTCATAATAAAACTGTCATCCTCGTAGATGATGTTCTCTTTACAGGTCGTAGCGTGCGCGCAGCCATTGACGGTATGATGTCACTGGGTAGACCCCAAGCCATTCGCCTTGCAGCGATGGTAGATCGTGGTCATCGGGAATTACCCATTAAACCTGATTATGTCGGTAAAAATATCCCTTCTTCATCAAAACAACGCGTATTGGTCGATCCGATTGGGATGACCATCAATCTTCTTGAAGATTAACAATTTTCCCCTCGATTATGACTGCTCATTCATAGTAAAATAAAACCCATATGGCAAAATTTATTTTTGTAACCGGCGGGGTTGTTTCGGGATTAGGGAAGGGCATTAGTGCCGCTGCCATTGGTCAACTTTTGAAGCGCCATGGTTACAAAGTAGCTTCGATTAAATTTGATCCATATCTCAATGTGGATCCGGGGACAATGTCACCGTATCAACACGGCGAAGTATTTGTCACCGAAGATGGCGCAGAAACCGATCTTGACTTAGGCCATTATGAACGATTTATTGATGAACCCATTTCACGTCTATCTTCAGTGAGTTCCGGACAAATTTATGAAGAAGTCATCAAAAAGGAACGGGCAGGAACCTATCTTGGTGCAACCATCCAAGTGATCCCTCACATTACGGATGCGATTAAAGCCCGTCTGGATAAAATTGAAAAACATACCCATGCGGATCTTGTTATTGTCGAAGTAGGAGGAACCGTCGGCGATATAGAGTCCCTTCCTTTTTTAGAAGCGATTCGACAATTCCGACGCGATCGTGGTTATCATGATACCTTTTACATTCACACCACCCTCGTTCCCTTTATTCGTTCCACCGGAGAATTTAAAACGAAACCAACCCAACATTCCTTAAAAGAATTACGCAGTCTGGGTATTTCTGCCGATGCGCTCCTGTTACGAAGTGAAGCCCCATTAGACGCCGAACTCAAAGAAAAAATCGCCTTACTCGGTGATATTGATTCCCACGGGGTTTACTTTGCCGAAGATGTCGATACGATTTATCGCATTATTCTTCGCTTCCACGAACAACATATTACCCATCATATTCTCAAGCATCTGCAACTCAATCTAACGCATTGTGATGTATCCCCGTGGCAACAACTTGTCGACTTTATGACGTCCGATCAACCTAAAATTACCATCGGTTTAATTGGCAAATACATTGATTTAAAAGATGCTTACCTCTCCATTGAAGAAGCCCTCATTCATGCTGGATTTGCGCTAGGAGTTCACCTTGATGTTCGCTATATCGATGCAGAAAAAGTGAATCAACATACGGTTAACGATTATTTAAATGCCGTGCATGGTGTGCTCATCCCCGGGGGCTTTGGGGAACGCGCCACCGAAGGTAAAATCCAAGCGATTCGTTTTGCCCGAGAAAAACAAATTCCTTTTTTAGGCATATGTTTTGGAATGCAACTCGCGGTGGTTGAATATGCCCGCCATGTCTTAGGCCTTAAGGGTGCTCATTCTACCGAACTCGATCCAAAGACACCCCATCCTGTCATAGATCTCCAACGGGGACGTGACCAAAAAGAAAACTTAGGGGGAACGCTTCGTTTAGGTTCTTCGAAGATTCACGTTGAACCAAATACGTTACTCGCATCGTTATACAAAGCGTCCCAAATCCAAGAACGTCATCGTCACCGTTATGAAGTCAATCCTCACTATCACGAAGCGTTCCAAAAGCATGGTCAATTCATGTTTTCTGGATGGGATGAAACGCGTTCCTTAGTTGAGGTCATCGAGTTGAACCAACATCCTTTTTTTATCGCCGCTCAATATCACCCTGAATTTTTATCGCGGCCGTTAAAAGCGCGTCCGTTATTTTTAGGGTTCGTTAATGCGGCGAAAAACCGCTTGTGATTTCAGTAATTGATCCTTACAATAGGAGCATTGTTATGACAATAAAAAATATCTTATTTTTTGCGCTTTACACCCTGGGATTATTATTTATTTTCTGGGGATTTATTCAAATCGTCACGTATTTTTCTGTGCCTATTCATGGATGGTTTACCTTTTTAGCCGTCATTACGCCCAATATAATCGCCCTTATCACTTTAGGATATGGAAGTATTCGTACGTATTTAAAAATTAAATCACGTCGTACTCCCAATACGTCAAGCACTCAAGTGAATAATGCTATGACAACGTCTGGGGAACTATCGGAATCCGAATCAAAAGAAGATGCTCACTTGTAAGTCCAGAGTACGGTTCTAATAATCCTTCATAAATACCGCCACCGACAGAAATTAATAACGCCTCTTGATTGACCTTAGAAACTCAAATCCAAAAAAAGTTATGCATGTATTTATCAACCTGCTGTTTATCTTCGACAATCATATGCGGGCCAACAGAAGTAAAAGTACAAAAAAGCGCAGACTTTCTAAATCATAGTGTTGCCACCAAGGACCATCTTTTTTCATATTTAATTGGTGGATTTTAGGGAAGCTTTGGGCACGAGGAGTATCATGATAAGACTCCAGCCTAATGCAAACACGATGAAGCTCATCTCAAACGTCCAAAACTGAATGAACGCGCCAAAAAGCGGAAATAAAACCATCATAAAAAGACTGAAAAACATGCTATTGATGGAAAGCACCGTTGCACGAATTTCACTTTGCGTGAATCGGTTTAACAACGCATTCATCAGGACATAAAGCCCCCCATCTAAAAACGATAAAACGAGGAATCCAACAATCGAAAGAAAAGGAAGATAGAAAAATGCAAAACCAAGACTCGCTACAATGACATTGATCCAAAGAATCGCTTTAAGCGAAACCCGTTTTTCAATGCGATGCGATAAAAACGCACCCAGAGCAGCAAGAACCCCGCCAGCAGCAAACCAAAATCCGATGATGGAACTAGACCATTGTAAGGATTCCCAGTACACCGTTGCATAGTACGCGAGTACTGCCGTCATCGTGGAAATAAGCGCAAACGCGACCATCGCAAAAAATAAGGGGATGTTTTTCTTAAATAATTGAATACTTTCTTGGTATTGCTGAACAAACGCAAATTGAAATGCTTTTTTTTCTTTCCGTTTTTGTACGGTGGTTTCTTGAAAGGATAAAGCAATCCCAATCGCGATCATATACGTGATGATATTCACAAGAAATGCCCAACCATAGGATAAGGCAATCAATAATCCGCCACCCAAATTGCCGAGTACCGAAGCGATACGGATCAGAGACTCGCGAAAACTTTCACGTTGAGTAAACGTCGTTTCTTCCCCGATTTCTTTTAAGGTATCATACACAAACGCAGTCCCTGAACCTGATTCCAAGTTATAACTGATCGCGGCAAGGATAAATGAAATAATTGCAACACCATAAGAAGAAACATACCATAACCCTACCAAGTAGAGGATATGAAAGAGCATCCCAATAATGCGAGTGTATTTACGACCTAATACGTCGGCAATGGCCCCTGTTGGTGTTTCAAAAATCAGCGAGGTTATATGAAAAATACTTTCTAACAGAGCGACTTCAACCACCGTAAAACCTTTAGAAAGTAAATAGACAAACCAAAAGATGTGCATGACATTGGAATATTTCAAAAACTCAAAAACGTAATTTTTAATCAGGTTATGACGAAGTTTCGCCATGATGATTATTCCTCTGTCGATTCAGATTCTTTGAAGGCATTCGCCCGTTTTCGGACATTTTCTTGAAGATGGATTTTTCGCATTCGGTACGTTTCAGGGGTAATTTCTACGAGTTCATCATCATTGATGTATGCTAAACACGCTTCAATCGACATTTCTCGTGGAGCTTTGAGCACCACTTTGAGTTCTTTATTCGCCATACGCATATTCGTTAACGCTTTAGCCCGTGTTACATTGATCATTAAATCACGAGGATATTTATTCTCCCCAACAATCATGCCTTCGTAGACGTCGGTTCCAGGGCGAACAAACATCGTTCCCCGATCTTCAAGTCCTTCAATCGCGTACGTCGTGGTCGTTCCTGTTTCGGACGCAATCAACACGCCTTGATGATGGCCTTTCGGTTGAACATGGGTCATCGGTTTATGAGCTCGATAAAGATGGTTAATCATCCCTAACCCTTTGGTTAAGGTCATAAAATCGGAGTTCATTCCTAATAAACCTGCGGTGGATATTTCATACACGAGACGCGTATTGATATCGCCTGGTTCCATATGTTCCATATGCCCATCGCGTTGGGCAACATAATCCATGACAGGTCCTAAATAATCATTGGGAACATCCAAGATAAGTTCTTCAAAGGGTTCATGGGGCTTGCCATCGATCATTTTCACAATGACTTTCGGTTTACTCACTTCAAGTTCAAACCCTTCACGACGCATATTTTCAATAAGAATTCCTAAATGAAGTTCCCCACGACCAGACACCATAAAACTATCGGAATTTTCAATGACACTCACGCGTAAAGAAACATCGCGTTGGGCTTCTTTCATTAAACGATTTTGTAACTGACGGAACGTGACAAATTTTCCTACCCGACCCACAAACGGAGATGAATTGGGTGCAAACGTCATTTGCAGTGTGGGTTCATCAATACTAATTAACGGTAAGGGTTGAACATTACCGGAATCACATACGGTTTCACCCACGTTAATATCCGCAATCCCGGCAATCCCAACGATATCCCCCGCGGACGCCTCTTCAACATCCATGCGTTGTAGACCAATAAATTTAAACATCTTTAAAATTTTTACGGGCTTAAAAGAACCATCGACACGGGCTAAGGTATACCCCGTATTAATTTTCATGGATCCTGAACGAATAATCCCAATGCCAATACGACCGACAAAATCGTTATAGTCAATCAAACTCGGTTGAAATTGTAATGCTTTATTCGGAAAAACACGGGGTTTTTCAATTTCAGAAATAATGAGATCAAACACGACATCCATCCCTTTTCTCTGGGTCGATAACTCGGGTGATAAACTGCTTGTCCCATGTAATCCGGAGGCATAGACCACTTTAAAATCTAAAAAGTCCTCCGGGGCATTCATTTCAATAAATAACGAAAGGACATCATCCACCACACGTTGAAGATCCACGTTGGGCCGATCTACTTTGTTAATGAGGACGATCGGTTTGACATTGGCTTCAATGGCTTTTTTTAACACGAAGCGCGTTTGTGACATCGGTCCTTCAAAGGCATCCACTAAAAGTAAACATCCATCCACCATATTCATGATACGTTCCACTTCGCCCCCAAAATCAGCGTGACCTGGGGTATCAAGAATGTTAATTTTATAATCTTTATATTGTAATCCGGTCGCTTTCGCAAGAATGGTAATACCCCGTTCTTTTTCAATGGGATTCACATCCATAAGTCGTTCTTCAACCACTTCATTGGAACGGAACATATTCGCAGAACGAAAAAGTTGATCGACCATCGTGGTTTTACCATGGTCAACGTGAGCAATAATCGCAATATTTCGTACGTTCATAACGTTATAAGCATACACGTTAAGCTAAAAAATTACTATGTATTTAGGAAGTCGCTACTTTACTCTAAAAAAGTGTTAAAGTATTCCTAGGAGAACTAATATGTATCAATCAAAATTACAATCCTCATTGCTCGATCAATTATTTGACACCATTCTTCAATTAAAAACGCGCGAAGAATGTTACCGTTTCTTTGAAGACATATGTACGATTAAGGAACTTCAGGATCTAGGGTTACGTCTTGAAGTCGCACGTTTACTCGATCAAAAAGTATCGTATGTTGAAATTGTTAAAAAAACAACCGCTTCCAGCGCCACCATTGCTCGTGTGAATAAAGCATTATTATATGGGGCGGATGGGTATCAACTTGCCTTAAAAAACAATAAGCAAAAAAAATAAAGTTTATCACTTTACTTTATTAAAGTAGTGAAGTATATTAGAGACCATGGAGGTACTCTAATATGAAAAAGGTACAATTAAGTCTAGTCGTTTTAGGTGGCATTGCACTCACAAGCTGTGGTGCAAATACGATCCCAACCACGTGGGATCAAATTGAAGATCGTGGTTACGTTATTGTCGGACTCGATGATACGTTTGCTCCTATGGGTTTCCGTGATGAGGCCAATGAAATCGTGGGCTTTGATGTCGATTTAGCGAATCTCGTCTTTGAAACATTAGAAATTGAAGTTCGTTTTCAACCCATCGATTGGGGTGCTAAAGTCCTTGAGCTCGATGCGGGAAATATCGATATGATTTGGAATGGTTTAACCATTACTGAACCCCGTCGCCTCGAAATGCTCTTCTCGGATGCCTATATTGCCAATCGGCAAATTGTTATGACGAAAACGGATGCTACGATTGATACCATTGATGAATTAACCGGTCTTAAAGTTGGGGTTCAACTCGGTAGTGCATCTCAATCCATTGTGGAAGCAAACCCCATTGCAGACGATCTTGGAGAACTTGTCACGTATGATACGTTTAACCTCGCTCTCACCGACTTAAGTGCTGGCACAATCGATGCGGTCGTTTTAGATGAAATTTATGGTCGCTATATCATCTCCCAAACCCCCAACACGTATCGCGTGATGGCCGAAGATTTTGGGGATGAAGTGTACGGAATTGGTTTCCGTCTTGGAAACACAACGATTCGTGACACGGTCAATAACACCCTCTTTGATTTAATCGAATCCGGAGAAGCATTATCCATTTCGCAAAAATGGTTTGCGGAAGATGTCTTCTTACCACGTGGATCTTAATTATTTATTAGAAACCACACGTTATCTCCTGGATGGCGTGTGGTTTTCTTTACAACTCTTTTTTATGACCTTAGTGGGGTCGATCCCACTCAGTTTACTGTTATCAGGATTGTATCGCTTCGTAAAAGTTTCTCGTCCTTTCCTCAACTTCTACACATGGCTCTTTCGCGGGACCCCCTTGATGTTACAGCTCTTCTTTTTTATGTTTGGTCTGCCTGCACTTGGCATTACGGTGAATCGTTATGCAGTCGCTTATGTCGGTTTTATCATCAACTATACGGCCTACTTTATCGAAATCATTCGTGCCGGATTAGAAGCCCTTCCTCAAGATCAAGAAGAAAGCGCCTTTGTCATGGGAGCAACCCCTCCCTACACCTTCCTTTATGTCCTTTTACCGCAAGCGTTGAGGACACAAGTTCCCGTCTTTACCAACGAAACAATTACATTGATTAAAGACACGTCATTAGTCACCGTGATTGCAATCAGTGATTTACTACGAAAAGTACGTGAAATTGTCTCTCGTGATTTTACGGTTTCTCCGTTTTTTCTCGCCGCGGGATTTTACTTGATATTTACGTATTTTATTGTCCTTTTCTTTCGGCAAATTGAACGGCGTTTTGATCTTTAAAAATAAGCAAAAAAATTGCGTCACTTTTTTTCAACGTTTTAAAGTTGAAAAACGGAAATTTTCGTTTATTATTTTTGAGGACACACTTATTGAAAAATAAGGTCGTTAGAACTATCAGGGTCTAAAGGAAACATTCCAATGACAGCCAGAGCTCATTATCTGGTTACCATTGGAATTTTTTATTGAAAAGGAGATAAAACGTTATGGCAAAAGCACTTATTATTGGAACCGGGGCCGTCGCGACAGTTGGTGCCCAAAAAGTAGCGCAAAATTATAAGGTTTTTTCTCAACTCATTATTACGAGTCGCACGAAGGCCAAAGTCGATGAACTTGTTCTACGTTGTCAAAAATATCCTTTGCAAGTCATGGGTGAAACCGTGGATGCCGAAAACGTTCCTGCTCTGGTTAAACTTATTCAAAAATATCAACCCGATATTGTCATGAATTTAGCACTCCCTTATCAAAATTTGCCTATTATGGAAGCATGCATTCAAACCAAAACCCATTATTTAGATACGGCATGTGCTGAAGTCCGTGATCATGCCGGTTTTGAATATAGCACGCAATGGGTTTACCATGACCGTTTTAAAAAAGCGGGGGTGATGGCCTTACTTGGTGTCGGTTTTGATCCTGGGGTGACAAGTGTCTTTGCCGTGTACGGGAAAAAACATTACTTTGATGAAGTTCATTATTTAGACATTTTAGATGCCAATGGCGGCGACCACGGCTATCCTTTTGCCACCAACTTTAACCCAGAAATTAACATCCGAGAAATTACGATGCCGGGTCGTTATTACGAAGCAGGTCAATGGAAAACCATTCCTGCTTTATCGCAATTCCATACGTATCCGTTAGAAGCCATCGGACCTCGAGACATGTATTTGATGTATCATGAAGAGCTCGAATCGCTTGTCAAATTCATTCCCGAACTAAAACGTGCTCGTTTTTACATGTCCTTTGGGGAGAAGTATTTACGTCACCTTCGTGTCTTGGAAGCGGTAGGGATGACGTCGACCCAACCCATCATGTATGAAGGTCGACCGATTGTGCCACTTCAATTCTTAAAAGCGGTCTTACCGGACCCTGCCTCTTTAGGGCCTCGCACGAAAGGAAAAACGAACATCAGTGTTATTCTCCGTGGTTACAAAGATGGGCAAGAAAAGGCGTACCGAGTGTTTAACATGATGGATCACGAAGAAGCCTACCAAGAAACAGGCGCACAAGCGATTGCTTACACGACCGGGGTTCCTGCGATGATTGGCGCCACCTTAGTGGTCACGGGTCAATGGTCAGGTGCCGGTGTGTTTAATGTGGAACAATTTAATCCCGATCCGTTTATGGATTTACTCAACCAATGGGGACTTCCTTGGAAGGAAAGCTTTGATCCAAAGCTCATTGATTAACATGAAACTGACCCCTTCCATCCCCACCCCGTATTATTTGATTGATGAAATTCTCATGGAGCGTAATTTAAAGATTCTCAAAGACGTCAAAGATCAATCGGGTGCGAAAATCTTACTCGCTCAAAAAGCCTTTTCAACCTACGCATTTTATCCCCTTATTGCCTCCTATCTTGATGGAACCACCTCGAGTGGTCTTTATGAAGCGATCTTAGCCAAAGAGCATTTCGGCAAAGAAATTCATGTCTTTGGTCCTGCATATAAGGATCATGACATTGAAACCATGCTCCCTTTTGTCGACCATATCGTCTTTAATTCCAACACCCAATTTCATCGTTACAAGGACAAAGCCATAAAAGCAGGTAAGACCATCGGGATTCGTATCAATCCTGAAAAATCTACCCAAGATGCGGCTCACCAAATGTATGATCCTTGTTCGATCAACTCGCGCATGGGCATTAAACTTCAAGACATCGATCCTGCGATTTTTCCTACGTGTTCAGGTTTTCACTTTCATACACTTTGCCAACAAAATGCCGATGCTTTAGAAATTACGTTTAAGGAAGTCGAACGTAAATTTGGTGGTTATTTTAAACATTTACGCTGGATTAATTTTGGCGGTGGCCACCATATTACCCGTGCCGATTATGACCGGGAAAAATTGATCCAACTCATCCGTTATGTCAAAGAAACGTATCAACTTGAGGTGTATTTAGAACCTGGCGAAGCCGTGGTCCTCAATGCTGGTTTTTTAGTCGGTACGGTCGTTGATATTGTTCATAACGATCTTCCCATCGCCATTCTTGATACCTCACCAACCTGCCATTATCCTGATGCCATTGAAATGCCCTTCCGTCCCAATGTGGTCGGCATGGATGATGAAGCCCCTTATCAAGTGCGTCTTGCAGGTGGCACGTGCTTATCCGGAGATAATTTTGGCGTTTACGGGTTTTCTCAACCCTTAAAAATCGGTGATTCCGTAATCTTTGAAGATGCCGCACTATACACGATGGTTAAAACAACCACCTTTAACGGCATGCCCCTTCCGAGTATTGTTCGTCGCGATAAAAAGGGAAATGACACGGTGATTAAATCGTTCGACTTTAACGATTTCAAAGGAAAGTTAGGCTAACATGATTCGCAAAGTGGCCAAATTTGGAGGTACTTCCATGGCCAATGCTGAAACTATTCGTCGTGTTGCATCGATTATAAAAAATGATCCTGCCATTCATTTTGTCGTGGTTTCCGCCCCAGGGCGACGTCAAAAAGGGGATTTAAAAGTCACCGATCTTCTTTATCAGGTCGCCAAAGAAGCGGAAGAAAAAGGCTCGATTCAAAGTTTCCAACTCGTTGAAGCGCGCATTCTTGAAATCGCCAAAGGGCTTAATCTTGTGGACTTTATCACCCCTTATTTAATCGCGACGAAAAACGCCATTCTTGAGGATCTCAGTTTACCGTTTATCGTGTCACGAGGGGAATACTTTTCTTCGTTACTGCTCGCAAAATATCTTAACTACACCTGGGTGGATGCAAAAGACTGTATTGTCTTTCGTGGGTCCACCTTAAACTATCCTAGTAGTAATCAAAAAGCGCGTAAATTACTGAACAAAATGGTCTATGTGGTCATGGGTGGTTTTTATGGAGAGAATGGTTTAGGCGATATTAAAGTCATGGAACGAGGGGGTTCTGACATCACTGGAGCCATTGTCGCCCGGGCGATTAAAGCCAATGTGTATGAAAACTGGACCGATGTCGATGGCTTTTTAGTCGCTGATCCAGACATTGTTCATCACCCCAAACTCATCGAAGAAATGACGTATAAAGAATTACGCGTTTTATCGTTTATGGGTGCCGAAGTGCTCCATAGTGAAACCTACTACCCTGTCATGAAAGCGAAGATTCCCATTCATATTCGCAACACCTTTAATCCAACCACGGAAGGGACTTACATTTCTCCTTCGCTAGGTCATCGCGGCGACTCTCTTGTCACGGGAATCGCTGGTTTACAAGATTTCACGCTTATTGTCGTAGAAAAAGAACTCATGAGTGAAGTCGTCGGTTTAGACCGAAAAATTTTATCGATTGCCGAAAAACTCGGCATTATCATTGAACACTTCCCTTCAGGAACAGATACCTTTTCGATGATGATTGAATCGAAATACTTAGAAAACGGCATTAAAGATCAATTTATTCAACTGATCAAAAAGACCATCAAGCCTGATTATTTAGAAGTCACCGACGATGTGTCGCTTATTTCTATTATCGGCCGCAATTTAATGGCGAATAACTTTAATATGCTTCGCTTATTTACCGCTTTGGTCAACGATAATATCACCTTAAAAATGATTGATTATGGCAGTAGCGGGGTTAACATTGTCATCGGCGTGTCTGATGATGATTATGCCTTTGCGATCAAAACCTTGTATCAAGAATTCATCGAAGACGATGACGAGGAGGAACAAGAATGAACCAACCACGAATTGCGATTGTCGGTGCCACTGGAGTGGTAGGGCAGATGTTTTTAACGGTGCTAGAAGAACGCAAGATTCCCTTTAGTTCTCTTGTGCTTTTTGCCTCCAAGAAAAGCGCCGGTCAAATAATCTCGTATCAAGGGAAAACGTATACGATTCTTGAATTAAACGAAGCGAATGTTGCCGCGAATCTCGTGGATGTTGCTCTCTTTTCCGCAGGGGGTGATGTTTCAAAAATCTATGCGCCTTTCTTTGTAAAATTCGGCGCAAAGGTCATCGATAACTCCTCTTATTTCCGGATGCATCCTGATTTCCCCTTGGTTGTTCCCGAAGTGAACCCTGAAGACTTAAAAGGAAATCTATCGATCATTGCGAATCCCAACTGTTCAACCGTTCAAGCGGTTGTTGCCTTAAAACCACTCCATGATCGCTACACACTCAAAAGGATTGTCATTTCCACGTATCAAGCCGTTTCTGGGGCAGGGAGTTTAGGGATTCATGATCTTGAAACCCGCGCCGACCAAGACCATCTAAAAAAATTCCCGTATCCGATTCATCAAAATCTTATTCCCCATATTGATGTTTTTTTAGAGAACGGTTACACCAAAGAAGAAATGAAAATGGTCAATGAAATGCGTAAGATTCTTCATCTACCTACCTTAGCCATTACCGCCACCGCAGTACGTGTCCCTGTGTTAAATGCACACTCTGAAGCGATTAACGTCGCGTTTGAAAAACCGTTTAACTTGAACGAGGTTCGCTCATTATTAAAAAATGCTCCCGGCGTTGTTCTATATGATGACCCATCTTCATTAGTCTACCCTATGCCATCGCTAGTATCAGGACAAGATCACGTCTATGTTGGGCGATTAAGAATCGATGAATCATTGCCTAATACATTGAACTTATTTGTCGTTGGCGATAATATCCGTAAGGGTTCGGCGACAAATGCCGTCCAAATTCTAGAAAAATTATTTATATAACTTTATTTTAAATTTATGTTATAACTATGGTGAGCCGGGGGAAATTTATATTTATGAATACTAAACATTTTGTTGAGTGAATTCTCACTCTTGTTGATTTGTTCTAGACTTTTTATTTTATACACTAATTGTAAAAGGGGGATTATCCGATGTCCTTAGGAGAGAAAATTCGATTATATCGTACACAATTAAACCTGACTCAAAAAGATTTAGCCGATCAAGTGAGTGTCACCGCTCAAGCTGTATCCCGTTGGGAACAAGATATTGTGGAACCCGGATTAGATACTTTGAAACGAATGTCAGAGATTTTTTCGGTTTCTTTAGATCAATTGTTATTCAATGAGTATGTTCCACCCATGCCTGCATCAACAAACGTACCTCATCCCGACATATATAAACGTCAAATTGGTGTCTGTGAAACATGTAACAAACCCATCCTAGAAGGAGAACCCTTACATCGCGTTCATCTTAGTCGAACTCACCAAGCCATTTATTGTGAAAGCTGTAATACACAACATTTAGAACGTATAAAAAAGGATCAAACACGTATCACCAAAAAACAACGCATTTGGGGCTTCATTTGGGGTATTCTTGGCGGAGGATTCGGCCTTTATTCCACGATTACCGGATTAAATGAGGGCTTTCTTACTAACATCAACGAACTATTCATTGGCATTGCTTTTTCATATGCACTTTTTGCATTTTTATTCACGTTCACGATGAAAAACAATTTTATCCATGATTTCTTTTGGGATATTACCAGTTGGGGATTTGTGAAAATGCCTGGTGTGATTTTTTCGTTAGATTTTGACGGACTTTTATTCTTGATTGGTGCGAAAATTCTATTCTTCTTTATCGGACTTGGAATTGCATTACTTGCGGGTACCTTTGCCTTAATCATTAGTCTTATTCTTGCTGGATTTGTCTTTCCTTTTTCGCTTTACAATTCGTTCGCCCATCCGGAAAAAACGGATGTTATTTAATTAGGTTAAAGGAGGAAAAATCATGAAAAAATTAACCTTATTGACTAGTCTTACTGTCTTATTGGCCGCATGTGGAGGGGTTGAAGTATCCACCCCATCAGAAAACACTTCATCACTAGAAAGTTCTCTTATTTCTTCGTTAGTAACAAGTACCACATCCTTAACATCGTCGGAAACAACCTCGATTGTACCAAGCTCTTCTACACCTTCTTCTTCCGAAACGATTAGTTCAATCGCTTCTTCGACTTCGAGTAGTGAATCCATCATCACCGGGATTTCACGTGCCTTGTTTGCTTACCTTTCAGATCTTCCAAGTACCGAATCCTTTTTACCTGAATTTATGAGCGAAGACACCTATTTAAGCAGCGCAAGTACACCAACAAAAGATGATTACTATAGTGATGCTATTTCCAAAAATTCATTGCCTACCCGTTATTTTGGGGCTCAACTCGATCAACTGTGGACCCACGTAGGCTTTATGACCAGTTTTACTCAAAATCTTACGACAATGCTATCCCATGCAGCGACATTAGGAGATGTATACTACGACTATCTTGCGACAAATCCAAATAACCCTTATTTATTTTCTGTTACCCTCGGTGGATTTTCCTTTCATGTTGCTGGATTAGAGGAAGAACTACTTGTTGATGTTTCAGTCGGTAGTATGTCGGTGACGATGGCCGTACTAAATGTCAACAATGTGATCACCTACTGGGTCGATCTATTCATTAATAATGAAAATCGACTTGTCATTTATTCAACATCGACAGAGTTAATTGTGGTCAGCAATCTTGAGGTTGCCGGGGTTAAAGTATCCTACTTTCTATCGATTGAAAAAAATGGAAATGACGTGTTAGGTTTATCGTATGAACGTTATGGCCTTGAAAGTGCTGCGTTACGAAACTACGTCGTCTTTAAATCGATTGGAAATACGTTTGTGGTCGCGGGGGAACGCGGTGATTTTATATTAGGTGCATCCCCAAAAATCAATGTCGAAACGTATCGTCAATCCGATGGAGCGTACTTAGGGAGCCAAGTTCTTGAAACCATTCCTGTAACAGGGCCAACCTACGAAACCGTTTGGTACCCCATGTGGAGTGTCCAAGGTTGGAACTCGATTCAATTTGAACTCGATAATAACGATGAAAAAGAATTCGACCAAGTATACTTAAACGGATCCAGTTCTGTCTTTGATGTTCACTACAACACACTGCCTATTGTAGGAACAAAAACATCTCGCAAATATGACATTGAACTCAAAAAGTCCTATGTTTTCAAGGAAGATGTCAACGGTGACCTTGATAAGGTTGAGTTTCTTTATCCTGCTTTCTTTATCCAAGAAAACGAACTTGGAAATGGACCTTTTGGAACCGCAAATACGCGCAACAATAATATTTTCTCTCATTCATTAACGTCTACCGAACTTGCGATGATTCGAGACTACTATGATGCATTAAAAGATGAGCAAGCCACGTTTAAAACCGTCAACATGGATGCAGAGATAACAGAATTCTTCAATACCATTAGCGCCTAATAAATTTAGAAAAAAGCATTCTTGAAGAATGCTTTTTTTTGAAATTACTTACTATTTACTAGGATTCACCATACAATAGTGACATGGACTTTTTTGAATCCTTACCTGGTGTTTATCAAGCCATTTTAGCGACACTCTTCACATGGTTTATTACCGCCTTAGGTGCGGGAATGGTCTTTTTCTTTAAGACAATCCATAAGACAGTACTTAATGTCATGCTCGGTTTTGCCAGTGGCGTCATGATTGCCGCGTCGTTTTGGTCGTTGCTTAATCCTGCCATTCTTATGGTGGAAAATAACCCTGATTTATTTTCATTATCCCCTTGGTTAACGGTTCTCATTGGTTTTTTAGGTGGGGGGCTCTTTCTTTACGCGATTGATAAACTCTTACCTCACATCCATTTAGGTCAAAAACAACCCGAAGGGGTAAAGTCGTCTTTAAAGCGTTCCATTCTACTTGTCCTATCTATCACCTTACACAATATCCCTGAAGGCTTAGCGGTCGGGGTTGCTTTTGGCGCGGTGGCATCCGGTTTAGGTGGGGCGACCTTACCGGCGGCGATAGCCCTTGCCATTGGCATAGGGTTACAAAATTTTCCCGAAGGTGCGGCAGTGTCCATTCCGTTACGACGAGAAGGTTTTTCTCGACGTAAAGCTTTTTTCTACGGCCAAGCTTCAGGCATTGTTGAACCCATCGCGGGTTTTGTAGGCGCCTTACTCGTCATTCAAATCATCGAAATCTTACCGTTCGCGCTCGCATTTGCCGCGGGAGCGATGGTGTATGTCGTGGTCGAAGAACTCGTTCCCACCTCCAAACAAGTTGATCACCCTCAGCAAATTGATTTAGCAACCATTGGATTTCTCGTGGGATTCGCCTTAATGATGGTGCTTGATGTCGCGTTAGGTTAACCTTTTCAGATTACACGCACGAATTAACGAACGGGAATAAACGCTCGACCTGGCACCACACTCGGATAGCGTTTGCGCCATCCTTGATACGCATCAATCACAGGATGATTAAACGCTAAAATACGATCATCAAAATCCCACTCAATCACATGATGATAAGGTGGTTTACAACGCGCGGGAATATCTTCATTCATTTGGGAAATCAATGACTCTATCCATCGCGTGATAAACGTTGGATCTTTCATCGCTTCTTGATCAAAGGAGGCCTCGGCAAATTCCCACGTTTTTGGACGGAAGTTATTCGGAAACAATCGCGCATGCCGTTCTTCTACTGTCCATGTCCCTAAAAAGGCTTCCAGTTCGGGATACGTGGATCCACCTAATTGCTTTTGCAAAGAAAGAATCCATTTCAATTCAAAATAAAGAAATTGTTCGGGGTTATAGGCGACCTTGGGAAACCCTGTCGAGCGCGTGGAAACAATCGCTTCTAAGGGAATATCCACCCACACTGGAAGTTCTCCATCATCCAGTTGCACACGGAAATGGACTTTGTTATGTTTCCAATGAAGTTCTTGAACCTTTCCCGTCCATTCCCGGATATGTGGTTTTTCAACGCGTTCTCCTTGGAAGGGATCATGCGTTGTTCCAAACGAACGTGATAATGAAAGATATTGCTCTGCTTCATCCCAAGCACGTGTATTCACTGCTAATCCCCGTAACGCGTGCCATGCTTCTCCTGCCACATGATCTTGGACATCCCGATAGAATGCTGCTTCTTGTTCTTTCGTTAATCCTTTTTCTAAAAACCACGTATACCATCTTCCTGACATGTATTATTCCTCCTGTTCAGGACCATCAAGAGGACGAAGGGAAAGAAAAACCCCTATCGTGACGATAGGGGTACTTTGATTGCAAAGGACCTACATCTATCGTCAAGCATTAGCACCACACCACACGGTAGG
>Ga0222714_10000429_pt1 | contig 48592 bp, 55 predicted proteins | sample C33_3DmetaG_FD_165048 | JGI IMG/M metagenome (GOLD analysis project Ga0222714, IMG submission 165048) | Estuarine water microbial communities from San Francisco Bay, California, United States - C33_3D | ecosystem: Environmental > Aquatic > Marine > Unclassified | place: USA: California... | reverse complement strand
CCAGAAGTGTTGATGGAATGGAAGGATTTGTAGACGATCTTGTTTCAACAACATTTACGGACTTTAGAACATAATGGCAAGAGTACATCCTTTTCAATCAAATTTTACTGCTGGTGAATTAAGTCCTAAGTTGGCTGGTCAGATAGACTTTAAGAAGTATGCCAATGGAGTTGAAACACTACAAAATATGACTGTATTCCCACAAGGTGGTGCGTCAAGAAGATATGGTACACGTTATGTTGGCCCAGTAAAAGATCACACAAAAACTACACGATTAATACCTTTTGAGTTTAATGACGAGCAAACTTACATATTAGAGTTTGGCGATCAGTACATTCGTTTTTACAAAGACAATGGTATTATTACAGAATCAGACGTAACAATATCAGGAATAACACAAGCAGATCCAGCAGTTGTTACAGCAACATCTCATGGCTACAGTAATGGTGATGAAGTTATTATTACAGAAGTTGTGGGGATGACAGAAATTAATGGAAAAAGATATACTGTTGCTAACCAAACAACAAACACTTTTGAGCTACAGGATCTTGATGGTAACAATATAGATAGCACAGGATATACCGCTTATACATCAGGTGGCGTATCAAATAAAATTTATGAAATATCTACTAACATAACAGAATCAATATTATATGAAATACAATACACACAGTCAGCAGACATTATGTATATCGTTCACGAAACATTTGATCCACAAAAGTTAACAAGAACTGGACATACATCATGGACAATTACGGATGAAGAATTTACTAATGGCCCATTTTTAGACGATAATACAAGTAGTTTTACATTTACATCTTCAAACCAAACTGTAGGAACAGGTAGAACATTAACAGCGTCAGGTTTGTTCCCAGATGTTGGTGGGCTAACTGGTTTTCATACTGATGATGTAGGCAGGCAGGTAAAGATGAAGGATGGTTATGGTGTAATTACAGGGTACACATCACCTACACAAGTTACTTGGGAAATAAAACAAGACTTAGGATCAGCCGCAGCCACAACAGATTGGGCGCTAGGAGCATGGTCAGAGCATACTGGTTACCCAAGAACGGTAACTTTTTTTGAACAAAGATTAGTGTTTGCTGGATCAACATATTTTCCACAAACAATATGGGCTTCACAATCAGGAATATATACAGACTTTGATATAGGGACAGCCGCAGCTGCTGATGCTTTTATATACACAATAGCAGCAAACAAAGTAAACGTTATTAGATGGTTAGCGCCTGCAAGAGATTTAATAGTTGGTACAGCAGGTGGTGAATTTAAAGTGGGTAAGCCTACAGGTGAGCCATTAAAACCAGATAATGTAACAATCACACTGCAAACAACTTATGGTGGTTACGCAACAGAGCCAGTGCAGATTGGTAATGTGATCTTGTTTGTTCAAAAGCAAAGAAAGAAATTAAGAGAGTTTGCTTATAGGTTTGATGATGATGCGTATTCAGCTCCAGACATGACTATATTAGCAGATCATATTACAGGAGAAGGCATATACGATATAACCTATGCCCAAGAACCTGAGAGTATCTACTGGGCTGTCCGTGATGATGGTGTGTTGTTGGGTATGACTTACAAGCGTGAAGAAGATATTATAGCATGGCATAGACATATATTAGGTGGGCATATAAAACATGAAATAAATGCAGCTACAGCTATTACACCAAGCACAACAGATCCATTACAGAATGGCAATATAACTATTACAGCACACGGATATACAACAGGAGATGCGGTGGTATATGATGCTAATGGCAACACGGAAATATCAGGACTAACAGATGGTGATACTTATTATGTTTATGTTGTTGATGCTAATACCATAGAATTATCAAGAAGTTACAATCAAGCTATTGATAGAACAATACATCAACTAAAAGCTGTAGGGGCAGGCACTCATATATTTAAAAATCATGCTAAAGTAAAATCAGTAGCGTCTGTTGCTAGTGATACAGAGAATGAAGTATATGTTATTGTAGAAAGAATTATAAATGGATCAAGGGTTCAGTATGTAGAATACCTTGATAAAACATTAAATATGGATAGTTCTTTAAGTGGTTTAATAAATGGAACGTCAGGAACATTAAGCAATTTAGACCATTTAGAAGGTGAGAGCGTACAAATATTAGTGGGAGATGCAGTTTATCCTAATCAAACTGTTACAAATGGTGAAATAAGTGTTACATTACCATCAGGAAGCGGTTATCATAATATTGAGATAGGATTGGGATATACAAGTAAAATAGTTACTATGAAAATAGAAGCAGGAGCATCAGCAGGAACAGCACAAAACAGACCAAAAAGATTTAATGAAATTGCTGTTAGGTTGCATGAAACTGTTGGCGTAACAATAAATGGAGATCAAATACCATTCAGAACATCATCTACACCAGTGGGGGAAAACATACCAGAATTTACTGGAGATAAAAAGGTAACTAATTTAGGATGGGATAGAGATGGTAAAATTACTATTGAGCAAACACAACCTTTACCAATGACAGTTCTTGGAATAACTGGTACACTGGTAACAAGTGATTAGGAGTTAAAAATGTTTTTTGGATTATTTGGTTCATTAATAAACGCAGCATTTTCAATGGCAGCTGCACAACAGCAGATTCAAATGATGAAAGCTAATGCTGCTTGGCAAAAGTATGAATCAGAATTAAACTACCATTATGAAAAGCAAAAAAGATTAACAGAGCAAAGAAAGTTACTAAGTGAACAAAGAGCAAGAGGTGCAGCTTCTGGCATTGTTGTTGGTACTGGAAGTAGTTTAATGGCTATGTCTGCTGATATGGAAGAATTTGAAACAGATTTATGGTATTTAGAAAAAGGATTATGGGTAGAAGGGAAAGCTAGAGATGCTGAATTAGCAGGTCAAATTGCAGCTACTACATATAGTGCAGGATCTAGCATATTAGGCGGATTTATGAAGGGAGCGCAACAAGCTAATTCAATGAGTTTTGCGTCTACTTATGGAACAGGAACATACGCAGTTGGTAATTTAAATACTACTGGTAGTTTTGGAAGTTTATTTTAAGAGGTTTAAATGGTTACTATTCCAAGATATACAGGATCATTAGGATCAGCGCCAATAAGAAGCAGTAGAAGAATAACCACTGGTACTGCTGGATCTGATGCCTTGATGAATTTAGGTAAAACTCTTACTGATGGTCTAAGTGCATTTACTGAACAAAAAATAGCAATGACAGCAAAGCTAAGAGATACAGAAATAAAAAGCAAACATTTGTTGGCAGCTGCTGAAACTAATCAATGGATTGAGGACACAAAACAAAGGCTTGAACAAAGAAACGACTATGAGATGTTTCAAAGTATGTACGACAAGGAATTTGAAGCTCATAAAAAAGAAATAGCAAAAAAACATTTTACAGTTGGTGATGTGCGAGATGATGTAGCTTGGAACTCTTACCAAGCAGATTTAGCCACTTTAGGTGTTGACGGAAAAGTAGAAATTAATGCAATAGCAAATAGAAAAAGAAATCATAAAACAATTACCGCTTATGAAACGTCAACAACTAGCTATTATAATGCTATACAAAACTCCAAAACAGAAACAGTAGCAATATCTAAATACAAAGAATGGTTTTATAATGTTTATACCCCATCTGTTGAAAGTTCTGTTTTTGCTGGGTATGAAATGTCAAAATCATTAGACACAATAAAAACATCAATTAATGAAAAACTTGCTTTATTTTCTGTAAGTGAAAATGGGAAAACTCCAGTGTATACAAACGCTTATGGTAAAGAAGCTATTGATGCTGGGTTAGTTGCAGCTAAATTATCTGATCCAGAATTTACATATGAGGATGTAGATGGGAAAGAAGTTGCAATCGGCAATGAAGATAGGCAAGATTTAATTAAAAAATATCAAAATATAGCAACATCTCAAACAAATAATGACAATTTAGAAAAAGCAAAAAAATCTGAAAAAAGTGAAAATGAATTTACTGATCGTATTATAAAGATGAAAAATGGAGGATCAAATCCTAATATTTTAAGTGAAATAGCAAATGATGCAAATTTAAATTCCGCTCAAAAAGAAGGACTTGTTAATTTTTATAATTCAATGCTTGCAAATGATCAAACAACAGATCTTTCTGATACTACTGAAGGGAAAAATATGTATATTGTTTTAGATTCTATGGTTGCTAGTGGTGCTATAAATTATGACAAACCTAAAGAAATGAAATTGATACAAGATGCTTATGTTAAAAATCTTATTGACCAATCTTCTTTTGATAAATTAAACAATAAAGCTTTAGAGGTTCAAACTGATAAAGGTAAATATATTCAAGATAGATTAAATAGGGCTAGTGTTGCTTTAGCTAGAGAATTGGGAAAAACTGATATGGTGGAACAATTATCAAAAATTGCAAGCAATACTGTTATGAGTGAGCAAGAGAGAGCGTTTGCATTAAGTTCATTAATTGGGGATGATCCTGATGGCGTTATAATATTTGAAATGCAAAACAACTTAGAGCAAATAATTAGAGGGGCGTATGACAAAGGAATGAACATAGACAATTTTATCTTTAATCGTAAATCTCCAGAATACGTCATAGATAATCTTGTTGAAGTTTACAAGGAAAGAAAATTTGAAAATATAAAAACCAGAGATGAAGAAGCTGCAAAGTCGTTACTACAAAGTTACGGTGATTTTATTGGTTTTGGTCAAGACTTTAGAATTAGACCAACAGAATATTTAAAAAGCTTTGATTACGAAGTGCCAACAGAATTAAAAGCAAAAGATGGAGAAACTATTACCGAATATTTTACAAGAATAGAAAGTTTAAAAGGTGTAAAAGGATCAAAATTTGGCATTACTTACCTTCCAGACACAGTAGATGTATCATCATTAATATTGGAATAACATGTTAAGAATTACAGCAGATCAATTAAGAGCGGCAGGATTTAGCGAAGAATCTATAATTAATTTTGTAGAAAATGAAAGGCCAAATTTAAAAGCTGTTGGTTTTTCAGACCACCAAATTAATAATTTTTATGGACTTCAAAAAACAACAGTAATTAATCCACTAGATGATGAATTAGATGATAAATATGACGGTTTATTAAAAACAAGAACCGCAGAAAATGAAGTAAATACAGAAAACGTTTCCATATTAGAAAAAAAAGCCCAACAGGGTAAAAAGTCTGACACTAGCAATGAAAGTATTGATTTTACTAATAATATAGAAACAGATCCTAACGAAGAAAAACCACAAACTTATGTGTCAAGTACTAACAGTTCATACGAAACTGACGCTGTTCGGCCTGTTGTAGGTGATAGTAAAGGAAAGTATAACTCAGAACAATACAAAATAGCTCAAACTGAAATAGATAGAAAAGAGGCTGAAGAAACAGGTGCGCAAATTATGCTGTCAAAAGGTAAAATTTACCACGACAGATTAACAGATCAGCAAAGAGAAGAATGGTTTAGGAATGGCGGTCAGTTAACTATAGACGGAAAACCAGTAGAAGTTGTATATAGAAAACTTAAAAAAGATGGCGAACGTACAAAGTTCCCAGTTTTAGCCGAAGAACCAACAACTTTAGAATATTCAAAAACAGTTTTAAATGCGCTTCAATTAAATTTAGGTTTGGATTTAAATGAAATAAATACTCTTAATTTTAATATGGGTGTTGTTTCAGGAATTGTCAGCGACAACAAAAGCGTTAGAAACAGGGATGATACAGCTGGTGGCGTGTTTCAAATAAGAGATGATGAAGTTATTGGATTGCTTAATATCTTAAACGACATTATGGTTGAAACCAATCCTGAATTTAAAAGGCCTTCTTGGTGGAATAAAGCTTATGGACACAAAAAAGCAGATGCTTTGCCACCTGATGTAGAAAGAGCTTTGTCTTTAATTAAATTTACAAGAAATGAAGAAGCAAGAGATATTGTGGTAAGGGCAGCAAAAGGTGATGTTGATGCGCTAAAAACAATGCTTTATGAATATTACGATACATCAATTAAAGAAGATCAAGAAAAATTTGAAAAAGCAGAAGCTTACTATGGCGCTTGGAATACTTTTGACTATGAATATGTAATGCCGCAACTAGCAAAATTTGGTGATTCCGATCAAAGTTGGCTAACAAGACAATTAGAAAGAACAGAATTAGGTAAAGACTTTATTCAATGGTCAGGCGGTAAAGGTTATGATAACGCTTTTACTACTGGATATAAAATGTCTGTTATGGGGTTGATGAAAGAATTTGCAAAACAAATTGACGAATACGGATATACTCCCAAAGAAGCTTATGAAGCAGTTTTTATGCACCAATCTCCAACGTTTTCAAATGAATTGATTGTAATGGCTACACAACTTGCTGGAGATTCACCAGCAATAGCACTTGGAACATCTTTAGGATTTGTGGGTGGTGCGCCTACTGGGCCAGCTGCGCCAATTATTGCTTTAACAGGAGGTCTTACATTACCTGAAGTTATTAGAGATGTCTACATGAGGGCAATCTTAAATGGTGAGGTGGATAATTTTTCCGACTTTATGAGTGAATTAATATCTATGAATACATTAAAAACAACTGCAAAGTTTGCTACAACAGGAGTGGTTACAGGTGGTGTTGGTAGATTTGTAAGGCCAAAAGCTGGCTCTACAGCTGGATTGGCTGCTGAAACAGCAACAATGGTTACAATGCTATCTTTAATGGAGGGGCAAGTTCCAACTAGAAAAGACTTTTTGCACGCTGGAGTTTTAATTTTTGGCACACATGGGGCAATAACAGGAACAAATAAATTGTATAGCATATACAAAAAATATGGCATACATCCTAGTTCTGTAGAAAAAGTTTCTAAAGAAGATCCAGACTTTTTGTCTGACTTGCTAAACACCGAAAAAGAAGCGCCTCAATTAATTATTGATATGAATGAAGCGCTTACTGTTGGTCTTGAAAAGAAAACTGGGGTTAAAATAGTTGAGCCACCTAAAAACAATATAGGAACTAATGTCAAAATAGAAAGCGGCACTGATTCAGGAAAAATTACACGCAGAGAAGAAACAGAATTTGGCGAAGTAATACTTGAAATAGAAAGGCCAAATGGCGACAAAATATACGTTCCTGAAGAAAACACTTATATGGCTATGTCTAAGAATGATACAGAAGCTGTTATAAGAAACAATAGTATTGAAATAAAGCAAAAGATAGACAAAGATTTTACAGAAAAACAAAAGAACAAAGTGTTTAGCAGTGATGTAGTTGAAACAAGAAAAGATGCAACATTTTTAAGAAAGAATTTAGATGATGTAGAGGGAGAAGTTGTAAATTACACAAAGAACGACAATGTTGTTAGCAGTAGAGATACGATTGGAACTGAAAGTTATTTTGTAAACAAGAAAGCATTTCCTGAATTAGCAAAAAAAATACAGTCTACTTTAGGGGAGGTTCAAAAGAAATTAAAAACCAGTGATGATGTTTTGGCTGCATATTTTAAAAAATTAAATACGTCAAAGGTATCAAAGGTAGATGAAGTATTTGGCATTAGGAAAAACGGTGAAACTGGCAGCAGATACAGCAAAATGGTTCTAAGAACAAATAAAGGTGAGTTTATAGAAGTTCCTTCGCAAATATATTCAAATATGAAAGAATTTAATTATACGGAAGGTAATATAACTACACAAGCATCAACGGTATTTGCTTATAATAATGGCCTTTTAATAGCCTTTGATGAACTTAACAAAAAAATTATAGGTGTTTTAAAAGCTAAAAGGGTAAGTCCTAAAATTGACAATCAAGCTAACCTTTATTACGAAAGGCATATAGAAAGAAAGGACAAGATTTTTGCTGACAGAAATTTTGAAAACTATGATACTGGAACTAGAAAAATGCCAGATGAACCAGATTCAATTTTTAATGAACCTGAAACTGATTATAGGTTTAACGAAACACACAAGCAATTTTTTAATAGCGCTAAAGGATTAGAAGTTTACGATCTTGTTCAGTTAGTTAAGCAATTAACAGGAAAAGAAATTTTACTTAAAAATGTTATACGCGCTAATGGTGGGGAAGCCCTTGGTGTATTCAGATCTACTCCGCGTAATGCTGCAAGGGCTAAAAATGACAAGCAACTATCAGTAGAAATAAAAAGAGCGTTACAAGAAGATCCAGAAGCATTTACAATGACATTGGCGCATGAAATAGGTCATTTGATAGATTCATTGCCTGAAGTTGTTATTAAAAATAAAGACAATATATTAAGCAGGTTGTCTGGGTTAAAAACATATATGAATAATTGGATAGGAGCAAAAGGTGATGGTGCTAGTCCTTTAAATCCAAAAGAAATTGCTAGATTAAAAAAAGATGCAGAAAAACAAGCTTCTAAAGAATTTTCAAAAAACGCTAAAGATATAGAAGAAGATTTTGGCATAAAACCTGAAGATATTGTTGGCATAGTTAACGATCCTAATATTAGACAAAAAATTGATCCTAAGTTTTATGATGCTTTTGTTAGTCTTTCAGAGCCTTTGAAAGTGCAAATATTTAAAAGCGCTATGAGGGGTATTATTGATCCTTACGTCAAACCATTGGTTGACAAGTTTACAAAAAGCGGAACAAAACATTCTGCTGACATAAAAGAACTTGCCGATCAAATATTTGCCAAGAAAATGGAAACAGAGTTAAGAAATAGAGGGTTAGTAAGTAGGGAAGAAATTACAAAAGAGTTAATAGCCTTAAGTAAAAAATGGAAACCTTATGACGCAGAAGCTTTAAAGCGTGATCCAGAAGGTGCAAAGTACGTTAAATACAGAGAAAGCTCCCCTGAGCTAATGGCTGATTTTATGATGGCTTTATTAACTAGACCTAGATGGACATTGTTAAATGCCCCTAGATCTACTCAATTATTTTATAATCACATGTATACAAGGCCAGAAGTTAGAATAGCTTACGAAAAAACACAAAACATATTAAATGCACCTAAAAGCGAAAGATATGGTCAAATGTTTTTAGATACAATGGATATGTTTTCAAGAGGTAACCAAAGATTGCTAGAAGCAAAACAAAATGCTTGGAGAGAAGCTGGCAGAAATTTTGACGATTTTATGATAGATTTTGTAGATCACACTGGATGGTTTATTAATAGAAAAGCTGGCGGACACAAAGGTTACACTATAGATGGATTGTTTCAAAATAGATGGAAAGATGAAGCTACTTTGCAACTGGACAAAAAAATAAAAGATTACTTATATAGACCAGTTGTTATTGAATCGTATAGTAGAAAAGTTGGCAAAGTTTTAGAAAAATTGGGATCAGTAAAAGGAGATGGTGTGCGACTACTTGGATCTGCTTTACTTTATAGAAACTTGGCAAATTCAACACAAAGAAGTAAATTAGCCAACCCTACAGGCATGTGGGCCATGTTAGAAAGAGATGCTGAAGGTAGGGCTTATTTAGCAAAACATCAAGATCAATTAAGAAACCCTAAAGAAGCTTATGAAGAATTAATTAAAGCGCATCCTATATTAGATGAATTAGCTACTGAATTTTTTAATATTAGAAAAGAATACATTATTCCACTTTTTAGAGAAAGTAAGGCTTTTAGCAAAAAACAATTAGAAATGATAGAAAACAATTTGGAATATATTAATTACAATGTCCAAGATGCTGCTGTAAAAATTATGCAAGAAAGTGGTGGCACAAAGACTTTGTATGCTGCTTTCACCAAACCTGCTATTGGAACATTAAAAGATATTCTTAATCCATTGCAATCTACCTTTGAAAAAGATGTGCTTTTAATTGGTGAATTAAAAAGAAATGTCATGATACATGATAGTGTTATGTGGCTAATCAATAACAAAAAATGGTTAGAAACTTTTGGCGCTAAAAATATGCAAGAGATTATTCCTAATTGGAAAGATCGCATTGTTCAAAAGGCTGGTAGAACGTACGGAGGGGCATTAGAAAAAGCTCCTAATGGCATGGAAACTATTTCATTTTTGTCAGGTGGTAAGTACCAACATTTTCATGTAAACAAAAAAGCCGCTATAGCATTTAAAAGAAATCCTGTTGTGTACCATGAATACTTATCAATTCTTTCAGGCGTAAACGCATTTTTAAGGGGAATATACACACAATATAGTCCTCCATTTTGGACAAAAAATTTATACAAAGACACAAAAGCTACTGTAACAAATTTGCCTAAAGCAACATATCTTTTTGGAAAAGATACTGCATACGTTCCCGAAGTAATAAAAGCTTTTAAGCCAGCTTGGAAATCTGTTTTTGGAGATGGAACTGATTTAACAAGAATGTATGATAGAGAGGGATATTGGCTTCCTATAAGTGATGGGTATAGAACTCAAGCTGGAAGAAAACATTTAGATTACATGTATAAAAATGGAGAGTTAACAGCAGACCAATATTACACAGAAAATTTGCTAAGAAAAATGACAGACAAGCAAAGAAATACTTATTTAGATAAAACTTTAAAACCATTAATAGACAAAATAGGTAAGGTTGCTATTGTTTTTGATAGGGTAAACAAAATTGCTCCATACAATCAAATAAAGAAAATGGAAAAAGCTGGCATTATACCTAAAATGTCTGAAGATGAATTAAAAATTAAAATAATACAAGATTATGGATCTCCACCTTTTGCATTGCATGGAACGCTACATCCAATAACAAACAATTTAATTTTATTTAGTAACGCATTTACTCAAGGTTGGCGCAGAGATTTGTCTGTTATGAAAGATGATCCAATATCTGTATTGGGAAAACATGCTAAATATAACTTTGCCCCAAAAGCTTTGGAATTTGCAGCAAAAATTGGTTTTTTTGGAAGCACTTACGCTTTATGGTATGAAGGCGTTAAAGAATACGATCAGTTAAATTACCATAATATTGTTTTAGGGGTAACTTCTACTGGTAGAACTTATTATTTAAAATTGCCAATGGATGAAACAGCTAGATTTTTTACAGGATTGTTGTATAAAACTGGTGAGTACACAATAGGAAAATCTGATTTTGCTGACATTGTTTCTGTTTTTACAGAAAGCTTACCTGATGAAACACCTTCACTTGACATAATCACTAACGCATTTAAAGTTTTCTTAGGATCACAAAATCCTAGGGATAGTTACACTGGACAAACAATCATAGATCAAGACGTGTGGGATTCAAAAAACTTGAGAAGAAAAGCAAAAGAGTTTTTTAAATATCAATGGAACAATACTATTCCTGCTAGTATCTACAGGTTTAAATCTGATGATTTAGATGAACTGGCTTCTGAATTAGAAGAAATTTTAGGAATACCTATTGTTGGTTCGCAAATTAAAAACTTTTTAACAGTGGGTAATGATCCAAATTTAGTTTTAGCTAGAAAAGATTTAGATACACAAAGAATGGTAGAAGCTGGGAAAAGAGTTACTTACAAAGATGCTATATTTAAGTTAGTTGATCCAATGAACTCAGATCCATTTACAAAAGATGAGTTAATGGTTTTAGCGGAAAATCGCGATAACATAGGAAACAATCCTGTTGTAAAAAGATACCTTTCTAGGGCTTTAGGAGGATCTGATATTTTTGAATTTTTCCAAACAGCTGGTAGTAATAAAGAAGCGGTAATAATAGCTAACAGAATGTTAAATGAAGATCAATCAGTAAATGGTGATAATCCGCAAAACGTAATAGATTTACTTTTCGGCAAAGAAAAAGAAACTGAAAATGTACTTCAAAATAATATTGAATAGTGTATAATAGGAGCTGATATGACAATAACAACTACAACAATAAAGAACAGTTACTCAGGTAACGGTAGTAACACAGTGTTCGCATACACATACAAGATCCTTGCAGAAGGGGATATTGAAGTTATTGTGCGTTCAGCTAACGGAACTGAAACTGTTAAAACACTCACAACAGATTACACTGTATCAGGTGTAGGATCTGCTAGTGGTGGTAACGTTACATTTGTTACTGCTCCATTATCAACAGAAACAGTTGTATTACGCAGAGAAACAACACAAACACAGAGCGTTGATCTTGTAGAAAACGATCCGTTTACAGCAGAAACTGTAGAAGGTGCATTTGATAGGGCTATTGTTATAGCGCAAGAACTACAAGAAGAAGTTAATAGATCTATAAAACTATCCAGAACAAACACTATGACTTCTACTGAATTTACAGTAGGATCAACAGAAAGAGCTAACAAAATATTAGCATTTGATGGTAATGGTGAAATAGCTGTTACACAAGAACTTGGCACTTATCAAGGAAACTGGGGATCAGCGACTGATTATAATGCCAGAGATCTAGTTAAAGATACATCAAACAATAATATTTATTTATGTAATACATCACATACATCATCAGGATCACAACCATTATCATCTAATACAGATAGTGCAAAATGGGATTTAATTGTAGATGCTGCTAGTGCTACATCAAGCGCAACTGCCGCAGCTTCTAGCGCAACAGCCGCTGCATCATCAGCCACTGCTGCTGCTACCTCCGCAACTAATGCTGCGACTTCAGAAAGCAACGCATCTACATCCGAAACAAATGCTAGTACATCAGCAACAAGCGCATCTACTTCTGCTACAGCAGCTGCCACATCAGAAAGTAATGCGGCTACAAGCGAAACAAACGCTGCTAGTTCAGCAACTGCCGCGGCTAGTTCAGCTACAGCGGCTGCAAGTTCTGCTACTGCTGCTGCGTCTAGCGCTACTGCTGCAGCTTCAAGTGAAACTAATGCGGCAACAAGTGAATCTAATGCTTCTACATCAGAAACTAATGCAGCAAGTTCTGCAAGTAGTGCGTCAACATCAGCCACAAACGCTGCTACAAGCGCTACATCAGCAAGCACATCTGCTACCAACGCTGCAACCTCTGAAACAAACGCAGCCACATCTGCTACTAGCGCCGCTACAAGTGCAACAGATGCCGCTGCTTCCTATGATAGTTTTGATGATAGATACCTAGGCCCTAAATCATCTGCTCCTACAGTAGACAATGATGGTGATGCCTTGCTTACAGGTGCGTTATACTTTGATACAACATCAAATGCTATGAAAGTATACGGATCATCAGGATGGCAAAATGCAGGATCTAGTATTAATGGTACATCAGATAGATTCCAATATTCTTTTAGTTCTTCAACAACAACAGTAACTGGTACAGATTCAAATGGTAATACGCTTGTTTATGATCCACCGTATGTGGATGTATACCTTAATGGTATTAAAATGGTTAACGGAACGGATGTTACTGTTACTAGTGGGAGTAGCGTTGTTTTTGCTAGCGCTATTGGTACTAGTGGTACAGATTATGTGGATATTATTGCTTATGGCACTTTCAATGTTGCCGCTATTGATGCAACCTCGATAACAAGTGGTACACTAGGATATGCAAGAGGTGGTACAGGACTAGGTTCTTTAGGTAGTGCTGATGAAGTATTACAAGTTAATGCTGGTGGTACTGCACTAGAGTATGGCAAGGTAGATACAGCTAACATAGCTGATGATGCTGTAGGTGCTACACAATTAAATGTATCTGGTAATGGTACAAGTGGGCAGATGCTAACCTCTGATGGTGATGGCTCAATGACATGGGCAGACCAGCCAAGTGCTGGATTAACTGCTGTTACTTTAAGTGGTACTACCCCTACAATAGACTGGAGTGCAGGCAACGTATTCACACACACTCTTAGTGGCGATACCACATATAGCTTTAGTAATGTCAGTGGTGCAAAAGAGATTGAATTGTTTTTGAAGAATGTTGGTAATACTTATGATTCAAGTGTTATTGGCAGTAGCCCTACTCAATGGAATACAGGTTCATCTGGCAATGCCGCACCTGACTTTATGCACTTTACTGATGATGGTACACAATTAATTTTCCAACAATACATGTATGGTGGTTCTACTGGATATTGGTATATTGTTGATGCAAGTTTATCTACTGCTTGGGATATATCAACTGCTACTGTTAGTTCTAGTAGAGCAGTTACTACACAATATGCACCTCACCCTCTACATGGAGAGATAGGCAACAATGGATTATATTGGTTTGGTGGTAGTGGCACAACTGTTAGGAGATATGATTTTAGTACTGCTTGGGATATATCTACATTAAATGTTGTTTATGGAAGTCCAAACCAATCTGTCGATATGGGTAGTGCTTCTTATGCAAATTGGACTGCTGAATTTAATGCTGCTGGTGTTAATGGTGTGAGTTTTAATTCTGATGGAACTAAAATTTGTGTAATAAATTCGGGTCATAAGCTATCAACTGGTTCTTATGCTCCTAAGCTTACTACTGCACAAGGTGTAAAAGCATATAGTTTATCTACAGCTTGGGATTTAACTTCTACTTGGACATTACTTTCTGTAGGTGATATGAGTACTGCTTATTCATTAATAGGAACTGGTCGTGTTATATCTGCTGAAGTGAGTAAAAATGGTAGAGTATTAAATGCCGTAGTACAAGATGTTGATAGTGGTTCTACCTATACCTTATATACTTTTACTATGAGTTCTTTTGACCCAAACAGTTTACAATACTTTTCTAAATCATCAATCACACAACAAGGTGGTGGTGCGTTTTATGGCAGTGGAACAATTACTGTAGGTAATGGTGGTAGATATGTTTACATGGGAGAAAGTAATGGTGCAAACGACACTTACGAAAAATCTATATTCCAATATAACTTTGCTAGTGATTATACACTTACATTCCCTAGTGGTGTTACAGAGCCATTGAATATAGGGCAAGGTTCTGACCCAGCCACTACATCATATATGAGAATAGTTACACCAGATGGTGGAACAAATTACTACACAACAGAAGAAAAAGAATTAGTATAGGAGTAACACATGACTAAAGCAAGAGATATAGCAGATGGTGTAGATACAGCCGATATAGCTGATGGTGCTATTAGTACAGCTAAACTAGCTGATGGTTCTATCAGTACAGCTAAAATAGCAGATACTGCTATTACTGATGCTAAGATTGCTGGTATGTCATCTAGCAAACTAACTGGTGCTTTACCTGCAGTAGATGGTAGTGCATTGACAGGTATTAGTGCAGGACTTCCTGGACCTAGAGCAGAAGTCTTTACATCATCAGGCACATTTACTGTACCATCAGGAGTAACTGCAGTTAAAGTTACTGTCGTTGGTGGTGGTGGTGGTGGCAGAGGTGTAGTTGCAAACACTTACAAAGGAGCAAATGGTGGTAGTGCAGGTGGTGTTGCTATTAAATGGATTACAGGCTTAACTTCTGGGAACACAGAAACAGTTACCATTGGTGCAGGTGGTGCAGGAGGAGCGGCTAGTAGTACTGCAACATCTTATGGCTCTGCTGGTGGGACATCTTCTTTTGGGTCGCATTGCTCTGCTACTGGTGGTAGTGGTGGAACAGGTTTGGATAGTTCTACCTACACAAATTCTGGTGTTGGTTCTGGTGGCGATATAAATATTCAGGGTGGCAAAGGCGGCAATTCTGGTGGTGGAACAAGTAGTGGTGGTGGTAATAGTGGTGGTGGTGGAGTGCCTATAGCTACACACCCACATGACCCAGGTGGTTATTTCCCAGCAAAGCTTTATGCGGCTACGACTATGAGTTATTCTGATGCGGCTTATTATAATAATTATCAAGACTTCTATAGTTTTTTTGGTGGCAAAGCAGGTCGCAGAGTATACCCTTGGGGTTCTGGTCAAGATGCTACAGGTTATGGCTGTGGTGGTAGTGGAGGTGCAGGTGGTCCTGGTCTTGCCGCTACAGGTGGAGATGGATTCGCAGGTTTAGTAATTGTAGAATATTAGGAGTAAAAAATGAAACGAGGATTAATTTCACCAAATGAATTAAGGTATGGTGATGAGCAAGAAACACAAAGTGGTTATAGAATAGCTGAAGTAACTGATGCAGAATTTCCTGTAGCAGACCCAATGTTTTGGATTGATGTACCAGACGATACAAATGGTACAGTAAAATACTATGACCCAGCAGACCAGCAATTAAAAGATATATGGATAGAACCAGACCCAACAGAATAGGAGTAACAATGTTCAACATAATTAAAGAAGAAGAAATAGAAGGATTTAAATATGCAGTGTGGGAAGATTTCCACCCATTTGATATATTTCCAAGTAAAAAATAATGGCAGATACAGAGATAACATTAGCAGTGATAAGCAACAAGATAGATAATCTTACAGAGAAAGTCTGCGAGAATCAAAAGCAGATTGATGATCTGAAAGAACAAGTCAACATGGGCAGAGGTGCTGTCAAGGTTATCTTTGTACTTGGTGCTATTGTTAGTGCTGTCTATACTGGCATAAAGATGTTAATGTCATGATACCTTTTCTAAGTTTATTATCCAATCCAATCACTAAGCTAGTAGCTGATAAGGTTATTGGTGGTGCTAAACATGCACTAGAAAAGAAAGCTATGATAAGAGAAGCAGAGGTGGAAGCTATCAAGCAGACAGACTTTGCAAAGATAAAGAAAGATGAAGCTATCGCTAAGGCAGATGCGGCAGTAAGAAAAGCACAAGCCAATGGTATGAATAACACATGGCGTGATGAAGCAATTACTGTGGTTTATTTATCACTTTTGGTTGCTCACTTTATTCCTTGGACTGCACCATATATGGAGCAAGGATGGATGTTACTACAACAAGCTAACGAGTATTTTTGGTGGGGACTTATGGGGGTAATTGGTGGAACTTTTGGACTGAACTTAACTAACAAATTAAAGAAGTGATATGAACAATTTTATTCTGGTATTGTATGTATGCAGCATTGCCAATAATAATTGTGTTCCACCATTACAAAATGAACTTATATTTAATGATTGGTATAGTTGTATGGCAACAGGTCATGGAGATGCTTTAGATCTTTACGCTAATCTTAATATAGAAAGCGTAAATGAAGAAAAGGTTGCTATTGGATTTGAATGTTCTGAAACACAAGCTGAATACAGAGGAACTAACTATACTATTAAAGCAATCAAAGTAATTAAAGATTAACAAAGGAGAAAGATATGTTTAAAATTCTTGAGATACTTTCAAAGATGGGGAAAAATAACTTATTTAAAAGCTCATACAGTAGCCTGTTCTATGATAAATGTGGCTGTGGTTACAAAAAGCCTAAACCTTTTCTATGGGCTTCTCTGCTCGTTCTAGGGCTACTTCTAATTTTAAGGTAGTTTTTATGGCAGACGAAACCAAACTTCCCTATATGTTTACAGTATTAGAGTCAGAAGATGGTTCATTCAGCTGTAATATATTATGTCGAGGGTTCCCTACCTATGAAGATGCTGTAGCTTTTATTAAGCTATGGGATATTATGGTCAATGATGAGAGGTTAATCAGCTACGAACTCCATTAAAAAGAAAAGAGCCAGGAAGGGAATAACCTGACTCTTCTCATCACCATACAAAAATATTTTAATTTAATAAAACATCTTGACTCAAGTTATACCACTAACAATTCCCCCTTGTCAAATCTATTTGTAATATATTTTTTGCTATGCTAATATATTGTTAATAACATAGGAGGATGTTATGGCAAATAAATGTGTACTAGTAATAAGTGATTTACATATCCCTTATCACCACAAAGACAGCTTCGCTTTTCTTAAAGAAGTAAAAAAAGTATTTAAACCAGATACTGTAGTAAACATAGGCGATCTCTTAGACTTCCATGCCATATCTATGCACGACTCAGATCCTGACTTACCAAGTGCAGGTTATGAGTTAGCAATGGCTAAAGATTATATAAGAGAATTAGAGTCTGTATTCCCAGAAGTAACAGAAGTTCATAGTAATCATAGTTCATTGGTATATAGAAGAGCCTTGAAGTATGGAATGTCAAGAGAATTTCTCAGACCTTATGCAGATTTCCTGGGAACTAAGAAGTGGAAGTGGGTTGATGACCTAACTTTAACCATGTCTAATGGTGATAGAGTCCACTTCACTCATGGTAAATCAGCAGATGTTCTCAAGGTATCTCAGACTATGGGTATGTCATGTATCCAAGGGCACTATCATACTAAGTTCAGCATAGGATACTGGGCAAACCCTGACAGATTATACTGGGGTATGCAGGTAGGCTGCCTAATAAATCAAAAGTCCCTGGCATTTGCTTATGCTAAGAACTTCTCGACTAGATTTATATTAGGTTGTGGAATTATTATTGATGGAACCCCACGCTTGTTGCCCATGGTATTGAACAACAAGGGGGATTGGATTGGTAAGGTAGTTTAAAAGACATCTTGCATATTATTGTATTGATCTCTTAATTCAAACTTGCTGTTCCATAGAAAAGAATCTCCAATAGGAATACATGATCTTGCTTGGCTAGGTGTCATTAAGAAACAAAAGTTATTCATCTTAGTAACTACTTGCTTTGCTTCGTGTAGTATATACATATCCCCATCTTGTTTAAACTCACATTTCTTTGGAGTTACATATAAGAATCTAATATCATAGTTAGATTTACCTTGTTGGTATATTTCACGTTGCAGTTGGTGGCTCCAACTCATAACACTAGGCATACGGAATGTAGTCTTGAGATCAATAATCAATCCTTGTTCAGGGTAGACTAAGTCTAAGTACCCTATTATGGGAGCAGACCACCCATTCAACTCATCATGTAATTCATACTCTATCTTTTGTTGTTCTCTGTTCTTAGAAAACTCAGGCTTACCATAATCCTTTAGAGTTTCATAAGCTAACTTTACCATATCAGGTATAGCAACAGCTTGTTTGTTATGATCTTCTAAGTCCTCATGATCCATAGCATTAAACTTATTCATAGCTTTGACTATGGCATTGTCTAACGTTTCTTCTTCTAACAATGCAGATACCAATGCTTCCTCACATATATTACCTCTATCCATAGAAGCAGAGGATTGTCGCATATTAAAACCATAAGTACAAATGAACATAGGTACATCATTTCTAAACATAGCTATCTTTGAAGAGCTGAGATGTGGCTCAAAGCCACACCCCAAATCTACCCATTTCTGTATCCCATTCAGGTTTTTAAGTTCAAGATTCTCCATTAGATACCTCTTTAGCTTTTTTGTTTATTTTATAGACTGTGGTATACATTTCTTTAAGGTTTTTAGGTACTGGTACTGGTTTTTTTTCCCTTTTGCTTTTCTTATCAGCTTCTTTGTACTCTTCCTTTAGTCTTTCAAGATCTGTTTTGTTTGCTTCTACAAAGGCAATGCACTCTTCCTTGGTACTAACAACATCACCAAGTTCATTTAATTTAATATCTGCTTGAGATAATTTTTCTGCAAGGATATTAATAGTAATGTCTTGATCTTGCTCATTCTCTGTATCATCCTTTACCCCCATCATGAATATTTTAAGGAACGCTGTTTTGATAGCATAACTTACAGCTTTACCAGGACCCTTGTCTTGTGTATCTCTTCCTTGACCAGGATAATCACCAATAACTATTTGCTCACCAGTCTCTGTGTCAGTTATTTGTATGGCAACTGTGACCCATGTATCATTACCCTCATATGAAGTTGTTTTGACATAAGGCAGGATTACCAGACCTTTTTTTAATGCTATTTCTTTAACGCTTGTAGTTATATCCCAGTGGTTTACTGTAGAAAATCTTAGACCTTCAGCCTCCTCTGGGTCCACCTTTTTTATATCTCTTTGTATGTCAATGATCTTACTGTAGATACTTTGTGGCTGTGTTTTATTTTGTTCTGTCATTTTATAATCCTTGTTTTGCGACTAGTCGTCTTGTTAATCTTGATCCTTTAATATTGTTTTGTTTATCGAGACCATAAGATATAGATCTAAGCATTATGCTAACGTTCAACATCATCTCTACTAATACAGGATCATCTTCCACGAAGGGAATGATCTCTTTTTTATAGAATGCAATAAGAAAGTCTCCAATATCTGATCCTTTCGTATTATTTTCAATACTCTTTTCAATAGCGGCTTCTTGATTGATAGTCAGCTTCTTTGCCACAGCTTTTACTTCTTCGATGTGTTGCTGATATACTTGATCGGTTATGTTATTCATATACTTCACTCCTATCTGCTTCAATTACTAATTCATTTAGTTTCTTTTCAATAGCTTTCCTGATTGTTCTATCCACTACACATAGTTCGTCGCATACTTTTTCCACTAAATCTTGGAAAGAATATTCCTCTATCCAAGTTTCTAGATCTGGAATTGTGTAGATAAATTCAGTTACATCTATCTCTGGCTGTACTAAATTATATAATGAGTTATCTTGATTAGCTTGTTCTTCAAGCGTATAGTTATTAACTGTCATTTATATTTCCTTTCTATATTTGTTGACATATATATATATTAAGCATAGTTTTAAACTAGTGTCAAATTATATTACAAATATATTTAAATTAAAGGAGTATAAAATGGAAGATAAAAAGTTAGTACCGCTCTATATGAAAGTACCATTAGAACTAAAAGAAGCATTGGCTAGTTGTGCTAAGGCTGAAAGAAAAACAACTGTTGGTTTATTTTGTGAGATTATGCCAGTGGCATTAAAGAATAGGATCAAGTTGCAGAAAGTGAACGAAGAAAAGATTAAGGAATTAATTTACAATAGTAAGTTTATGAATGCGGATAACTTCGATGTCTAAAGATAATATTAATCCAAGCTATTACCAAAAAGGCAAATGTATTTGCGGTAAAACATTACACACCTATGACTTTGTAAAAGACTTACCATATCCTGACGCTAGTGCTATTAAATATTTGGTTAGACATAGAGAAAAGAATGGCGTTGAGGATGTGCAAAAATCTATGTGGTTTTTGATTGCATTACTTATCAAGGAATATGGGATGACTGCTAAAGAAGTTATATCTTTTATCCAGGATTTATTAGTCAAGGAATATGGCAAGTAACAACAAGTATTCAAATGGAAATCCTAAAGTACCTAGCATTTGGAGTGTCATTCCCAGTAAAAGAGTAGTAGATGAGAGGTCAAAGCAATACCCAACTACCTTTCTTGTGTTCTGCTGCTTGGCTATGTTTACGAACAGGGCAGGTACTTGTTTTCCAAACCAAGAAACCATTGCAAGACATTTAGGTGTCAGTCGTAGTGCTGTATCCCAACACATTAAGAAGTTAATAGAGTGGGATTACATAAGGCACGCTAAAACTAGGCACAAAGGATTGAAAGGTAACAAATACTATATGGTGTTTGATGATATGGTGGAAGAGGAAGAGGCGTTGAGTGTTCAAACATCTGAAACTGTATCTGAAATAGCTGAAGTAATACCACCAACTATAGAACAAGGTGCAAGAATGTATGAGAAGATCAAACCAACCAAAGAGGCAAGAACAATACTACTATTATTCAAAGATATTGTTAGAAAATACTATGGACACCAAGCCTTACACACAACAGCACACGAAGAGCTGGTTACTATGTGGCTACAAGACTTTACTAAAGAAGAAATACTGAAGAAAATGGAAGATACTATAAAGTATCGTATGAAGAACAACAAGGACAGCATTAAGTCTGTTGTTTACTTTAAGAATGTATTTGTTAAGGACAACAAAAAACCCTCCAATCCGAAGCAAGAACTAGAGGGTTTGATGAGTAAGTTTGTGAACACACACAAGGTCAAGTTTTAATTGCTATATATTGATACTTAAATTCCCCTTTCTTCTTTTGTACTAGTGTAATATTTCCTTTATCTTTATTGTGATATGTTACCTCGTGGATAGCTTTGGCACGTTGTCTAACATTACTATTGCCACTCTTTAAATCTTTGGCTAAATATCCATCATAATATATGACACGTTCACCAGGCGTTGCGGTTTTAATCCAGGATTGCAGTTTATCAAACCGATTTAATACTTCCATATTACTCACCTTCCTTGTGCTTCTTTAATTAAATTTTGCAACATATTACTAGCTAAATTAAATTGATACATTATTTCATCATCATCAAAAAACAGTTCATTGTTTTTAGACTTCCAACCTTTAACAAAATACTTTTGTATTATGTCGCATAGCTCCCCGTCAAATAACTCAATATCTTTAACTTCTGTATTGTATATATTTCTATTATTCATAATTATTTCCTTTCTAAATCATAAACGTTATTAATTGATATGCACATATTAACCAAGCTATTACAAAAAATATTGAAACACCTATTGCGATCTTGCTTGTTAAGTCTTGTATTTTATTAAACATTGTTTGTTCCCTCTTCAGTTGCTGCTAGTTCGTATTCAACTATATTTTGTAACGTTTGTATAAATATAGTATGTGTTATTTTGTCGCCAGTGTACTCGTTAAGCAAGTCCTGGACATCATTAATTAATTCATCTTTATACATTTGTATTTCCCTTTCTATATGTTATTAAATATAGTCAAGTTGTTTTGATTCTACAAACCCAACCACATATCCGAGTAATTCATTCTTGTCATTAAAGGTTTTAACAGTATGCTCTGCGCCACCATTTTTTGTTTTAATAACAATCTTGCCACCATAGTATTTGTTATATTCTACAAACACTCTATCAATATCGCTTGGTTTAATATTGTAATAGCCATTATTTTGAAACCATTCACAAAGTAATTTGCAATGATTGGAATAATAATGTTTAGTATCCCCTTTTAATATCATCTTTGCATATTGCATATTGTTTTTGTGTTCTGCGTCTTGTTGTTTAATATATTCGTTTATAGTCATTTTATATTTCCTTTCTAGTTATGAATAAATCAGTATTAATCTATTCAATATAACCCCTAATAAATAGAGGTTATCTTCAGTAGATTATTTGTTTAATACTTTATATCCCCATTCTGGATTATAATAAGGCTCTACAGAATCGCATATAATCTTAAAAGCAACTTCTGGTGAACTAGCACATACTTTGTATATCATATTAAACTTGCCATCTTGTAATTGTATTCTATAAGTATTGAATTGCATTGTATTTCCTTTCTATATTCAGTAGATTACTTGTTTAATTTATCTAGCCTTACACCTGTTTTCTTGTAATGATTCCAGGTGATATATTGAACAGTTTTTCTTATTTCATCAGTATTGCTAAAACTTTTATTTGCATACTTACCTACAATGCTATCTATTGATAAACCCAACATTGTATCTTGTTCAATCTTGTTAAATATTCTTTGATTTGTAATCATTATATTTCCTTTCTTTGTTTAGGTGGAGCTAACCTATATGTTTAGCCCCAGCTTACCTATAACAATATTAATTAACATATATATATTATTATAGTGTAATTAGTTTATAATTGATTAATTGTTTACAGCTTCAAGAAACTTTTCAATATCAAAGCGCCTGTTTTCACGTTTGAGAAAACTTGTTAATTCTTTTAACATTTCATCAAAGTAATATTTTTGTCCCACTATCACCAAAAAATGGTGCAGATTGAAATTAGGACTCATTGAATTTAGATTGTTTTGGTATTCATTTAGAATCTTTGCTAATTCTATGTAATCTTTTTTAGTCATGGTATGTATTCCCTTTGTTAATTAAATATATCCCCAAGATATATCATACTAATAACATTGTCAACCCCTAAAATAAAAAAAATGTGTATTATTTTTCTTCGACCGCCTGGCGTACCATATATAATATTTAATCCTGGGCGGCGGCACCTTGCCGCACGTACATATTTATATTTAGTCGGCGGAAAGGCACCCCTTTAGGGGGAGGGGTCAACTTATATACGTAGGTAACCCACACAATTTTTTTGCAATTTTTTCATAAATGATATATGCTACTAATATAAGGAAATAAAATGTCTAAAAAGATTTCAACAAACAACTATGTTCATGTATCAAAGGGTACTTCTCAAGGTAGGAATCCTATCAGGAGTACTATGAACAAACACAAGCGTAGAGGTTTTAAGAAATACAGAGGACAGGGTAAATAAGAAAGGAAAGAGTATGGCAGGACCTACACACAGTAATCGTAATTACAAACTAATGAAACCTATCAACATGACAGAAGGTGATTATATCATAGAAGTATGGGAGGGTAGTAATTGGAATGACGATACTAAGACTAGAGAAGTTATTGATGGTGCGATTGATATAAAGATTTATCAGAAGATAGATGATGCATCTAAATACAACAAGGGTGATATTGTTGGTTTCTTTAGGGCATGGGGTAATAATACTTCACCAAGTACACAGTTCGCACAAGATGAGGGACTAGATGACGAAATCCCTTTCTAAGAGAAGGATAGTCAAACCACCATTGGATAGATTTGGTGGTGTACGAATAGTACAGAAACGTATCCAGAAGTCTGAGGTGTTAGAACATCATAAAGATGCGGTGGCACAAGAACTAATTGATATAGCAACATCAAGTATAGATGAGATTATTGATTGGGATTCTTCTGGATATGTACGTGTTAAATCACCAGATGAAATATCAAACAAGGCAATCAAAGCAATTAAGAAGATTAAAATGACACCGACTAAGGAAGGTCCTCAGTTGGAAGTAGAATTACACGATAAGGTATCCGTGTTAAGAACATTAGCGAAAGCAACAGGGATGATGGATAAACAAGAAGATCTGGACAAGCCTTCTGTTGTAGGTATAGTAATGCACGGACCTGAACAACCAATCATAGATGTGGAGCCAGTGAATGAAACAAAGAAAGATGGAGATACCAGAGATACAGATTATCCAGAAGATGATGCTGAAGAACAAGATAAGCCACCAACTGGTAGCAACGAATAATGGTATTGGAGTATCCAAACTAAAAGCATTACTTGATGGTAAGGCTATAACAACACAAGAAAAGATAGATAACATCATGAGATATGTGGTGAGGTATCCCCAATGAATGTATTGAGTTTATTTGATGGAATGTCTTGTGGGCAACAGGCATTAAAAGAGTTAGGTATAAGAGTTGACAATTACTATGCAAGTGAGATTGATAAATATGCAATCGAGATAGCAAAGAAAAACTTTCCTAATACGATACACGTTGGAGATGTTACTCAATTAAAAGGGGCAGACCTACCACAAATAGATCTGTTAATGGGTGGCAGCCCTTGCCAAGGCTTTAGTTTTGCAGGCAAACAGTTGAACTTTGACGACCCACGTTCGGCATTGTTCTTTGAGTTTGTTCGTGTGTTGAAAGAGTGCAAACCAACATACTTCTTGCTTGAGAACGTACGCATGAAAAAAGAATACCAAGATGTCATAACAGAACATCTCGGTGTTGAGCCTATCATGATTAACAGTTCACTCGTATCTGCACAGAATAGGGTACGTTTGTATTGGACAAACATTCCAAACATTGAACAACCAACTGAGAGAGGTATTGTTCTTAAAGATGTTCTTGAGGAAACAACAGAAGAAAAATATAAAATATCAAGTGCAAAGGTTGATAGAGTTTTAAATTCTCCTAGAGGTAAGGGATTCTTCTATGACGAAGATTCTAATAAGATTGGTACAGTAGTGGCAGGTTACCATAAAGAACCTACAGATGGCAGTTATATTGTCAGCAAACCAATCCAAGTCGGCAATGCATCGGATATAAACGGACACGATATGATTAAAAGAATATACAGTTCTGATGGTAAGAGTCCTGCATTAACCACAATGCAAGGCGGAAACACCCAACCAAAAGTTTCCATTAGAGATACTGAGAACTATTATCAGTTAAATAGAGAGGGCGCATATCCTAACCAACAACAAGATAGAATTAGAAAACCAAACAAACCTTCTAATACATTAACCTCAGGTGCATCCTCAATACCTAAAGTAATGCTGAAAGGATTACAGTATCGTAAGCTGACACCATTAGAATGTGAACGACTACAAACACTACCTGACAACTATACAGAGGGTGTATCAAATACCCAACGATACAAGATGATTGGGAATGGGTGGACAATAGAAGTAATAAAACATATACTGAATGAAATGCAATGACCAGTCCAATAACAAATCTGAACCTAGACTTCACCACTTCCCCTACTGTATGGAAGTTCCTGCAGGATAAATCATTTGTCAGGGGGATTATGGGACCAGTAGGTAGCGGTAAGTCTTATGCTTGTGCCGCTGAGATTATGTTAAAAGCAGTCAGTCAAGTACCATCACCAAGAGATGGAATCAAATATAGTAGGTTTGTAGTTGTAAGAAACTCATATCCTGAATTAAGAACAACAACCATTAAGACATGGCAAGAGTTGTTTCCTGAGAATATCTGGGGACCTTTCCGTTGGTCTCCTCCGCTAACCCATCATATCAAGCTACCATCACGAGACAATGCTCCAGGTATAGACTGCGAAGTCATATTCCTTGCACTCGACCAACCCAAAGATGTCCGTAAACTTTTATCCATGGAGTTGACAGGGGCATGGGTGAACGAGGCACGAGAATTACCCAAGGCGGTTATTGATGGGTTAACACACAGGGTAGGTAGATACCCTACTCTATCGGATGGTGGAGCTACGCCTTGGCGTGGAATTATTATGGATACCAACCCTATGGATGATGACCATTGGTGGTATCGGTTATCTGAAAAAGAAAAGATGACTGGAAAATATAAGTGGACATTCTTTAAACAGCCAGGTGCTGTAGAGGAATGTAAGACTGACGAGTTGCCAGAGAATCCAGAAGCAAATGGTTTTGTATTCTCAGCAAATACCTGGTGGGCAACTAACCCTAACGCAGAAAACAGAAAAAACCTGCCCACTGGGTACTATGAACAAACACTCCTAGGAAAGAACTCCGACTGGATACGTTGCTATGCACAGGGATTATATACCTATGTACAAGAAGGTAAACCTGTCATGAACGAATACGATGACAACATCATGTCCGAAGATTTCCTGGAGCCAGATCCAAACCTCCCAGTACAAGTCGGTGTTGACTTTGGTTTGACACCAGCGGCTATATTTGGACAAAAGCTCAAGAACGGAAGGTGGCAAGTCTATCACGAACTGGTAACATTCGATATGGGACTAGAACGTTTTGGTTCTATGCTCAAATCCGAACTGGCTACTAAGTTTCCGAAGTACGAAGTATTAGTATGGGGAGACCCTGCTGGTATGCAAAGGGATCAGATCTATGAGGTAACATCCTTTGACCATCTAAAGTCAATAGGATTACTGGCACGACCAACAGCAAGTAACGACTTTCGAGTGAGACGTGAAGCTGGTGCTATGCCAATGAACCGCTTAATTGAAGGTAAACCTGGATTGCTTATTGACAAGAAGTGCCAGCGTTTAAGGAAAGCATTATCTGGTGGATACCATTTTAAAAGGGTTCAAATATCTGGTGGAGAACGTTATCGTGATACGCCAAACAAGAACGACCATTCCCACGTTGGTGATGCTTATATGTATCTGGTATTAGGGGGTGGTGAACATAAACAATTAACGAGGGGACATAATCCACAATTCAAACAATCAGTAGCGAATACGGATTTTGATATATTTGCATGACAAGTAAACAGAAAAGCAAAGAAGTCCTAGAATTAGAAATAGAACTATTAAAGGACAATGTAAGATTGTTACAAGAACAATTACAAAAAGCATATATAAGAATCAAAGAGATATTAGATGACAAGTTCAGCCAAACGTAAAGGTACAAGAGTAGAAAATAAAATAGTAAAGATGTTCCAAGCTATGGACATCAATGCCAGAAGGCAACCCTTATCAGGAGCAATACGAGACTTTCCACATGATGTAACAGTAGATTTAATCGGTGGATTGGTATGCGAAGTAAAGGCACGAAAGAATGGGGGAGGGTTTGCAACCATAAAGAAGTGGAAAGGTTCTGCTGATTTGCTTATCCTAGTAGAAGATTATGACCAGCCAGGTGTGTATATGGACTGGGCATTATGGAAAGAGATAGCAATGAGGCTAAAAGAACATGAATGAGCAGACACTAGAGTACTTATTTGGTACACAAGGTACTAATTTATCTGTTGTTCCATTCAAATCATACCTACTAAACATCATGGATCTCCATGAACACGACCGAAAACACCTAACAGAAATGCCAAACTATGCAGAGTTCTTAGACTTTGCCGCCCAAACTGGCTATGGATATACAGTATTAGATGGTGGAAAGCCTGTATTATGCTTTGGTGTATCACCACAATGGTATGGTGTAGCCGAGTTATGGATGATACCTGATATGCATTTGGTCAGTAAACACAAGATTAAGTTCCATAAAGGTGCAAAAAGGTTTATGGATCTGATAATGGAAGAGTTGAATTTACACAGAATCCATGTTACAGTCTTAGCTAGTAATATTCGAGCAATCAAATGGATTGAAAGTATATCTTTTAAAAGGGAAGGGGTGTTAAAAAAATATACCTTTGACCAAAAAGATATGATAATATATAGCAAGATAAGAAAGGACTAGTAATATGGGTATGTTATTCTCTAAACCAAAGTATACTCCACCACCAGAGTTAGAGGAAAGCAAGAAGCTGGTAGCTGAGAGAGAAGCCGCCGCAGATGCAGAGACTAAGAAAGAAACAGCCGCACTTGCCGCAAGACGTAGAGCTATGAGAACAGATCCAAGAAGTTTACTGGGTTCAGGTGGATTACTGGGTATTCAAGAGACTGGTCCACAACCAGCAGAACAACAGATTAGAGACCCATTCCAAACAGGGAGATTTAGATAATGGGCGGTTCACCAAGAAGAGCAAAGCCAGCTCCAAGAGTAGAAGTGGCTCCACCAGAAACAGCAAGAGAAGAAGTGGCTAAGACTACTGCACCTGCCTTAACAAAAGATCCTAATGCAACAAGACCAAGAAGTAGAACTCGTGGTGGATTAACATTAAGTTTTACAGCAGTTGATGATGAACAAGGTAATACACAAGTAACAGGTAGCCTTGGGGGTATCAGAAACCCATTGGGTGGAGATAGAAGATGACACATATTCGCAACCCTAAGTACAGAGACTTAGATCAATCACAAGTGGAGACAAACTAATGCCAGGACTTTACGATAATATAAACAAAAGGAAAAAAGCAGGAACTTCTCGTTCAAAGAAAAATTCTACAATTAGTAAGGAAGCCTACGACAATATGAAAAAAGGTTTTCCTAAGAAAAGAAAAAGAAAAGGTTTGATGGATTAATGTCAATGTTTTCTAAACTTGCGGCTAGAAGAGCTAAACTTAACAGAAGTAGCTACAAACCACTGGTATATAGTAGTGGCAAAAAAGTTGATTTTTCAGACACAGAAGAAGGTAGAAAAAATTTAGAAGATTATAAAACAAGACAGATTGCTATAATAGACAGAATGATGGGTGGCAGGTCTCCGACCAGAAAAACAATTAGAAAAATAACTGGTTTCGAAAAAGAAATGGCAGAAAGAGAAATCGGAAAACCAGACATAGGTGGAATAGCTTATGCCTCTGGTCCTATTGAAGGAAATTTAAAAACTGGTGTTGTAAAAGCAACAGGCGGGGTAAAGGCATTATATGGTCAATCAGAAAAAGAATCTTATCTTGTGCAAGCAGAAGAAATTACAATAGACCCACGTAAAAAAGGTTTGTCTGCTATAGACGTAGTTAAAACAAAGAAAGAAAGATCTATGGGTTTGTTCGGTTTTGGAACGTCATTACAAAACGAAAATAACACTTTGGGGTAATTATGGTAGCTAAGAAATATCAAAATCCATCAGGCGGACTTAACGAAGCAGGTAGAAAATACTTCAACAGGAAAGAAGGATCTAACCTAAAAGCACCACAGAAATCTGGAACAGATGGTAGGCGTGTTAGCTTTGCGGCACGATTTTCTGGTATGGATGGTCCAATGAAAGATAGTAAGGGCAGACCAACAAGACTTGCATTAGCTCTCAAGGCTTGGGGATTTGGTTCAAAAGAAGCGGCTAGAAACTTTGCACAAAGGAACAAAAAATCATGATGAGATTAGATGCAAGACAAGTAATGGATAGATCTAAGAAAGCCTTTGGCAGAAAAGATCTATGGAGAACAGTATATGAGGATTGCTACAGATACGCTTTACCTCAAAGAAATTTATATGACGGATACTACGAAGGTCATGTACCTGGTCAGAATAAAATGAACATGGTATTTGACAGTACAGCTATTCATTCCACACAAAGGTTCGCTAATCGAATCCAATCAGGCTTGTTCCCTCCCTACAAGAAGTGGTGCAGATTAGAACCTGGGGATGATATTCCACCAGAGAGAAGAGCAGAAGTACAACAAGCACTTGATATTTACCTCGACAAGATGTTTACAGTACTAAGACAGTCAAACTTTGATTTGGCTATCGGAGAGTTTCTGCTCGACCTCTGTGTAGGAACAGCGGTTATGTTAGTACAAGAAGGTGATGACATTAACCCAATTAAATTTACAGCAATACCACAATACCTAATAGCATTAGAAGAAGGTCCAAGTGGTACAGTTGATAATGTGTATCGTAAATACAAACTAAGAGTTGAGGCTATTCAAAGAGAGTTCCCTGATGCAGAGATGCCTTCATCATTATTAACACTAATGAAGAATAAACCTCAAGAGCAAGTAGAACTAACAGAAGCTGTGATAATAGATCCAGAAAGAAAAGACTTCTGCTATCATTTAGTCTATGAGAAAACAGGTGAAGAGTTAATCTACAGAAGAATGAATGAAACACCTTGGGTGGTATCACGTTATATGAAAGTAGCTGGTGAAGTATTTGGTAGAGGACCATTGGTAACTGCTATCCCAGATATTAAAACATTAAACAAAACATTAGAGCTACTATTAAAGAATGCATCTATTGCTTGTGCTGGAGTATACACAGCGGCAGATGATGGTGTTATCAATCCATCAAACATCAGAATTACACCTGGTTCTATTATACCAGTTGCTAGGAATGGTGGACCACAAGGTGCATCACTAGCACCATTGCCACGTTCTGGTGATTTCAATGTATCACAAATTGTTATTAACGATCTAAGAATGAATATTAAGAAAACATTGTTAGATGATACATTACCACCTGATAATATGTCAGCTCGTTCTGCTACTGAGATTGTAGAAAGAATGAAAGAACTAGCACAGAATATGGGTTCTGCATTTGGTAGATTGATTACAGAAACAATGGTTCCTATTGTAACCAGAGTATTATCCATTATGGATAAGAAAGGATTAATACAATTACCATTGAAGGTTAATGGACTAGAAGTTAAGGTAGTGCCGATCAGTCCACTAGCTAAAGCACAGAACTTAGAGGAGATAAATGAAATAATGCAGTTCGTACAAATCGCAGGTTCGTTAGGACCTGGTGGTATTGCAGAGATGAAACCAGATCTTATTGCTACTTATATTGGTGATAAGTTAGGTATCCCATCATCACTGAGAACAACACCACAAGAAAAGCAGGCTATCATACAGCAAAGTATGCAGATGGCTATGCAAGGTCAGGGCATGGGACCACAAGGTCAGCCAAGTCCTGAAGGACCACCTATGCAAGAACCAGCAAGTGCAATGGCTGATGAGGTTAGTGCATGAGCAGAAATGGGTGGGATGGCATAGAGGTTTTAGACGAAACCCCTATGAACATACTAGATGACCAGTATTCTATTGATAAATCTTTTGCTAGAACATTTGAGACCGAAGAAGGTCAAAAGGTTTTGGAGTTTCTCATTAGTAAAACGTTAGCACAACCGACTTGGATTCCTGGTAGTGAAACAAGTTTTGGTTATGCACGAGAAGGTCAGAATAGTATAATTAGAGAAATTCAAATGAGAATAGCGAGGGCGAAAAAATGAATGACGAAAAACAAATACTACAAGATGGTTTAATGGCAGATGCGACACCTGTTTCAGAAGAGGAAAAAGAAATTGATCCTACTGAAGTAGAGATACCACATCTTGTAGAAGATCAACCTGATCCAGAGCCAGTAGCCAAAGAGGCATTGGTTAAACCAGAATACTTAGAGGACAAGTTCTGGGATCCAGAAGATGGAGTAAAGGTAGAAGATCTGAACAATTCTTATAAAGAACTACAAAAACAATTCTCAATGGGTAAACACAAAGCACCAGCAGAATATGATTTATCTGCTTTTGATGGTATTGATGTTGACGAAGATCCATTGGCAAGAGAGTTTGTTAATTGGGCAAACGAGAATAAACCAACACAAGCAGCGTTTGATAAACTTGTTGGTAAATTCAGAGAGTTAGCCGAAGTTCAAGAACAAGCAAGTTCTATTAACATAGCAGAAGAAACAGCAAAGCTAGGACCTAATGCTCCACAGATTATCAATGGTATGAGACAGTGGGCACAAGGATTGGTAGCTAAAGGTGTTTGGTCAGAAGATGACTTTGAAGAATTTAAAGTTGCAGGTGCTACAGCTAATGGTATTAATATGATTAATAAACTAAGAAGATACTATGGCGAGCAACAAATACCGACAGCAACTGTAGATATGGATGGTATGCCAAGTAAAGATGAACTCTATGAGTTGGTAGCAAGTCCAGAATACAAGTCTGATCCTAACTTCAGAAGAAAAGTAGAACAACAATTTGCTAGAGCTTTCCCTGGAGTAGCGACCTCGACTGGCGATATTTAAGGAATACCAATGGCAGGTAGGCGTAATGGTTTGATGGAGGATAACTTAGAGAATTTAATTCTTAGGAACTCCAATGTAAAATGGGTAGATAGGTTTCTCAATCCTCAAAACTACCCAATGCCTACTGAGAATAATGGTATGGTAGAAACACATAGAATGTCTGTTGATGGTAATGGACCTTATTATGTCTACCCCCAAGTAACAGTACAAGATGATAAATATGTCAAGCAATCTTTGGATGAAGCAATAGATAGAAAAGATTATATTATGGTAGATGACAAAGATACAGCTATCTCTCTTTCTAAAAACTACAAGAGCCTGATGATTGCCAAAAGGTTCAACGAATACTACAAATAAATAGTTCTTGTATTTATCCTAAAAATATCTTATCCTATTAGCGAGATAACGAATGTCCTATTCGCCTCTGGCTGGTGTGGAAGTACATCATTTTTTAGCCGAGGTTTCCCTCGATAACTAAAGTAACTATTTTATTAATTTGTGTTAAACAAGGAGTAAACTATGGCACAGTCAATTACTAATGCTTTCGTTACTTTGTTTGATGCCGAGGTTAAACAAGCATACCAAGCAGAATCAGTTCTACTTGGTGCTGTTAGGCTAAGACAAGGTGTACAAGGCAACACTTACAAGTTTCCTAAACTTGGTAAGGGAAGTGCGACTGCTAGAATTCCTCAGACAGATGTAACTCCACTAAACGTAACTTACTCACAAGTAACTGCGACAATGGAAGATTACAATGCTGCTGAGTATTCAGACATTTTCCACCAAGCTAAGGTGAACTTCGACGAAAGGTCAGAACTAGTTCAAGTAGTTTCTAAAGCTATTGGGCGTAGAATGGACCAATTAATCATTGATGCACTAGATGCAGAAGCATCTCCATCAACAGTAGCTAACACAGTTGTTACATCAGGATCAGCAACTGCTTCAAACCTAAACGTTGGTAAACTAATTGCCGCTAAAAAAGCATTAGATGCTAACAACGTTCCGTTTGATGACAGACACATTGTTATCCACGCTAACAACTTAGCAGGTCTACTAGGTGATGAAAGAGCTGTTTCAGGCGACTTCGCATCAATCAAGGCTCTTGTTTCAGGAGAAATCAATACATTCCTAGGTTTCAATTTCCATGTTATTGGAGATAGAGACGAAGGTGGTTTAGCTATTGATGGCTCAAGCGACAGGAAAGTTTTCGCATTCCATAGATCAGCTTTAGGTATGGCTGTTAATATGGCACAAAAAACTGAAATCAACTATATCCCAGAAAAAACTTCTTTCTTGGTTAATAGTATGTTCTCAGCTGGTGCTATTTCTATTGATGGCGAAGGCATTGTAGAAATCACTTGTAGAGAATAGGAGGAATATTATGGCTTATAGTTCAACTAATTTACAACCGATAGGTGGTCAAGCTAAAGCTGGTAATGCTCCTCAAATGTGGAGCTACACTGCACCAGGAACAGATACACTTGCTGACATAAACACATCTGGGTATTTTAATGATGCTTCAGGTGTTTTAAAAGTTGGTGATTTGGTTTACGTTTGGGATGCAAGCGTACCAACAGCATCATTGTTAGTAGTGCTATCAAATGCTTCTGGCGTTGTTGACCTTTCAGATGGTACAGCAATCGCAGTAACAGATGGCGACTAATTATTAACTACCGAGGGGACTTCGGTCCCCTCAACTTTAAGAGGGCATAATGGCAAGTGGTGATTCAAATATTACAATCTGTAATCAAGCCTTGAATTTATTAGGTGCAGATGTTATATCTTCGTTTTCAGACACAAGTAATGATGCCGCTACAGTATGCAACAATATCTACGACACAATCAAGAAACAAACATTATCATTGTACCCATGGTCATTCGCATTAACCAAAGTGCAATTAGCAAGGTCCTCAACTACTCCCATTAACGAGTGGTCTTATCAGTATGACTTACCTGCAACAGCAGTAAGCGGTACACCTTTGCAAGTTTACAATTCAAGTGCAACCAGAGTGTTGCCAATACAAAACTATGAATTACTCTATACAGCTAGTGGTCCAACCATAGCTACTAATGAATCCAGTATTTATATAGATTACATCACATCAGGTATATCAGAAGGTTTGATGCCTTCATACTTTGTTCAACTCTTAGTTTATATGATGGCTTGGCATTTAGCTGAACCTGTTACCGATCAAACAACCAAAGCAGATTATTGGAGAACAGTTGCTTTAGGTGGTATGGCAGAGAATGGTAGAGGTGGTTACTTCCGACAAGCTATGAATATAGATGGCAGAGGTAAACCTAATTACGCTATAGTAGATTTCCCATTAGCTGATGTAAGGTGATGCTATGAGCAGAGCTGTTACCATCCAAACAAATTTTACGACAGGTGAAGTTGATCCATTGCTAAGATCAAGGATTGATATTAACCAGTACACTAATGCACTTGATAAAGCACGAAATGTTATTGTGCAACCACAAGGTGGTTTAGAAAGACGACCAGGATTACAATACATAGATGAGATACCAAGTGCCGCTAACCCACAAAATGGAACACGCTTAGTTCCTTTTGAGTTTTCCACTACACAAAGTTATATGCTGTTGTTTGTTAATAACAGAATGTATGTCTATAAAGACAAAGCATTAGTAACAAATATCAATGGCAGTGGTAATGATTATCTTACAACAACGATAGGTTCTTCTTTGTTAGATAATATGGACTATGCACAGTCCGTAGATACATTGATTCTTACACATGAAGATATGACACCATTCAAAGTTGTTAGAGGTGCATCACATAGTACATGGACTATATCTGCTATTTCATTTGACTTTGTTCCAAAATATGCTTTTACCCCAACAACAACATCTGGTGCTCACAATCTTACACCTTCTGAGAGAGATGGGAACGTACATCTTAGCACAAGTGGTGGTACGTTTAGTGCTTCAGATGTAGGTCAGTATGTTGAAGTAACGACAGGGTTAGGTAGAGCAAGGATTGTGCGGTATATTTCATCTAGTGAAGTAGAGGCTGTAGTAGAGATACCATTCTTTGATACAGATGCAAGAGCTGCTGGTGAGTGGTTTGTTGAAAGAGGTTATGAAGATAGTTGGTCAGCAACTAGAGGATACCCAAGAACAGTTACATTCCATGAAGGAAGATTATATTTTGGTGGTACTAAGGAACGACCAAACACATTGTTTGGATCACGAGTAAATAGATTTTTTGACTTCAATCCAGGCGAAGCATTAGATGATGATGCTATAGAAGCGACATTAGATACAGGTAAAGCGAACCCAATCATTGGATTATTTAGTGGTAGAGATTTACAAATCTTTACTAAAGGTGGTGAGTTCTTTGTCCCTCAATCCTCATTAGATCCGATTACTCCTAGTAACATTGTTATCAATGGTGCAACAAGAAGGGGAGCTAAAGAAGGTATTAAACCTCTAGGTGTTGAGAGTGGGACAATCTTTATCCAAGCGGCTGGTAAAGCAGTTAGAGAGTTCTTGTTTAGTGATGTGGAATTGAACTATGTATCAAACAACATATCATTATTATCCTCTCATCTATTACAATCACCAGTTGATATGGCATTAAGAAAAGCAACATCTACTACAGATGGGGATTTATTATTAGTGGTTAATGGAGATGGTACACTAGCTACTTATTCTATTCTCAAGACACAAAACATTACAGCACCTTCTTTAGCATCAACAGATGGTGCGTTTATTAATTGTGCTGTAGATGTAGAGACTATGTATTTTGTCGTTAAAAGAACTATAAATTCAACAGATGTATATTATATAGAAGCATTTAATGATGATAATACTACAGATAGTGCTATACTATTGTCAGGGGGTACATTACCTGGTACTACAACAGTAACAGGTTTGGATCACCTAGAAGGAGAAACAGTTAAAGTTATTGCAGATGATTCTATGCAATCAGATAAAACAGTATCATCTGGTAGTATAACATTAGATGCAGTACCAACTACTTATGTAGAAATAGGTATCAACTATGTGCCAACTGTAACTACTTTACCTGTTGAGTTACGATTGCCAAGTGGTAATATAGTAGCACAGAAGAAAAGAATTGTTGAGGCAACCGCATTATTGTATTTGTCTCAGAACTTGACCTTAGATGGCAAAGATTTTGTTTTTAGTGCAGGGTCATTCTTCACAGGTCAGAAGAGGAGAAAACCAATGTTGGGATATGATCGTAATGGACAGATGTCCTTTTCACAATCACAACCATTGTTTTTTAATTTAATTGGAATAGAGTTTAAAGTAAGTGTAGGTCAATGAGTTTCTTTACTATTTTATCAGTAGCATCATCAATAGGTCAAGCGTTCGCTAGTTACCAACAAGCGGCGGCTATGAAAGCGTACTATGACGCACAAGCCGATCTATCAAGATTACAATATGCACAGAAAAGAGCAGAAGCTAAAGAGCAGGGAGTAAAAGTATTGAAAGCAACTAATAAAGCATTAGGTGCGGCAATTGCACAAGCGGCGGCAGGTGGAATATTATCTACAGAAGGATCTGCTTTAATGCAACAACAGGTCTCACTAAGAGGTGGGGTAGAAGATTTCAATATGACACAATTTAATGTAGAGATGTTACAGAATATGAGTGCAATAGAATATGCAAATCTTACACAAGCTGGCAAAACAACAATGCAGAGCGGTATTATGTCCGCTTTAACTGGGTTTGGTACAAACATCACGAATGCGTATCAAGGGGGATTATTTAGTGGGCTAAATAGAAAAACAACACCAACAAGTTTTGGTTCTTATTCAGCACAGGATTTAGATAATATGGACAGGGGTTATTAATGGCACGTAGACCAACATATACATCTGGGCAAGTGGGAATGATTAATGTTCCTAATGTTGATTTTGTACAGTACAAAGCTCAAGCTAATATGTTTTCTGATTTGGAAAGTAGATTAAATACAGTAACAAACTTTGCTATTAAAGCAGGCACACAAGATGCGATTGATAGAGCAAGTAGAGATATGTATGAAAACAGCATATTAAGAAATTTAGATTTAGAATCTATGGATGCTATGACTCAGTCAGAATTTAATAAGATAGTGGGTGGGGATGATTTTACTGCTTATGGCAAGAAAGCTAAAGCGGTAGCAACAGAAATCATACAGACTAATCTAGCGTTAGATGCACAAACACTAATGGATAGTGAGTATAGTGCCTCATCGTTAGCTGATGAGGACAGTGAAGAACTCTGGAAAAGATTAAGTGGTACAAGGGATGGTTATGTTTCTAGTTATTTAGAAGCTACTGGCGATTATGAAGGTGCTTACAATTTTGGGTTGGGATTAGACAAAAGCATTAGAACTCTAACTAACAATAGAGAAAAAGAGATTATTACCCAACGTAAGCAAGACAACCTATATAATTACGAAAATACTATGACTCAATCTGATACTCTTATTGGGTTTGATGCACAAGATCCTTATGGTAGTTTGACCAATCAAATTGCAATACTCGAGCTTGTTGCCAAACAGAACGATATGTCAGTGTCCAAAAAACTACAATTAAGAAATAAAATACAAGAACAGTTTTATACAAGCATTGCCGATTATTTTGTTCCATCAATATCTAATATCGAAGAAAATCCTATTGAAGCATTCAATGCCATTGAACTTGCCATCAACATGAAAGATGCTAGCAAGTTAGAAAAGTTATTGGGTGTGGTTCCTGATGGTGTGGAAATATATGACCATACATTGTCTACATCTGCTGTATCTGATTTGCAAAAATTATTCTCTGATGAGAGGTTTGATGATGAAGAGAGTGACGCTCTCAAGGAAATAATATACAATAAGATTATAAATCCTATTGAGCAACAAAACAAAATGTTTGAGGAAATCAATAAACAACAAGAACGTGAAGTACAAAAAGAAACAACTGATATTATTAAATTATTTGCTGTTGGAAAAACCGCTGAGGCAAATGAAAGAAGAGACAAATTTGAACAGGACACAGGAATTGTTCTGACAGGTGTAGATGATTACTTGAAGGCAATAGATCAAAGGATTGGACAGACAACGCCTGGATTAGAATCTAATTTAATGATAGCTGTTAATGTAAATGGCAGAAGAGAAAGTGTGGCAACGTTAACACAATTAGTAAATCAAAATCCAAAAGGGGTTGATGCTAAAGACATCAGAGAAAAAGCAAATATTCCTTTAAATTTAGAACAATACCCAGATGGAACTATGTTAAGTATTGGTGGTGATGCTATTAACAACATAAACAGAAATGCTGTATTTATAGACACGAAAGAAATTTTTAGAAAAACCTTTGCCTTGAAGTATGGTAGTAATGAATATCAAAAATTTATGCAGAGAGAGGGGTATATAATTGATTCGGAAACCTTAGCAAGCGTAGATTATATGAATTTTTTAAAAGACCCAGACAACAGTGCTTTAGAGTTAGCTTACGAAAAGAGCTTATTGGATTACGGGACAAAACTTGAAGCTAATCCTAACTTAACTATCTCAGAGTATTTTGATGAAAATGGTTGGAAAGTTACACAAAGTCTAATAGAGAATTTTAGATTTAAGCCTGAAAGAAATAGCCCATTGTTCAAAGATACTGAATATGATATTGATGCAAACGATGTTAAAAATATTCTAAGTAATATTTTGGAGGAGCATTATCAATATAATAGACTCAATTACCCAGACGCAGGTTACAAAAGAGGAGATATTGTTTTACATTTTGAAGAAATGTTTGGCACACCCCTCGGTGGATCTCGGACCCAAATCCCAGAAGTTGGAGGAGTGCAATACAATCAAACAATTAAATTTAATATTAATGATTTCATGTTTACCCCAAAAGACTTTGAGGAGTTATCCCAATCTGGAAAAGATAAAGCCGCACAATTAGAGGCTATAAGAAACTTAAAAGACTCTGCGGAAGATAAGATTACAGTATTAAATGATATCATTAACATAATGGATATAGTAAGCACAGATAAACAATTTAACAGCCAATGGCTTGGGAGAGATTACAGTGATAAGATTTTAAGTGATACTGGAATCAAGACACTAAAAGTAAAGGAGGCTTTAAGAGAATTTGAAAAGGCTTACTTAATAAGAATAATTGGACAACTTGATTACTACGAAAGGGGTTTGATGTAATGTCATTATTTCCAGATGAATTAGCCGCATTAGAACAAATGGATCCAATGGATAGGATTGGTGAATATGATGGATTTTTTGATCCAAACAAAATGCAAATGGTTTATGAATACTCAGTTAATAATTTTACAGACCCAACATTACGAAATGGTGGTCTTGCCGATTGGTATGGAAGGTATGGAGAATTAAGGGCATTGTATGATTTGCCTGGGATGAGCAAAAGTATGCACGCAAAAGCAATTGGAGGGTTTATCAAGAGGCTTGCATCAACCCCACAACAAATGGGTAATGTTATTGCAGAAAGTCCTACCGCAGAGAAGGTGGCATTGGCTAGTGATGTTGTTAAAACTTTAGCTAACCCATATAGGGATTTTCAAAATGAGACTGGTATGTTGACCGCATTAGATAATTTTGTAGTTAATCAACCAATAGCAAGTAGATTAGATCAAGTGCTACCAGATGAGTATTTGGGTACACCAGGTAGTTTTGGAGAGATGTTGGCTTGGGGTGCTGGTTTTTCAAAATCATATAACTGGATGGCAAATAAAGTTAAGGGCAAGTTAACTACAATTATGGCAAGTGATGTGGTAGCTAACACATTACTTAGTCAAAAGGGTGAGGATAATTGGGCAAATATGATCCAAAACTTTTTTGGTTATGATGAAAAAGAATCTAAGAACATGGCGTTGCGGGGATTAGATTACATTGCTGTAGACAAAGATGATAGCCAATTAGCCATTGGTTTAAAAAATAGTTCAATGGATTGGATCTTAGTTGGCACTGGCAAAAAACTATATGATCTATTTAGAATGCAAAAAGCATTGTTCAAGAGACCTGAGCTTTCGCAAGATATAGTGGATGCTGGTGTTGGCACAGATATTAAATTTAAAGAACTGCAAGGAACAGAATAATGACAGGTATAATATCAGAAACCGCAGAACTAATAGTTAAAAAGCTAGGCAAAGACCAATTTATATACACGCCTGATGGCGGTGATATGACTCTTAAAGAGTTTTACGACAAAGCTATTAGGAGTGAAACAAAACAAAAGGCGTATGGTGATGAGTTTGTGTATAGCAAAAAGAAATTCGAAGAAGTAAAGAAAGCAAAGAAAAAAGTATATGAGATATACGACCTCACAGAAGAAGAAATCGATTCCTTGGCAAAGGTTATTGAGGTTGTTACAAAAGAATCCAACAAAGCTAAAGTTGTAAACCAATACAAAGAAGCGGATCCTGAAAGATATTTAAACGATGCCGATTATCGCAAGGAAGCTAGAATGGCAGGGAACAAAGCGTATAAAGAAGATATTGGCTTTGATCCTAAGATACTGGCAAATCTTGCTAAGAGTTCATTTAACGAAAAGAATTTTAGGAATGGGTGGGACTATGCAAATTTTGCTGATGGCAATTACAAGAGATTAGCGGCAGAAGCAGATAAAAGAGGCATTCTTATTGATGACTTTTCTAAAGAAGAAGTAATGAACATCTTTAAGGAAATTGGCTGGGAAGAAGCATTCAATGATTTTATTAGGGTTCCTGAGATAAACCCAAAAGAAATTTACAAAACAATAGATGCAAAGATGCCAGACGACAAGTTCAAGAACTTCTCTGACTCACGATATGTTATGAAAGCGGCTCTGCTATTCCAGCAAGGTAAAGATGAAATAACACGATTGGCTAAGCTAGTAAACAAAGGCAAAAAAGAAAAAGGCTTAGACATTGACCAGACAAAAATAAAACTGCTAGCAACTATTGAAGCCACACATAGTATATTCCCAAGCCTAGGGAAAGGTCTTTCAGAGCAAGGAAGAAGTTTGAGTGCTATATCAAGTCCAGAACAATACATTAATAACATTGGGCGTAGATTAGAAAATATGGAAAATTTAAAAACCCAATACCAAAATGGTCTTGATGAAAATGAGGATTTGGCAAATCTTGCACTAGGTGAATACGCTGAAGCATTTGACTCATTGGTAAGAGATTATGGTAATCTAGAAAACATAGATGAGTTTGCTTCTAAATTCTTATTACTGGGGCAAGAGAAAAAACCACTTAGTTCTGGTAGGTTATGGAAATCATTTTCTATGGGTAAGGATAGTGATCCTACAACAATATGGGATAATTGGAGGACATTGCATTCTTTATCTTACTTGGGTAGTATAAAAACTCAAGCTAAAGCTATTACAAATAATTTTGTAAAACAAGCTGCTTTCTATATCGACTCGACAGCGATAATGGCAAAGGGTAAGGCTAGTCAGTTGTTTAAGAATTACGCCAAGGGCGAAAATGGAATGAAGCATGAAATAGTTGTCAATACTGTTGATGGAGTGCCACAGTTCCCAGCCGAAGATATTGATATGTATTTAGCTTTTATGGGACAAAGACAGGCTACCAAAGCAATGAACACAAATTTAAAAGATGTGTTCTTTAGTGCAGAGCAAATAGATCCAGAGATTAGATGGTATCAGAATAAAGGTAATATGTTTAAGGACTGGAGAAATAAATTAAATGAAGGGAAGGACCCTAATAAAATAGATAAAATGAGTATATTTCTTATGGGGGATTTGCCTGGGCGTGCATTAGGTAGTGTTGATGAGTATTTTAAAACAGCTTCTATGGCAAGAGAATTAACTATTGTTGCTACAAAAAAAGCATACCAACATTATATAGATACAGGAGATATAAAAGCGGCTGAGGATTTGTGGCTTGAGATGATGACTAACCCATCCGAGATGATAGATGGTATTATTAAACAATCGGCAAGACCTGATACATTTACTAGCAAAATAGAAGGTGGTCCTACTATGCGTGGTAAACAATATAATATAGGTGGGCTACTAAATAAGATTGGGAACAACCCAATCATGAAAATGGAATTTGTGTTTCCAAGAATATTACTATCACAGATTGGTCAGGGTAAAGATTACATACCAGGGGTTGGTCCAATGGTTAACAAATATCTATCTCCAAATAACAAAAAAATATTAGATGGAGGCGGTCGTAATGCTGATGCGTTGAGATCCAAACAATATCAAGGAGCCGCATTGATGGTTTATGTTTGGGATAAATCTTTAGATTTAAAGAACTTAGATGATAGAGATTGGTATTTTACAGGTGCAAAACCTAGAAACAAGAAAGAGCAAGATTACTGGAACAAATTAGGTATCGACCCATGGTCAGTAGTATTTAAGAAAAAAGACCCTAAGACTGGAGAGATTTATTTCAAGTCTGTATCTTATGAACTAATAGCACCTCTTAACTTTCCAATAGGTCTTGGAGCAACACTTGGATATAACATTAAAAATTATAATGTAAGTGATCTTAACTTTGCAGGGATGCTGTCTGGAGTTTCTAATTTGGCATTAGATACTATGTCTACCAACACAATGTTTACTCACATGTCATACATTGAAGATCTAATTGATATTATTGACAATACAGATGAAACCACTTTTGCAGAGTCGGCGTTGGAATTTGCGGGTCAATATGTTACTGAAGGTGTTGTGAGAGCAGGAACATCTGTTCTTTTTCCAACGAATATGTCGGCTCAAGATTTCTTAGAGGATTTTTTTAGCCCAACGGAAATAAGTAAAACACCAACTACAATAGCTGAGGGATCATTCGCTAATGTCGTACAGGGTTTTAATGAGGTTCTTACCTCTATACAATCAGATACATTTTTGCCAGGGGGACCTGATGAACCAAGGTTTGATTATAGCGGCACAGGCGAAATGGCTATGTCTGATTTCTATCCATTGAATCCACCTATTGACGCTTTACATCATTTGCTTGCCAAAACGCCTAGAGAGAACCAAAGAGATAATAGGGGGATACAATATCTTGTTGAGAATGGGATTGATACCAGTATGCCTAATTTATCGTATATTAAACAAGGACCAGATCTTGGCGGTGGATTCTTACAACTAAACTCTAGGCAAGAATACCAAGCTAAAAAAAGTTTTTTTGATGATAAACTAATGGTACTAGATTTAGATGGTAAGCCAATGTTCCCTGACGCTGGTCCAATGACTGTATGGGAAACAGTTAATGAACTAAGCACAGGTCTAGGAAAAAGATCAGATGTATTTAGAACTCTTCCTACAGGTGGGATGTTCGATAAAGATGTTCCTGGTGTAATGAATACCCAATCTAAAGAAATACAAAGAGTGTTTAAATTTTACTATGACAATGCTGTTAAGAATTTAGAAAATGATCCAGAATATAGTACAAAACAAAATCAACTAATGATGGAAACCATGCTAGAAAGTTACCAATAAATATGATACAATACAAATCAATAATCGGAGGAGGCAATGGCGACATTCGACATCAATGATGTAGCTCGTAGAGTACAGTATACATCAACAGGACAAACAGGTCCTTTTAGCTTTACATTCCAGGTGAATGCCTCATCTGAATTGTTGGTGTATATTGATGATACAGTTAAGACAGAAACAACACACTATACTGTTAGTTTAAATGCTAATGGTACAGGTAGTGTTACATTTACTACAGCTACTACATCTGGTGAATTGATTACTATTATTGGAGACCAGCCTCTATCCAGGACAACAGTATTCCAAGTAGGGCAAGTCAATCAACCAACAACTCTTGAGACAGAGTTTGACAATACATTAATTAGACAGCAACAAATCAAAGAGATTACTGACAGGTCTATACAATTAAAACCTTCAACAGGTAGAATAGTTACAGGATCTGGTACATCAGGACCATTATATTTCCCTTATAATACAACAGTAGCCAACAATGCTAATAGAATATTAAAGTATGATAGCAATGGTACATCATTAGAGTTAGGTTCTACAACAACAAACATAGATGCACTAGCCGCTATTGCTAGTGATATAACAACAGTATCAGGTATCAGCAGTAACGTTACTACTGTAGCAGGTATAGCAAGTAATGTAACATCTGTTGCTTCCAATGCCTCTAACATAAATACAGTAGCTACCAACATTGCTAACGTTAATACAGTAGCTGGCATATCATCTAATGTAACAACAGTAGCTGGATTAAGTACAGAGATTACTGCTTTGTCTGGTGTGAGTTCACAAGACCTTATTGATGTTGCCGCACTTGGTACAGAATTACAAACACTTGCACCTATTGCTTCTGATATTACTACAGTTGCTGGAGTAAGTGGTAACGTAACAACAGTTGCAGGAATTAGTTCTGATGTTTCTACAGTATCTGGAATCTCAGCAAACACTACTACAGTTGCAGGTATCTCTGCCAATGTTACAACAGTAGCTGGTATTAGTTCAGATGTAAGTACAGTTGCTGGTATCAGTGCTAATGTTACAACTGTTGCAGGTGATACAGCTAATATAGCTACAGTTGCTGGCAATACTGCAAACATTAATACTGTTGCCACAAACATTATAGATGTAAATACTTTTGCTAATAGATATAGAATCTCTGCTACTGATCCAACAACTTCCCTAGATGTTGGTGATTTATACTACGATACAACTAATGACATTATGAAAGTGTATGGTAGTTCTGGGTGGCAAAATGCTGGTTCATCAGTTAATGGTACATCTGCACGATTCCAATACTCTGTAAGTTCTTCAACAACAACAATTACTGGAACAGACGACAATGGCAACACTTTATTATATGATGCAGGTTATGTTGACGTATACCTCAATGGTATTAAGATGGTTAATGGAAGTGATGTTACTGTTACCTCTGGTTCTTCTGTGGTATTCGCTACTGCTATCGGTACATCTGGTACTGACACTGTTGATATTATTGCTTATGGCACTTTCAATGTTGCTGCTATTGATGCAACCTCGATAACAAGTGGAACACTAGGATTTGCAAGAGGTGGTACAGGGTTAGGTTCTTTAGGTAGTGCTGATGAAGTATTACAAATGAATGCTGGTGGTACTGCACTAGAGTATGGCAAGGTAGATACAGCTAACATAGCTGATGATGCTGTAGGTGCTACACAATTAAATGTATCTGGTAATGGTACAAGTGGACAAATGCTTACATCAGATGGTGATGGTTCAATGAGTTGGGTAGACCAACCAAGTGCTGGATTAACTGCTGTTACTTTAACTGGCACTACCCCTACAATAGACTGGAGTGCAGGTAATTTATTTACACATACACTTACTGGTGATACAACATATACATTTAGTAATGTCAGTGGTGCAAAAGAGATTGAATTATTTTTAAAGAATGTTGGTAATTATTATGACCCAGATGCCATAACATCTACCCCTACTAACTCTTATTTATTTACTAGTAACACTAATGCTTATAATGGGTCTAATCACTTGTCTTGGGCTGATGATGGTAGCAAAATGTACCTTTCTGTTTACCAATATAGTACTACTGGATATACTCATGTATTAGAATATGATGCCAGTACTGCTTATGATATAACTACTCTTACCCTTAATGGTACAAAAACAGTAACACAGTATTATGGAATGCCCGCATACGGACAGGTTACTAATGATGGAAACCATTTTTTTGGTGCTTCTGGAGAAAATATAAGAAGGTATGATTTTGGCACAGCTTATGATGTTACAACTTTAAATACAAATGTAACAGGAACTGGCTACGATCAACAATTAGATATTAGTACTTCCGCTTACACAAATTGGGATGCAGATTTTACTAATGATAGTGTGAGAATGATTAGATTTAATGAAGATGGAACAAAAATGTGTGTTGTATGTGCTGGTCATAAAGCATCATTAGGTTCTAATATTCCCTTAAACCCTAGCACTGCACTAGGAGTGCAAACATTTAGTTTATCTACTGGTTTTGATTTGACTTCTACAATTACTAAAATTAGTGGTGGTGATTTAGCTGATGCTTACGCATCAATACCAGATAGTGTTGTAAAAATTGCTACTATGAATAATGAAGGTACAGTGCTAACTGTTATGCTAGATGAACACAATGCGGCGACATCTGTTCCGAATACATATAGAATAGCAGTGTTTGTAATGAAACCTTTTGACCCTTCTACATTACAATTTTTCAAAGACCATACAGTAGAGGAACAGGGGCATGACACTTATACTGGAACATTGGCATTAGCTACAAATGATGATGGTTCAAAGCTCTTTATGGGAGAAACAAACAGTGCCAATGACACTGCTGAAAGAAGTATATTTGAGTTCCCTTTTGCAACAGATTATACGATTACACTTCCAAATAATCTAACACCACTTGCTGTTGCTGGTAGTAGTGCAAGTCCAAGTGCAACTAGTTATCTTAGGATAGTAACACCAGATGGTGGAACAAATTATTATATAACATCAGAGCAAGAATTATTATAGGAGCAACACATGACTAAAGCAAGAGATATAGCAGATGGTGTAGATACAGCCGATATAGCTGATGGTGCTATTAGTACAGCTAAACTAGCTGATAACTCTATCAATGCTACTAAGCTAGATGTAGCTGGTAATGGTACTGCTGGTCAAGTATTAAAGTCAGATGGTGATGGTTCATTTACTTGGATAGATACTGCTGATCCATTCACACCTACAACAGTAAGTGGTACTACTCCTAGTTTAGATTTAGGCACTTATAACTTTTTCTCTCAAGGTTCTTTGACAGGTAACACTACTTTGTCTTTTGCTAATGTACCTACAGCTAAAAGGTTTGCTTATGATTTTACATCTTCAGGAAATCTTGGTACTGCAGATATATTTACTACTAATAACCAAACAAAAACATTTTTTCATGGGGGGTTATCTTCGGTGAGAGGGTTTCATTTAAAACCTGATGGTACAAAATTTTACATTTCACATGGAAGTAGTAATAGAGATTTTAAAGAGTATACTATGACAACAGCTTACGATCCAACTACTGCTAGTCTAACAAATTCCTTTTCATACGGAGGGGGAACTGCTATGTATAATTTATATATAGCAAATAATGGCACTAGATTTTATCATAAAGTAAGTGGCTCTAATATGACTGTATATCAATACACAATGTCAACAGCTTGGGATTTAAGTACTGCTAGTTTTAACACTTCTGCTAGTCCTAGTTTTGCAGGTGGAAGTGGGCAAAATTCTAACTATGTTATTCTAAGTGAAGATGGCACTAAAATGTTTATGGAAGAATACAATGGATCTAATTATAACTACATCAGAGAGTTCCCTTTGTCTACTGCTTATAATGTAACTTCTTATGGAAGTTCTACAAACCATAATGTATCAACTTGGGGTATAACAGGATTTAGTACAGGTGATTATTTAGGAAGATTTGCTTTTAATAGTGATGGTACTAAATTTTATATTCAGGTACAAACAGGTACTGCAAACGGGTTTCATAGAGTATCACTTAGCACAGCTTGGGATTTATCTTCAGTATCATCTTATGATGGTAAGTATAGTGGTACTGATCTTATTGCTACTGATTTTAGCCCTAGTGAAGATACTGAAAAATATTGGGGAAAGGTAGATGGCAACTATGTTACAATATTTGATACACAACCCTATGTACCATATACTTTAACATTACCTGCATCAGTACAGAATTCTGATTATGCTACCACATTAGATAGTTCAGTAAAAGATGATAGGTTCTTATACGAATTTGTAACAACAGATGGTGGTACTAACGTATGGTTAGTGGGCAATACAAAATATGACGACAACTAATAGGAGTAACAATGTTCAACATAATTAAAGAAGAAGAAATAGAAGGATTTAAATACGCAGTGTGGGAAGATTTTCACCCATTTGATATATTTCCAAGTAAAAAATAATGGCAGATACAGAGATAACATTAGCAGTGATAAGCAACAAGATAGATAATCTTACAGAGAAAGTCTGCGAGAATCAAAAGCAGATTGATGATCT
>Ga0222714_10000427_pt1 | contig 48652 bp, 36 predicted proteins | sample C33_3DmetaG_FD_165048 | JGI IMG/M metagenome (GOLD analysis project Ga0222714, IMG submission 165048) | Estuarine water microbial communities from San Francisco Bay, California, United States - C33_3D | ecosystem: Environmental > Aquatic > Marine > Unclassified | place: USA: California... | reverse complement strand
ACTTCCGATTCCTTTAGTTAATGCAGTAAGACCAGTCGCGCCAGCTACTGTACCCAACACTTTACCTGTAGTTGGAAGCATTTTTCCTACGAAAGGTAATCTTCTTGCTAAAGCATAAGTAGCAACGCCTCCTAATACAGTGCTAGCAGCATTGCCAGCAAAATTATCACCTAAACCTAACGCGCCTTGAATAATCTCTCTTAATTTACCAAATGCGCTACTAAGAACAGCATAGATAAAGCTAGGTAATTTACTTCCGAGAAGATTCCATATGTTATTAGGTTGATCAGGATCAAAATACTTAGCTAGATTATCAATCTGTTCTTGACGCCATTGCGGATCTGCTACTTTCTGTAGTAATGGTATTAACTTATCAAGATTACCAATTAATAATGCTAAAGAGCCGGCTAACATAAGCACAGGGTTACCAGTCGCGACACCTGCTGCTAGTAATCCACCACCAAATAGATTACCTAATAATGCTTGACCAGCAGTTAAAGCTATTAAAGGTAATATTAATTTAAATGGAGCTAATACAGTTCTTTTTAAATTACCAATACTAAAAGTATCGATGAGACTCGAGAAACTTTTTTTGATACCTCTATAGAATCCACCTAATGAATCAGTAGCTCGTCTTAAAGCTTTACGGAAACCATTAACTGTTGGATCGCCTGTATCGCCTCGGCGTTTTGCATCGCGATCTCTTTTAGCTTTTTCTTTACCTTGTTTAGCTTGTTCTTTATTTTGTTTAGCGTTTTCTTCTCTAACTTTATCATCTTTTGCATCATTTCTTTTAGACCAAGCCCAAAGACCTGCAATACCTGCAGCGATAACAGCTAAGTTCTTACCAGAGACTTTATTTTGTTTATCTTGTTTGTCCTGGTTGTCTTTAGTTATTCTTGTTAAAGCTTCTATGCTCATTTTCTTTTAGCTTTTTCCTGTTCTAAACGCTCTTTTTCTTCCTTCAACCATTCGACTAAGAGAGCTACATATATCTCCCTTTCCCATGGTATCATATTTTCTACTTCTGATAAACTATATTTATGATGTTGTATCAGTGCAAAGTTGGTACGATAATAATTAACTAGGTTGTCATGAGAAAGGGCTATGCGAAAAAATTCTGTAACCCTATTACTTCAACCTCGTTATGATCTTTACAACTTGTGCAATCAAAAATAAGTTTACCTTTCACTTGTGGTGTAGTAGTTAAGTATTGTGTTATTTTTTCAAACTGATTAGAAGTCATAGATTCTACAAATTCGTTTAACTCTTCTGGAGATACGTCTTTGGCTAATATAACTTCTTCTTCTGTTTTAATACTTTCAATAGTTTTGGCTACACCTCTTAATGCACTAGCAGCTTCATCATCTTCTACTATGACTCCTTCCATTTCTTTATAGGTTGGATACTTCATAGTAAGAGTAATACCTTCTTCAATTTCGATATTACGATTCTGCTTATGTACTATACATTCTACTGCATCTAAGTTAAAGTCCACATCATTCAATGTTTCGCAAGCTTTACAAGGATATCTTAATTGTGATATCTCACCCACTGACTTAGATCTTATCTTAGTAAAGATGTAATCTACATCAAAGGTTGGTAGTGATTTAATATCTACTTCTTCTTGTAAACAAGCTTGGCATATATCTAACACAGCATTTATTTGTGCTTGTGTATCTTGCGTTTCTAAAGCCATCATTAATACCTTTTCTTCTTTTACTAAGTAGGGTCTAAACCTTACTTGTTTACCAGTAGAAGGTATCACTAGAACATGCTTTGGTAACGCATTCAGTTTTGGCAAATTTTTCATAATATTTTCATTCTCCTATTATATAATTACAGTAGTTTACCAATTGCCTTAGTAATTAAACTACCTGCTAGTCCTTCGTAGGTACGTCCTTGTTCTCGTGCATATACACTAGAATTTGAACTCCAATCTCTATAAGTTAATGTAACTGTATAGTTTACGAACTCGTTTTGATCATCTCCATATTCTACCGTGCTAATATTAGTAGGATAAGCATCATGTAGAGTACAAGTGTAAGTTATTTGATCTCGGGTTACAAAACCTAAAGATAAATCACCTTGTGCTAAATCGCCCGTTAACTGTATACCACTACCTTTAGAAGTACCTACTCCTACTGTGCCTGATGCAAAGGAAGATATGGCTCCTAATATTTCAGGTGGTACATTTTTAGTTATCTTATTAGAAAAGTTTTTATTTAGTATAGAGAGATTCATACCTCTCTTTAATTGATTGATTTTAATCTCGCGAACATAGTCGTTAAAGTAACTTATTTCATAACCACCTAGAATATTACGCTGCCAGTTTTCCCAATAAGCTCTTATTTTACTATCGTTTAATACTTTAAAAGTTAATGTAACTGGTTCAACAGCGAATCCATAAGCTACTTGTCGTACTACCATATCAGTTCTTCTTTCATGAGTAGTTATAGATCTACCTGGCATGATAGCTGCAGTACAAAGATAGTTTAGAGTAGAGCCTGGTACGTTCCACCAATCTGTAGGTAATTCTACAGAGTATAGATTACGTTGTGCAGGTCCATTACCTTTACTAATTTCTGACTTTAATATTTCAATTGAATTAGCCATTAATTATTCTCCTAGAGTCACCCCATACTGTGTTTTGTGAAGCTTTCTCAAAATCTGCTGTCGGTAAAAAAGTAGCTATCTCCCATTCAGGTGCAGATACTAATGCTACTTGTCCACGTACATGTTTGGTTAGATAATGTTTAAAGCAAGGTTTGAAATATTTGGCACCTGCTGCTTTTTGTAAAAATTCATACTTAACATTAAAGGTAGTAGAAGTATCATACTTCTTATTGTTAGTCATACCCATAAGTGTATCTAAAAACTTAGCTCTTAATGTCATAGGTAGGTAATGTAAATTTAAACCATAGAAGCCACCTTCTGCTGGACCTACCATAATAATTAAAGGAAACTTATCGTAATATGGTAAAGTTAATTTAAGTTTTGGATCATAGAAATACATAAACATAGATCCTATCATACCTGAGTCTGCTTGCATTCTTTGTATTTCTTTTTCTTGCATGAGAGCTTGTCTATTGACACTTCGCATAGCTCCTATTTTATTTTTAAACCAACGAATAGATGCTTGTGAGCGTGGTGTAATACCAGCCCTAAAAGCTTCCTGTTCTAGTTTAGCGAAGAGATTACTCATATGTTTTATTTATATGGTTAGAAGGTATATCCGTATCGCTGTATATCTATTACAAAATGATCGGCCACTATATCAATTAAGAGTTGTTTATGATAGTATTCACGATAACGAATATGAGATGAAATATTAGATTTCTCTAAAGGAACATGGCAACCTAATATATCCTGTATGATTTTAAAATCTTCAGTTAAATTTTCAAACCGTAATACAATATCAGGAATCATATTAAAACGATATTGTTGAGTTTCAACTGCGCCCCAACCTCTATGATGTTCTCCAACACCAGGCTTTAATTTAGCTTTACGTTTTACAAAATCTTCAAATGTAGTATTCAATTCTATCATACCTCTTTTTAGATAAAAGGCCCAGCAACTTACCATTCGATCCCATGGGTTTCTAATGATAATAAATGATTTTAGATCTTTTACATTATAGCTACTTAATACAAGTTGATTATAAGTACGACCAAAGTGTTCATGTTTTTCTAATATGTTAATACTAGTAGGAGAGTGAGCATGAGACCAAAGCTTGACAGACGTCCCAGCGTTCTTAGGAATATGTATAAACACAAGATTGTGCTCAGGATAATATATGGCCATACAGCTTAGTTATTTATGCTTCTTCCGTGTAAAAGGTTTGTACGGTTTAAAAGGTTTTAATGTTCCAGGTAATGGTTTGGTTAACAAACCTAATTTCTGTAAATCTTTTTCAGTCCATATTTTAAAATGCCAGCCTCTATCTTTAGCGTATTCTTCTGCTGCTTGCCATTTACATTGATTTTTTACATAGGTCAATGCTTCTGAGATATATCTTCTAGACCTATTAGGATTCTTAGGTACTTTAGTTTGTGTCTCAGGTTTGATTTCAATAAGATATGTTTTACCTTCTTTTGTTGTAAACTTTAAATCCATAAAATAACGATGATACTTTTTATCTACATCAAAGTAATAAGGTATAATGACTTCTTCCGATGACCATTCTTTAATATCATCTTTAGTATCACACCAATTAAAGCAAAGTTTTTCCCAATGTGATCTATATACCACATTATTAATATCCCCAGCGTACTTATGAGGATTCTTTACTTTATACTTACCCGAGTAAGCCATCTGAGTTTCCTTATAAATAAATTCATTAATTATTTATTGGACTTCATATATGGCTAATAGAGTCGATATTTTACAAGAAAGAGCTAGAGCGCAATTTGGTAGACAAGTAGCTGCAGGAGTTCCTTTGAGTGAATTAGATCAAGGAGATTGGGAAGCTCTAGGTGGCGTACATAATAAAGTATTAAGATTCCCTGAAAGAATGGGGTATGAAGAACAAAAAGCCACTCTATTGTTTCGCGCCTATGAACCTAAAGCTGTAGACTTAGTAGGTTTAGGTAGATCATTTATTAACTTTTTAGATCAAGCAAAGACTTTTACTGGTACTCTATTAGATCAAAGTTTTTTAGCGCAGTTAAGAGCCAACGATTGGGATTGGGCTAAAACTTTTGAAAACGTAGTTGGCGTAGCGCAAGAAAGTTTTGCTGGTGCAGACATACGAGCTACTTCATCCAGTCCTAGAGAAGAAACGGGTGCTATGATTGCTTTATACTTACCACCTAACATCACTATACCTGATACTATTGATTACGGTAATGTTAACTTAGGTGCTATAGGTGCTGGTGCACAACAAGCTATCTCAGCAGGTGGTGGTAATGTAGTAGGTGCAACTGGTACTGGTTTACGAACTCTTATAGACGCCGTAGTAGGCAATGCTTCTAATACAGGTAATGCAGGACAGTTAGGTGCTGTGGGTGCAGCTATGTTGACTAATATGTTAGGTCAAGAAGCTATCGGTGGCGCTATTAAAGGTGCAACACGAGTTACAGTCAATCCTAACACACGAACTATATTTAATAATGTTAACGTTCGTGAATTTTCTTTTGACTTTGTATTAGTACCTACTTCAAGAAAAGAAGCTACTCAGTTAGAATTAATCATACAAGAATTTAGAAAGCAAATATATCCAGATGTTATTTTTGATCCAGAAGGTAAAATACCATTAGGTTTTAAATTTCCTAATGTATTTGAAATTACTGCTATGTATAAAGGTGGTGTATTACCGCAATTAGATTTTAGAACTTGTTATCTTAGAAATATATCTACTTCCTATAACCCATCACAAATGGGTATGTTTAGAGACGGTAAGTTTAATGAAGTAAGAATGACATTAACCTTTGTAGAAGCAAAACCATTATCTCGCAAAGATATAGAGAAATGGTATGATAAACAAAAGTTTTGGGCTATTACAAGATCAGAAGGCATGACTGCACAAGATCAGATGGATGCTGAGCGTAGGGAACAAGTAGAGATATGAAATACTTTAATAACTTCCCAAGAGTAGGCTATCGATTCGGTGATGAGGTAAAGTCAGTAACCTTTCCTAATCTATCTGTCTATGTGGATGTGTTCGATCAAGTTAAAGAGAGAGTCTCTGATTATCGTTATTACACTATATTAGATGGTGATAGACCAGATACATTATCATACAAGCTATATGGTACACCTGATTATCATTGGACCTTCTTTTATATGAATGATCATTTAAAGGAATCAGGGTGGCCATTAGATTATCAACTTGCTAGAACTAAGGCTATGGCCAACTATCCTGATTGGGCAGTAAGAACAGCTACTCCTTTACATATAGCAGGCGATCATATTTTTGAAGTGGATACAGAAGTAACTGGAACACTATCTGGTTCCGTAGGTACTATCGTAAGACGTAATTTAGATTTAGGTCAATTAATCATTGAAGGCCCTGATAATTTTAATGTGGGTGAGCAATTGAAATATACAGGCACAGACGATATTGATTATTACTGTACTGTATATGCACAAGACTATGAATATAATGGTATACATCATTTAGAAGACGCTAGTGGTAACTGGGTAGATATCAATCCAGCTTTACAAAATACTAGCGGTAAAACTATTGTTACTTATCTAGAACAATATCTTAATGTTAATGAATCACATAAACAAATTAAAGTTATTAGACCCGAAATCATTTCAAGTTTGGTAGGTGTCTTTAAACAATATCTAAAGTAACATGTTCGAGTCAGCACAATTACCTTATCGAATAACAGTAGCTGACATCACCTCTGATAAGCTGCCATTACCTATATCTATAGTTAGCTCTATTGCTGAGATTATTCTATTTGAAAAATTAGATCAACCTTTTGTCACTGGTAAAATACTCATACAAGATGATAATAATCTTATGGATGGTATATCGTTTAGAGGTACAGAGTCTTTACATTTAGAAATTGAATCAACTATATCTTCAGCTACCAAACCTCGTATACGAAAAGATTTTATTATTAACAACATTGAACAAATGAATACTGAAGGTGAAAGAAGAAGAGTATACACTTTAGGTTTGATAGAAAAACATTATTATCTAAACAGTTTAAAACAAGTAAGTAAATCTTATACTGGTACACCTATAGAAATTATAGAAAGTATTTGTAAAGATTATTTGAAAAAGCCCTTTGCAGCTTTACTTACTACACGATCACGTCCTGTACAAGAACGTATGACAGTATGCATACCTTATCTAAAACCATTAGAAGCTATGGGATGGATTAATGATCGTGCTACTTCTTTTATAGGTTGTCCTTATTTTCTACATACTTCACTCTATCATGACGTCATGGTTATGGATGATCTACATAATCTATTAACACAACCAGCTATGAATGTTGAAAGACCTTTCTCTATGAATCAACAGATGTTTGTTATAGCGCCTGGTGTATCTCCAGAAGAAATACAATTCTATGATAATTTAGGATTTCAGATTGGTGACATCAATGTCAAAGATTATTCTAACGCTTTAACTATGCAAGAGTTAGGCGGTATTGGTTCTGGTATTAGCAATGTAGATTTAAATACTGGTAGAATGACTCAAGCGCATTTTAGCATCCGAGAACAATTACGACGCATGTATCAAAACAATTTATTAACTAAAGAACAAAATGTATTTGATCCATTACATGTAGTTCGTACACCAGCTGACAATACTAATGGTATTGTAGCAGAGAATCTTATACCTGATGAATTAGAAGGTATATCATTTGATACTGTAAATTCATCTAATACTTATTTAGATAACGATGGTTACTATGATGATAACGGTATACATAAATTAAGAAAAAGATTAGAAAGCTTAGCACTTAAAGTAGCTTTTCAAAAGAATATGATATCAGCAGAGATACCTGGTGATGTATTCTTCTCTACGGGTGCTGGCACAGGACAAAAAATAACCTGTAATTTCCAAGCTGCTTCTTTTACACCTGATGCAGATAGTATCAAAGATGTGAATCTATCTGGAGATTATATTATATACGCTAATCGATTAATATTTAATACTAATGGTATTAGTACAGATGTAATGATGTCTAAGTACGAAGCAGATGTACCGTTGAGTAATGTATCATGAAGACTTTAGAGAAACAATTTTACGGTGACAATGTTCGATGGTTTACTGGTATAGTAGTAGATCATACTCCACCTATCGGATTTGAAGGTAGAGTCCGTGTTAGAATACATGGTGTACATGATCCACGATTAAGTATGGTACCAGAAAAAGATTTACCATGGGCACAAGTTATTATACCTACTACTGAAGGTGGAGTATCTGGTATAGGTCGTACACCACAATTATTGTCTGGTGCTTTAGTATTTGGTTTCTTTGCAGATGGCGTATCTTCTCAGATTCCTTTAGTATTAGGATCTTTACCTAGAACAGAATATCCTACCGCACAACAAACTATAGGTTCAGAGAATACAGAACAAGTAGTGCCTATATTTGCTTCAGAAGGTTTGACAGGAGAGCCACAAAGAAAAAGAAGAAGATCTGAAGCTATGAAATTCTTTATAGATAATGGATATACTGTAGAACAAGCTGCTGGTATAGTAGGTAATTTAGATTTTGTATCCAAATTTAATCCTAGATTTGATACTAATAATAGTGGTATAGCAAAATGGAATAACTTTGATGCTAGAGAATTAAAAGTATTTGCAAAATATTATTTGGTAGATCCTTTAGAACAAAATCCATCTTATCTTAAGTTTCCAGTACAATTAAATTTTATATTACATCAATTAAGAACTACAGATGTAACAACTAATGGAAAACTATTACGATCTAAAAAAGTAGTAGGTAAAGATGGTTCAGCTATGATAGTTAAACAATATTACATGAACAATACAGAGACATCATTGTATAATGATATTCTAGAGTTATGTTTATTAGCTAGAAATGAGGTGTTAGCATGAGTACTTTAGATCAAGCAGTTCAAAACTCGGGTAACGAAGCTGCACAAAATTCAGAAAGCAACCTAATACGTAATAGCGCTGTAGTTGGTGCTTCATTATTAGGAGCAGATGCAGGTGATATTAAATCAGGTATGTCAGCTGTTAATGCTGGTAAAGACTTTTTAGAAAATATTGGTGGTATAGAAAATCTATCAGCTGATAAAGTATTAGGTGCTATTACAGATCCATCGGGAGCAGGTATACAACAAATTGCTTCTATGTTAGGTTTAACCTTTACTACTTCTAAAATAACTATGGACTTTGCTCCTACTAGAGCTTATCAACCTAAGCCCGCTGCTATTGGTACTGTAACTCTTAATGGTGGTGCTACCGCTATAGCTTCTGTAAGTTTAGATTCAGGTGGTTATGGTTATTTTGAAGATCCGACTATTACTGTTAGTGGTGGAGGTGCTATATTATCTGCTAATTTATCTAACGGAGTCATCTCTAGTATTAGTATAGTAGATAGTGGTTCTTATAGTGGTACACCTCCTACTGTTACTATATCCGCACCGGCTTTTGATTCTGATGCTTATACTTTTTCTACTCCTTCTGTGATTACTAATAATTCAACAGGTTCATTAATATCTTTAATATTAGCTATTACTGGATTAGGTAGAAGAATACTAAGTGGTGATTTAACTGGTTGGAATAATATTTTACATGCTACTGCAGACGCTGCTGGTGTCAGTGGTATTTCAGATACGGTAACTGGTGCCTTTAATACATTTAAAAATGGACCTCAAGGTTTGTTAGATTCATTAACTAATCTAGCTAGTGATTTACAGTTTAATGCAAGTGCTGCTGACTTATTAGATACTTACGCTCAATCTATATTGAATGGACAACCTACTATAGATTTTAGTAATACTACTGGTTTACTTGGAGGTATATTAGGTCAAACAACAGAAGAAGCACAACAGACATTAGATGCATGGCGTCAAGCAGGTACTTTAGAAGATAACTTAAGAGATCAAATAGCTGCTATCAACTCACGTATTAATAATGCTATTAGCAATACTGTACCTGGTGTAGGTGCAGGACAACAAGAAGCTAATCGTAATAATCCTAATAGAACTACAGAAACATTAACACCAGAGACTTTAGTAACCATTACAGAAAGTATAGCAAGTCAGCTAGATACTTCACAATCAGTATTCAATACTCCTATAGAATTAGGAGCAGCGGCCAACTTATGGGGTCAAGCTGATTATGTATTTACTACTATCAATTCAGAAGAAGAATTAAAAGCTGAAATGGTATCTTTTGATAAAGATGAAATCAATAGATGTATTGTACATTGGACTGATTCTTTTGTTAATGCAGATTTGGATGCGCATGATATAGATGCTGCTCATAAAGATTTAGGCCACGATGGTATATTGTATCATTATATTATTAAACGTAATGGTGTATTACAAAGAGGTAGACCTCCTGAATTATTTTCTAATACAGCAGAACTCATACCTGATCTAAGAAGTCTATCGATAGCTTTTGTAGGTGGGTATAATTGTCCTACTGGTACACCTGATCCTGAAAGATTTAGAACAGTACGTTCATTAACTAGAACACAATTTAATACTTTTGAAACCTTTGTGCGCGCTTTGAAAACTAAATATCCTGGCATGCGTATATTAGGTCATAACGCTATAGATGTTAATCAACCAGATCCAGGTTTTGATGTAGAAGAGTATTGTAACAATTTATTAAATAGAGGTGCGATCTCATGACCACAGCAAGAGATGATTTACAAAAAAGAATAGCTAACAGAGGTGATGGTCCAGAGTTAACTACTGGAGTGTATGAGCCCGATGGTTTTGCAGATGCTTCAGGAGAATATCCTAAGCAGAATTATTTCTTCGGTTCTTCTATTAATACAGCTGCACGAGGAGCTACTGTTAATGAATTATTTACAGGTGGCGGTGACATTGGTATCTCTATTGATTTACCAGATCAAAAGCCTTCTGTTTATCCTTTAAACTCAGTTCAAGAAACACAATCAGGTCATATCATTGAAATAGATGATACTCCTGGCGGTGAAAGAATATTAATTAAACATCGTTCTGGTTCTGGTATAGAATTAAGAGCTGATGGTTCTACACTATATAGTTCTCCTAGAAACCAAGTAGAGATTGTAGGAGCTGATCATACTGTGATCGTAGAAGGTAATGGACAGTTAGTGTATCGTGGTAATTTAGATGTGCATGTAACTGGTGACTATAATTTATCAGTAGGTGGTAACATTAACATATCTGGTAAAAACAATGTACGAGAAGTCATACATGGTTCTAAGTCTACTGAGATTCTTAACGATTATAAAGAAGTTATTAAAGGTCAAGCAGAAACAGTGATCGTAGAAAAAGATGTACGACGCTCTTATGGTACTTCTGAACATCATCATCATAACCATTATCAATTAAATAGTATGGGTAATATTGATATGCACAGTAGTGGTACCTTTAAGCAATCGGGCGCTTTAGAATGGGCAGCTACTGGTCAAGTCACTAACATCAATGGTGATCAAGTATCAGTGACTGGTATTACAGGTAAGATAGGTGGTGACTTTGTAGAATATTGGGGTAGCCATTATACAGGTATACCAGGCCTATGTACCTTTACAGGTCAATTACAAGGTACGGCAGCTATGGCATTAGTAGCCGGTGCGTCTAATATATCTCTTAATTCATTACAAGCTTTACAAGCAATTAAGTTAGGTGCACTACCAGCTCCAACTTTGATTCCTATTGTACCTATCATTCCTACTATTCCTATTATACCACCTCCTGTCACTCCAGTAGAAATAGGTTTGTGTCATATGTCTGATTATGCTATTAAGAATATTGATTTAGATGTTGATCATAATTACTTAAATGATTTAATACATCTAGATGACTACAAAGGTTTATTAGATCACGAACCAGATATACATGAGATTCGTGCTAAGTTAAGAACGTATAAAACTACTAATGCAGACTTTGCTAATAAATTAGTTCAGAAGCGTAAGCTACATGGTAATTATCATATTAGTGTACCAGCGGGTAATATTGAAAGAGGTAGAACTAGTACTAATGAACCTACTTCTAGATTTGGTTATACACCTTTAGGCAATAACGCATTAGAAAATAGAAGTCAAAGATTTATTCCGAGGAAAAGAACATGATATTATTGGTAGACCCGAAGTATAATCCTAATTTTGTAAAAGGTAATTTATCAGGTAATACTTCTTTAGCGCCAGGTGTGACTATTAGTAAGTTTATGGGTAGCCGGAGTAGTCCTTGTAGACTAGAAAACTTCCCAACACAAAACCGTACGCAGATAGCACGTAATCTATATTTGCATGCCGAAGCATTGCGTATGATTAACGATGATCAAAGAGCTTTTAAAGATATATCTTTAGTAGTTAGTGAAGGTGTCTATAGACATTATCGTCCAGGTGGTAACGGTACGATACCATACAATGCATTTAATCCGAATACTGCTAGTCATTTAGCCAACTATATGGCAACTGAACGATTCCCAACCTTTAATGCTAACAATCCAGGCGCTACTTTTGCAGAACTAAAAACTACAGGCCGCGCTATTGTCTATCAAGTAATCAATAAGAAAGGTCAAGTAGATTTAGAGAAAACTTTTGACGTAGTAGAGTTTTGGAAAGATTATTTAAACTTCGATCATTTAATTTTAGAATACGATACCTTTGATCCTAATGGTACTCTACATGCACAGATTATATTAATTATGCCCAATGCTAATTATGCTTTTGATTTAACATTTGAAAGACAGATTAGTACCTACTACAATCATTCTTTATTTGCTATGAATGAATTGGTAGAGCTTAAACCTAAACTAGATATTCGTGATCCAATCATTGTAACTAATCAATCGAATAATGTAGAACCAGCGCCAGACAGTTTACCAGCACCTACTATACCTATATCTGATATCATACAAGCACCTACTACAGTAGATAATAGTACTATAGATGCAGCTAATAGTAACTTGTTACTTAAAGTAGAACCTAATTATTCTAACCTAAAGACAAAAGTAGAAGCTTTTATTAATAGAGAAGTATCAGAAGCAGAATTAAATGCGTTGACTCGTACTGTGTTAGCTAGTGTTAGTGATAATGCATTAGAGAGAAGCTATCTCACTACTGTTATTTTAAACAGAGTGAAGAATGATAGATACCCTAATAATATTATTGATGTGGTTAAACAAGAAGGTCAGTTTACTGCTGTGTCTGGAACACATGCTAATGGTTTTACTCCTTCTAGTGACTATTCACGAAACTACAATAGAACCACCACTGCTAATGTAACTGCTGGTATGGTAGAATATCTTAAAACAAGTAATCCTTGGTTAGATATGGTTACTATTACAGGTGAGGCTGATGAGAATTGGGGCTATGCAACTAATGTAGATACTGGATTTATTAATAGAATGTTACAAGATGGTGGTGAAAGAGTAGCCAATCGTGTCTTTGGTAACATATAAATAAAAGTATGGCAAAAGCGTTCTCAATTGAAGATGGTAACTTAGGATCCGCTAGTTTACTAACGGCTAAGACTCGACTGTTTAAAGATATTGATTTAACTTTTACAGCTAAACCATCTGGTGAGATTTATAAGAAACAAGATGCCGCTGCAGTCAAACAAGCATTAAAAAATCTTATATTAACTAATAAGTTAGAAAAACCTTTTCTTCCTAACTTTGGTGGTAATTTAAGAGCTATGTTATTTGAATTAGCTGATGATGTAACATCGTTTCTTATGAGAGATAGAATTATAAAACAAATAGAAGCATTTGAACCTAGAGCCAAAATTTTAAAATTAGATATTAATATGACTCCTGAGAATAATAGTCTTAATGTGTACCTAGAAGCACAAGTGTTAAATGCATCGCAGAATATTATTTCAGTAGAGACAACTATTACGAGGTATAGATAATGGCCACTACTATAAGGTCAACCCAATTAGATTTCGATACTATTAAAAGTAATCTAAAAACTTATTTACAAACACAAGATGAATTTACTGATTATGATTTTGAAGCATCTGGCTTATCTAATATTTTAGATGTATTGGCTTACAATACACATTACAATGGTCTAATTGCAAACTTTGCATTAAATGAGTCTTTTCTAGGTACCGCTCAATTAAGACCATCAGTAGTAGCACTGTCTGAAGCTTTAGGTTACATACCTGACTCAGTAACTACTTCACGCGGCCAAGTTAAATTAGCTTTAACTATAGGAGCTGCTGGTAGACCTGCTACTATTCAATTAAACGAAGGTGTTACTTTTACTGCTTCAGTAGATGAAACCACGTATACCTTTCAAACTCTAGATGATCTAGAAGCTATTGATGATGGTTCTGGTTACTACTTATTTAAAACATCAGCTGGTTCCGAGAACATTAATATCTATGAAGGTACTTTAAAAACTAAAACCTTTATTGTAGGACCTTATGAAGAAAATGTAGTATATGTTATTCCTGAAAAGAATATGGATATTAGAACAGCTACAGTAAAAGTATATGAGACTACTTCATCTTCTTCTTATAAGACTTATACAGATATTATTGATGCTACTACTATCAATGCAAGCTCTACTCTTTATATTTTAAAAGAATCACCTAATGGTTATTATGAATTAACCTTTGGTGATGGTAATGCTTTGGGAGTAGTACCTGCAGCCGGTAATAAGATTGAAGTTGATTATCTAGTATCATCAGGTGCAGATGCTAATACAGCTACTGCTTTTGCAGCTAGCAATACTGTCACTGTTAATAGCGTAGCTTATCCTTTATCAGTAACTACTGTAACTAGATCAGCTAGTGGTTCAGCTAAAGAATCTATAGAATCAATAAGAAAGAATGCACCGTTTCAATATGCTACACAAAATAGAATGGTGACTGCAGAAGACTATAAAGCTTTAGTACTTAGAAACTTCTCACAATTAATTGCAGACATTAATGCATGGGGTGGAGAAGATAATTTAGAACCACAATTTGGTATTACTTTTTATTCTATAAGATTTAATGCTGATGTATCACAAACTATTATTGATGCTACTAAACAATCTATACGTGATTTAGCTAATGATCTATCAGTAGTATCATTTGGTGTAGACTTTGCAGATCCAATATACAGTTATGTAGAAGGTGATATCTTCTTTAGGTTTAATGATAAACTAACATCACTATCTAAAAACACCACTGAGTCTAACGTAAGATCCGTAGTAAGTACGTACTTTTCAACTAATTTAGGCTTATTTAAGCGTGCTTTTAGAAGATCAAATCTATTAAGTTTAGTAGATGATACTGATGTATCAGTACTGTCATCTAGAGCTGATATACGATTGAATCAAAGATTTGTACCTACTCTTACAGCCACACGGGATTATAATTTAAGATTCCCTTGCCCTATTGCAAGACCAGATGATGAAAACTATATTATCAATTCTACTACTTTTGTGTACAGAGGTGATATCTGCGTCATTAAAAATAAATTAAGTTCTACTATTTTACAAGTAGTTCGTACAGCAGATGATTCTATAGCTATAGATAACCTAGGTAGTTACACAGCTGCTACTGGCGTAGTTAACATAGTAGGATTCAATCCTGACTCCATTACTTCAGGTGATAGCTATATCAAACTAGTAGTGACACCAGCTAACCAAAGTGCGATAGAACCTACACGTAACGATGTTCTATTATTCGATAATACACGTACAGTTGTTAGATCTGTACCTACTACGGCTACTAACTAATGCATCGAGGATTAGTAGATAAGAAAAGACGCAACTTTCTACTACCTACTAGTCAGGTAGAATCTACTATACCTGAATACTTTTTAGAAGACTATCCACAACTAGTTACTTTATTAAAGAAGTATTTCGATTGGATGGAAAACAATGAGCAGTCTCCAGCCGAAATACTTCCACACTTACTAGAAGCTAAAGATATAGTATCTACTGATAATGATCTATTATCTTTTATTGAAGATGAACAATTACTAGGTCAATCTTATTTTGAAGGCTTTCCTGATAAGAGATCAGCCGCACAGTTTGCACATATACTGTATAAATCAAAAGGTACTCGATATTCTATACAACAGTTCTTTAGAATGTTTTATAATACCGACCCTGATATCATATATCCCAAACAATATATCTTCAAACTAAACACAGAAGATTCATTAATTGGTCCTTCATCACAAAGGTATTTACAAAACGATAAGTTATATCAAACATATGCTATTCTTATTAAGATAGGTTTTAGTAGTAGTGACTGGAGAGATCTATATAAGTTGTTCGTACATCCAGCAGGCTTTTACTTAGGCGCTGAAGTACAAATAGTAAGTTCTATTGATTTAGACTACGACAACATGCCAAACATTATAGAAGAAGCACTACCTCCAATAGCTGTAGAAGGCGTAGGTACCTTTAGTACTTACACTGAAACTGAGATGACAGGTACTTTACGTTATGCAGAAGATGGTACCATATACAGAGTACAAGTACCATTAGAACCTTTACGTCAAGAAGTAGCTGCTTACGATGGTATTGCAACTACTGGTGAACTAGCTACACAATACGGTTCTATCATTGAATTGATTCAAAGAACTTCACCTCAGTTTGATGAAGATCACGATGCAGATTCAAGTGGTATAGACTTTACAAACACTATTGAGACTATGGATCAGGTACAAAGATATTGGTGGGATTCTGATTCAGATGGATATGTACAACAAATAATCTTAAGAGATGATTCAGCTGAGTAATCAATATAAATAAATAGTAAAAGCACTGAGAAGACTATGACAAGACAAGTAATTAATAAAGGTACTACAGGGAACGACGGAACAGGCGATACCCTTAGACTAGCTGCCGATAAAATTAATGACAACTTCGGTGAGCTTTATAACTATTTAGGAATAGATTCAGATTTCCTATCTACTTCTCTTGAATTTCAAGATTCAGCTATAGTCTTTTTAGATGGTGGTCTACGTAATACTTTAAAGACCACATCACTAACAGATAACAGAACTATACTGTTACCTAATGCTAGTGATACACTAGTAGGTAAAGCAACTACTGATACTTTAACTAATAAGACTTTAACTAGTCCAGTATTAACTACTCCACAGATTAATGATACCTCTGCTAATCATCAGTATGTATTTGCAGTGAGTGAGTTGGCAGCTGATAGAACAGTAACTTTACCATTATTAACTAGTGCCGATACATTTGTATTTCAGGCACATAGCCAAACACTTACTAATAAGACTTTAACTAATCCAATTTTAACTGCGCCTAATATAGTCACTTCTATTGATGATACTAACGGTGCTGAACTTATAAAAATAACTGCTACTGCATCTGCTGTTAATGAAATAACTATAGCTAATGCAGCTACTGGTAATAAACCTAGTATTACAGCCACTGGCGATGATACTAACATAGGTCTTAATATACAACCTAAAGCTTCTGGCGCAGTAAGTATTTCTAAACCAGCTTTTGAAGCTACTACTTATACTGCAGCTTCTAATACTATTACTAATACAACAGCTGCTGGTACTTACATTGCTAATAGATCTACTGGTATAGATATAGCATTGAATAACGGTAGCTTAGCAGGAGAATTAAAACATTTTATAAACATCAATACAGGTTTAGCAACTGTAACTCCTGTATCGTTTAAAACACCCAAAGGGGCCTATACTTCATTTACATTAGATCAATGGGCATCTACTACAACCACCTGGACAGGTAGTTATTGGGTTTTAACAGGTAACCAAGATAGTGATTTAGGAGTTCACATTATATAATAGGACACAATTATGGCATCAACTATTACAAATGCATTTAAAAAGTTTCTAGTTACAGAAGTATTAAATGATATTGCTGACTCAGCTACCAATACTTACTATGCAGGTATAGGCAAGTGCGATGACTGGGATTCATCTGATACACCAACTACTCCTGTGAACTCTGAAAGAGATATTAGAAACGCTTTATTAAGTTTACAATCAGTAAAACAAATTACTGACTATACATTTACTATTCCAAGAAATAACTGGACTAGTGGTGCTATCTATTATCCATTTGATGATAATGCAGTAGCTCATAGTAATGAGTATTATGTATTAACAGATGAGAACCAAGTGTATGTATGTTTACAACAACCTAAGAATGCTACTACTGGTGCTTCTAACGTATCTACAGTTAAACCTACTGGTACTTTAGAAAAAGCATTTACTACTGCAGATAACTATACTTGGAAGTTTTTATATTCTATCGGTGCATTAAATGCATCTAAGTTTCTAGCTGGTAACTTTATGCCAGTAAAATATATCGATTCAGCAGATATAGATTCTGCTTCACCTGCAGCTGATGTAGAACAACAAACTATTCATAATGCTGCCACAGCACAGAAAGGGCAGATTTTAAATATTGTTATTACTAATGCAGGTTCTGGTTATACTTCTGATCCAACTATTACTATTACAGGTGATGGTTCAGGAGCAGGAGCTTCAGTAGGTGGTAGATCAGGTGGTCAACTTACCTCTATTGTAATGGACGATGACTCAGCTTCACTAGGTACTAATTACTCTAGAGCTAAAGTAGCTATTACAGGTGGTGGGGGTTCCGGCGCAGCAGCAAGAGCTGTTATTGGTCCTAAATTAGGTTTAGGATGGGATCCAAGAGATGATCTTAGATCTGGTGCTATTATGTTTAATACTAAACCAGATGGCGCAGAAGGTGGTTCCTTTATATTAGATAACGACTTTAGACAAGTGATGTTATTAAGAAACCCATTGATTGGTGACTCTGATGGTTTATTTACTGCCGCTTCAGGTATGGCATTAAGAAAATTAAAATTTACAGGTGGCTCAGGTTTCGTAGATGACGCAGTAGTCATTGGTGGTACTTCTACAGCTAGAGGTATTATTAACGAAGTAGATTCAGATTATATTTACTATCATCAAAATGAAACTACTGGGTTTGGAACATTTACAGCAGCTGAAGCTTTAACAACAGATCCAGCTGGTGGAACAGGTACTGTGGTAACAGACTCCGCAGGCGACGTAGAACAAATTTCAGGTGAATTACTTTATTTAGATAATAGAGCAGCTATTGTAAGAGCTACTGATCAAACTGAAGATATTAAAATAGTAATACAGTTATAGGATAAATTATGGCAACGTTTAATTCAAATGTGTTTTCATCAACTTACAGAGATGACTATGCCGATAGTGATAACTACTATCGAATATTGTTTAATAATGGAAGAGCTCTTCAAGCTAGAGAATTAACTCAATTACAAACCATTATACAATCAGAGATATCTCGTTTTGGTAGAAACATATTTAAAGATGGTGCGGTAGTTAATCCAGGTGGACCAACACTTAATAGAAACTATGAGTTTATTAAACTTAATACTGCTTCACCTTATACATTACCAGCTGATACTTCTGCTCTAATAGGATTAGAGTTTACTGGTGCTACCTCTGGTGTTAAAGCTAGAGTATTACAAGTAGTTGCAGCATCAGGTTCTGATCCAGCTACTATATACGTAGCCTATACTGATACTTCATCAGGTACTTCAGGTTCTACCTCAGTTAGAATGACTCCGAGTGAATTAATTACTTCAGGTGGTACTACTTTAAAAGTTCAAACTACTAATACTGTAGCTAATCCAGCTATAGGTAGAGGTACACAATTATCTTGCCAAGCAGGAGACTTCTTTGTATTGGGTAGATTTGTATTTGTAGAAGGTCAAAGTATTCTATTATCTAAATATTCTAGAGACGTTGCTAATCAAAACATAGGCTTTTTAGTTACACAAGATATAGTTACCGCTTCAGATAACAGTGCACTCTATGATAATAGTGGTGTCACACCTAACTTATCTGCTCCTGGCGCTGATAGATACCGTATACGTTTAACTCTAACTACACAAGATGATGTAGATTCAGATGAGATGTTTGTATTCTATTGTGAGATTACAGATAATGCTATTACTAAACAACAAACCGGTACAGAAGATTATAATAAGATTACTGAAGTATTAGCACAAAGAACCTTTGAAGAATCAGGTAACTACATTGTTAATCCATTCTCAGCTACCATTGAAGATACTGACTCAGATGATTTTATATTAAGAGTATCACCAGGTTTAGCTTATGTCAATGGTTATCGAGCTAATGTAAGAAAAACTACTCGAGTAGCTTTACCTAAACCTGTTAGTACTGAAATTACTAATAACCAAGCTATAGCTGCTACTTTTGGTAACTATGTATACATAGATTCAGCTGATGGCTTACCTAACATTGCACAATTTGATTCCGCTACACTATATGCATCTCCTAAAGGAGTTGGTACTGCTATTGGTTCTGCAAGAATAAGAGCCATAGAAGAAGATGGAGCTGATTGGAGAGCTTATCTATTTGATATCAATATGTACTCAGGACAGAGCTTTAGAGATGTTAAGAGTATAGGTTCAGGTTCTACTAATAACGTATCTACATTACAAGAAAGTGGTAAGACTGTTCTCTATGATACATTAAACAATAGCTTATTATTCTCTTTACCAAAAACTAGACCACAATCATTATCTGATACTACTTTTACAGTACAAAGAAGATTTACTTCTACTACTAATGGTTCTGGTGTAGCTACTATTACTTTATCAGCTACTGGTGAGACTTTCGTAGATACCACTTTATGGGTATGTTCTACTGATACAGGTAACATCTTTGTACCTACTAGTGTAACTGGTACTGGTACACAATCAGCTACTATTACTAATGCTTCTATTGTATCATCTAATATTGAAGTATTGGCTTATGTTAATAAAGCTAATGCAACAGTCAAAGCAAAAACATTAACTACTACTACAGTTACAAGAACATTAGAAACTGTAGACGGACAACTTATTTTAGATCTAGCTAAAGCAGACTTGTACGATGTATTAGCTATTAAGAAAGGTAGTTCCGGTGGTCAAGATTTAACCAATTCATTTACTATAGACAATGGTCAGCGAGATAACTACTATGGTAATGCAAGACTTATATTAAAGCCAGGCTTATCTAATCCTGGTACTAATATCTATTGTCAATTTAGATATTTTACACATGGTACCTCTGGTGACTTCTTTGCAGTTAATTCATATACTGGTGTCGTAGATTACGGTGATATACCTAGTCATAGATTAGATAATGGTATATTAGTTAACCTTAGAAACGTAATAGACTTTAGACCTACTGTTGATTCATCAGGCGAAGCCTTTACTGGTACTAACGGACAAGTGATTAATTTACCTAGAAATACAGATGTTATTACTTCTGATGTTAATTACTACCTAGGTAGAAATGATAGATTGGTATTAAATGAAAGAGGATATATTGAATTACTATTGGGTGAACCATCTGCTAATCCTTCTTATCCATCTGTACCATCTAATGCATTAGACTTATATCAAATATCATTAGGTCCTAATACACTTAACAAATTAGATGCTAAACTTAATAGAATAGACGCTAGACGTTATACTATGGCTGATATCACACGACTAGATGAAAAGATTGATAAAGTCCGTGATATGGCCGTTTTATCCCTATTAGAGCTAGATACTAAGAACATATTAGTATTAGACTCAGCAGGTAATAATAGAACCAAAGCAGGTTTCTTAGTAGATAACTTTGCTAACTTTGATATGTCAGGCAGATACTTAGGATCAGAATACAGAGCAGCTGTTGATCCAGTATTAAAAGAATTAAGACCTAGACATAATACACAAGCTGTTGGATTAGCTTACGACGCAAGTAATTCATCTAATATTACTAAGAAAGGTAATACTCTGATGTTAGATTACACAGAGACTAAATGGCAATCACAAGACGTAGCATCAGGTTCAGAAAACATTAACCCGTTCCAAGTAGTAACCGCTTTAGGTATCATGGAACTATCTCCACAATCTGATGACTGGAAAGACATCGAATATGCAGATCCTGCTATTACAGATGGTGGTACTATTCTTGATCCAGAGTCAGCTGTAGATCAACAACAACTCTTTAATGAGTGGCAATTTAGTTGGTCTGGTATTGATCTTAATCAATTAGAAGATGGTCAAGCTTTAGGTTCTACTTCTAATACATCTAGCTTCGAATCAGAAGCATTTGGTGGTAGAGGTAATGACTTTGATACAGGCGATGATCGTCCAGGTGTAGGTCGTCCAAGAGCAGGTGGTAGTCAACAGTTTGTTAATGTAACAGAAACTACTACTACTTCTACTTTAACAGTATCAGGTATACGAAATGTAACTACTAGAATAGCTCCAGATACTGTATTGTTTGTAACTGTTATACCTTGGATGAGATCTAAGAAAGTATACTTTAGAGCTTATAATCTTAAACCTAATACTAAACACTTTGCTTTCTTTGATGGAGTCAGTGTTGCAGATTGGATACGATCAGAAACATTCCAATTTGCTTCAGATGATACTTCTGTTTATCAAGATCCAGGTACACAATTTAAAGATGCTACACAGCATCCACAAACACCTAGTGTCATCACAACAGATGCTAATGGTTATTTAGCAGGTTCATTCTTTATACCTAGTGGTGATACTTTAAAATTTGCTACTGGTACATTAGAATTTAAATTATTAGATGTTACAGTAGATGACGATGAAGAAGCTACTTCTATCGCTAGAGTAAACTTTACTTCACGTGGAGTATTAGAGACATTACAAGAGAATTTTGTAACTACTAGAAACGTTATGTTAACTGTAGATACACAAACCAGTACTACTACACGAGTAGAACCTTGGGATCCACTAGCACAAACCTTTACTGTATCAGAAGAGAATGGTGCCTTCTTAACTAAAGTTAGAGTTTACTTTAAAACAAAAGACTCAACTTTCCCTGTTCGATTAGAAATTAGACCAGTAGTCAATGGAGTGCCTTCATCACAAATAGTAAGAGCATTTGTTAATAAGAATGCTTCAGCAGTCACTTCACAAATCAATCCAGCTACTGGATTATCTAACTATGTAGAAACTATTGATAATATGTTAGCTAATGGTACAGACTTTACTTTTGATGAGCCTGTATATTTAAGTGGCGGTACAGATTACGCTATTGTGTTATTAGCAGACTCTATCAACTACAAAGTATATGTAGGTGAGATGGAAAAATTTGTATTAGGTTCTACAGAGAAAAGAGTTACAGAACAACCTACTTTAGGTTCATTGTTTAAATCACAGAATGGATCTACTTGGGAACCTTCACAGAAACAAGATTTAACTTATCGATTATTCAAAGCACAATTTGATACAGCTGGTGGTTATGTGGTAGCTTCTAATAGAGAGCTTCCATTAGATACTTTACGTAGCAATCCATTGTTAACAGACTCAGGTGGAGATACTATTGTAGTATCAGCTCCTAGACATGGCTTTGATGTTAATGATACAGTAGATGTTTATGGATTAGATTCAGCTACTAGATATGCTAACATATTAGGTTCTTCTATTATGGGATCTAGAACTATTACAGCAGTAGATGGTGTATCGTTTAGCTTTGCAGCTGATTCAGATGCTACTTCATCTGCTAGCGTTGGAGGTTCAGCTGTTAAGATATCTAAGAATATTCAATATACACAAATGTTCCCTAACATAGCAAGAATAGTTCCACCACAAACAAGTTTAAATACTTTCGGTAGATTTATTACTGGAACATCTTTAGCAGGTACAGAAACTAGATATCAAGCTATTCCATCTACTACCGGATGGTTACCTATGAGTAATAGAAGAAATAATACTTTCTTACAACCTTTGTTAATTGCTAATCCAACTGATGAAGGTGACGCAGGTACCATGCCAGCTATTACACCATTAAAGTCAGCTACTTTTAAAATTGATCTAGCTACTAAAGATACTAACGTATCACCTTTACTAGATCTTGATAGAATGACTTTACAATTAACAGAGAACATTATTGATAAACAAGATTCAGCATCTTCATCAGGATTTAATATACCTATTGATTTCGTAAATGAAACTAATCCAACTGGTGGTTCTGCATTAGCAAAACATATTACCATACCAGTGGTACTAGCAGAAGATGCAGTAGGTATTAAAGTATTGATTGGTGCGCATAGACCTCCACAAGCTGATTTCCAATTGTATTATAGAACAGCAGAAGAAGGAGTCAATTTAAGTAATCAGAGTTGGGTATTGAAAGATGCAGAATCTACTATTCCTGCTGATGATAATCCTAGAATATTTAGAGAATATGAATATGTGATTGGAGGTGCTGGTGGTTCATTAAATCCATTTACACAATTCCAATTAAAGATTGTAATGAGATCTACATCTAGTGCTAGAGTGCCTAAGATAAGAGATTTAAGAGCAATCGCATTAGTAGATTAATGTTTGTACCTATAGAAGGAGAAGCGAACTTAGTTAAGGACCGTAGGTCAGGCGCGGTTCTTAATATAAATAAAAGAGAAGCGCAATTGGCCAGAGAAAGAAAAGTAGCTAGACAACTAGCAAAAGAGGAACAACAAGAATTACAACATAGAGTATCAAATTTAGAACATAGTCTTTTGAATTTGCACGCTAAGTTGGATAAACTAATAGAGAAACTATAATGGCAGGTAGTAATAACGGTAAATTTAAATTAAGCGATCACCTATCCGTATGGCGTAATAAGCTTAATGGCTTATCACAATTTGTCGGTGATTCAGATTCTATTTTAACCACTGAAGATTCAGATCTAGTAGGTGCTATTAATGAAATAGAAGGTGTATTTGACGCTTCTGCTAACAAGATTAATACTACTGGCGATTTCACTGTAGATATAGCTGCCGGAGATATTATATTAGATGCTGGTGCTGCTGACGTCATATTAAAAGACGATGGTACACAATACGGTACTTTAACTAACAGTTCAGGTAATCTGATTATTAAATCAGGTTCTACTACTAACTTAACCATGTCTGGAGCCAATGTAACTTCAGCAGGATCTGTTACTGTTACTAACGATTTAACCGTCAATGGTAATACTACACTTGGTAACGCTGCTACAGATACAGTAACTATTACAGCAGACGTAGCTTCTGATATTATACCTTCCGTAGATGGTACTTATGATTTAGGTGCCGTAGGTTCAGAATGGCAAGATTTATTCATAGACGGTACAGCACAAATTGATAGTTTAGTAGCTGATACCGCAGATATTAATGCAGGTACGATAGACAATACCGTCATTGGTGCATCTACGCCTGCAGCTGCTACTTTTACTACTGCTACTGCTAACACTAGTGTCACTACTCCATTAGTAGTAGCTACTGGTGATTTATCTGTAGATGTAGTAGGTGACATTACATTAGACGCTGATGGCTCCGATATTATATTCTCAGATGCAGCAGCAGAAAGATTTAGATTCAATTTAGATGCAGGCCCTTCTATAGAAATAACAGGAGACGCTACTATATTTGGTAGTGGTAATGTAACTATAGATGCTGGTACTGATATTACTTTAGATGTAGATGGCGCAGATGTATTCCTCAAAGACGCAGGAGTACAATTTGGTGCCTTTACTAACAACTCGGCAAACCTTATAGTTAAATCAGGATCAACTACTAACTTAACTATGTCAGGTGCTAATGTGACTTCAGCTGGTACTATTACAGCTACTACTGCAGTAAACACTGATACTATCAATGAAAAAACATCATTAGCTGGCGTTACTATTGATAGTGTATTATTAAAAGACAATACAGTTAAAACAGGCACATTGACAGTTGCCGCAGCTTCTATTACAGATACTTCAGGCAGCATTAGTTTCGGTAATGAAAATTTAACTACTACTGGTAATATTAATGGTGCGAATGGTACCTTTACCGGTAACTTAACTGTATCAGGTTCAGCTAGCATTATAGGTAATGCTTCTACTGACTCAGTAGCTATTGAAGCTCAAATAGGTTCACATTTAATACCATCAGGCGATGCAGAATATGATTTAGGTTCTGTATCTAAAGAATGGAATAATTTATACATAGATGGTACAGCTAATATAGATGCTCTAGTAGCAGATACAGCTGATATCAATGGCGGTACTATAGACGGTACAGTCATAGGTGGTACTAGTGCAGCAGCAGGTTCATTTACTACTGTAAATGCTTCTTCTACTATACAAGGTACTACTATTACAGCTACTACAGGATTAGTAGCTCCGCAACTTACACGCACTGGAGACTTTACTTTAGATGTTTCCGGTGATATCAATTTAGACGCAGGCGGCGCTGATATCATATTAAAAGATGATGGTTCTACTTATGGTGGATTAACCAATAGTTCAGGTAACCTTATAGTTAAATCTGGTACTACTACTAACTTAACTATGTCAGGTGCTAATGTAACTTCAGCAGGATCCGTTACAGCAACTACTAGTGTCATTACTCCTTTAATTAGTAGAACAGGAGATCTAACATTAGATGCATCAGGTGATATTATACTAGATGCTGATGGTGCTAACATTGTATTAAAAGATGCAGGTACTATTTACGGTAGCTTAGATAACAATGCAGGTGAATTAAGAATACGATCAGGTACTAATAAAAATGCATCTGGTGATATAGTAGTTAACTTCTTAGATTCTGATATGTATGTATTGGGTGATATTTACCCAGCTAACCTATCATCAGGCTTTACAGATTCAGGTTACAATACAGTTGCTTCTGCTTTAAACTTATTATTATCTAATTACGAATTATTAGATTCTGACGTAATTGCTAATGCAGACGCTTTCAATTCACAAATTGGTTCATTAGGTAGTTTAGTTACTACTAATAAAAGTAATATAGTATCTGCTATTAATGAAGTACACAATCATAAACTTAGTGACTTCTCAGCTACTACCTCTGCAGAATTAAAAACAGTTATATCAGATGAGACAGGTTCAGGTGCATTAGTATTTGGTACTTCACCAACTATAGTCACTCCAACTGTAACTACTTCTATAGGCACAGGTTCAACTACTTTCAGTTTAGTGAACACTACAGCTACTACAGTTAATGTAGCTGGTGCCGCTACTACTTTAAACTTAGGTGCTGCTACTGGTACTACTACTGTTAAAAATAATCTAACAGTAGATGGTAACCTAACAGTATCGGGTACTACTACGACTGTTAACTCTAATACAGTTAATATCGGTGATAATATTATTCGATTAAACGCCGATGAAACAGGCGTACCTTCACAAAATGCAGGTATTGAAGTAGAGCGTGGTACATCTAAAAACAAATCTATTCAATGGAATGAGGCAGTTGATCAATGGTATATTGAATCAGACTACTCAGGTACTTTAAGAGCTACTTCATTTATTGGTGCTCTAACTGGTAATGCAACTACTGCTACTACTTTAGCTACTGGAAGAACTATTGCTTTATCTGGTGACGTAACTGCCACTGGTGTTTCATTTGATGGTTCTGGTAATATATCATTAGCAACTACTATTGCTGCTAACTCAGTAGCACTTGGTACTGATACTACTGGTAACTATGTAGGTACTATTACAGCAGGTACCGGTATTTCCTCTACTGGAGCAACTACTGGAGAAGGTATTGCACATACTTTATCTCTAACTAGTGGTGTTGTTACTCCGACTACAGCTACTAATGGTATATCAGCTATTACAGTTGATACTTACGGTCGTGTGACATCTGTTACTGGTTCTGCAGGATATGGAACATCTACTGCTACAGTAACTTCAGTTGGTATTACAGCTGGTACAGGTATTGTATCTTCTGGAACTAATCCTATTACTACATCAGGTACTATTGAATTAGCTATCGACCTTAATGAGTTAGCTACCTCTACTACAAATGGTGATGGAGATTATTTCGTAGTAGTAGATACAGCTGGAGTTGAAAGAAAATTAACAAAAGCTAATATTAACCTATCAGAGTTTAATAATAACTCTGGATGGACCTCTAATACAGGTACAGTTACCTCAGTAGGTATTACAGCTGGTACTGGATTGTCAGGTGGTGGTACAGTTACCTCTTCAGGTACTATTAGTTTAGCAACTGCTCTCAGTGAATTAACTGACATGACAGATACTATGCTAGGTACAGATGAGTTTATCGTACTTGACGCAAGTGCTGATAGAAGAAAAGCAGCTAATGAAATTGGATTAAGTATATTCAGTAACGATGCAGGCTTTACTACTAATACAGGTACAGTAACTTCACATACTGTCTCTGCAGGTAGTGGTTTAACTGGAGGTGGTACAGTTACTACTTCAGGTACTACTACATTAAACGTAGGAGCAGGTACAGGTATTAGTGTTAGCGCAGATGCAGTTGCACTAGCTACAGCAGGTGCTGGAGCAGCGACTTACTCATCAGGTATATCAACTATTACAATAGATGCTTATGGAAGGGTTACTTCAGTAACAGGCTCAGCTGGTTATACTACAGCTGTAGGTGATATTACAGGCGTAGCAGTTAGTGGTAGTGGTCTTTCTGGTGGAGGAACAAGTGGTTCAGTTACTATTACAAGTAACGCAACTACTGCAGCTACTGCTAATACTATAGCTTATAGAGATGCATCAGCTAACATATATGCTAATGACTTCTATGCAACTTCTGATATGAGATTAAAAACTGATGTAGCAGTGATAGAGAATCCATTAAACAAATTAGCATACTTAGATGGATTTAACTATAGATGGAACGAACTAGCTACTAATCCAGATAAAGAAACAGTACAAGTTGGTGTATCTGCTCAACAAGTAGAAGGTCTATTCCCACATATAGTTAATACTAATGAAGATGGATATAAGACAGTAGCTTATGATAAATTAGTACCGCTTCTTATAGAGGCAGTCAAGGAACTACACGAGAAAGTAAAATTATTAGAGGGTAATTAATGACATTACAAGCGTCCGCATCAGCTGGAGATCCTCTACAATTTAGTGAAATCCAAACAGAGTTCAATGCGCAAGGCAGTGCTTCTAACTTCCGTGCTTATTTAAAAGGTGCAGGTATTGTAGATAATGTAAACGATGTGGCTCCTAATGTACCCACTAGTGGTACTATGAATATGTTGCAATTCCTTAGTGCACAAGTAGTTACTATATCAGAAAATATTTTAATTGATACTACACGAGATGTTGATGTAAGTTCTTATGATTTTAGTGCATTGGGCCCAACAGCTACAGGCTGGCTCTATATGGTAGCTAAAGAAGAAAGTGGTAATACTAATTTATACTTTGGTTACCAAGTAGGTGCCGGTGATGAGGATTTTGCTTCTTATTATAATGCATCATCTACACAGATTATTATTAGTACTGGTCCATTTTCCCAGACTACTGCTTCTCCTATTAATGGTTTAGCTGCTGTAGTATATCAAATAGCGGGATTAACTGGTGGTTATGTTAAATACTCAGCTGGTTCTACTATAGGAACACAAGTAGGAACTATTTCAATTAATACTGCTAATGCTCTTCATTCCGCAGACTTAACTACTTCTTATAGTCAAGTATCTACCGGCACTAATAATGAAAGATGGTTTAATTTATATGGATCTACATCTGGTGGTAATTTATTTAGCAAATATCAATACTTTACATTTTATATTAGTACAGATGGTATTACTAACAGTTATTCTATTACATTAAAACTTAAGTTAACCGTAGAGTCTGACGCAACAGCATAATTTCTTCTTTTTAATTGATATAAATATAGATTATGGCTACACCTTTAAAACTACTAGGCACTTATGACTTCAAGGAATTTGAAGACTCTGCCGGTAATGATGATTTCGAATGGTTAGCCTATCAAGCAGGATTACAATTAGCAGACGCAGACTCTGCTGAAGTAGGAGCTCTTACTAATATTGCTTCTGGTAATACTCTAATAGGTACCTTTACTGATACTTTTTATAATCAAGCAGTAGGTACTCATCCGGGTTCATCTCTATCTATTGGTAATACTACCAAAGACTTATATCAAACAACAGGTACAGCAGCAGAGAATGGTGCTGATTGGAGAACACCTTTAGCACAAAACCTTGCTGGCGATAGTGATTTATACGAACAAGATACAGCAGATTTAAATTCATTAGTTGATAATCTAGTTGGTAGAATTATGACTAATGAATATCCAGGCACCTATCGTTTAGGATCTTCTGCACCATCTGGTAATTATGGAGTACATTTATCTAACGTATATACTGATACTCAAACAGATGGTACTACAGTTAACTATAGCATTTATAAAAGAAATACTATGGCTGCTCCTAATGCAGCGCGACCTATTGCTATAAAAAGATCATCAGGTGCTACTGGTACCTATCAAGGCATACAAGAGATGTCTGATGCACAAATCAAATATACTCTAGGACAAAGAGCTAAAACTAGAATTATGTCAGCTGCTAATGCTGTTGGATCTTATCAATTAAGAAGTTCAGCAGAAGGAGCTCCTGTTGCAACAGGTACTTGGGTAGCTAGAGGTACAGCTACTGATACTAGAAAGACTACAGCTGATGAAAACTACACTACTAACTATTTAGAAAATTACACTACTAACTCTACTAATACCTTTGTTGGTGATTTTACAGGAGACTTTATAGGAGACTTCGTAGGAGATTTCGAAGGTACCTTTGTAGGTAATTATGTTAATGAAGCAGTTGATTATACTAATCTATTTACAGGTAACTTCTTAACTGATTATACTGGAGACTTTACAGGACCTGAAACCTATACTGGTAACTTTATCGGAGACTTCGTAGGAGACTTTACCGGTAACTTTACAGGAGACTTCCTAGGACCTATTGCATACACCGGAGACTTTCAAACTGATTATACCGGAGACTTTACAGGAGACTTCTTAGGGCCCATTACTTATACTGGTAACTTTACTACTGACTTCGTCGGAGATTTCATAGGAGACTTTACAGGAGACTTTACTGGTAACTTCTTAGGTCCTATTACATACACCGGTAACTTCTTAACTGATTTCACAGGAGACTTTACAGGTAACTTTATTGGAAACTTTACAGGAGACTTCTTAGGTCCTATCACTTATACAGGAGACTTTACCACAGACTTCTTAGGTAACTTTACTGGTAACTTCTTAGGTCCTATTGCATATACTGGAGACTTTCAAACTGACTTTACAGGTGACTTCGTAGGAAACTTTACAGGAGACTTCTTAGGCCCTATTACTTATACCGGTGACTTTACTACGGACTTCTTAGGTAACTTCGTAGGAAACTTTACAGGAGACTTCTTAGGTCCTATTACCTATACAGGAGATTTCCAAACAGACTTCTTAGGTAACTTTATCGGAGACTTTACAGGTAACTTTACTGGTGACTTCTTAGGACCTATTACCTATACTGGTAACTTTACTACTGATTTTACAGGAGACTTTACAGGTAACTTTACTGGTGACTTCTTAGGACCTATTACCTATACTGGTAACTTCTTATTTGATTTTACAGGAGACTTTACAGGTAACTTTATTGGAAACTTCTTAGGACCTATTGCTTATGCTGGTGACTATTTAGGACCACAAGCTTATCTAGGACCTATTGCTTATGCTGGTGACTATTTAGGACCACAAGCTTATCTAGGACCTATCAGTTATACAGGCGATTATTTAGGTCCACAAGCTTATCTAGGACCTATTGCTTACGCCGGAGACTTCTTGGGCCCACAAGCTTATTTGGGTCCTATCAGTTATACAGGCGATTATTTAGGTCCACAGGCTTATCTGGGCCCTATTGCTTATGCTGGTGACTATTTAGGACCACAGGCTTATCTGGGCCCTATTGCTTATGCTGGAGATTATTTAGGCCCACAGGCCTTCCTAGGTCCTATTGCTTATGCGGGTGATTACTTAGGTCCACAAGCTTATTTGGGTCCTATCGCTTACACTGGAGACTTCTTAGGGCCTGCTGGTTACGCTGGAGACTTCTTAGGACCAGCTGCTTACACTGGAGACTTCTTAGGACCTGCTGGTTACGCTGGAGACTTCTTAGGACCTGCTGGTTACGCTGGAGACTTTATAGGTCCAGGTACAGTGTATACTGGTAACTTCCAACGAGTTGTATTACCTTCATATATTGGGGCGCAATTTAGTGGTCCGAACGTATTCCCCAGTAAATTTATAGATTATTACATCGGTGCTTATTTTGCCTATGTACAATATACACGAGCATCATCTGGACCAGAGATTAACTATACTAGAACCTCTACAAACCCAGATGCTATTAACTATACAAGAACCTCTACAAACCCAGATGCTATTAACTATACTAGGTCATCAGTAAACCCAGATGTTATTAACTATACTAGATCATCAGTAAACCCTGATGCTATTAACTATACTAGATCATCAGTAAACCCTGATGCATCTTCATTTACTAATCCTAACGTAATTAACTATACTAGATCATCTGTGAATCCAGATGCTGCTTCTTATACTAATGTTAATGCTATTAACTATACTAGATCATCTGTTAACCCTGATGCATCTTCATTTACTAACCCCAATGTAATTAACTATACAAGAAGCTCAGTAAACCCCGATGCTTCTTCGTTTACTAATCCTAACGTTATTAACTATACAGGTAACTATACTAATGTTGATGCGGCTTCTTATGTTAACCCTAACGTTATTAACTATACCAGAACATCAACAAACCCCGATGCGGCTTCTTATGTTAACCCTAACGTTATTAACTATACAGGTAACTATACTAATGTTGATGGTGCCTCTTATGTTAATCCTAACGTGATTAACTATACTAGATCATCAGTGAACCCCGATGCTTCTTCGTTTACTAACCCTGATGTGATTAACTATACAGGTAACTATGTTAATCCTGATGCTGCTACTAGTACACGAGATAGTACAGCTGTTAGTACACGAGTATCTGTTGGTGACTATACTACAGGTTATGTTAACCCCAACGCATTAAACAGTACAGCTACTTCAACAAGAAATAGTACACGAGTATCTGTAGGTGATTATACCACCGCCTTTGTTAATCCCGATGCATTAAATAGTACCGCAACATCTACTAGAAATAGTACTAGAGATAGTACAGCCAATAGCGTAGGTAACTATACTACAGGTTATGTTAATCCAAATGCATTAAATAGTACAGCAACATCTACTCGTGATAGTACAGCAAACAGCGTAGGTAACTTTACCACAGGTTATGTTAATCCTAATGCTTCAAATAGTACATTAGCATCTACTGCTAACTCTACTCAAATCTCTGTAGGTAACTTTACTACTGCTTATATTAATCCTGATGCAGCTACTAGTACACAAGATAGTACACGAACATCTGTAGGTAACTTTACTACAGGTTATGTTAATCCGGATGCACAAAATAGTGCAACTACTTCTACTCGTGATAGTACTGCTAACTCTACTCAAATCTCTGTAGGTGATTATACCACAGGTTACATTAATCCTGATGCGGCTACTAGTACTCAATTATCTACTCGTAACAGTACGCAGAATAGTACTCAAACATCTATAGGAGACTTTACTAGTAACTTTACTAACCCTAATGATCCTGCTGCTAATAGCACTCAATTATCTACTAGAGTGTCTACTGGTAACTATACTACAATCTATATCAATCCAGATGCAGCTAATTATACAGCAGTAAGTACACGAAACAGTACCGCTAATTCTACTCAGGATTCTACTTCTGATTATGTTGATCCAGATGCTTTAAATTATACAGCCGTATCAACTGCCGATTACTTAGGTGAGTATACAGGTAACTTCTTAGGCACAGTAGATTATCAAGGTGACTATACTGGCACCTTCTTATCTAACAGTACACTTAATTCTACTCAAGTGTCTTCTGATACATTTACGGGAGACTTTATTGGAGACTTTTCACAAACCTATACAGGAGACTTTTTTGGTTTAACTGTTCAAGCTACAGACGCTACTGTAGAAACTTATACATTATATTGTAGAGTAGCTTGACATTAATTTTTAATTGATATATAATATTCTATTACGGAGTACATTATGAATAGACAATGGCAGAATCATGCATTCTGGGAAAACTATGCAAAGGATCGTATTACTGGCATATTAGTCATTACACAGCCGGACGGTAAAAAAACATCGCAACAATTAACAGTCTCTAAGCTAGATGATAAGGGACAAGCCAATCCTGACTTTCAAGAAGTACTTGATCAATTAGGTACAGAGCAATTAGATAAAAATACGCAGGCAAGAGCAGATAAAAAAGCAGAGGAGTCAAGAACTCGCTATTTAAAAGAACAGCAAAAGAAAAAGCAAGAACAATTAGCTGCATTATTTGATGCTAAATTAAATGCTTTTGAAATACCTGAAATAAAAAATTCAAAGAATCGTGAATTAAAAGCAAGATTAAGGAAATCTAAAAATATCGTAGAGATGCAAATATTTGCACAATTGATTGTTAAAGAAGAATTGGGTATATAATGAATAACGGTTATCTTGTAGTTGCTTCTAAACAACCTAACTTTTACATTCTCGCTATTAACCTTATCGAATCTATTATGGATCATAATCCTGAAGCTAAATGTACTCTAGTAACAGAAGAACGATTTGTAGATCATAGAGCAGATATATGTGATAAAGTTATTATTTGCGATGATCATTATAGAGCTAAGTTATGGGGTATGGCTCAATCGCCTTATGATATTACTATGTATATTGATGCTGATTGTGAAGTAGTCCATGAAGATATAGCTAAAGTATTTGATGAATTAGGTGATCATGATCTTATGTTTACTTACCTAGGAGATGATCGTAAATATGTTTTTAAAGAAGTTTATTTCCCAGCCGGGCGTTTAGGTTTATGTGGTGGTGTATGTTTATATAGATCATCTAAGAAAGAAGTATTAGATTTTTGTAATGATTGGTATGAACTATTTAAAAAGCAATGGAATAATGAATGGTGGCCTAAAAATGAACAAGGTGGCTGGGATGAAAGAAACTATCCACGATCATTAAAATGGTGGGACCAGTTTTCTTTATGGTGGTTAATTAATAAAGACCCTAAATGGGAAAATAAATTAAAAATAGGAATCTTTCCAGACGATGCTCGATGGAATTGGTATACTTGTTATCATGATGGTCGACATGACCCTAAAGACCCAATAGTTATTATGCATTACTCTAATATGGCTAAAAAAGATTCTAACATATACGAATATGCAAACAATTGATATACGAAATAAAGATTTACTAGAAGTACTTAACGATTGGTTATGGATGTATGATAATCGCGCTGAGATTGCAAAACATTATCGATTAGATGGTTCAGGTTTTCGTACCTTTGAAAAACAACATTACGATTATTGGACTAATGCAGCTTATCTAAAATATATTATGGATAAAGGAAGAGATCATGATGGTTATCCAGAATCCGCTCAGAGTTTTAATCTAAGACCAGATCAAACAGTATTAAGAGAAGGTGGGCCAGGATATTGGCAAGAACAAGTTAATAAGTATAATCAATTAAACATAGATATGTCATCAGCCTTTTCTGTTAGGTTTAACGCTTTAGCTTGTATGTATCCTCCTGGTGGATGGATTGCCTGGCATAATAACGCTAATGCTACAGCTTACAATCTTATCTTTACTTGGTCTGAAAAAGGTACCGGTTCTTTTGATTACTATGATTGGAAAACCAATAAAGTAATATCTTTGCAAGATAAACCAGGTTGGCAATGTAAATATGGTTACTTTGGCCATTACGGTGAACCACAAGATAAATTAGTATACCATTGTGCTAAAACAGACTGCTGGAGAATGACTGTATCTTATATTTTTAAATACGGTGATGATCCACAATCTAAAGCTATGCGTAATTTAGTGCTCGAGGAAATTTCTACAGAGTAATATCATGTTAGATGATACACTCATAACGTCAGATGTATGTCAACGTTGTGCTCATTGTTGTAAATGGCAATCTAAAACACAATTAGCTACTCCTGAACAAGTAGTGTTTTTAAATGCTATTGTAGGTACACAACAAAAGATTATTTGGCATAATCCTAGAAACCTTACTCAACAAGAACATACTCATCATAATGTATCTCCATTTGAAATAGAATATACTTGTTCTAAATTAGAGACTAAAGGTGATTTAAAAACATGTTCTATCTATAAAGATCGTCCTAATATATGTAAAGACTATAATTGCTTTACTATATCTAATAAAGTTAACAAAAGACCGGCTAATTGGAATAACATAAAACGTATTATTAAAGAAGTACATAACGTAGATATTGAATATACTGGTGCTCTTGATACCGAAACATACGATAAAAATCTAGAAAAAATAGGTCTTTTCGAGATCAAATAAGCTAAGTCATTGATTTTAAAACAAACTTTTTCGAAAAATAATTGGGTTTAGGGCTTGACATTTGATGTGAAATCAGTTAATATATAAGAATGAAAGAATATATTAATGTCAACAAAGGGAGAAAATAATATGGCACATAATGTAGAAACAATGGCTTATGCAGGTGAGTTACCTTGGCACGGATTGGGAGTAGCTGTAGATGAGAATCTAGCACCTCAAGAAATGTTAGTTGCAGCTGGACTTGATTGGTCTGTAGAGAAACAAGATCTAATAACAGCAAGTGGTATCGTAGTACCAGGCAAGAAAGGTCTTGTACGTACTTCTGATAATACTTTATTAGACGTAGTAGGTACTGATTGGAATCCAGTACAAAACAATGAAGCGTTTGACTTCTTTAATGAATATGTCACAGCAGGTGATATGGAAATGCATACAGCGGGTTCATTAAGAAATGGTCAAATTACTTGGGCATTAGCTAAAACAAAAGAGTCATTTGAATTATTTAAAGGTGATGTTACTGAGAACTATTTACTCTTTACTAATCCTCACAAATACGGTTCAAGTATCGATATTCGTATGACTCCAATTAGAGTAGTATGTAACAATACTTTATCATTTGCTTTAGATTCAGTATCTAACGATATGTTTAGAATGAGTCATAAAGTTAGGTTCGATGCAGACTATGTTAAAGAACAAATGGGTATTGCTAGAGAAAAACTAGATGCTTATAAAAATGTAGTTCAGTTCATTGGATCAAAAAGATTCACTAATGAGTCTATTACAAACTACTTTAACGATGTATTTGGTAAACCATCAGGTCAAGTATTAGAGTTTACTTCTAGAAATGCTCAATTAGCTTATGATACTCTTAATACTCAACCAGGTGCTAAATATGCTGAAGGTACTTTCTGGCAAGCATTTAACACTGTAACTTATCTAACTGATCATGTCTTCGGACGTAATCACGCAACTAGATTAGACAGTGCATGGTTCGGTAATAAAAAGAACCTTAAATCTAAAGCACTTAACAAAGCTGTTGAGTACGCAGAAGCAGCTTAATTCTTAGTTAAGTTGTATTTAAAGAGGCCTTCGGGCCTCTTTCTTTTTCCTCTTCGTATAAATAAATAGAAATTCTATTTGGATTATATTGTATGGCACATTTCGAAGAAATAACTATAGATCAAGGAGCTGACGTAGCAGTCGAAGTCCATCTGATTAATGCTGATGGTTCAGCTAAGAATCTTACCAACTATGCAGTATCTGCTAAATTAAAACTAAACTATAATGCAGATAGTGATAATACATTTGAATTCAATTCAATTATTGCTTCTCCTGCATCCGCTGGTATAGTTACACTTTCTTTAACCAACTCAGAGACCAGCCAATTATTACCAAAGAAAAGATATGTTTATGATGTTGAGCTTTCTTTTGAAGATAGCGATGAGAATACTATAATAGAAAGAGTATTAGAAGGTAACTGTTATGTTACTCCTTCTGTAACTAGATAAGGGATTGTATGCCATCAAATCAAAATAAAATCTTAGTTAAAAAGGTTGTAGTTGGAACTCCTATCGCGACTGTTACCTCTGGTGCATTTAGTATTAATAACCTAGCAGGTGTTAATACAACAGGAGCAGTTTCAGGTGACCTTTTAGCATATAATGAGGCCACTTCAAAATGGGAACCATTAACACTTACAGAAGGTAACGGTATTGATTTATCTTGGGACTCTTCAGCTGATACTTGGACATTAACATTAGAGTTAGCTTCTACAGATAATGTAGGTGCAGCTTCATTTAGTTCCGATGATTTCGTAGTAGATTCAGCTGGTGGTGTAGCTATAAGATTTAATGCTATACCAGAAAATTTAGTCCCGGCTGCAGACGTAACATATGACTTAGGTACCTCAGCTAATAAATGGAGAGACTTATATCTAAGTGGTAGCACTATTTACCTAGGTAGTCAAATTTTAAGTTATGATAGTGCTACAGATGTATTACAATTTAACGGTGATACTATTATTACTACTAATGCAGGTATCACTACAGATGACATTAATGAAGGTACTACTAATCTATTTTATACAACTGCTAGATTTGATTCTGATTTCGGTGATAATACCACTTCCGATTTAGCAGAGGGAGACAATCTTTATTATACCACAGCAAGATTCGATACAAGATTTGATACTAAAACAACTTCAGATCTTGATGAAGGTACCAACCTTTATTATACTACAGACAGACATGATTCAGATTTTGATATAAGATTAGCTACTAAAAATACTAGCAGCTTATCAGAGGGTTCTAATCTTTATTACACTACAGATAGAGCTGATTCTGATTTCGATGTAAGACTAGCAACTAAAAATACAAGTAACCTAACAGAAGGTGACAACCTCTACTATACAACAGGTAGAGTAGATTCAGATTTCGATACTAGACTGGCAACTAAGAGCACTTCAGATTTAGCAGAAGGTTCTAATTTATATTATACTACAGCCAGACATGATTCAGATTTTACCGTTGCATTAACTACTAAAACAACTACTGACTTAGCAGAAGGTACTAATTTATATTATACTACAGCTAGAGCAGACTCAGATGCTAAAAATGCATTGACTGCAGGTACTGGTGTTACCTATAATGCATCTACTGGTACTATATCTATTGGACAACCAGTAGGTACTACAGACTCAGCTACCTTTGGTGGATTATTAATTACTAATACAGCAGTTGTAAGAGGAGATCTTATTGTTGCTGGTACTACTACTACTGTTAATTCTAGTCAAGTAGATATTGGTGACAATATCATTGTACTTAATGCTAATGAAGCAGGTACACCGTCATTAGATGGCGGTATTGAAATAGAACGAGGTACTGATTCTAATAAATCTTTACTATGGGATGAAGCCGCTGATAAATGGACTGTAGGTTCTGAAACTTTTGTAGCAGCAACCTTTCAAGGTAATTTAACAGGTAACGTTACAGGTCAAGTATCAGATATTTCTAATCATACTACTACTGCTTTATCAGAAGGTAATAATCTCTATTATACTCAAGCAAGAGTTGATTCTGACTTCGATGTAAGACTAGCTACTAAGAGTACTAGCGACTTAGCAGAAGGCAACAATCTTTATTATACTACTGCTAGACATGATTCAGACTTTGATGTACATGCTGTCGGTGGTACAGGTATTACTGTATCTAGTGGTAATATTAGTATTACCAATACTGGAGTCACTGCTGACACTTATGGTTCAGCAAGTAGTATTCCGGTACTTACAGTTAATGCTCAAGGACAAATTACTAATGTAACCACTTCTACTGTATCTGGTGTTACTGGGCTTGCTTATAACGATGCCACAGGAGTATTAACATTATCTACAGCTACTGGTGACTTTACAGACTCAGTTACTCTAGGGCCATTTACTACTTCACAATTAACAGAAGGTAGTAATCTTTATTACACTAAAGCTAGACATGATTCAGACTTTGATGCAAGACTAGCTGTTAAAACAACTGATAACTTAACCGAAGGTAGTAATCTCTATTATACAGATGCTAGATTTGATTCAGCCTTAGGTGATAGAACCACTACTAATTTAGCAGAAGGTAATAATCTTTACTACACAGTAGTCAGAGCAGATTCTGATTTTGATAAAAATTTAGCCACTAAGACTACTACTAATTTAACTGAAGGTGATAATCTTTATTATACTACAGCGCGAGCTGATTCCGATTTCGATGTTAGATTGGCTACTAAGACTACTACGAATGTTACAGAAGGTACCAATCTTTATTATACTACAGCAAGATTTGATTCTGATTTTGGTGACAATACTACTTCTGATTTAACAGAAGGTTCTAATCTTTACTATACTACTGTTAGAGCAGACTCAGACTTTGACGTAAGATTATCTGGTAAGACCACTACTAATTTAGCAGAAGGTACTAATCTTTACTATACTACAGCTAGAGTAGATTCAGATGCTAGATTAGCTATCAGTATTGATGATCAAGGTGGTGATGGCTCTCTATCATATAATAATTCAACTGGTGTAATCACTTATAGTGGACCTACTGATGCTGAAGTAAGAGCACATTTTACAGGCGGTACTGGTGTTACTATTACAAGTGGTCAAATAGATATCGGTCAAGATGTTGCTACTAATGCATCTGTTATCTTTGATGGTGTATCTGCTACTAATGTTAGCACTACTACTGTATCTGCCACCGTTGGTGAGATTACCGATCATTTAATATTTACTCCAACCTCTGCTCAATTAGAGTCAGATGGTAAACTGTATTATGACAATACAGATAAAGCATTAAGATTCTTTACTGATGATTCAGGAGGTACTGTCTCTATTGGTCAACAGATGACCATTCGCGTATGGAACAATTCAGGTGTGGTCATTGGTAAAGGTAAACCAGTTTATATTACCGGTGTGCATAATGCCGCACATCCTTATCATTCTCATCATCCAACTGTAGCTTTAGCTGACGCTTCTGATGAAGCTAAGAAAGATGTTATAGGATTAGCTGCTTCTCAAATTGAAATTAATTCACATGGTTGGATACGTATTAAAGGATGGGTTGGTGGTATCGATACTACTACTTTAACATCAGGTGGTAGAATACATTTAGGATATTTAAATCCTGGCGACATAGTTGATACAGCGCCTGAGTATCCTAACTTCCCTATGGATATTGGTTACTGTCTAACATCAGATTCAGCTAATGGTAACGGTACCATATATGTTGATATTGTTGACCATAGTTTTGAAAGGATACGTGTTACAGGCACAGGTCGAGTAGATGGTAACTTTACTATAGGTGGTAACTTAACAGTTTTAGGTGCACAATCTAGTGTAGCTATAAACAATCTTAATGTATCTAATAGCTTTATCTATTTAGCAGGTGGCGACACTATTGGTGAAACCAATACACTATTTACTGGATCAGGTCTAGATAATGCTACTCTGATTGGTCACTATAAAGGTGATTCAGACAAATACTATTATGTAAAAATCACAGCAGTTGATTCACAAGGTGATACCATTCAATGGGGTTACGACTCATCAGCTGGCGTAGGTAACTTTACTCCTTTAGCTTTTGACTCTGCTGGTTCAGGTATTACTTCTTGGGTATTAGATTCAGATGCTACTTATAAAGGCGTATCGTCATTAATTGCTCCATTATCTTATGGTATATCAGCATCATTCATAAGAGGCTTTAACCATACAGTTGATGATCGATGGAAAGGTTTTGCACAACCAGCTAATATAGACATAGGTGTTATTGGTAACTATAATACACCAGGTGATCCTTATGCGCATACAGGATTGTTTAGAGATGCTTCTGATAGTAAATGGAGACTATTTGATGGTTATTCTCCAGAACCTGAAGGTGATATCGATATATTAGATTCATCTTATATGGCTGCTACTCTAGTAGCTAATTTTGAAGGTCCTCTTACTGGTAATGTAACTGGTAATGTTACAGGTCAAGTATCAGACCTAACTAATCAGGCTTCATTTATTAGAGGTATATTTAACGGTATAGATGCAGGTGGCGATGGTTCATTTGCTTATAATAATTCTACTGGTGCCTTTACTTATACAGGACCTAGTGCAGCTGAAGTAAGAGCTCATTTTAGTGCAGGTACTGGATTAACATTAAGTAGTGGACAATACAGTATTACTAATACTGGAGTTACAGCAACTACATATGGTTCTTCTACTCAGATACCTCAATTAACTATTAATGCACAAGGTCAAGTAACAAGTGCTACTACTGTACAAGTAGCTGGCGTAGATAGTGCATCTTGGGATTCAGCCACTAACGTTTATAGAATAAGTTTAGCTACTGGATCTAATCTAGATACTATTATTAATGGCTTTAATAGTTTATCCTTTAAATCTTTATCAGATAGCGCAACAGAAGTCGTTAGAAGTAAGATAAGTGTAACTGATGCTGGTGGAGATGGTTCTTTAGCTTATAATGCATCCACTGGTGTTATTACTTACACTGGTCCATCTGCTTCAGAAGTAAGAGCTCATTTTAGTGCGACAGGAGACTTATCTTATAATTCATCTACAGGTGTATTTGACTTTACCGAATCAGATAGAACTCCAGCTCAGATTAGAGGTTTATTTAGCGCAGCAGGTGATCTAAGTTATAATAGTTCTACTGGTGCATTTAGCTATACTGATTCAGATAGATCAGCTGCTCAAATCAAAGGTTTATTTAGTGCCAGCAGCGGTATTGACTATAATAGTTCTACTGGTGCATTCACAGCAGATCAAGGTGAGATAAGAGGATTCTTCTCAGCAGCAGGTAACCTATCTTATAATGCATCAACAGGTCAATTTAGCTATACTGACTCAGATAGATCTGCAGCTCAGATTAAAGGATTATTTAGTGCTGTAGATGCAGGTGGCGATGGTTCCTTTAGTTACAATTCAACTACAGGAGCATTTACTTATACAGGACCTAGTGCAGCTGAAGTAAGAGCTCATTTAAGCGCTGGTGGCGACCTATCTTATAATTCATCTACAGGTGTTATAAGCTTTACTGAAAGAACAGACGGTGAAGTCAGAGGATTAATTAGCGTCACAGATAATGGTGGAGATGGTTCTCTTGCTTATAACTCAGGTACAGGTGTTATTACCTATACAGGTCCAAGTGCAAGTGAAGTTAGAGCTCATATTAGCGCCACAGGTGATATTACTTATAACTCAGGTACTGGCGTCATTAACTTTAACGAGACTTACTCTACCGCTTCAGAAATATTAACAGCTTTATTAACAGTTGATGGTGCTGGTACATTATTAGACGCAGACAAGCTTGATGGACAAGAAGGTTCATACTATAGAATAAATGTTTATGATGCAAGCGGTACTTTATTAAACTAATAAATAATTTTTGTTATGGAATTACGATTACGTAAAGATTATGTATCTTTTATAAAGGATTATGGCCCCTACCATCCCACGCTATATCATACTATCAATGAACAAGAAAAGATTATTCGCAATTTCTTTGAAGTCTATTTAGTAGATCGTACTAAAACTTTTATTGGATCTAAAGAATACAAAATAGTATCTCCTGTGCCTCATAGTAAAGAGACAGCGGATTTCAATACTCTTATTGCAGCACGCGCAGATTACATTAGAGAACTTACTAAGAATAAAACAGTAGTATTAATGTGGTCGGGTGGATTAGATTCTACTTGCGCCTTTTATGCTTTAGTAGCCGCTGGCGTGCCTTTTCATATACATATCAATCATCATGCTATAGGAGAACATCCTAAGTTAGCAGCAGAGATACTAGCGGGGCAATTTCCATTAGTGACAGCAGAATATGTTTACACTGGTTTTTTAGGTATGCCACATGATAAAGATTTTGAATTTAGAAAATTTATAGAAGATACTCCTAACCTATTAGTAATTACAGGAGAGATTGGAGATCAGATATTTGGTTCAGTTAAGGGTTATTGTAGATCATTTGAAACTAGGCAGAAACCTTATGAATATGTAGTACCTGGAGAAGTACAAGAAGTATTAGATCCTACCATACTAACATTTCTTAATAAACCTAAAGCCTCTGTTACTTATGCAGAGTGGGTATGGGCTATTAATTTTACTTGTAAATACCAAGATGTATTATTAAGAATGGGTATGTTATGGAGACTATTACCTATACCACCTTTAAGTAATGTTTTACATTTTTATGATGATGTAGACTTACAAAGATGGGCTATGAATCATTACGAAGAGAATGCTAAATACGAGCAAGCTACTTATAAACTAGCTATTAGAAACTATTTGCGCACGCGAGGATGTGATGAAACTTATTGCGCTACTAAAACTAAGGACGGATCTTTATGTCGACTTACATACCGATAATACGAAAGTACAATGCAATAGATGATACTATTATTGTATCACCTACAGATGTTCGTGAACTATATGATTATAAAGTGTATATAGGAACACATGATATTAAATCTAAATGGACTATATGGGTTGCAGATAATTTTTCTTGTAGTAAAGTATATACTCGAAGAGATAGAGCCAGAGCTTCTTTATTGGGTATTGTGGTACCAGGATACAAAAGTTGGAATCGTGATAGTAGTGTTAATGTATTACCTTCTTTACCTTATATTAATGGTTGCGCTACTTCACAGTTATTGCCTCCTATACGATCAGGTGATCCTACTTGGCAATATTTGTATATGCCTCCACATACTGCAGAACAAGCACATCATATACATTCTACTGCAAGAATAGTATATGTTAAATCAGGCTCCGGTATTTGTATACATGGTACTCCAACAAAATCTGAAACTATTGCTTTAGAACCACATGATGTATTAATTATTGATCCTATGGTACCACATCATTTTAAAACTAAAGATGAACCTTTAGAAGTATTACCATTTCATGTATGGAGTAGCCAAGGTAGATCAGAGTTTAATCATCCTATGTTTAATGGTACTCACGAAGTATAAATATAGATAAATAATATTAAAGGGTATATGACATGTCATCACCAGCAACACGCAGACAATTAATTGACTTTTGCCTAAGGCGATTAGGTGAACCTGTCATTGAAATTAACGTAGATGAAGATCAACTACAAGATAAAGTAGATGATGCTTTACAAGTATATCAAGAATATCATTCTGATGCTACTAAGAAAATATATTTAAAACACTTAGTAACTGCTGCTGATGTTGCTAATGAGTATATTTCTGTATCTAGCAATATCATATACATCTCTAAACTATTTCCAATATCTACTACTTTTAATACTTCTTTTAACTTTTTTGATATTAAGTATCAAATGATGTTAAATGATGTAGCCGATCTATCTACTTACGCAGGAGATATGGCTTACTATGAACAAATGCAACAATACTTATCTTTATTAGATATGAAGTTAAGTGGTACTCCGCAAGTACAATTCTCCAGAAAAGAAAATAGATTATACATTTTCGGCGACTTTGCAGATCAAGATATACAAGCAGGAGATTATATTGTAGCTGAAGTATATCAAATTATAGACCCAAATACAGCTACTTCTATATACAATGATAAGTTTATTAAAAGTTATACTACACAACTTATTAAACAACAATGGGGCCAAAACCTAATTAAATTTGAAGGTATGCAATTACCTGGAGGAGTAACTTTAAACGGAAGACAATTTTATGATGATGCAACCGCAGAGTTAGAAAAACTTTTAGAAACTATGCGAATGGAAAATGAATTACCTCCGGACTTCTTTGTAGGTTAAGCCATGCCATTAAATCCTTATTTTTCTCAAGGCAGGCGTTCAGAGCAAATACTCTATGAAGATATAGTAGTTGAAGCTCTAAAGATATACGGCCAAGACGTCTATTATCTTCCACGTACACAAGTACGTTACGATACTATTCTCAATGATGAGATTCCTGCTACTTTTGGATCCAATCATAAACTAGAAATGTATATTGAGAATATAGATGGCTTTGATGGAGATGGAGATCTATTTACTAAATTTGGAGTAGAGATACGAGACGTTGCTAATTTTGTAATATCTAAACGATCTTGGAATCAACGAATTAAACCTATTCTTAATGCAGAAGGTACTGTACAATATTATCGTCCTAAAGAAGGCGATTTACTATTCTTACCATTATCTGGTTCTTTATTTAAAATTAGTAAAGTAGAAGATGAAAGACCTTTCTATCAATTAAAGAATCTTCCTGTATTTAGAATCACAGCAGAATTGTTTGAATACAATGATGAAGATTTGGATACTGGTATTGATGCTATTGATGCTATAGAAAAGAATTTCGCTTACCAATGGTTATTAACTATGGACTCAGATGGTACTATAGGTAACTACACTATAGGTGAAACTGTTACACAAACATTAACTGATGGTACGGTTATATCTGGTGAAGTTGTTAAATGGTCTGATTCGGATGATAAATTATATCTTGCACATGTTGGCGCTGACGATGGTCAATTCCATACTTTTGTAACTACTAGACAAGTAATTGGTAGTACCTCTGGTAATGTGGCGACACCTAGCTTAGTAGCAGAATTACAAAGCATTCAGAATACTGCGCAGAATACGGCCTTTGATGATTATGAAGTATCGTTTATAGATTTTAGTGAAGGTAATCCATTTGGAGATATGCAATAATGTTCGGTACACATTTCTATTATCAAAGAATAAGAAAGTCAGTAGCACTATTTGGTTCATTGTTTAATAATTTGTATGTGATTAGAAAGAACTCATCAGGTGCTGTAGTAGATACAGTTAAAGTACCTTTATCTTACGCTAATAAAAATAAATTTATAGAACGTATTGCTCAAATGAATGCAGGTGAGGCTATGGAACGAGCTGTAGCTATTAAGTTACCTCGTATGTCATTTGAAATAACTTCGATAGCTTATGATGCAACTCGACAGTTATCTAAAACACAATCTTTTTCAAAACCCGTAACAGATTCTATTACTAATCGACATAAGATTTATACCGCTGTACCTTATAATATAGGTATGCAACTAAATGTATATGCTAAGTCACAAGACGATGCTTTACAAATAGTAGAACAGATTATACCTTTCTTTAATCCTCAATATACCGTTACTATAAAGCCTTTAGACGACTTTCCTACTGTTAAGGAAGATGTACCATTAGTTTTATTAGGCGTGTCTTTTTCCGATGATTATGAGGGTATAGTAGAGTCTAGAAGAACTATTGTATACACTCTAGATTTTGAAATGAAAGTAAACTTCTATAAAAATATTGGTGCATTGGGTAGTAAGATTATACGTAAAGTTACTAATCCAGTATACAATTTAGGTGCAGGATGGTCTGATTCAGATATGTTATTAGAGACCATTACTACTTTACCTGATCCGTTAAGTGTTAACGCTGATTCAGATTATGGATTTACTACAACAATTGTTAATGTACAGGATAGCGCCTAATGGATAATGAAAGAAATATAGATGATGATTACAAATACTCACGAGCTACTTATTACGAACTATTAGATAAAGGTCGTGAGAGTTTGGATCTTATGATGGAAGTGGCAAGACAATCAGAACACCCTAGAGCTTTTGAAGTGTTATCAAACATGATGAAGCAAATGGCTGAGATTAATGATCGTCTTATGGATCTTAATAAGAAAGAAAAAGATATTAAAGCTAAAGCTTTACCAGAGAAAGCTGTAACTAATAATAACGTATTTCTAACTACGGTAGATCTACAGAGAATGTTATTGAAAAGTGATAATGTGATAGATGTGGAATCAACAGAGTAACGAAACCTATCTTGGTAATAGTAATGTTAAACGTGATGGCATTCAACAAGAATGGACCAAGGAACAACTACTAGAATATAAACGTTGTATGCAGGATCCTGTATACTTTGCTCAAACATACGTCAAGGTTATTCAATTAGATAGAGGATTAGTTCCTTTTCATCTATATCCTTATCAAAAACAAATGTTTCAACAATTCAATGATCATCGCTTTAATATTGTATTAGCTTGTCGTCAGTCAGGTAAGTCTATATCAGCATGTGCTTATCTATTATGGTTTGTATTATTTAATCCTGAAAAGACAGTAGCCGTACTAGCTAACAAAGGTGAGACAGCAAGAGAGATGCTAGGTCGTATTACTCTTATGTTAGAAAACATACCTTTCTTTCTACAACCTGGATGTAAGGTATTAAATAAAGGATCGGTGGAATTTAGTAATAATAGTAGAATTATAGCTAGAGCCACATCTGGTTCTTCTATAAGAGGTTTGTCTGTTAACTTATTATATCTAGATGAGTTTGCTTTCGTTGAGAGAGCTGCAGAATTTTATACATCTACTTATCCTGTAATATCATCTGGTAAAGAAACTAAAGTTATTATTACCTCTACGGCTAATGGTTTAGGTAATACTTTTCATAAGTTATGGGAAGGCGCTACACAAGGCGTCAATGAATATAAACCATTCAGAGTAGATTGGCATGACGTACCAGGCAGAGACGAAGTATGGAAGCAACAAACTATAGCTAATACTTCTCGACTGCAATTCGATCAGGAATTTGGTAATACCTTCTTTGGAACAGCGGATACTTTAATCAATGCAGAAACATTAATGAGTCTTCGTGCTAGTAATCCAACTAGGGTTCTAGAAGACGGCCATTGTCTCATCTATGAAGAGACTAATCCTAAACATCAATATATTATGACCGTTGATGTTAGTAAAGGAAGAGGACAGGATTATTCTACGTTTAACGTAATTGACATCTCAACGAGACCGTTCAAGCAAGTCGCAGTATATCGAAATAACAATATATCTCCTTTGCTCTTTCCTAATATTATTTATAAATTTGCGATCTCTTACAACAATGCTTACGTGGTGATAGAGTCTAATGATCAAGGTACTGTAGTATGTAATGGTTTATATTATGAATTAGAATATGAGAACGTACATGTATCTTCTGCTATTAAAGCTAATGCTATTGGTATTGAGATGACTCGTAGAACTAAACGTTTAGGATGTTCAGCTTGTAAAGATCTATTAGAAAATAAAAAATTAGTCATACGAGATCAGCAAACTATTATTGAAATATCTACTTTTGTAGGTAGAGGACAATCTTACTCAGCAT
>Ga0222714_10000425_pt1 | contig 48763 bp, 69 predicted proteins | sample C33_3DmetaG_FD_165048 | JGI IMG/M metagenome (GOLD analysis project Ga0222714, IMG submission 165048) | Estuarine water microbial communities from San Francisco Bay, California, United States - C33_3D | ecosystem: Environmental > Aquatic > Marine > Unclassified | place: USA: California... | reverse complement strand
TAACCCAATCTTCTACTAGTTGTTCACCAATATAAGAATACTCTGCGTCAATCACCATTTGGTTTTCGTTCTCTAAGAAACTCATACTTCCGCCTTTTCTGTAGTTTCCAATAATACCATGTGGGTCTGACATTCTTTCATGGCCTCTTCATCTCGCCATGAACCCTCATTGCATTCAGAGCAGAATTGACCACAATCATTATCGCAATACTCAACACAATCATAAGATTGGCAAGCATAGCAACGTGTTTCATAACTAACTAATTCTTTAACATCTCCACGGAGAATCTCATATTCCCCACCCCAACCTGTTTCTTCCTCATACTCTAAAGTAAGCAGGCAGTTAGGAACAAGATTAGATAGTTTAGTTAGAATAGTTACAGCAGGTGACCAAGCAGTCTCATATTTATATACAAGCCAGTTATCATCACCGTCTGAAATATTGTGTTCTAACAATTCAGTGTTGGAATACTCTTCACCGTCACGAACAGCCACATCCCATTTAGTTCCCCAGTTGGAATTATTCCATGAATACCAATCCTTCTGAGTTTTAGCAAACTCAACAGACTTAACAAACCAATCAGGGTCATTCATATCAATTCCGCCACGGTCAGGCTGGCATGCATATTCTTCATCTGTAATACCGTCATCCTTATATGAGTGGATATTGAAGAATGCAAATACAGGATTGCTGTATTTTACCTGTTGAATTTTGGTGGGGAATCCTGAAAGACTAATATCACCCATACCATATGTCTCTTGTGCTAATGTAAATGGAGCATTCAATCTATCTTTAATCATATCTACCTCAGACTTAGGTCCTTGGATAGTTAATGTGTTATAACACCAATTTGGCATTATTTCTCCTTTCGTTATGACCTAATTATATAATGGACCACTGACATTTGTCTATGCAATATGGGTGTGTTTTACACCACATGATCAAGCTTTAAATAAATATATGTCCAATATGTGAGATTTCCAGGAAATATATTTGACTTCCGTAAACAGAATATGTTACCCTCATCCGTTGCGGGCCAAACAAAAAATCCCCCAGCTAAGCTGAAGGATCTTAAGATAAGTAAGGCTGCTAGCACAACGAAAGGAATTAAGTATACGCTGCTTTATTTAACGACTAGGGGAATCCCTGGTAGCCGCACCCTACTTCAATGAACAGGCCCGCTAGGACCTATTCATATTATATCATATTACAGTTAACTAAACTGATAGAGTTACGTCTGCGTATTTCTCTACGAAGTTAGACAGGTCCATGGTAAATAGTGGCTGATTGCTCATCCCATTCACCTTGTTATCCTTGTCATTGCGTGGCGCCTCTTCATGAAGACTAAACGTTTGCTGGTCAAAGTCAACGATGGCAATCTTGTGCTCGTTGTCGCCAATCTCATTGACATGCAGGCCCCATCCAGTCTCTGAACCCCAATCATTATTAATCATCTGACTGATTGTGATACGTGTTGCATATGAAGGGTCGGACCATCGTGGCCGTGCTTTAAACACTGCCTCTGCTAATTGTGCTAGCATGTTATGTCCAGCCCAATGGCCGTATAGTACAATTGTGTTTCCGTTAGGTTGGACGAATCCAAAGTTTGCTCTGTCTCCCATATTTATTCCGCCTTTTCTAGTTGAGGTACTGCTTCTTCTGTTTTATTTAATTCTATCACTTCATAGGCCTTTTTGTCAAGGGCCCCTTTATATTTATTATAGTGGTGGCCACAGAAAGCTAGCTCACCATCTAACAGTTTAATTAGATGTGAGGCCCGTGCTACGCTGCAGCTGTCACAATAATAAACTACGTTTAGATCCTCAGAGGTCATAGTCTACCGTTCCGAATTCAAGACGGTCAGCAACATCGTCCATTACTTGCCCGTCCTCTGATGTTTCAGCCCACAGTCGAATGTTATTTACAATAACTTCTCGTGCAAACTTTACACCATCTTCAAATCCATCTTGGTAATCCATTTTATCTCCTTGTATATCCAGTCGGTTCGTAGTCTGATGTATAACTCTCTATTAGATTATACTTATCTCGAAGGCGACTTACCTTCTCAATGTTACCAGTTCCGATATTGAATGTCAACGGTGTTAATGCAACTGGGTCAAGTCCTAGAACCTGAGCATCCCAATAGGCCATCTCCATGGACAGCCTATCAGGAGCAGTCAACTCAAAGTACATTAGTTCACCTGTGCGTAATTGATTGTCCAATCAGAGAGTTCTGAATCTCCGTGATTGAAATCAATTGATAGATTTTCTGACAAGTGGTCATCAAGGTCAAAGTCTTCAACCTCGTTGAATGGAACTTGAATTGTTCCACAAATTTCTACAGTTGCGGTGAATTCAACTTCTCTAGTTGGATTGATTCCAAAGTATTCGCAGAGAGCAATTAGAACTTCTTCCTTATCGTAGTTAGGGTCCGCCCACTCTGATACTTGTTCGCTTAGTCCATTAATTAAACCACGGGACTTACGAAGTTCATCTGAGTTACGGCGATAGTTATCTAACTTCCATTCAAGGTCGTTAACCTTGATTGTTGGATATGTAGTAACTCCGTTAGTGATATCCTTGTATGTTACAAGAACGTTGGCATCGTATGATTCAGGAACCATAGGTGTTACTGTGGCTCCGAATGTATCTGTTGTTTCCATTGTATTCCTTTCGTTTGTAGGTTGTATTGTAGCATCGACCACTGACAAGTAAGTCATGATGGTGCCACAATGACATGTCAGATATATTGGACTAAGGGTTGTTGTGTACTCATCAAGCGCATCGCATGAGGGGCACACAGATGTGTATTTTGTCCATTTTGTTGTCATGCGGAAATTGTACCAGGGCCCACTGACATTTACAATAGGATTCAGGGCTTTTTTTATGTGATCCGTAACACAGAAATTTGGCCTTCAAGGTTGCGGGCGTCTCACATATTAAGATTATAAATCTCATTAGCGATTCGTACGGGACTTGAACCCGTGATCTCCACCGTGACAGGGTGGCGCTTTATCCAACTAAGCTAACGAACCAAATAAAAACGGGGGAGATTTCTCTCCCCCGTTAGTTAAGCGTTAATTAAAACGCTTTTACCAACTTGAGAAGTTTATTTTTCTCAGCGGTGAGAATTGGGTCAAAGCCTGAAGCACCAGCCATTAGTGATTCAGAATTGCCACGACCTGAACGGAAATAATCAAGGCGTTCAGTAAGAGCGTTAAACGCACCCCACTTTGTGCCTTTAATATTAGCGTTAGTTGGTGAGTTATGATAAAGGTCATCAATTAAGACAACTTTATTTTCCCACTTTTTCAAAGCACCCTTAGAGTCCTTTTCAGGCTTAGGATAAATTGAAGTAATCAACTTAGAGAATTCAGCGTTAGTAATCTCTTGCTTAAAGAGTTCCTGCGCTTCTTTTTCGAATTCATCAAAGTATCCAAGAGCAAGACCAAGAGTCTCACGAGCAACTTGAATGCGACCTTCAACAGATTGTGTATGGCGAATCTTGAAAGATTGCTTAGCATTACGCATAGCAAGATTCAAAGTGTTTTGGCATACAACACGAACAGGTGTAATCGCTGCCTGAACAGCAACAGAGCCATCGTGTGAAGTCCATACGATAAGATAAAGTTTGGTTTGGTCATTAGCACCTTGTGGGTCTAATACCATTGTGCGTGGAATATCAACAGTTCCAAATACAACTTTACCATTCTTTAGAGAGCCAGCAGATTCCCAACGGCAATTAGGGTCTGCGTCATGAATATTATCTGCGAAAGCAAATAGTTCTTCATTTTGAACAGGCTTATATCGCTTACCAACAGTAGCGAGAACATCAGTTCCACTATTAAATGGATTTGTGCGAATAACTAACTGAGCGTTAGAAACATCATTCCATTCAGTAGAGATATGGTCGGTCAATGGAGATAAGCGAACATTCCAGTTGGAAAGTTTTGCTTCATCAAGCATTGTTTGAGTGCTAACATCTTCATCTTGTGAGAAGATACGATTAGCGAGATTGTGCCATGCGGGAGTTCCACGCAAAGCAAAGGCAACTTGGTCGCCATTTGTTTCAAGGTTATGAGCCATGAATTTATCCTTTCGATTGTAGTTAGATTGAGTATAACATAAGGGTCTGACATTTACAAGGTTAGTTAGTCATTTGTCCGAATTGTCTCATGTGATCAATCTCACAAATTTCGGGGGGTTGTGGATAACTGTCGTAAGGCTGTGGATAACCCCGCAGCTTTGCGGGCCAGCTTGGGAAATGGGGCGGAATAAGATCCGCCCCAAGACTTTAGCCAAGCAATTTAGTTAGTTCAGTTTTCTTAGGAATAACTTCCATTGGCAAAAATAGTGCAGTTGTTTTCTTTTTCTTTAGATTATCAAAAACATAAGCACGAACATTACCAGAGAAACGGCGCAAATTAGAAAATACTAATTCGGTTAAATATTCTTTATCCACACCTTGCTCTGAATAAATAGTTAAATCATTTGCTTTTACTTCGTCATAGATTTCAACACGATAACGATTTTTCATTTTTATCTTTCTGTAGTAGGGATGTTGGTGAGCAGTTTTGGCTCATGCTCAGGAGGTCTGCGTCTTTCGGGCGGCAGTACCCTGCTCTATAGTATTTCTATTATCGCCCTAATCAGCCTGGCGAATTTACTTATTATAGCATTACTTACCGATTTTTACCATAGCATAGCGCATACCGCTACCAGTATCTAATCTTAGTTTAGTTAGATTAGGTCGGATAGAGATAATCTCAGTTATGCTACCTGTAATACCTGATTTACCAGTGGTGAATACATCTCCCTTTCGGTAGAAGCGACCACGCTTTACATCTAGTATTGGCGACATTTGATTTCCTTTCGTTAGTAGGTGGGTTGAGCAGTTTATAGTCATACTCAGGACTTTGCTCATCTCTTAAAGATAACGAGCAATAGCGTTGTAAGTAGAAGTAGAAACCATTTCCTCATCTGTCATTTTCAGAATACGGATAGCGTTCTCTAGTTCCTCTTTCATCTCATTGTAAGTGTGGCGGTGGATTTGCTCAAAATCACGCTCAGGTTGCTTAGGGAAATCTTTTTCCTCAACAATTAAATCAAAATCAACATTAAGAGTGTTGTTCCAATTACGATAGTTGGTGCGGAGATTTTGTGCTTTAGCAATTTGAGCAATAGCAAACTTAGCAATTTCTTTGTTCCATTTCTCAACGGACTTCTGATACTTTGCTTCGTATTCGTCTTGCTTTGAGTAATCAGCATTTACTTGTGCCAATTTAGTTTCTAAGGCTTTGATAACCTTAGCAGTTGCGATTTTTACATTTATCGCTTTACCTCTAGCCATTTGTTTTTCCTTTCGTTTGGTTGGTTGATTATTATAGCAGGTGGGTCTGACAACCCCCGAAGGGGGGAAGTTCTCCCTTACGACATTGGGCTAGAACACTTCCTAAACTGCCCCTGTTTCGATAGTTTGTTAGACTTCTACTGAAGTCCAACGCTCTGAACCATTTACATCAAGTAGCACACGAGCCACACCTGAAGGGTGGTTATCTACTGCCTTGATTACTCCGACTACTCCCGACTTTGCGGTTGTGTAGGTCTGTCCGATTTCTAGCGTTGTTGTCATTTGTTTCCTTTCGTTAGGCGATTATTATACCAAAGGGGTCTGACATTTATCTACCCCAATCTTATTATATGAGATACCAAGAGTGTGAGTTGCCTCACACCCTTGATCCCGCTACTCGGCTTCAGGAAGCCATGCTGATAAGTGGTGAGCATCTACAAGGGCGTAGGCAGGAGAAGTATTTTGACCCCTCCAAGACACGCCTTCAGGTAGTTTAATTAATCTGTCATAGTCCTCATCATAGTAAGCATCGATAGCATCAATACAAGGTGCGACCATGCTGATAGGAACGGGTGGATAGTGATTACTAGTTAAGTGGATTTCTAGTTGTGTTTCTAAGTCCAAGTCTAGTAAGTCATTACTAGCCAAGTCATATGCCATATTGCTTCCCATTATTCGTTCTCCTCTAGGATAGTTTCGGATAGGTTTTCCATTTCGTCAATACTATCACATAGGGCTGACATTTCCTCTTTGGTTAGCAAGATTTTAGTAATGCTATCTGCCACCTTTGCTGATAGTGCCGATGAATACATAAATAAGTATTTAGCAAAAATCTCATCGGGAAGTTCATTTCTGCGTGTGTGTAGTTCGCCTGCGAGATACATAATCTCATCGTCAAACATGCTATCTTTAGTTGCGTCTAGGATTTCAAGGGCAGTTGATAACATTAGTTAGCCACCTTTAGAATTGCGTATGAACCGCCTGCGTTAATTTCGTCAATGGTTGGTTTAATTGCGGGAACAATAAGTTCTTTTAGCATGCCTTCAAGCATACCAATTTGTGAATCTTTATCTAGTGATAGGAAGCGTTGTGCTACTGGATGAGTTTCATCAAACTCAGTTATGAATCGGAGAGAGTGTTCTACTTTTATCATTTGTTGCCTTTCGTTGGTTGAATAATGGTATTTTACACTAAGCCACCGACATTTACCAATTAAGCCTCGGCGTGTCGCAGCTTTTGTGAAGTTTCTCACATTTTCAGGGTTATCCACAAGCAAGCCGTAAGCCTGTGGAAAACCCCGCAGTATTGCGGGCCCTTCAGTCTGGAGAATCTCCCCAGACTTCAGGATCCACCTCTGCTAAATATTCTTTAGCAGCTTTTCTCTCTTCATCGTTACCAACCACGGAATTTATTAATGCATTAAAATATTTGAGCTCCGCCATTTTTATTTCCTCATTTCTTAGTTGCGCTAAATCTAATATCCGCTTTACCATAAACACACAATCCACATGACACACATGCAGAACCGTTAGTTGAAATTAGCGGAATGCTTTTATTATTTTCAGGACACTTAGCACCAGGCTTGCCCGTTAATTCTTTCATGACACTTTCTGTCATTGCGAATGTCTTACCTAGATAAGCAAGACGGATACCGTTATCACGTTTTAATTCGTGGCCCGTTTCTTTATTCTCATCATCGGTTGAATAGTAAAGAGATAGGTTAGAAACATCCTTAAGAATAAGCGCTGCAGACTTTACTCGTGTATAAACCCAAAATTGCACGTCGCTATTGTTTTCGATAACGGTCTTCCAGGCATATGCATACGTATCATTAAAGAAATCGCCGTCCCAGTGGATACGGAAGAGCATTTTAGCATTGCGCTTGACGCAGTCTTTTTTAAAGTCTGCAATCATATCTTCAATTAAGTTAACCATAGTAGGTTGGTCCGCATTGCGTAGCAATTCCCAATTGTGTAAAAGTACGGCCCTTACGCCCTTATAGACCTTTTCGAGTTTTCCTGCATAGCAGACGCTTTCACAAATACTAGTGGCACCAGGACACGAGAAAGCCTTACCAGCAGGCAATCCAAAAGTGTTGGCAATTGTTGGGGTTTTTCCATTTGGGGAGACGGCATTAGCGACCTTTCTATCGTTAGAACGTTTTAACATGGGGGTAATTATAGCGGAGACCTCTGACATTATAAATCCCCCATTTCTGCATCGGCCATACGAGACTGCATACGGAATTCATCTCTTTCAAATAAATCAAAGAATTTCATTTCAGAACGCTCAAGAGAGCAAGTCCAGCAAATGATTCCGTCTAATAGTTCGGTTTCATCTCTGCAATCTGCACAGTTAGCAATGATTACGGGTTCGGTTGTGGCATAGAATTCGTCATAGAATTCGTCATTTTCATATTTCATGAGTTGACCTTTCGTTCGGTGAATTGCAATTATAACAGAACGGACTGACATTTTCCACGCCACGCCTCAGAATTCAGGGTGATTTTGATCACACCCGTAACGACACGCCCGACTCCGCAGCTTTGCGGGCCACCGATCAATTGTCAAGTTTATTTTTATGTTTTATTTTGCGTGTGTATTTTTTTTTATTGCGAACAGGTTGCGCCGCATTACTGCGACGCAATTCCTGAATGCGTTTTACTTTATCTCGAAGAGAAATTTGGAACATGATACCCACTCGCTTCGTGAAATCGTTTTACATCAAATCGCTCATTATCTTTCGCAAACATTTCAGCGAAATCATTTACAATTTTAGAAAATACAGCAGGGTGAGTTTTGTTGCTGGCATACTTTAGAATTTCTGCGGTAGCAATATAATCTTTACGGGTCATCATTATTTAATTACCACCCTTCTACCTTCACGATAAAATACTTTTGTGTAGCATTTTCCGCTAGGTGTAAATAGATTTACAGTTGCGTATTCATCAGCAAAGCCCCAGTCAATAAACTTAGCAAACTCGGTGTGTGCTTGTAGTTCATCTGAATATGTATTTGTGAAGTGTGGAGCATTTTCATCATACGCCACAGTTATTTTATAGTTAGTCATTTAGGTTTTCCCTTTCGTTAGTTTGACATTGGCATTTTGTTATTTGTATTGTATCACCTACCACCGACAAGGTGGCAAGTGTTGAGCAACCAGAGCAGATAAAAATTTCCATTTAGAAATTCTCCGCAGGGATTAGGTGTTCAGTATTACATTCGCACCATTCGAAATCATAATCTCCGTCTGGCGATACCCACGCACCAGAGATACCTTTGCCCTCGCAAATATCGCATTGTTCTATTGCGAATAGTAGATTTTTCATTTTAGCCATTTTAGTTTTCCTTTCGTGTTTTGGTAAATCAGATTATAGCACCCACCACCGACATTTAGTCGGCTTCGGGCTTAGTGAATAGGGCTCCCTCATGGAGTAGTCCTAATTCTAGGTCTAGCAATTCAGCGGTAGTGGCTTCGGATAAATCTACCCAACCAGCACCATTTTCATTCATGCGGAAAATTTCTATGTATCCCATTATTATTCACCTACCTTTACTGCGATTGTGCGGAAAGTCTTGCGACCCCAATTATTGTATCCGCTATTCGGAGCAACCTCTACCAAATAGGTTTCGGTGTTATCACCATACCAAATTGCGGCAGGGTGTTTTTCTGCGGAGATAATTTCGCCAACCAAAGTTTTTGAGCGATAAGTTTTTCCTACTAAGAGGCTTTCGATTGTGTATAGGTTTGCCATGTTGGCACCTTCTTTCTTTTTTGTTATGTCGCTATTTTACCAAAGCCCACTGACATTTTTCTACTTACTAGCCAGTAATTCCAAATAATGAGACGCTCAAGCGGTGTGAGGTTCATCACACGGTGATCAAAATCACAAGAATTTTCAAGGTTTTTTTGCGACACGCCGTAATTCGACTTGACAAGGCCCGCAAAAGAGGGGGCCCAAATCGGACATTTTGCCTCAGCTATGATCCGCATGCATTTTTATGCATGCATTGCATATCTATGCACGACGTGGAACATTTTTAAAATCTTTTTTAAATTCATTAAATGTTTCTTGTTGTTGCTCAGGCGTTAAAGTTGCCCAAATATAACCAAGCAAATAAGCATTTCCTGAATCAGAATCGCCATGTCGAATTGCTTTTGACATTGCTTTTATTTCTTGAAGTAATTCCATGTTAGCCATTAGTTGTAACTCCTTTTACATTCGGAACATAGGTAATTTAATTTACAGTAGCAACCTGCATAAACAGGTTCTGGATTTTCATAGTAGTCATCATAGTAATCCATTTATTCATTCTCCAATTCGGCTAATTCATTCCAGCACAAGTCGCATGAAATTACATCATCAATTTCAAATTGTGCTGAGGTTACAGGTGTAGCACAATATTTGCAGTTAATTGTTATCATTCGCAGAAACACCTTTCCGCAGTAATATCAAAGTCGGTGCAGAATTCGCAACCTTGAAATAAAAAGTGTTCATCGCAATAAATCGCATATTGCAATTCATCGCAACAAATAAAAGTATTCGTGCTACGCAAAAATACTTTGGTGAGAGGGAGAGGGGACAGGACAAGGGTCATAAGTGAGACCACCTTTCATTTGATTACTAGAGTAATTTACCATAACCCACCGACATTTATCAAATTACTAGCGAGTAATTCCATATAGTGAGACGCTCAATTCGTGTGATAAATCTCACAGAATTTAGGGGTTTTTATAACGAATCCGTAACGACACGCCCGACGCCGCAGTTCTGCGGGCTGTCAAGCCGACACGCCGTTGTGTCGCTATGATTTACATCACACAATTACTTGTGTGTGCAATTCGATTCGATCTCATGACCGAATTCATCTACGAGCTCATCGTAGATTTCATCTAAATAATCTAAATAATCCATTATTCATTTTCCTTTCTAATAGTAGCGGATAGGATTTCAAGCGCCTCTTTTTTAGACGCTTCACGTTGTTCAATAACGTGTTTTTTGAATTCTTCTAAATTCATTACATCACCCAACTTTCTTGAGTGTATGATAACCACTCACCAAGAGTCATTAAACCCTTGTATTCATTACATTTACCGCAAAAGATTTCATTTGCGTAGTCTGAGCAAAAAGCGCAGACAATTAGATTTGCCTCATCGGCACTTACATTTGAGAGAGTAATCTCTCTGATTTTTAGTGTAGTCATTTTAGACCACCTTTCTTTTTTATCTTGATACCTAGTATCCTAACATAGACCACTGACATTTTGACCCGTTTTTCGGGCGTGTCGGAAAACTATTTTTGTGATTTAGGTCATGTGGATAACTTACGCTCAGAATTCAGGGGTTTTCCACACCTGTGCATAAAGCTGTGGATAACGCCCGCAAAAGACTGCGGGCCGATCTGACATTGTCAAATCGACACGCCGACTATAAGCCGTTTTGTTTTATGTCTTTAATCACAAGGCGCAGCATGTATAGCGTAGGTATCCCGATACCTAGTTGCACTAGTGTAGTTAGTATGCGATTAGTAGTCATTACTTATTCTTCTTTCTCTTATAAATCTTATAGGCGATTAGTAGGGCGGTAGCAATAGCAATAGTGTGCCAAGGTAGATAGATAGCCCCTAGAAAACTATCAAACTCTATTCCGTAGTCATTAGATATTATTAATTCAAATCCGTTAGGTATCATTAGTTAAACATCTCTCCAATCATGTCTAGTTGCTCATCTGTTAGGTGGTCAATTTCAATAGCCTTAGAAAATCCGAAGAAATCTTCTTCATCTTCTTGTTCTAATTCTTCTACATCATCTAAGTGAGCATAAGCATCTTTTATATCCTCTTGGATAGTATCCCATTTAGTCATCATTACTTAGTATCTACCTTTCTTACATTGTAGGTAAAGCCTTTACCTAATTTATTTAATTCCGCCATTACGGATAAGATTTCTTCGCTATTCTTAGCGGTGTTATCTACGGATAGCAGATTGCTACCTTGCCATATTGAGTAAGTGATTGTCATTTATTTTCTATTCCTTTTCGTTAGTTGGTTTATTGTTGAGCGGTTATTTGCTAGGCTCACCTTTCGGATTATTTGCTAGGCTCACGCTCTAATTCTTTATTAAGTTATGGGATAACCTTATCATGGGCTACCGACATTTAGGGGGATTTAGCCCCTAGTGTCGGTGTGATTTACACCACATCCACCGCAATGGGTAGGTAGGCTGAATAGGTGCTTAAGTAGCGCCTTTCGCTCATAAGTGGTTAGTTCAGGGTGATTACCCTTAACACCGCCATGTTGATATTCATAGACGATTTTATCTAATGTAGTTTGAGTAAGCATTATTTATACTCTCCTTTCGAGATTAGTTCATCTAGCATTTTTGCTAGTGGGTCTACCTGCTCGTCTGCTAGGTAGTTATTGACTTCTAATTGTTTAACGAAATCTATCATTTTTAGTTATCCTTTCTAAGATACTTTCTTTTTCTTTATATATAAATCGTAGCATGGGGGACTGACAAATATCAAGTCGCAAATCGGACATGTCGGACAATTTGAAAAAAAAGTGTGAGAGTTAAGTCACATTTAGCCTATCTATGGGCGCACTATATAGACAAAACGGACATTTTAAAACCCTGGATCATACAAAATAAATCTATATTAACATTTTCATAAATCTGAAATACTAGTCGACTGAATTTATTACTGTATTATTTTTAATAACATTACACTGTCCGTGAGCTGGTTTTACATTTTCCAAAATGTCTAGTCCTCCTCTAGATAAGGGGAATACGTGATCGATATGTAAACCCTTTTCCCATCCAGGCAAACCTACTTTTCTTGGGGCGGAAAAATCTATTGGTAACTTACAGATATGACAATCTGTTCCATAAGTTAGTATTACTTGGTGCTCTGAATAATTTCCAGGATCAGTATTATTTCTTCTGAAATGTCGTCCAGCATTTATTTTATAAAACCTATTTATTCTTCTTAGTCGATTGATTTCTTCGCTACGAATGACTCTTTGATTAATCCAATATAATCTTTCTGCTTCTCGACATTCATCACATGGCTTTTCTTTTTTGTCTCGTCTATGCCAATCATAGCCAGACCTAGTACCATGTGGTGGTTCAGTTTTATGTCTCATTTATAAATATTACCAAAATAAAAAAATTTCGTCAAGGTATTGACCTAGCAAAATCTGTCATGTTATACTTAGGATCTGGTTTTCGGGGGGTTTACACTGAAACTCAAATGTACCAAGTAATTCTTGGGAGTTTAGTGAAGCTTCTCTCTTTATCCAACTTTAGCATTTTTGTTAAAGGGGGGAAAGGGGGGTTTTGCTAAAATCTAAATCCCCAAGTATCCACTATAGTAAATATAATATATATAAAGGATAAATAGGTAAATATAAAACAGTTGACTAGAATATTATAATAATATATAATGGAGACAATGGCATCTCATAGAACTGTAAAGTGTGATAAATGTGGGCGGGACATAGAGGTAAGATCTGGATTTGCCCATATGACATTAACAAATCATCAGAAAAGCTGTAAGTAGAAAAAAATATTTTATTAACATTTTGTTATATCTAATATTGTAGTCGACTAGGATAAATATAATGATCAAATGTGATTTCTGTGATAATCAAAAGTATGTAGAAAGATTAAACAATAAAGGTGTACTTGAGAATTACTGTGTAGATTGTATAACTAAACTAAGGAACAATAAATGAATAGATGTATTAGATGTAATCAACCAGCATTGTTTAATTTAAAAGAAGATAGATCAATATGGTTTTGTATAGCTCATGGTATGGAGTATGCAGATATTAAATCTGGAAAGTATTCTCAATTAAATAATTAAAAAGGCGGGATAGGCTAAGAAATTTTCTTTGCTACAATTAAGCCATATGAGACCCTCTTGTAGGTATTACCTAGGATGAAGTCCGAAAAGCTCTCTATAGCCAAGCAGAAGGCTAATTTGGCCCTGTACATCAGAACCCTTAAAGAAACTATTCCTTGCATGGACTGTAAGGAGTATTATCCATATTATGTCATGGATTTTGACCACGTACGTGGCAAGAAGCATGCAAATGTTATGGAATTAATTCCTACATTGTCCAAGAAGAAGATAGATGAGGAAATTGCTAAGTGTGAGATCGTATGTAGTAATTGTCATCGTATTAGGACTCATATGAGAAGAGTTAATAAAATTAAATAGGGTCTTCTCTTCCCGCCGCACTTTTTTCGGGCGCACTTTTCATTTCGCACTTTATTTAGTATACTTATAATATATTGACCCATAGCTCAGTTGGTAGAGCGTCGAACTGTTAATTCGAATGTCCCAGGATCGAGACCTGGTGGGTCAGCTGGAACCAGCACCTCTACACCTGCCATCGGTTGCAGAAGTACGTGTTATGTAGCGATATAGCTAGTCGACTACACCATGTTGAGAACGCATGCGGGGAAGCCTTACGGTGTGGAGTCTATAAACCGAGTTCTCATGCGGATGTTGCATATTGGTAGTGCCTCTGCCTTCCAAGCAGAAGGGGTGAGTTCGATTCTCATCATCCGCTCCATACCTCTATAGCTCAGTGGATAGAGCAACAGGTTTCTACCCTGTGTGTCGGGAGTTCAAGTCTCTCTAGAGGTGCCAAGCCTCCTTAGCTCAATAGGTAGAGCAACGCACTTGTAATGCGTAGGTTGACAGTTCGATTCTGTTGGGGGGCTCTCACCAAGACATATGTATTTTTTTAACGTGCCCAACTTTTACCGCTGGATTAATTACAATTCTATATCCTAATCTTTTAACTTTTTCGGTAAAAGAAATATCTTCTGAGTATATGTCTAAGTAAGATTCACTAATACCGTAAGGCCTTTCTTCTTTAGAATTTTCAAACCAAGGTCTCTCTATGCTTTCTAAAACGCCGCTTTTTAAGCAAACAAAGCCGAGCCCAGTACTAAAAGATTCAAAGTTGGTATTTTGAGATAAAATATCTTCATAGCTCATTACATGATTTTTCCTATCAAAAGTAACTGTATCTACGCCGTTAGATTGAAAATATACTCCAGATATAAAGTCTTCATTAGAGTAATATAAAGACATAAAATCTTCAATTTCCCAGTACATATCAGAATCTATCATAAATATTTTATTGTAGGTGATTTCTCCATTTAAGGGTCCAGTAAATATTGGCGCTGGTGCCTCAACCATTGTTGATAATATAGTCCACTCCCTTGCAATAGATACATTGGAGTTGGCTTTAGATAAAAAGGTCCAGCTTATACCAGCACGATTTAAAAACTTTATTGTATTTATTAAAGAAACTACGTACGCAGACTCCATTTGAGAACCTGGAGTAGCTATTACTACATCGTAGTGTGGATTTTGATATTGATCCATTACCGCCCTTTTCTATAGAATTTAATAGTACTATATTTAATATTTTAAATCAACAGCAAAAAACCCAATCGGAGGCGGATCCAATTGGGCCTTGCTAGTGTATTGCTACACATTATACGGGGAGCTTAATCTGTGGGATGCTACAACCCGTACTAATGAAGTATAAAATAAGTTTTATTTTAAGTCAACCATTTTTAGTCCCAAAGTGACATTTTGTTAGGATCTATAATCCAAGGCTTCTCTGCATACTTTTCATCATTAGTTAAATCATAAAGTAGTTCCATAAGCACAAGACAATCGTCATGCCTCCAGGTCATATTACAATTTCCATTTTCTACATTTAAACATTTATTTAGCCTAGACTCAATCTTTTCTACCATCCATAGTAAAGCGGCAGCGGATTTTGTAGTATCTTCGTAACCGTCTTTTTTGGCCCGATTCATTTTATAAGCAATCTGGTCTATGTATATTTTATTCACCATTCTCCTATTGGGCACATTGGAAATTCTGATTTTATTATATCCATTATATTTTTTTCTTCAATAATACACATTTCGTCTACCTGTGAAAATAAACTACATTTTAAACAAACAGGTAGCACTTCAGAATAGTAATTTCGATACTGCTCTTCTTTATTTTGAAATTCATTTAGATTCATCTTCATCTCCTGGCGTATAAGAAGGAGTTGGGCCAAGCAAGTACCCTTGGTTATGATATTCAACCATTTTAGAAGTATCTTCTGGTCCTACTAGTTTATTTGAAATTAATGTAAGAAGATCATATATTCTATGCAGCATAATGTAATTAACCATTGGTAGGTTGTCTTCTAGATTTTGAGGCTGCTCTTTATTTTCCGTCGTCATCTGGTCTTCCTAAATCTTCCCAAAACTTTTCACGCCCCATAGCGTCAGTTTCTTTTATCGTACCACCGTCAGTTGGAATCGACGGCTGATTTAAGTTTTCCATAGTACTCTAACCCCACATCTTTTTTAAAACTGCAAGACAAGCAGTATAGATATATTATACCCTCATTTGTTTCGTTGCACATTAAAGGGCCCTGATCCATTGGACATTCAAGTCTAGGAACAAGGCCCTTCTCTGCTAGTAGAAGGTACTTAGACACATACTGTATCTTCATGTACCTTCCTTTCTAATTTTTGAATTCTATTAGGAATTCTTTATACCTTTCCCCATTTAGGGAAGGCCATGATGACCAATCGGTTCCGCCTTTAGTCATATAATACGTTATCTCTGCGTTTATTACTGGATCAAATAATGTGATATTTGACTTTAATTCAAATTTTTCTTTACGATCAATGCCGAGTTCACCCAACATATTAATCTGAAAAATTCCGTAGGAACTGTCTCCAGTTTTCCTGTTACCATTGTAAGCCATAGGTCTAGCATTAGATTCTGACTTAGCAATAGCCCAAGCCGTTTTAAGGGCTTTTCCTTCAAAGCCAACAGCTGATAGAAGTTCTTTTAGTTCTCCGTCTGTTAGCGTCTCAGAAGGCTTGTACACAGTAGTGCTGTACTTCTCTAAGGTTTCTTTCTTTAGTTGTACTGTAGATTTCACAGGCGTTTCCACCTGCAATGCTTGAGTTACTGTTGGACCAGGCTGGACAGTAAATAAGAATAATGTTATCATTCCTATATAAGACCAGTTATGAGCAACATCGCTCAAACGTTGTTTGATATTCTCCATTGGCATTTCCTCCTTTAGAGATAACGAACTATAATAGTAGCATTACTTGACAGTAGGTGTCAAGCCAGTCAACCAGAAAAAAAATATGAAAATATCACTATCTATACCAAGACCTGGATTAAATCCAGCAACGGGATTTGGCTATGCCGCACAAAATATAGTTAAATCATTACAAAACCTGGGACACATTGTTACTTGGACAAATGCAAACACGCCATTACAATTAAACTTTACGCAACCTCATCATTATAAAATGCATAGAGGACAATATCAAATTGGTTATACTCCATGGGAATCTACTGGCATTAGGCCAGAGTGGACTGAGCGTATGAATTTATGTGACGAAGTTTGGGCAACATCAGACTGGAATGCGGAAGTATTTAAAAATAATGGAGTTACTGTTCCAATTAAAACATATACTCATGGAATAGAAAAAATTTGGACCCCACATAAAAGAGAATTAAGAGAAGGAAGGCCATTTAAGTTTTTGCATGTTGGAGAGCCAGCACCAAGAAAATCTGGTCAATTAGTTGTAGATACTTTTATAAGAATGTTTGGAGACAATCCAGATTATCAATTAACTATTAAGTCTCATCATTCTCATACAATTAGAGTATATGATAAATATGGTAATTTTGGATTACCAGAAAATATATATAATAATATTAAAGTAATAAAAGATGAATACTCTGCAGAGCAGTTAGTCTCTTTGTATCATTCACACCATGTATTGATCTATCCAAGCTGGGGGGAAGGATTTGGTTTTATTCCCCTTCAAGCATTGGCAACAGGAATGCCAACAATAACTACATATGATTGGGCACAGTATAAAAAGTATATAGGTCCACTAAAGCTTAAGTCTAAACTATCGGATGAAGAATTACCAAAAGCAATAGGAGATCCTCATTTAGGATTGATGTTTAAACCAGACGAAAAACATTTAGAAGAATTGATGTATGAATCTGTAATTAATTTTAAAGCATATTCAGGGTATTACTTTGCTCAGTCGACTAAAATACATGAAGAATATGATTGGATTAAGTTGACTAAGAATGCTTTTAGTCATTTAGAAGAAAAGTTTTCATAACCCCTTCCTCTTTAAATAGAAGTTTGGTAGAATAAGACTTCAACTAAAAATATAAACCGCCAGGCGGAGAAAAGGTGTTATTTAAAAAATGTCAAAGACTATTGCTAACCCATACGAAAACTTCATTGCTCTATCTCGATATGCAAGATGGATTCCAGAAGAAGGTCGTCGTGAAACTTGGGGTGAGACAGTAGATCGCTATTTTGATTTCATGACTAACCATCTTAAAGAAAACTATAACTATGTTCCATCTAAAGAATTAATTACAGAATTAAAAGAAGCAGTTTTTAATAGAAACGTAATGCCATCAATGAGAGCAGTAATGACTTCAGGTGCCGCACTAGATAGAGACCATGTTGCAGGATACAACTGCTCATTTGTTCCAGTAGATAACCCACGTTCATTTGATGAGACTATGTATATTTTGATGTGTGGAACAGGTGTTGGATTCTCTGTAGAGTATAAGTATGTTAATAAACTTCCTGCCGTACCAGAGTCACTTGAAAAGTCAGATACAGTAATTGTTGTGGAAGATTCTAAACAAGGTTGGGCAAAAGCATATCGTGAACTTCTAGCACTGCTTTGGACTGGACACATACCAGCGATTGATGTATCAAAGGTTCGTCCAGCAGGTGCAAGACTTAAGACAATGGGTGGCCGTTCATCTGGACCACAGCCGCTAGTTAACCTTTTTGATTTTACAATTGCAAAATTTAAGAATGCAGTAGGTCGTCAGCTAAAACCTATTGAAGCACATGATATTATGTGCAAGATTGGTGAAGTAGTAGTTGTTGGCGGAGTAAGGCGATCTGCTATGATTTCTCTTTCTAATATTAATGATATTGAAATGGCAGCAGCAAAGTCTGGTAACTGGTGGGAAAATAATACCCAACGTGCACTTTCAAATAACTCAGTGGCATATTCTCGTAAGCCAGCAATGGAACAATTTATAGCAGAATGGAAAAATTTATATGACTCAAAGTCTGGTGAGCGTGGAATCTACAACGTTGCAGCAGCACAAGCACAGGCAGCTAAATATGGACGAAGGGATCCTGAAATTCACTATGGAACAAACCCTTGCTCGGAAATTATTTTGCGTCCTTATCAGTTTTGTAATCTTTCAGAAGTCGTATTACGTGAAAAAGATACAAAGAAAGATATTCAGAATAAAGTAAGGTTAGCCACTATTCTTGGAACATGGCAATCAACCCTTACAGACTTTAAATACCTTCGTAAAATTTGGAAAGACAATACAGAAGAAGAGCGCCTACTTGGAGTTTCTTTAACGGGACAATTTGGACATAAGTTTATGTCTGGTAAAGAGGATCTGGTTTCCCTAGAGGCATTTCTTATGACTTTAAGAGAATCAGCAAGAGAAACAAATAAAGATGAGGCAGGGAAAATTGGGATTCCTGAGTCTGCAGCTATTACATGTGTAAAGCCTTCTGGAACAGTATCCCAATTGGTCGGGGTATCTTCAGGAATGCATCCATGGCATTCACCATATTATATTCGTACAGTTCGTGGCTCTAAAGGAGATCCTATCTCTACATTTTTGAAGGAAGTTGGAATTCCTGTAGAAGATGATGTAATGAAGCCAAACGATACGTATGTATTTTCATTTCCAGTAAAAGCACCAGAGGGTGCAATTGTTAGAAATGATTTAACAGCACTAGATCATTTAAATATCTGGCTTGTATACCAACGTGCTTGGTGTGAGCATAAGCCATCAATTACGGTTTCTGTAAAAGAAGATGAGTGGATGGAAGTTGGCGCTTGGGTATATAAGCATTTTGATGAAGTATCTGGAATTTCATTCCTGCCACATTCAGAGCATACCTACAAGCAAGCCCCTTATCAGGAAGTAACAAAAGAAGAATATCAAGACCTTCTTTCAAGAATGCCAAAAGAAATTCGCTGGGAGGACCTTTCATTTTATGAAACTGAAGATGGAACTTCCACAAACGCCACCCTTGCGTGTACTTCAGATGGAAATTGTGAGATTGTAGACATTTCTGCCTAAAGGGTATATAATAAATATTGGGGTAAAACCCAAAATTCCTGGGCACTAGGCCCAGAAATAAGGAGGATCTAAATTGTCAAAAACAAAAGAAGATCTAAACAATGATGGAAAGGTAACAATGCAAGAGAAAATTCTAGCAGCGTTGGCAAGCTATGGTCGTCACTTTTTAGGTGCCGCTATTGCTCTTTACATGACTGGAAACACTGACCCAGGAGACCTAATTAAGGGCGGTATCGCAGCCTGTCTCCCAGTGATTCTAAAAGCACTTAATCCAAATGAAAGTTCATTCGGCTTCACAAAGAAGTAAAATATAGTTAACCTATTAGGACGGCTCCTGTGCTAAAATAAGCATAGGAGTTTTCCTATTAGGAGAGTTTAGCAAATGGCAGGACAAAAAAATTGGGAAGTAGATCAAAACACTACATTCTCTTTCATTGTAGAATATAAAGACCCTAACGATATACCAATATCTTTAGTGGGTGCAACCGCAAAAATGCAGGTCCGTGATACAAAAGGCGGATCAAAGCTAGCGTTTACTTTGACTTCACCATCAACTGGTGGAATTACAATAGATCCCGCTCTTGGCAAATTAACCATTAAGATGACCCCTACTCAAACTAACAAATTATTCTATCCAAAATCTTCATATGATTTGATGGTCATCGATTCTAATGGTAATAAAATAAAATTACTTGAAGGATTCCTTACATTAAATAGATCGGTTACAATCTAATGCCAATTATAAACAACGATAATATTCCAAAAGTTGTTATTACAGAAACCATTAATGATGTTGTAATATCCAGTCCTGGCCCACAAGGTCCTCGTGGTAAAACAATATTAAATGGTAATGGTATTCCAGCAGAAAACCTAGGCCTTGAAGGAGACTTTTATTATGATAAAGCTACAACAAGATTCTATGGTCCAAAGCCCACCGATCTTACATGGGCTGGAGCCTCAAACTACCTTCTCAACACAGAGATAGCCTTTGAGTATAGCTGGGAAATGGCACATTTTAATGGACAGTCTGGTCCAGTATACACCGTTCCAATAAACCACAACCTTGAATTTTATCCAAATGTAACGGTAAAAACCAGTGGCGGCGACATATTAGAAACTGGTATAGAGTATAATAATGTTAACACTTTAACACTGACAATGGCTCAACCATTCTCAGGGACAGCGTACCTGTCTTAGAGGAGCAAAGTAAATGGCAAGACTATTTGTAACTAGTATTAACCTCAATAAAAATGAGCTTATTAATGCTAGAATTCAAAACGTATCATCTGCACCGTCACTTCCAGTAACTGGTCAGATATACTATAACAACCAAGACAATGTAATGTACTATTACAATGGTTTGTCTGCACCAGACGGACCATGGGTAGCAATGAATGCTTCTACAGAAGCGGTTCAAGATATTATTGGATCTTCTGTATCTGGCGGAGTTGGACTAACCTCAACATACGTTGACAACACTGGCATAACAACAATTGATTTAGATAACACTACGGTAACAGCAGGATCTTATGGTTCTCAAACAAAGATTCCTACATTTACAGTAGATGCTCAAGGTCGTTTAACTGCCGCAGGTGAAGTAGACGTAGCAACAACATTAAGTATCATAGGAGACGGCGGTGCCACAACTGGCATTTCTCTTCTTACAGAAACTCTATCTGTTTTAGGTGGAGAAGGAATTGATGTTGCTGTAACAGATAATACAATTACAATTGCTGGCGAAGACGCAAGCACAACAAATAAAGGTGTAGCATCATTTGCTGATGCAGACTTTACTGTAACAAGTGGAGCTGTAACAATCAAAAATGTTAACCTTGGAACACAGACAACAGGAAGCTATGTAGCAGGAATCACTGGCACTGCCAATGAAGTTACAGTTTCTGGTTCAGGTTCTGAAAATGCTAGCGTTACAATTGGACTTCCAGACGATGTAACCATCACAAACAACTTAACAGTTGGCGGTAACTTAAATGTTACTGGAACAATCAACTCAGTAAATACAACACAGGTAAACATTGTTGATAATAAGATCAACCTTAATACCGACTTTACAGGAACACCTACAGTAGATGCTGGTATTCGTGTAGAACGTGGTAATTCACCAGACGTTGAGATTTTGTGGAACGAGTCAGAAGATAAGTGGACGCTTACAAATAATGGTACAAACTACCATGAAATTACACGTAAGTTTAAAAAGGATATTCTCCTAACAGATGCATCAAACAGCCCAACAAACACGGCGTTCTTGTTTACACATAACCTTGGAACAAAAGATGTAACTGTACAAATTTATCAAACTGGCACTCCATACGCTCAAGTCGAAGCTGATGTAGAACATACCTCAGACAACACCACAACAATTAAATTTGCTGCGGCACCTTCAGACGGAGAATATAGAGTAGTTATCGTAGGTTAATCATGTCGAGACAATTTAAAGTCCCAGTTAACCTAGTACAACTTACAGTAGATCCAGCCGTAGCCACTGCTGGAGATTTATATTTTAATTCAGCAAATTCAAAAATAAGATTTTACTCTGGAACAGAGTGGCTTGACGTTGGTTCAGGCAGTGGCGGAACAATAAATCACACACACAGTTACGATGGAAATGTAGTAGTAGGTTCAGGCGGATCTCTAGTAACTACAGCAACATTTGCCGCAGGAGCACCAAATAATTCTAATGGTTTAAATGGCGATGTTTATGTTGACATAACAAATTTAAATGTTTATGTTAAGTCTTCGAATGCTTGGGGAAACCCAACAGAAATAAATGTTTATACAAAACAAGAGATTGATACACTTTTAAATAACATAGATAACAGCCTTGGAGACTACGTTCCTCTTAGCATTGTAGGAGAGCCAGACGGAGTTCCAGCAACAGATTTAAATGGAAATATATTAGTTTTATCTGGCGCAGGAGTCAAATTTCCAGACAATTCAATTCAAACAACAGCATTTAATACAAGTGGATTTGCCACAGCTTCTGATCTTTCAGATGTTGAAGTTTTGGCTTTAGCAGGACTATAAAGGGGGAAAAATGTCATTAAACTTTACTAATATAGAGTCATTAATTCAAACAAGACTTAATGCTCTAACAGTTAATGTAACAGCAGCTTCTGCAAGTGGCACTCAAGTTACTTACACAGCAAGCAACAGCTTTACTGCTGGTCAGCTAATTAGCATTACTGGATTATCTACAACAGCTTTTAATTTACAGAATGTAGCAATTCACTCTGCAACATCAACTCAGTTTGTTATAAACAGCACTGTGACAGGAGCAGCGGTTACACAATCAACAACAGGTGTTGCAACAGCAGTACTTGATACAAAAGAACTACTTCTTCAAATGAAGGCAATTGAAACAGCAACAACAAACCTTTCTTTAGGAAAAGTAGTTTCAGAAGGATTATTTCAACAATCAGCTCTTTCTGGAATAAAAAATCAAATTCAACAAGACATTGCTGCATTATATGATGCAATTCAAGGAGCGGCAAACGTAACCCTTACTGGAGCTCAAACAGTTACTAATAAAACTTTAGTTTCCCCTATTTTAACTGGCACACCAACTGCTCCAACACCAACAGCTGGAACAAATACAACACAAGTCGCAACAACAGCATTTGTTCTTAGCGAGGTTGCTTCAGGTATTACAAATCTAGTTGGATCTTCTCCAACTCTTTTAAATACATTACAAGAATTAGCATCTGCTATAAATAATGATCCAGCGTTTTTTACAACAATATCAAATGGATTAAGTACCAAGGCACCGATTGCCTCACCAACATTTACTGGAACAGTAACATTTCCAGCAAATACTTCTGGTGCAAATTTCGTAAATATTCCCAACACTGCCCTAACAAATTCATCAATAACAATTGATGGAAATGCTATATCACTGGGTGGTTCTGGGTCTGCACTACCAAGCCAGACCTCAAATTCTGGAAAGTTTTTGACAACAAATGGGTCTTCAGCAACCTGGGGATCTCCAAATTATCAAACTATTCAGTATGAGTCTAGTGGAACAGTACCAGCTAGAGGTATAATTAACTTTATAGGAGCAACTGCTACAGATGACTTGATAAATAACAGAACAACTGTTACAATAAATCCAGTCTCTGTTAGCGGAATCTCACTTATAAGGCAAGTTGAACAGATAGCAGGAATAACAATTTTATGACAGGAGTAAACTAAAATGCCAAATTACGCAAGTTTGTCGTCTCAGATTGATGCAGTCAAAGCTGAGATCACAACCAGTATTGGAGCAGCAACATACACTGCCCAAGATTTAATATTCGTTTCCGCTGCACTCAAAAATTTAGGCGAGATGCTTGGCGTAAACGATGTTGTGGCCGCAACCGCAGATGGCCAAGCACAAATAAATACGCTAGTAACAAATATTCTTAATGGAACAGCACCAGCAACTGCTGGAGAGCTTTATGTAGGAGATGCGCCAGTAACATGGTCAACATCTGCTGCGCTAACAAATCCAGTAGCAGTTTTGAGATACGATTCTGGAACATCAGATTCATCATATGCTCAAATTGCTTTTAACAATGATGACCCAACATCTTCAACAGACATAATTGTCTATACTTCAAACGGAACAGACGCAAGCGGCTGGACTGGAATGGGTATGACAGGAAACTCATTTGATGATGCAACATATGGAATTACTGGACCTCAAGATGGATACATCTTTACATCAGCAAAAGCTCCAATAATTAAAGCAATTTCTCAAAAGGGAATTAATAATAACGTTGCTACAATTACAACATCAACAGCACATGGATTTACAGTAGGTAAAAAGGTAAACATTACTGGAGTAGACGCTACATTCAATGGAACATACACAATTGCTACAACGCCTACTACAACATCTTTTACATATGCAAAAACTGCAGCTAACGTAACTACTGTAGCTGCAACAGGAACAGCAACAATGTACTTTGGAGCTGGAAATCTTGTTTTGGCAACATCTGATACAGGATCTGAAAATAAGATTATCATTGCAGCTGGCGGATATGCTTCTGGAGATACCCAGATTGCTATCACACCAGGACAAAATGTTCACGTAGAAATTCCAACAGCATCAGTAAGCCCATCAACTGGAGCAGTTACTGTTGTAGGTGGAGTTGGCATAAACGGCGATCTTAATATCGCAGGAGATGTTAATATTAACGGAACAATCTCATTTGCAGGCGGAGGAACAACAGTTGTTTCCGAGAACCTTGCAGTTACAGACCCAGCTATCTTTGTCGCAGACAATAATACTGGAAATCTAGTAGACTTTACATTTATCGGAGAGTATAAAGTTGGAGTAAACACTAAGTACTCTGCTTTCTCAAAGGATGCTACAGATGGAGTCTGGAAGTTAACTTCTGGAATTTCAACAGCACCAACAACAACAATTAATTATTCTGAGGCTGGTGTAGTTTATGATAAACTACAGGTAGCACAGGTTGTTGTTACCACCGCCCCAACAGCGGCAAATGAAGTAACAACAAAAACCTATGTAGATACTAGAGCACAAAACGAATTTGTGCTAGGTCTCATGGGAGCAATTTAAGCTATACGGAGGTAATAAATAATGCCAAACATTGTTAAAAAGTTAGCTAGACAAACTCTAGCTACATCAGAGGGCACACTTTACACAACACCTGCTTCAACAAGCACTGTTGTTACAAATATTGTTCTCACAAATACAACCGCATCTGCAATCACGGGTACCATAAAGCTCGGAACGCATGAAGTTCTTTCTTCTGTCTCCGTAGCCGCAAGTGGAATTCTCGCTTTAGATTTAAGACAGGTTATTGAAGCTGGAGATACAATTGCAGGATCAGCATCTGCAGCTGGATTAAAAGCACATATTTCAGGAACAGAGGTATCATAATATGCCTCTAGTTCAATTTCCATCATCTGGTGGAGCAACATTAAAGAAACAAGTATTTACATCATCTGGAACTTTCCAGTTGCCATCAGGGTTTAGCGCAAGCAAGCCACTATGGGCCAAAGTTACCGCAGTCGGCGGTGGCGGTGGTGGAGGATCAGGTTACGCTGCTGCAGGTGGTGGTGGAGGAGCTGTAGTTACTAAAGATTTAGCAATTACAGGAAATATCTCAGTCATCGTCGGAGCTGGTGGAAGCCATGGAGCAGAAAACGGTAATGGTGGTCGTGGATCAGATACAATTGTCGGAAACACACCAACTAGACCAACCAATCTTCTTAGAAATCCTTTTCAGGTAGGAACCTACGGACAGTGGGATACAACTGGATGGACACTAAGTAGCAGTGGAAGCATGAACACTTTCCGTTCAGATTACTCTTCAACAACTAATCAGTTTCTACGTAACAGACACTTTACTTGCACAGACACACCTAACTATCAGGGAGTTTTCAAGTCTTCTTACGGAATAACAATGTACTCATCAAGCTCAACAGCAACTCAAACATTTTATTCTGATTTTAATGATACTTCAGAAAATACATTACATTATTATGGAGTATACACTCGTTCAGGACAGGGCGGAAACCCTACAACTGTAACTATTGAATGGTATGATTCAGCAAATGCACAACTCGGTACATTAGCCCAACTTCCAGGATATACTTTTACATACGATAATACTGACAGCAATAAGTTTTCAGCAACTGCTACATCACCTGCTGGAACTACAAAATTCAGACTAAAAATTGTTATGACTTGTGGTGGTACAAACTATTTCCAACAGCTTTTTGGAGCTTATGTAAGCACCGAAGTCAACTGTGCTTGGCAAGACACCTTTGGTGGCCTTGGATTTTGGACTGGTGCTAGATACACAAGTTATTTGACAAGATTAAATACAACTGGTCTTACAGCAGGAACAACTGGTATCGTCGCAGGTGGCGGCGGTGGCGGTGGTCGCTCAAGCGATGAAGGTAACGGAGGCTGGAATCAGCACCGTATCGGAGGCCCAGGAGGACATATGGGAGGTTATGGAACTTCTCACTCTAATGACTCTAACGGTTCAAGTTTTATTTTCGGTGGAGACGGTGGAGGAGCAGGCTCAGCGCCACTTCGTGACGTATTCCGTGGAATAAATAACACAACACCTTTTGCTACAACTGACAGCCAAGGTTTTGTTGGAAATAACTCAGCACAAATTTGGAGATCTGCAGGTTGGAGAATGCCAGTGCGTTCACACTACTTGCGTCATCCAGCAGGAAATGCTGGTACAGGTGGAATTTATGTTCATACTCTGGACTCAAGCAATTATGCTAAAGTTCGTGTTGAAGGTGGAAGACCATCCCCAGAAGGATATTCCGCTGGTGGTCCAGGATGCGGTTATGCAAACCTTGTAGAAACCGAAGGTAACTCTCGTTACTTTTATCTACAACAGCTTTCACACTATAAGGTTCAGCCTTATGGAAATGGTGGAGCAGCAACACAAGGTCTACGTAACCTAAATACAACTAACTACGGAGATATCGATTACTACATTAATGGAGAATGGTCTAATAATGGAGATCCAGGAATCGTAATTTTCGAATGGCTAGAAAGCTAATAGGAGGAAAACACAATGGCTAAATATGCATATATATTAAATGACGATACAGTCGGAATGATTGTTGAAGCAGATTCATTAGAAAAAGCTCAGGAAGTTTCTTCCCTAGCATACGGTACAAAAGAAGTAATCCTTGTTGATGATAAGGAAGATGCTAATCTTGCTACACCTGGCGCAGGCTGGGATGGTACAAAGTTTATATCTGTTCCTAAATCACCACTAGATGATTTGCACCCAACTAACTTTGGTCCAGAAACAACTGTTCCTGCAGAATCAGAGTAAAAATTAAATAAATAACAGGCCCTGGAGAAATCTGGGGCCTGTTTATTAATGACAAGGCTGGTATAATATTGATATATGGCTACTAATTTTCCAAATTCATTAGACTCATTAACTAATCCCGCAACAACGGATCAGTTAAATAGCCCTTCACATGCCGCACAACATGCAAACGCAAATGACGCTATTGAGCAGTTGCAAGCCAAGGTTGGAGTTAATAGCTCAGCCGTAACAACTTCCCATGATTATAAAATTGCCCAATTAGAAGCAGCAATTACTGCTGGAGTTTCTGGCACAAAATTAATTTACCAAGACGTAAGAAATCAAAGCGGAGTATCCTTAACTAAAGGAACTCCTGTAAGAGTAACGGGCTCTGACGGAGCATCAGGAAAACTTTTGATTGGAGCTGCTTCAAATTCAAGCGAAGGCGGATCATCAAAGACATTTGGTTTACTAAGTTCTACATTATCAAATAATTCAAACGGTCAAGTAGTTACAAATGGTTTGCTTGAGGGAGTAGATACAACAGGAGCGGTAGACGGAGACCCAGTATGGCTTGGAGTAGATGGGGCTAAGATATTTGGTCTTGTTAATAAGCCAGTAGCACCAGCACATCTAGTATATCTTGGAGTTGTGGTAAGAGGCGGACAACAGAATACTGGATCTATATTTGTATCCATTCAAAATGGCTTTGAAGTAGATGAACTACACAATGTATTAATAAATAATACTACATTACAAAATAAAAATGCCCTAGTATATGATTCAGCAACCCAGCTTTGGAAAAACTACGATTTATCAAATGACTTTGTATTGTCAGGAGATCTGCAAAATAGCCTAGGTGATTATATTCCGCTCTCCGTTCTTGGAGAACCAGATGGTGTAGCAAAATTAGACCTAGATGGAAATCTAATAGTCCCAGAAAATAAAATTATCATCGAGGGGGCAACAGCGGATGCCCATGAATTAACCTTACAGGCTCCAGATGTAACATCAGATATTACAGTAACTCTTCCAAATGCCAGCGGAACATTAGCTCTTACAACACAACTTTTTAGCGGATCATATACCGATTTAACAAATAAGCCAAATATAGTATTAGGTGCACCTCAATGGACTGCAAATCATACACTTCTTGCAAACGGAGAAAATACAAGATATTTAATTGGAGATATAGTTTATGACGGTGGAAATATCTATGTTGCTAATTTTGAAAATGAAAGTATACCAACATCAAACACCACATATTGGACTTCTCTAGGAAGCGGCAAAAGATTAAATATCGATGGAAGAGATATTCCAAATATTACATATGATCAGTTAAATGGAAAACCAACTATTCCAAGTTTGACTGGATATGCCACAGAGAACTATGTATCAACAGCTATATCTAATCTAGTTGATACAGCTCCAACAACATTAGATACTTTAAATGAATTAGCAGCGGCTCTTGGAGATGATGCTAACTTTGCTACTACAGTAACTAACTCACTTGCTACTAAAGCACCTATTGCTTCACCAACATTTACTGGTACCGTAACAATCCCAGCAGGTTCAGCAATTACTGGCGTGCCATACCTTGCTACTGCTAATACTTTTACTGCTCAAAACATAATCAACGCATCTGGCACGTCTACAGTTGATTTAATTGTTCGAGCAACTGCCTCTCAAACTTCTGACTTGCAGCAGTGGCAGGACTCTACTGGAACTGTAATTTCAAGCGTAAATTCTTCAGGTCATTTTGCAACAACAAGAGCCTATCTGTCAGAAGCAAATGTAGGACCAGATTACACAACTGGAACACAAGGTTATCTTAAACTAGGTACTTATTCAACTACAAAACCACAACTTACAATTAGAGCCATTGCCTCTCAAACTGCCAATTTTGTTGAGTGGCAAAACTCAAGCGGTACCACACTTGGATTTATAAACGCAGAAGGCAGTATTCAATCAGCAAACAGAATTATTTCTCCAGGTGATTTTGAGGCAAGAGGTAACTCATTCCACGGAAATGCTCCATTTAGTGGGGCAACGGTAAATATAACCACTAGGGCAACAACTCAGGTTGGTGCAATAATTCGTGGAGTAGCCTCCCAAACCGCCGACCTTCAACAGTGGCAGAATAGTGCTGGGACTGTGTTGGCAAAGGTAACTTCTACAGGTGACGCCACACTTGGATACGCCTATGTTTCAGGACTTCGTGATGTTAACGGCACAGGGTCGTATCTAAATATGCAAGCAAGCACTTCAGGAATCTTGGTCAATACCAGGGCTGCAGCAAATGTCGGCCTCATCGTCAAAGGCGCCGCCTCACAAACTGCTAACCTCCAAGAGTGGCAAAATAGTGCTGGGTCTATTGTTTCAAGCATTGGACCAACTGGTGTAGCAAGCCTGAGTGCAGGAAATTATCAATATCAGTATCCAACCGTTACAATTGGAGATGCTGCATATGGATTTTCTGCAGAAGGAGGTTATTTAAGATATTATACTGCGTATGCTAGCGGACTTGGTGGACACATTTGGTACGGTGGGCCTAATAATACATATGAAAGAATGGTCCTTAGAAACAATGGAAGTTTTTCATTAAAAGGCGTTGCCTCCCAAACTGCAGACTTGCAGCAATGGCAGAACAGTGCTGGTACGGTTCTTGCTAAGGTTGATGCCAGTGGTATTGGCACATTTGCACAAGGTGTATTTGCTGGCGGTGCTGCAAGTATCGATGGTGGTGGCGGAGCCACTCTTAGCGCAATTTATACTGGTGCATTAAAGAACTCTGCAACTGCCTATAATTTCTTTTCAAATGTTACTGGTTCACCTTATGCAACTGTAGTTGTTAAAGGATTGTCAAGTCAGACTACCGACCTACAGCAGTGGCAGGATAGTGCTGGTACGGTGCTTACAAGAATTGATTCAAGCGGGCAAAATATTTGGACTTACTCAATTCGTCCACAAGTTACACCATCAAGCGGTGCTTTTATTCAATTGGATTCAAACCAAGTACGTGTTACGCAATCAACTGCAGGCGCTGTAGCGTTTATCGTCAAAGGCGCAGCATCACAATCTGCCAACTTACAGGAATGGCAGAATAGTGCGGGAACAGTTTTATCTAAAGTTGATTCAACTGGAGCTATGTTTACAATTACTCCAGCAGTAGGAACAGATACTACACAAGTAGCAACTACAGCATTCGTTATTGATCAGATTGATGCATCTACACAACCAGGTGCTCTCTATCAGACAACCGCTCCAACATCTCCAGAAATTGGTCAGATCTGGATTGACTCAGATGAAAACGTAACAACATTTGACTCTAATATTATTCGTAGAAAGACTGTCACAGCAACTGCTGGACAAACAATATTTACAACAGATGTTCCATTTATTGATGGATTTGAGCAGGTCTTTATGAACGGCCTTCTTCTTGTAAAAACTACAGACTACGCTACATCAAATAGCAATACAGTAACTCTTACATCTGGGGCGGCAGTATCAGATATTATTGAAATAGTAACAGTAACTGGAGCTAATTCAGTATCTACATATACTCAGGCAGAGACAGACGCTCTTTTGGCTGCAAATACTTCAGTTGCCCCATTATCTATTTCAACAAATACTACATTGGTAGCTAAGAAGAGATATTTTGTTACATCGGCATCTGCTTTAACATTGACTCTTCCAGCAAGCCCAGCTTTAAATGATGAAATTCAGATACTAGATGCATCTGGAAACGCTTCGACGTATAATATAACAGTGGCCCGAAATGGCAATAAGATCAACGGCGGAACTGGAAACTTAATTATAGATATGAATGGTGCCTGGACTACACTGCTTTATACTGGCTCTACTTATGGATGGAAGGTGGGATAATGACTGATATTAGAATGTCTACAATGGTCGGTACCCCATTTGGTACATCTGAGACAAGACCTGCAAGTCCATTAATTGGTCAAACTTATTTTAATGGTACGCTTGGCGTACAAGAGATTTATACAGCATCAGGCTGGCTTCCAGCAACAGGTGCAAATGACTTTAACGTAACCTTAAATGGAGCAGTTACCACTTCAACATTTACAAAAGAGTATTTTGCTGGGGCATATACAATTGCTTCAGCCTTGCTTGATTCATCTTATGATATTTATGTTTACGACACACTGGGAAATCTAGCAGGATATACAAAATCCCCATCATTAAACGCAACAGGCAACTTTAATAAAATTGTTGTTGTAGGAGGATCCACTGGAGACTTACTATCATTTAGCTACAAGACAACATTTACAGCAACTAACACTACATCACAAGTAACGGCGGGAGCATTTATTACATCGGTTACTCCAACAGCATTAAACTCAATTGATGACACTACTACACTTGTAGGTGGAAACTTTGCTTCAAATGTTGCAGTATATTTTGTAGGCTCAGATAATGTTGAGATACCAGCAAAGTCAATTGTTAGATCGTCTAGCTCTCAATTAATAGTAACTAGACCAGATACATTTTCAACACAGCTTGGCACATATAAGGTTGTAGTAGAAAATCCAGGGGTCACAAGACCAACAGGATCCAGCCTTCACATATTAAATAATGCTATTACAGCAGGTACTACACCTAACTGGACAACAGACACAACTCTTCCAGAAATTGCAAAAAATGTTGCGTATACAACAACACTGGTAGCAACAGATACAGAAGGAACAGACATTGACTATTCAATTGTTTCTGGATCCTTGCCTTCTGGAATTACATTAAATGGTGAAACAGGTGTGTTGTCTGGAACATACACTGGTTCAGATTTCAATACTACAAATTTAGTTATAAGAGCAGTAGACACAGGTGGCAACACTGTAGATAGAACATTCAGACTATTTTCATTAAATCCAGTGTGGAATACTGGAGCTACACTAACTGCGTCAATTTCAAACGAAGCTTATTCTAATCAGCTTTCTGTTACAGATGATAATACGATATCATATTCAATTATTTCAGGATCGCTACATAGTGGATTATCTCTTTCATCTTCTGGATTAATTTCAGGAACAACATCTGCATTAAATGAAACATCTTCATTTACTGTTCGGGCTACTGATTTAGCAGGAAACTTTACAGATAAAGCATTTACCTTATTTTCTGGAGGATTTATTCCTATTACATGGCTTACAGCGGGTGGCGCAACCTATTCTATAACAGGAAATGGTACGTCAACATCCTCAGTTTACAAGACAAACAATAACTCATCTTGGGCACATAATGTATATAATAATTCTGACCTCACAGCTCCGTTTTCATTTGAGTTTAGCGCAGAAGCTGCATCAAATGGTACCGATGATGGTAATTCATACAAGATGATCGGTGTTGGAAGAACTGCTTCAGTTCCAAATTTATCTAACGAAGGATATAGAGCATTTTACTCGTTATATCCATATAGAACTGACAACCTATCGTGGTTTGACCCAACATCAGACGGATCTACGGGAGGCCCATGGACCAACGGAGAAACTTTTGTTATTTCGGTTTATGCAAATGGCGACGTGAAGGCTTATAGAAAAAACAGTGGTCTAGTTAAAGAGTGGAGTACTGCGTATACGGGAGCATGGAGAGTTGGAGCTTCTATCTATTCTATCAACGCTCCCAAAGGTGGTTTTGCAAATGGAAGAGTAAGAGCTGGACAAGTATGGAACGGCACACAGTATGTCTAAAGCCAGAGATATAGCAAATTTATTTAGCTCAAATACGGCGGCATCAACTGATGCTGAAGTCACAGCAGCTATTGCAGCACATAATAATGCTACATCATCTGTACACGGAATAGCTAACACTGCCGATCTTGCAACACAAACTTATGTTCAGTTGAATAAAGGAATTAATTCTGGCCCATTAATAGAAAGACCAACAAATTTTTTATCTTCAAACGGAGACGTTTATTCAAATACAACAACTGGATATATAGAAGTATATAGCTCTACATATGGATGGGAAAAGGTGGGAGCAAATCCATCTAATCTTACAGTAACCCCTACAAATGTTGGAACTGGAAGAGCATTTAATAATGGAGCGGTAGAGGTAGATCTTGGATTCCCTGTAGTTCCTGGAAGAACTTATACAATTACATCAACACCAACTACTACAACATATACAGCAAATACAGCATACGCAATATTTGACGGACTTCAGTCTTCAACACAATATACTTTTACAGCAACAGCAACAAATCTTTATGGATCATCTACTCCAGTTACATCATCTACAGTAACAGTTACAACCGTTCCTCAAGCTCCAACAATTGGAACTGCAACTGCTGTAGGAAGCACAACGGCATATGTAACCTGGACAGCAGGAGCAACAGGTGGATCTGCAATTACTTCTTATACAGTACATAAGTTTTCAGGCTCTACCCTTATTGATTCTACTAACGTAGGAACTAGTACATCGGCAAACATTTCAGTAAACACTGGAACTCCATATACTTTTAAAATATCAGCGGCAAATGCTAATGGAATGTCAGAACTTTCTGCTGCTTCTAATTCAATTACAGCAGTAGAGCTTCTTCCACCACAGACTAATCTTTTTGCCTGGTATGATTCAAGTGACGCTTCAACAATAACTCTTAGCGGATCTAATATTACACAATGGAATGATAAAAGTGGAAACACAAAACATGCTACACAGAGCACGGCTTCATTCCAGCCAACGATTGTTTCTTCAGGACTAAATGGAAAAAATACAATATTATTTGATGGAACAAATGATATGTTTAATATTGCAAATACAACAACCCTAGCAAATAACTTTGCTATTTTTGCTGTAGTTAAATCTAATTTTCTTAATTCTATATCAGGATCTGCAATAATTGGATCAGATGATGGCGGAGTTTCCTGGTATGTTCAAAAAAATAATTATAGATTAAATGTTGATAAAACAGCTCAAGCTTCTATGTTGGCCGATGGCAACATTCTGTCTACATCAGAAAATAATTTATGGAGACAGACTTCCCTTGTATGGAGCGGAACATCGAGTGGTTCTTTGAGATGGAATAAATCAGGAGCAGGATCATTTAATAGATCGGGATTTGCCCCAACAGCTCCAATTAAAACAATAGGAGCTTATATGCCTGGCGACACCACATTTTTGGCAAAAGGCGAGATTGCAGAAATATTGATATATAATAGTTCAAGCGTAGATGTTGCAGCAGTAGAAACATATTTTACAACTAAGTGGGGTGTGTAGTGTATATACTATTTAATAATATAGAAGATTTTAATTCATGGCACTCAGAGATTAAGACTCTTCTAGGAATACCATCAGAAGATGGATCTACAACAGAATATACTATAGCTAAATTAAGCATAATAGATTCAGACCCTAGAGTTGTTGCAAGTTTTACAGACGGAGATTTTGATACCACAGGATTAAATTTAATAAGTATAGAAGATATAATAGATTTAGGAATATTGTCTAAGATTGAGGTAGATTAGTTATGGCTAAAGTAATTAAAGTATGGAGCGGAACAGAATGGGTTGAGGTTGGAGTTCAAGCAGCCCTTCCAGGAGACTATGTAGATACTGCTTCTCTAAATTCAACATTGTCTTCATATAAGCAAGAGGTAAATCTTGCTATATCTGCAAACACAACATTGGTTGCGGGACGCAGATATTTTGTAGATACAACAGCAGCAAGAACATTGACACTTCCTGCATCTCCAACATTAGGTCAAGAAATAATTATATTTGATGCAACAGGATCGGCGGGAACAAATAATATAACCGTAGCAAGAAACGGCAATAAGATTAATGGATTAACAGTAGATGCTATAATAGATGTTGATCAATCAGTATCAAGTTTAGTTTATACGGGTACAACCCTAGGATGGAGCTTTTTATAATGGCTATTAGAAAATCAAATTCATCAGGCATACCATTCGGCGTTAGCTCTGGTAGGCCAGCAAATGCTGGATACGGGCAACTTTATGCTAATGGAGAAACTGCAAGATTAGAAATTATGACACAAGCATCTGGTTGGCAAAATATTGTTCAAGAAACTCCTGGTGTTTCAGGAATTACTGGAGCCTATTCAGAACAAACAAATTCTGGAACTTTTATCATTGCTGGAACAAATTTTGTTACAGGGGCTATTGCATCAGCAATAGGAACAAATGGTGTCCAAGTAGAAGCTACCTCTACATCCTACAATTCATTGGTGCAGGTTACAGCTGTTTTTAATAATTTATCAAATACACATGAACCGTATGATATAAAGGTCACAAACCCGTCGAATCTTTTTGGACTACTTCCAGACGCACTATATGTAAATGCAAGTCCAGTATGGCAAACAGCTAGCGGATCTCTTGGGTCGTTTGAAGAACAAGTTTCGGTTTCGGTTTCTGCTACAGCTACAGATTCAGATTCGGCTACAATTACTTATTCTTTAACATCTGGATCTCTTCCTTCAGGAGTAACTTTAAATTCTTCATCAGGATTAATATCTGGACTTCTTCCAGATATTGTTTCAAATACAACATATTCATTTACAATTACAGCTTCTGATGGTCTAAATAATATACCAAGATCATTTTCAATAACATCTATAGCTAATCTTTCACCAGTATGGACTACGGCATCTGGCTCCCTTGCAACAATAACAGAAGGATCTAGAGAAACATTTTCGCTTAGCCTGTCTTCTACTGATCCTGAAAATGATACAAGAACATATGCCATTGTAAGCGGATCTCTTCCACCAAATATGACACTTTCTTCTTCAGGTGTTATATCTGGAATTACTCCAGCACCAGTATCAAACACTACGTACTCATTTGTTGCTTCTGTTTCAGATAGATTGAATACTGTAACAAGAAGTTTTAGCATAACCGTTAACTCTCCAACAATAACAACATTTACATCTTCATCATCCTGGACAGCACCAGCGGGCGTTTCTTTGATTAAATTATTAATGGTAGGAGGCGGCGGTGGTGGTGGAAATGGAAGAGGTAATGGTCCAGGCGGTGGCGGCGGTGGTGGTGGAATTATTTATAGTCCAAGTACATCGGTTACTCCAGGTCAGACATATAATATTGTAGTTGGTACAGCAGGAGGACAAGCTGTTGCATACAATCAATCTGGAGGACAGGGATGCGTAACTACTGGATTTGGAGCAACTGCAGGCGGCGGTGGTGGTGGAGTATCAGAATTTAATAATAACTGTAATGGAAGTATGGGTAATGGATCTTCTACATGTACATATCAACCATCTTCATCAATTTCTGGACCGACTGCTACAGCAACCATACGATATGATGGAGGTTCTGGAGGTTGTTCTTTCGGAGCAAATGGAACTGGAACAACTTATACCAGCGATATTTCAGGTTCATCTGTAACATATGGCGGAATTAATGGGTCTAACGCTTACGGAAGCGGCGGATCAGCAGGAACTGGCAATGAGAAGCCAGGAATTGTTATAATCAGCTATTAATAGAAAGAAATAAATAGTATATAATAAAATTATGAGCTATCAACTAAAAGTAATTAAAGACTACCCACTTGGCTTTTGGCCACTTGATGAGTCTTCTGGCATAATTACGTTCTAGACTTATCATTTGTTAAATGGTAAAATGATTATCTAAAATATTTGTATAGCATTTAGTTATACTTATTAGAATAGAAAGAAAAAATAATGACAAAATGCTACACATATGAAATAAAGGTTCTAATTCAGGTATTAGCAGAAAATAAAGATGCTGCTGACGATAGACTTGAAAAAGAGGGCGGATATGTTTCTAGAAGAGACGTAGAATTTATTTCTGAAACACAGGTTTGGGAAGACCCTCTAGAAGTAGCTTTTAAAGCAATGCAAGAGGAATCTGATCCTATACCAGAAACAGAGTAATAGTATAATTTAATTATGTCTTATCAATTAAAGGTAATAAAGGACTATCCAATAGGCTTCTGGCCTCTGGATGAAAGTTCTGGGTCTACTGCTACAGATATATCTGGGTGTGGCAATAATGCTACCTATGTAGGATCTCCTGATTCTAGCATGTTACCTTTAATTCCAGGAGGAGTATCAGGAACTAAAATAACCAATACTGCCTACATAACAGTTCCAACATCAAAAGACTTTTATGGTTCATCTGTTTCAAACGGACTTGGAAATAAGTACTCATCAGATAATGATTTTACAGTAGAACTTTGGATAAGCCCATCAATTCAATCTACAAATCTTACAACCCTATTTGCCGACCCGACAGATAACATTGGCTTATATTGGGAAAAAGGAGATATTATATTTAAGGTTTCCAATACAGAGCAGGTAAGATGGGCACTTTCATATTCAAAGAAAGCTCTACATATTGCTGGAGTATATTCAGTAGATTCAATTAAGCTTTTTATCGATGGCAAGCAAGTTGCAGTAAAGTCTATAGATTCAAATTTTAAATTTACAAACACTGCTTTAGACCTTCAGATTGGTCCAACATCAGATGCTGGAGATTCCTTTATAGTAGATGCTCCTGCGGTATACAGATATGGTCTTCCAACAACATCAATTGCTAGACATTATAATGACGCTAATTTTTATATACAACCTATACACGTAGTTCATCCAGAACAAGGTCAACTCTTTTCCTGCTCAGATGCAAATAACAGAGTAGACTTTGAATATATTTATGGAATATCTAGAGACTGGAAAGAGTTACTAGATTCAAATACATACTATGATGAACAAAATAAATATATATCCTTTATCCCAACAGAAACGTCAACCCCCAGAACTCTTGTAATTAATGATTTTATATTTATTCCAACAGAGAGCGGATTGACTAATTCTAAAATTGAATGGCGTAATGATTTAGGTATCACGGTTGAAACAAGCGTGGACGGAACTGCATACTTGCCATGTGTTAATGGAGACGCTATTCCTCAATACAAAGCGGGATCATTTAATTCAAGCGGTATCCTATATACAAGAATTACCATGTCTACAACAGATGCCAGCAAATTTCTTCCAAGGCTATCCTTCTTTGCCATTAAATTCTATAGAGAATCTTTAGTATATTCAGACAATTCAAATAACTATATTAACTCATCTAATCCTTTTAGCGTGGGATCTGTAAATTACTCTCCACTGATTAGACATTATACAAATGGAATTAGACCAGTATCAGGATATGGATTTAATATCAATACTGGATTAAACATAAATACAGTAGAGTTATTTTTTACTCCTAAAACAACAGGGGCAAATACATTGTTCTTTGAATCTACTACTGGCACAAAGTATGCCTGGAATGGGTCAGGAACGGTCTCTAAGGCCTCTATAAGCAAGTTTTACGTCAATGGGGTAGATAAGACCTCACAGACCAATATAAGCAATTTCCTGGTGGCAGGAGAGCCACATCATATAGTCCTAGTATTTGATGCTCCAGTAACTGGAATACTTCAATTTAATTATCAGGTCTCTGGTGGTCCAGATAATTTATATAATAATATAGCAATATATAATAGATCTATTACATCTTCAGAGGTTCTAACCCATTTTAATTTATATTGTGGCAGACCTTCAGCATCAGTATCTGATCCAGCCATCCAAATTACAGAATTAGCTTCAGAGTACTATGATAATGACTGGGTTGTGTTACAAAGCCTTTAATTTTGTCACCTTACATGACAAAAAGCTGGACTTAGACAGCAAGTGATGGTAAAATAAACTTCTATGAATATTAAAAATGTCCGACAGACAGAGGTAGAAGAGTCTACTTTAGGAATCTATGTCTGGGAAATGCCAGACGGACGCTGGATTGGAGATGACGATGGGAACTTTCTTTCGGTCACGTCCAGAAAAGGAAATAGATCCAGAATCGATGCTTTGGCTAGAGAAGTTCGCTCATTTGGTATATATGAGGGCGGGCCTAAATTTCTTTCAGCACGACGAAAGATTAACGACGAAGAATACGAAGAACAGCAACAAAGACTTAGGTGGGGACTAGTTCCAGATCCTTTGGATATTGGAAGCTATAAAGATGAAATGAAAAAATTGGGTGGTTTAAGATGATTGAAGTTCAAGACGAAGATTCAAATGAGATTGCTATCTCTAATGTAGCAGACTGGATGAAGTTTAATACTCCAACACAATCTACTAGCAATGACCCATTTAAAATTGAGGGCGAAGAGTTAACAAAGGTATCGGGTCTTGGCGCATCATTCCGCCGTAAAATGAATCGTGATCTTCAAAAAAGATTCCAGGGTATTGATGGAACTGCTACACAACAGAATTTATTGGCACAAGCAATTACTGGTTATGCCATGTTCGATCTTATTGAACCGCCATATAATTTAGATTATCTTTCAACCATTTATGAAATTTCACCATATAACTATTCAGCAATTAATGCCAAGGTTTCAAACATTGTGGGTCTAGGCCACGATTTTGTTGAGACAAGAAAAACTAAAGAAGCATTTGATAACATAACAGATGAGAAGTCTTTAGATAGAGCACGTAGAAAATTAAATAGACTTCGCCAAGATCTTTATGACTGGCTAGAAGAGTGCAACGAAGAAGAAACATTTACAGAAACATTAATAAAGGCTTACACAGATGTTGAAGCAACAGGAAATGGATATATTGAAATTGGCAGAACTTCTGCTGGTAAGATAGGATATATCGGACATATTCCAGCAAAGACCATGCGTGTGCGTCGCCTGCGTGATGGCTTTATTCAATTGCTATATGGCAAGGCTGTATTCTTCCGTAACTTTGGAGATCAAGAAACAGAGAACCCAATTGCAGGCGGACTAGATAGACCAAATGAAATTATTCATTTAAAGAAATATACACCAACAAATAACTACTACGGTATTCCAGATATCGTAGCATCTTCAAATGCTATGGCTGGAAACGAGTTTGCTGGAAAGTACAATCTTGATTATTTTGAAAACAAGGCGGTCCCAAGATATATTATTACAGTAAAAGGTGCAAAGCTTTCGCCAGAATCAGAGCGTAAGCTTTTAGAATTTTTCCAGGTTGGGTTAAGAGGTAAGAACCATAGGTCTCTATATATTCCGCTTCCTGCAGATACCCCAGACGCTAAGGTTGAATTTAAGATGGAGCCAATTGAGGCAGGAACTCAAGAGTCTTCATTTAACGTATATCGTAAATCCAATAGAGATGAAATCCTATTATCTCACCGTGTCCCAATTAATAAAATTGGAACTCCAGAAGGAGTTAATTTGGCGGTGGCTAGAGATGCTGATAAAACCTTTAGAGAACAAGTCTGTCGTCCAGCTCAAATGAATTTAGAAAAGAAATTAAATAAAATTGTTGAAGAAATGACAGACGCCCTACTTCTTAAATTTAATGAGCTTACTTTGACCGACGAAGATACTCAGTCAAAAATTGATGAACGATATTTAAGAATGCAGGTAATTACCCCTAATGAAGTTAGAATTAGAATGGGTATGGTTCCTCTTGATGGAGGGGATCAAGTAGTACAATTAAAGCCACAGCAACAGGCAGAAGTCCGAGCACAGGCTGGAAAAACTAGAAATAGAGATTCTGAGAGGTCTGCAAATTCACCAGATATTTCTGGAGAAGGCCGAAATACTCAAGGCGACGGAAGGCAAGTCGACTAACCCTACTCAACCATTATTTGCCTTATATACAATAACGTTATAAAATTAAGCATATGAATATTGAGAAATCTCTTTGGTCTTCGCATGGCGACAACATTACGTTGTCCGTGCCATTTACCAAAGTTAACCGTGAAAAAAGAACAGTCTCAGGATTTGCGACATTAGACAATGTTGACCAGACTGGTGATGTTGTCACCGCTGAAGCAAGTCTAAAAGCATTTGAAAGTTTCCGTGGAAACATTCGTGAAATGCATGGATCAAATGCAGTTGGCAAAATGGTTTCTTTTAAGCCAGAAACATTTTATGATCCAACAACAAAAGAATTTTATAATGGAGTTTATGTTGACGCATATATCTCAAAGGGTGCACAAGATACTTGGGAAAAGATTCTTGATGGAACTCTAGCAGGATTCTCAATCGGCGGAAAGATTGTAGATTCAGAAAACGAAGTTAACAAGTCTACTGGTAAGCCAGTAAGATTTATTAAAGAATACGCATTGATGGAGTTGTCAGTTGTTGACTCTCCAGCAAACGAACTATGCAACATCTTGTCTGTTCAGAAAATGAACGGACAGCTAGTATTTAAAGGAATGGCAACAGAAGTTGTAGCAGAAAATATTTTTTATTGTGCAGATAGCGATTCAGTATTTGTATCGACAGAGTCATCATATGATTCTCCAGTTACAGGTAAGCCTGCAACCTTAATCGGTTGGGTTGAATCAAACGATGTTAACAAAGCAAAAGAAATAGATAAGATTCTTGATTTACATAAAAAGTCAAGATTGTCGATGCCTGAAACACAAATTGCAAAACAGGCAGACATAGAAGGAGGTAAAGAAGTGTCAGAAAATACAGAAAACGTAGTTGCAGAAGATGCAGTAGCACCAGAAGCAACCGTAGAAGACACAGCAGTAGTTGCTCCCGCAGAGGAAGCACCAGCTGTTGAAGAAGCTCCTGCAGATGCAGTAGCAGACGCTTCTGCCGAAACTCTAGAAAAAGCAGCCGACGTATCAGAAGTTATGGTTGATGAACCTGATTTTGCAAAGATGCTTGGCGATCTTAAGGGATTTTTCTCAGAGACATTGAACAAGGCTTCAGAAGCAAATGCAGCACAGGTTTCAGCTATTAAAGATACAGTTGAAACATTTAGCAAGAGCGTAGATGGCCGAATTTCAGAGTTGGCAGAACAACACGCAGCCCTTTCAAAGGCTGTAGAAAATATCAAGAACACGATTGATGGTGTAGAAAAGCGTGTCGATGCAGTAGAATCAGAGACTGCAATTAAGAAGTCCTCGGACCTTGGCGGGTCTCAGGAAGTAACAATCAAAAAATCAAAGTGGAACGGTTCTTTCCTCGGTTCCGTGAACGAAATTTTTAACTAAAAATAAGGTAGGTGAAATATAAAATGAGTAATGAAACATTAGAAAAAGCAATTGCTGCAGGAACAACTGCAACAGGTACATTTGCTTCCACTACAGGTGGAACAGGCGTACACCGTGCTTCCGAACAAGGAAACGGTGGATTGCTTAATCCAGAACAATCAGCTCGCTTCCTAGACTACATGTTCGATGCTACCGTAATTGGTAAAGTTGCACGTACTGTCCGAATGAGAGCAGATACCACTGAGATTGATCGTATGTCAGTTGGCGAAAGACTTATGACTGTCGCTGCTGAAGGAGATAACACTGGCACAAATGCTGCTGTTACCTTCTCAAAGATCTCTCTTACAACAAAGAAACTCCGCATGGACTGGGAGCTTTCAACAGAATCTCTAGAAGATAATATCGAAGGTGCAGATCTTGAAGATCACATTGCACGTTTGATGGCAACACAGGCAGGTAACGATATTGAGGATGTAATCCTTAACGGTACAGGAACTGGCACAGGATTGCTTTCAGCATTCCAGGGTGTAGTTGCAAAATCAAAGGCTAATGGACGTGTTGTTGATAACAACGGTGCAGAAATCAGCCGTGAAGCATTTAATAAGGCTCTTAAGGCAATGCCACGTAAGTACAAGCAACGTCGTGGAGACCTTCGCTTCCTAGCAGGATCAAACTTGATTCAAGATTTCTTGTACAAGAACAGCATCACTGCAGGAACAGCTAATCCAGAAGATATCGCATCAAGCGTTATCCGTGGACAAGGCGTATCAGCACTAGGTGGAGCAGCAGGATTTGTGGCACCATTCGCATTCGGTATTCCGATTGTTGAAGTACCACTACTTCCAGAAACTCAAACTGGTGACTATTCAAATCCAACAGGATCACACGGAGATATCCACTTGACATTCCCAAATAACGTAGTTATTGGTATCAAGCGTGACGTAACCGTATATCGATTCTTCTGGCCACGTAAGGACTCCGTTGAGTACACAATGTATACTCGTGTAGGATGCCAAATCGAGCAAGCAGACGCTTGGGTCGTTGTAAAGAACGTTAAGGTCGCTTCCTAATTATTAGGATTTAGATCCCCGAAATGCCCCCTAAATTAATTTTTGGGGGGCTTTTCATTTTAATTTAATAATGCTATAATTGTTATAAGTAGAAACAGGAGATTTACATGTCATTTGAGACATTGAAAGTATCAGAACTAAAGAAAATTGCAGAAGATTTTGCAGTTGAAACAGAAGGCCTAAAGAACAAAGCCGACATTATTGCAGCCCTCGCAGAAGAAGGCGTAACTTGGTCTGTATATAACAAGACCATTGAAAAGATGGAAGAGGATTCTGAAGACATGGCAACAGAGGTACTACCTAAGTTTGACCCAAAGGCGGATCAGCCAGAGAACACAGTATTAGTAAGAATGACTAGAGATAATTTTAGGTATGATATTATGGGATTTACGTTCACAAAAGAGCACCCATTTATTGCAATGAGCAAAGAATACGCTCAAGAAATTTTTGATAAGGAGGACGGCTTTAGATTAGCAACTCCAAAGGAAGTCCAGGAGTATTACAACTAACTAAGCCTACACTATGGAGATTTATGTAGGATCTACGGCAGGAATAAAGCATAAAGTTTATTGGAGGGGTGAAGAGCAAGACTCTGATAACCTTCCAACAGTACTAGTTTATGACATAACAAATGATCCAATTAATCCAGTTTCTCCTACCACAATTCAAGCAACATTAACAGCAGAAAAAGTTGAAACGGATGTTGGAGTATATCAAGTATTTCTTCCTCAAAATGTTGTCTCAAGAATTAGGACATTAAAGCTGCGTTGGGCATATAACGTAATGGGTATAGCGCAAACAAAAGAACATAATCTTTATGTCGTAAAATCCTATACTGATTTAGAGCAGACTCGTGAAGAGCTAAATTACGGTGGAGATAGATCAGATCCTAATTATAAATCATACGCAGAATTAGTATTGGCTGAAAGATATGCTCGTAAAGTAATTGAAAATTATACTGGTCAAAACTTTTATCCATATGACGAGACACATTTAGTGCATGGAAACGATTCTGATACATTAATATTAAACTCTAAAATAATTCAGTTGCATAGTCTTTATGCCAACGATTATTTGCTGGTAAATAAATTATCTAATCCTCCTATAAATAATTGGGGCAAAGGATTAAATATCACTGAAAACGGCTTTGGATTAAGAATAGATAGAACTTCGGCACTTGATAATACAGTATATACTGCTAACGGAATGGTGCCACCTAGTATCCATGATTCGGTAGACTTTTTCAAACAAGGATCTAGGTATCAAGTTTATGCAAGATTTGGATATGAAGAGGTTCCAGACGAAGTAGAGTTGGCATGTATAGAATTAATGAAAGACTATTTTTCAAAAGATAATACTTGGAAGAATAAGTATATTAAAAAGATTTCAACGTTTGACTGGGATTTTGAATACTCTGGAGAGGCAACCTCTGGAACTGGTAATTTGTATGTAGATCAACTACTGTCTAATTACGTAATTTCTCAGGTCATGTTGTTGTAATGAATGAGCTAATAGAATCAGTTCTTTCCATGCATCTAGACGTTTATCGTCAATCTGATATGCAGGATCCAGATACGGGTGCTATAAAAAGAGAGTGGAATTATTACAAAACAATTAATTGTCATGCTAAAGGAGTTATAAGCAACTCTGCTACAACCAGATCTAGCGATAAACAAATATTTAGCAACAAGTACATTAATGATCAAATTATTCAGGTAAGAACATCAGATAGATTGGTCTCTAGAGAAAAGGTCACAAACATTCGTGATCAAAATGGTACGCCAATATGGACAGAAATAAATTTTCCAAACGAGACCCCAACCGTATTTGAGGTAATGGGAACAACACCAATTACAGATCCCTTTGGAAGAGTAATTGGATACAACTCGTCAATGAAGAGATCGGAGAATCAGCAAATTGGACAATAGCGGAATGTTGGTTCAAGCGGCAAGCGGACTAGAAAGAATGATGTACGCAAATCAAAACGGACCTTTAAAAGATAGCACGGTAGCTCAGATATCAGCATTTGTATATTATGAGGCTTCTGTTATATCTAAGCTAACAACAAATAAACCATTTCAGAATGCATTTACAAAAATAATGTTTGATCAGATAAATTTAGATTTTGGAAATTATATAGATGCATTGGCTAGATCTAGGCCCAAGTCTCTTCATCATGTCTATGAATGGAAAAAGACTGGTAATAAAACAGCAAGATTATTTAAGCTTAAAAAGCTTATTGGAGAAGGCCTATCTTTTAGAATAGATTATGAATTGCTTCCTTCTAAGTCTATGGTTCCTTCAAATAATGGAAGACGCAGACATGTGTTTGTAAACAAAGCTGCAATTATTGAAGAGGGTAAGCCTTTAGTAATAAAGCCAAAAAATTCAGAAAGACTAGTTTTTGAACAAGATGGCGAAACAATATTTATGCCCAAAGGTCAATCTGTTACAGTTAAAAGACCTGGAGGATCAGCAGCTCGTAGTCAATTTACTTTAGCACACTCAAGATTTTTTAGCGGAAGGCTAGTAAATGAATCTATTAAAAGATCTGGCTTTCAAAAAATATTTAATTCAAGCATGACTAAGGCACTAAGAGTTCCTTCTAATATTAAAAAAGTTCAGTATTCTTTTTCTCCAAATGCTATTAGGTCTCAAGCAGATGCTGCTCTGACAGCTTCGTTTGGCGGTGCAATGTGACAGCAAATTATAAATTAGATGCAATGCTAGAGTTGAGAAAGTATCTCTGGAAAGAACTTTATACCAGAAACATATTTGATGAAGACGATTATTGGTCAGACAATTTAAACGAAAACATCATTCCAATCATTCCAGTTCAGCAGTCAGCAGAAATGAATCAGTTCTTGAGCGGAAAGAAGCATATAGTCTATGACAAGATCGGAATGTCATATGAGGACAACTGGCTCATTTGCTGTGAGCAGATACTCTTTACTATATACTCTACTGATATCTCAGAAATCAATGAAATTAGAAACTATATGACTGACGAGTTTAGGCGTGTAGACGAATCGGCAAGAAGTATTAATAAGTGGTCTGGGCTATCCGATAAATTTAAGTTCCATTCAGTCCATATAGCTGATATATCCCCTACAGCCCCTTCAGAAGAGCTACAAGGATTCTTTTCGACTGAAATCATACTGGAAATTAAGTATTCAAGAATTACAGACGGCCAGGGCAGGTTCCTCTAAGGTTTGCCTTTTTACCAATAATGGAATAAACTTATCCTAAGAGGAAAGAAGCCTAGCCAGCTTTAATTTAAGATTTTAACAAGATATATATATATATTGAAATATAGGAGGTAAGAAACACATGGCACAAAACGCAGGTAATGCTAAAAATATTCTCGTCGGTGCATCCCCGTTGTTCATTTCAAACATTGACTCAACAACTTCAGGATACGCAACATACGAGAATTCCGAGCCAGGAACAACAAATGCTTCAGCATTTGCTACAGGCGTATCTTATACAGATACTCTTAACGCAAAAGATTCTGGAACATTCTACTACAGAAACGTAGGTTTTACAAACAACGGTTTGCAGATTACTTACAACCCAACATATGATTCAGTAACAGTGGATCAGCTCCTTGATACAGCTAAGCTGTTCAAGTCAGCAATGGAGGTTATGATCGCAACTGAAATGTCAGAAGGTACACTAGAGAACGTTCTAGTTATTTTCGGTCAGCCAGATGATCCAACTAACAATACCGCAATTTCTCAGAATAACACAATTATTTCTTCAGGAACTGGTACATCAAAGAAGGATACTCTAGGTATTGCAGCTGGAGCTCTTGGTATTGCACCAACAGAGCGTCAACTTATTGCAGTTGGTCAAGCACCAACTACAGCAGGTGCTCAGACAGAGCGTGTATATTATGCACGTCGTGTTTTGTCAGTGCAGCAATCAGCTTTCACATTGGCAAGATCAGCCCCAACTACATTCCCAGTAACATTCCGTCTACTCCCAACCGCTATGAGCGGCTACGAAGGACAAGAATACGGTAAGATTATTGACCGTGTATTGGTTGTATAATAATTAAATAATTATCTACAGGGCCCCCAAGAAATTGGGGGCCTTTGTGGTTGTATTAGTATATTTCTTTTAGTATAATGATTATGACTAGATCCTAGGAGGATTAAATTGGCAACAACAGTATATAACGTAGAAGAGGTACAGCTACAAAACGGGCAGACCGTAAAGCTAAAACCACTATCAATTAAAGAACTTCGTAAGTTCATGATAGCTATTAAGAAGACAGCAGAGTCACAAACAGAGGATGACACACTAAATATCCTAATTGATGCATGTGCAATTGCACTAGAGAAACAGCTACCAGAACTTGTAGCAGACAGAGAAGCATTTGAAGATGCTATTGATGTTCCAACAATGAATCGCATTCTTGAAGTTTGCGGAGGGATTAAGCTTGACGACCCAAACCTACTAGCGGCAGCGGTTCTGGCTGGTCAGAACTAGATTTAGCCGCTTTAGAAGGAGAAGTTTTTCTTTTAGGACATTGGAAAAATTACGATGAACTTGAAGAAAATTTATCAATGCCAGAACTTATTAATACTTTAAAAGCTTTAAAGAAAAAGGATCATGAAGATAAAAAGTTCTTTGCATCTTTAAAGGGAGTAGAAATAGGTGAGTACGAAGATGATAAAAAAGGAGGCCCTAGTTTCGAAGACATTCGTTTGAGAGCAGCAGGAATAAATGCCACTAGCAACGATGTTGTTTCGCTACAAGGAAATTTCGCAGCGCAAGCTGGATTTGGAATTGGAGCGGGATTAGGATACTCCAGGGAGTAGTTTAATATAAATGGCTGACGAAACAATCAGTACCCGCATAGTCGCTAACGCCGACTTTTCAGCCCTTATTGCCGATGTGCATAAGGTTACTGCCAGCCTATCAAAATTACAAGAACAATTAGCTAACTCTAATAAGATGATGGCAAATCAAATTGCTGTCATGAATAGATCATTTTCTGACACCCTTAGAAGTACTGGACAATTTTCAACACACTTTGTAAGCCTACAATCAGATGTAGAAAAGTTTGGAAAAAATTTAGATGGCGGAAAATTAAAGCTAAATCAATACTTTAATACTTTTAGAGATCATGCTAGAACATCTGGCGGACTTATAAGAGATTTAGCAAAACAGCAAGTAGACCTACAGAACTCAGTATTACAACCGCTAGGCAGAAACGCACAAGGACTTATGCAGTTCAATGTGCATGTTCCAAGAGGTCTGGATGAGGTAAAAAATAAAGCAGCTA
>Ga0222714_10000424_pt1 | contig 48812 bp, 41 predicted proteins | sample C33_3DmetaG_FD_165048 | JGI IMG/M metagenome (GOLD analysis project Ga0222714, IMG submission 165048) | Estuarine water microbial communities from San Francisco Bay, California, United States - C33_3D | ecosystem: Environmental > Aquatic > Marine > Unclassified | place: USA: California... | reverse complement strand
GTGACCCCGACTGAAGACGTCCTCAAGGTGGCGGACGTGACGACCGGGTCGCCGTTTACGGCGTCGACACTACGCGATGTCGAGAAGCGCTTGAAGGACAGCGGGAGGTTCGAGGGCGTCGAGGTGCTCAAGCGATTTGCGTCGATCGCCGATCCGACCCAGATCACCCTTGTCATCATCATCAACGACGGCGCTGCGCGTGTGGAGTTTGAGCGGATGCCCGGCGGCGAAGAAGTCGCGCGGGTGGTGCGACGTGGGTGGACCGACAACCTGATGTATCTGCCGATCCTCAATGGGGAAGACGGTTACGGCCTGACCTACGGTCTTACGACGTCGTTGGCGGATGTCCTCGGAGCGCGCAGTCGGTTGTCGGCCCCCCTGTCGTGGGGCGGCACCAAACGCGCCGCGGTGATTCTCGAGAAGAACTTTGACGGCGGCCCTGTCTCGCGAGTTGAGGCCGGAGGCGCCGTGCAGCGGAAAAGGAATCCCGCATTCAGCATCAACGATGATCGCAAAAAGGCGTGGGTGCGCGCAGAACGCACCGAGGGCTCGCTGCGAGTGGGTGCCACGGCCGCGTGGGACTCGGTCGAGTTCGACGCCGTCACGCATGGCTTCGGGACGTTCGGGGCCGACGTGGCGTTTGATACGCGTCTCGATCCCGGGTATCCGCGCAACGCCGTCTGGTTGTCGGCGGCTTACGACCTGCTGGCGTTCAAGGAAGGGCACCGCATCCATAGAACTCGCCTTGATGGGCGCGGTTATCTGGGTGTGATTCGCGAATCAGTTCTCGCGGTCCGGGTCACCCGCGAAGGGGCTGACGGCGCCCTGCCGCGATACCTTCAGCCGCTCCTCGGCGGCTGGTCGAACCTGCGCGGGTTTGAGGCCGGGCGTTTCCACGGCGACATCGTCGTCACCGGATCTGCAGAATTGCTGGTGCCGCTGACGTCACCGATGAGTGTGGGCAAACTGGGGATCAGCGCGTTTGCCGACACCGGCGTCGCCTACGACCACGGCATGAAGTTCAACGATCAGGCCCGGCACACCGGTATCGGCGGCAGTCTCTGGTTCACCGCGACCGGCTTCAAGCTGAGCTTCTCAGTGGCTCACGCACGTGGCGGAAAGACGCGCGTGAACTTCGGCGGCGGATTTACTTTCTAATCGCGACGATCCCCGTTCCTGTGCGGAAGTAGATCCGCCCTTCGGAGATGGCCGGCGTCGCCATGGAGTAGGCGCCCAGCGGGTTGGTGGCCAGCAGTTCGTACGTGCGGCCGGCCTTCACAACAAACACGTCACCGTCTTCGCTGCTGAAGTAGATCTTGCCGTCCGCGGCAACGAGTGACGACGTGAAGCCTGTGGTGCCGGTGCCCAACCGCTGCTGGTAGACCTTCTCGCCGGACTCAGCGTCGAACACGCTGAACACCCCGTTGTTCTTCGACACGTAGAGCAGGCCGTCGTACAGCACCGGCGAGATCATGTAGGCGCCTTCGCGCAGATGGCTCCACGACACGTGCTCGCTGGACGTGACTCCCGCCGCCAGGGAGATGTCGCCCTTCGCCGTATCCTTGACAGCAAATACCGGCGCGCCCGGGCCGTGCGCCGAGGTGAGGTAGATCAAGCCGTCTCCAATCACGGGCACCGGTACCGGAATGTCGCCGCCCGCGCTGTTGAGCTTCCAGATCTCCGCGCCGGTCTCGAAATCGTACGCGCCCATATGGCGCCAGCCGTTGACGATGACCTGTGTGCGGCCACCCATCCGGTGAATCGCCGGCGTGCTCCAGGTGGGCACATCCTGCCGAGGGGTTCGCCAGATTTCTTTGCCTGTTGCCAGGTCGAAGGCCGCGACGAACGAATCCTTCTGCACATCGGCCTGCAGGATGACCTTGCCCCCGTGGATGACCGGCGAGGCTGCGAATCCCCACTGGGCCTGCGGCGCCATGAAGTAGCCGGAATCAAGCACGCCGAATTCCTTCTTCCACTTCAGATCGCCGCGCATGTCAAACGCGAAAAGGCCCTCGGAGCCGAGCATGGCGACCAGGCTGGTGCCGTCGGTGGCCAGCGTCGAGTTCGCGTGTGTGGCCTTGGTGTGACGTTTGATGATCGGCACGCCCTTGTGGATGACGCGGTCAAACATCAGCTTGCCGTCACGTTTGTCGAGACAGACCAGACGCCACGTGTGCTCGGTGGCGTCGTCCACCGACCGGATGTCGCCGTACAGGCCCAGCTTCATGCTGGCGTCCCCCTTGTCGCTTTTTGCGGTGGTGACACACAGCTGGTTACCCCAGATGACGGGGCTCGAGTGTCCAAGGCCATCCAGGTGTGTTGACCACGCGACGCCTTCGCCCTTGGGCACGTTCCAGGTCGTCGGAGTGCTGCCTGTGCCGATGCCGGCGCCATTAATGCCGCGGAACCCCGGCCAATCCACACCAGGCCGCGCATCGGGTGCGGTGGCCGCCGCAGCGGCCATCATCGTTGTCGCAACCAGTGTCGTCAGCAGTGCACGCGTCATCACCTGTCTCCTACTTGACCTTTGAGCCCAGCCACGCTTCGCGGAATGCCTTCTGCATGTCCGTCAGCGCGGCGCCGGCAGCTTCCACGTCAATCACGACGAGCGCCGGATTTGGTTTCAACGTGATCGTGGTTGTCACGGTCTGTCCCCCGCGACGCCGCAGCGTCAGCGAGGTGGTTTCACCGGGCTTCTTGCGGCTCATGGCGCCGAAGGCGTCGACCGTGGCCGGCTGTCCATCGATCGTGACGATGACGTCGCCGTATTCGAGGCCGGCGTCGTACGCCGGTGTCCCGAATGCGATCGGATTAATGGTGTTGCCCTGCGTCGGATTGATGGTGAGCCCGCCGCCTTCGGTCGGTGTGACCTGCACGTTGCCAATCCATCCCGCTTCGGGCGCGCGCGGACGCACCACAAATCCGGCCTGCAACATCAAACGCTCGTAGTTGACGACCTCGCGGCCTTCGACGTACCTGTCGAAGAACTCGTCGGCAAAGGCCTTGTTTTTAGTCAACACCGCCAACTGCGTACGCAGGTCGCGCAGGGTGTAGGGACGGGCCACAAATCCCGACATGGCACTTGCCGGCTTCCCATAGGTCACCCAGAGCAGACGCATGTAGTCGTCCAGCGTGATCTGTCCGTCGGACATTTCGCGCAGCGAGAGATCGAGCGCGAGCGCTACCGCCGCGCCATGGGTGTAGTAGGAAATAAAGGACCGGCCAAAGTCGGTCTTGTCGATTGACGCGGCTGCGTCGGTGTAGGCCGCGTGCTGGCTCATTTCGACCGCCGACCGCACCAGCCGGCCGGAGCCGTTGACGACCGCGTTGATCGTGCCGCCGAAGCCGATGCCCCCCTGGGACACCGGGGTGAAGCCCGCGCGGATCAGGAGCAGGTTGCCGTAGTACTGCGTGAAGCCCTCCGCCAGCCAGAGGCAGCACGAGATATTGGCATCGGTGAAGTCGAAGGGCTCGAGGTCAGCCGGCCGGATGCGCTCGACATTCCACGCGTGGAAGAACTCATGGGAGATGGTGCCCAGCGCCTGCCGCCGCTGCTGCGGGTTGGCAATCGAGAGGCGGCTGCTGGTGAAGGTGGAGTTGCGATGCTCCATGCCGTCGCCGTCGCTGTGCGGCGTGTAATCGAGCAGGAACGTGTAGTTCCCTGTGTCGAAGGCAGGAAACTCTCCGAAGACCGCGCCCTGTTCGAGCACGACACGCTCGACGTCCTTGGCCAGCGCGTCCAGGTCCGCGTCGGAGCCGTCGTGATGTGCGGCCACGCGGATGTCGTACGTCTTGCCGTCGGGGTTCCTGACGGCGAACGACCGCAGACCGAAGTTCGACAATTCGGTCGGACTGTCCATGAAGTACTGCAGGTTCGGTGCCGTGAACGTCGCCGGATCGTTGGTGGGGAAGAGTTGTGTCCCAATCTTCCAGTTCGAGCCTGTCGGCGGCACAAACGTCACGCGGATCGGACGACTCTCGAAACCGACGGCCCACAGGAACGACGCCGGAATATTCAGGCGCGCGTGTGTGTTGTCGACGGCGAAATAGGTGCCGTCGCCTCGGTCGCCGAAGATCTTGTAGACCACGCGCACGGTGCCGTCGTGGCCGGCGACGTTCCACTGATACGGCGTCGGCCGCGTCGGCTTGAGCGCGACGCCTTTGGCGTTGAACGCTTCAAACGCAAAGATGTTCTTCGCGAACTCGTGCACCGCATAGCGCCCCGGCGACGAGCGGCTCATCCGTGCCTGCAGCGGCCGCGTTCCCAAACCGCTGAACGTCACTTCCACCTGCATCCAGTGGTGTTCGGGCTCAGGGAAGGTGACGCGATAGGAGACCGCTGACGCGGACGCCGGTTGAATGGAGTTGGGTGCGCCCGACGCGTACACCGTCATCATCACCAGACCACACAGAATCGTCGCTATCCGTCTCATCGCTTCACCTCATCCAACCTGATCCAACCTGTTTGGCGCGCTCAAGTTCAGCGCGCCCTACGTACCCATCCGCCCAGTCACCCAGCAGCCCAACTACTTGCCAATCCACTTCACCAGTTCCGGCAGCGTCGGGGCCTTGCCCTGCATGAGGATGCCCACGCGGAAAATGCGGGAGGCGGCCCACACGCAGAATCCCGTGGTGGTGACCAGGCCGATCACGGCCACGAGGACATGCCACATCGGCGGTCCCGGCGGCATGGCCATTCTCAGCAACATGGCGAATGGCGTCAGTGTCGGAAAAAACGACATGCCGATCGCAATGCTCGAGTCGGGGTTCTGGATCACGATGAATGATCCGAGGTAGGCGAGCATGATCAGGATCATCGCCGGCTGCATCATGCTTTGTGCGTCCTTGAGGTCGGAACACGCCGATCCCAGCGCCAGGAAGACCGAGCCGTAGAGCAGGGCCGCACACACCATGAACATCACGAACCATGCGATCAGCGCCGGGTCGAGCAGATCCCAGCGCCCGCTCGCAAACAACGCGTAGATGCCGCCGGCCAGATACACGCAGCTCAGTGTGAGGGAGACGGCGACCGTGCCGAGCAGTTTTCCGGCGAGCAATTGAAACGGCGTGACTGATCCCAGCAGCACTTCCGCGATCTTGCTCATTTTTTCTTCGATGATCGCGTTGAGCAGATGCTGGCCTGCGGTCATGACCGACATGAACATCAGCACCAGGAAGAACATCGGCATGGCCATGCGCGCCAGCGCGTCCACTTCCTGCGCTTCCGTGACCGTGCCGTCCGCCGCCTGTTCCATCAGGCCGAACGTCGACAGCGGCGTGCGCGTGTTCAGCCGCGTGATCAGGGCCTGATCGATCCCCGCCGCGTCAAAGCGCCGCTTGGTAATCTCGTCGTTCAGTGTCGTGCGGAGCCAGTTGGGCAACGGTTCGTACGACGTGCTTTCCGAGTAGTACCGGATGGCAGGCACGTCGCCGCCCGTGGCTGTCAGCACCTCGGCGGGGATCTCCACAAATGCAAAAAGATCCTTGCTGCGCACACGACCCGACAGTTCCACCTTCAGGTCGTCACTCGATCGTCCGGTGGCGTCCACCGGCGAGGCGACAAATTCCGGCCCGGTGCGCGTGCCGTTCTCGACGTTGTCGGCATTGCGTGCGTCGGCGGCCGTCTTGAGCGCGTCAAATAACACGCCGGTGTGATCGATCACGGCAAACGGCCGGCGCTCGACGTCAACATGCCGTTCGGCGTAGGCCATGAAGAAGAAGAACCCGACCATCAGAACCGGCATCAACAGGATGCCGATGATGAAGGCTTTAGTCTTCACCAGGGTCAGGAATTCGGACTGCGCGATGGTGAAGATGCGGCTCACTGTGCACCTCCTTCATTGGCGCGCAGGTCATCCGCGGTGGGCCGCGCAATTCTCACGAAGATGTCGTGCAGCGATGGCCGACGAATCTCGAACTGCTGGACGTCGGTTTTTTGCACGAGCGCCTGGAGGAATGCCTGCGGGTTTCCCTTGAGCCGCACGTCCTGATAGTTGCCGTGGTCGTTGATCGCGTCAACGGCGGGGAGCCCCTGCAGCATCGACACCCCGCCGCTCACCCGGACGCGGGCGGTATCGTGGCCGTATTCCGCCTGGATGTCGTCGAGCGTGCCGTCGAGCACCTTGTTCCCTCTGAAGATCATGAAGATACGTTCACACAGGCGTTCAGCCGCGCTCATATCGTGTGTCGAAAACACGATGGTCGTGCCACGGCGCCGCATCTCCAGCACGGCGTCCTTCAACGCCTCCGCATTCACCGGGTCCAGGCCCGAAAACGGCTCATCAAGAATCAGCAGCCTGGGTTGGGAGACGACGGCCGCAATGAACTGGACTTTTTGCGCCATGCCTTTGGAGAGTTGTTCGACGCGTTTGTCCATCCAGTCGGTCAGTTGGAGCCGGCCGAGCCATTCCTTCATGCCCGTGTCCACCTCGTGCGCGGCCTTGCCTTTGAGTTGCCCGTAGTAGCGCAGGACGCGGCGCACCGTCATCTTCTTGTAGAGACCGCGTTCTTCCGGCAGGTAGCCCACGTCATCCCGGACCTCGGCCGCGCTCGCCTTCCCCAGCACATGGATCGAGCCGGCATCAGGCACCAGGATGTTCATGATCATGCGGATCGTGGTGGTTTTTCCGGACCCGTTGGGTCCGATGAATCCGTAGATGGACCCGGACGGAACCTCGATCGAGACGTTATTGACGGCCTGGTGCTCGCCGAAACGTTTGGAAACGCCGTTGACGGCGATGGCTGCGGAAGTGGACATGGGGACTCCGGGTGAAGCTTGGACCTTTTTGGTCGGTATTGACAGGCTTGTGAAACCTTTCACATCATATCCGGGCTGCCTCGGGTACGCCGCCCACCCGGGACAACCGATCGAGAGCGACGCTGTACGTGCGCGAGACATTCTGGCCAAAATTTCGGGTCCAGGTTGGAGCTTGGTGCGCGTGTGTGCAATTGCCTGTCGATCAAGGTAGGCTAGGGGCGCTTTTTAGCCCGCTATGAGCCAGATTTTTCCGAAAAGCGCCAACGCTGCTGCTCGCTCGAGCCTCTTTGGTGTGTTGACCCTCGTCCTGTTCCTGGGATGGGTGATCTTCACACTGATGCGTTCCTCCTGGGTGACGCGTCAAAACGAGTTTGTCGAGCAACCGATCCAGTTCAGCCATGCCCACCACGTTGGCGGCGTCGGCCTTGACTGTCGGTATTGCCATACGTCTGTGGAGAACTCCTCGTTCGCCGGAATTCCCCCGACCAAGACCTGCATGAACTGCCATTCGCAGATCTGGGCGAACGCACCGCTCCTTGAGCCGGTGCGGGCGAGCTTCAGGAATAACACTCCTTTGACTTGGGTTCGGGTAAACGACCTTCCCGACTTCGTCTATTTCAACCACCAAATCCACGTGAAACAGGGCGTCGGCTGCGCCACGTGCCACGGACCCGTCGACAAGATGGCTCTGACCTATCAGGCCACAACGATGCAGATGGAATGGTGTCTGGACTGCCATCGCGCGCCTGAGAAGTACCTGCGGCCGCGGTCGGAAGTGTTCAACATGGCGTACGAGGCCCCGGCCAATCAGTTGGAGCTCGGCCGGGCTCTCAAGAAGGAATACAACGTGGCGGGCACCGAGCACATGACCAGTTGCTCCGTGTGTCATCGCTGATTTGGCCTGGTTTGACGAACGCACATGACCTTCGCTGACATTCGATCCCGCCTCGCGAGTCCCACGACGCCCGACGGCCGTGCCTATTGGCGCAGCCTCGACGAACTGGCCAACACCCCGGAGTTTCAGGACTACGTCGCCCGCGAGTTCCCCTCGCAGGCCTCGGAGTTCAACGACCCTGCGGGGCGTCGGCAATTCCTCAAGCTGATGGGCGCGTCGCTCGCGCTTGCCGGTGTGAGTGCCTGCACGCGGCAGCCCGATGAAGCCATCGTGCCGTACGTCCGGCAGCCGGAAGAAGTCATTCCTGGACGTCCGCTGTTCTACGCTACGGCGATGTCCGAGGGCGGCGTCGGCATGGCCCTCCTCGCGGAGAACCATCTCGGCCGTCCGACGAAGCTCGAGGGCAACCCCGAACATCCGGCATCACTTGGCGCCACCGACATCTTCGGGCAGGCCGCCGTGTTGTCGCTCTACGATCCGGACCGTTCGCGCACGCTGCGGTATCGCGGCGACACCAAGACCTGGACCGGGTTTGTGACCGCGCTCCAGGGCGCGCTCAACACGCAGCGCGCGCTCGAAGGCGCCGGCCTCCGCATTCTCACCGAGCCCATCTCGTCGCCGTCGCTGGTCGCGCAGATGCAGGCACTGCTCGCCTCGCTGCCGCAGGCGAAGTGGCATCAGTGGGACGCGGTGTACGGCACCGTGCAGGGCGGCGCGCCGTCCGCCACGCCGCTCTACAACTTCAAGAACGCCGACATCGTCGTCTCTCTCGACGCCGACTTCATGGGCTTTGGTCCGTCGGCGGTGCGCTACACGAAGGACTTCTCGTCGCGCCGCAAGATCGGCACGCCGACCGATCAGCTCAATCGTCTCTACGTGGTGGAGCCGATACCCACGGTCACCGGATCGAAGGCCGACCACAAGGTGGCCCTCAAGGCCGCTGATGTGCACGCCGCCGCTGCTGCGCTTGCCGCAGCCGTCGGTGTCCCGACAACCGCAAGCGCGGCGCTTGGTGACAAGTGGCAGAAGACGCTGCCGGTGATGGCGGCGGATCTGCTCGCGCATCGCGGACGTTCGATCGTGGTTGTGGGTCCGCATCAGCCGGCCGCCGTGCACGCCCTCGCGCGTGCCATGAACGAAGTGCTTGGCAACGTGGGCACCACCGTGACCTACACGGCGCCCGTCACGGTGACGCCGGCTGACGGCGTGGCGTCGTTGTCGGCGCTTGTGGCCGACATGAACGGCGGCAAGGTGGACGTGCTGGTGATCCTGGGTGGCAATCCGGTCTTCACTGCACCTGCCGACGTCGACTTTGCCGGCGCCCTGGCGAAGGTGGCGACGCGCATTCACCTGGGCCTCTACTACGACGAGACGGCCGAACTCTGCGACTGGCATGTGCCGGAAGCCCACTTCCTCGAGTCGTGGGGCGACCTCAGGGCGTTCGACGGCACGGTCACGATTCAGCAACCGCTCATCGCGCCGCTCTACGACGGCCGTCAGGCCATCGAACTGTTGTCGACGATGAACGGCGCTCCTGGACGTTCGCCGGCGGAACTCATCAAGGAACATTGGACGCAGGCGTTCACGGCAACGCCGTTTGCGACCGCCGATGGCCTGCCGTACGCGACGGTGGATGCGTTCTGGCGCTCAACGTTGCACGAAGGTTTTATTGCGAGCACGTCGAATCTGCGCGCGGGCGCGGTGTTGACGGATGTCGCGGCGAACGACGCATTGACGGCCCCCACGGCGTCGGTCGCCGGTCTCGAAGTGGTGTTCCGTCCCGACCCGCATGTGCTTGATGGGCGCCACGCCAACAACGGCTGGCTGCAGGAAGTGCCGAAGCCGCTTTCGAAGCTGACGTGGGACAACGCGGCGTATGTAAGCTACGCGACCGCCGAGCAATACCACCTCAAGAACGAGGACGTGATTGAGATCACGATCAACGGCCGCACCGCGAAGATGCCCGTGTGGGTGATGCCCGGCACGGCGGATGGTGTGGTCGGTGTGTGCTTCGGTTACGGCCGCCTCAAGGCCGGCCGCATCGGCTCGAACATCGGTCACAACCCGTTCCCGTTGCGCACCGGCGCCGCGCCGTGGTTCCAGGGTGGCGCGACGATCGTGCGCACGGGCGAGACCCACATCCTCGCGTCGACGCAGACACACTTCGCGATGGAAGGCCGCAACCCGGTGCGTGTGGTGGATGCCGCCGCCTACCAGGCCGACCCCTCCATCGTGTCGCACATGTCGCACATGGAAGTGACCCCGAACCTGTCGTTGTACCCGGCGTTTGAATACAAGGGCAACAAGTGGGGCATGGCGATCGACCTGAACGCCTGCAACGGCTGTGGTGTGTGCATCGCGGCGTGTGTCGCGGAGAACAACATCCCGGTCGTCGGCAAGGAACAGGTCAAGCGCAGCCGCGAAATGCACTGGATCCGGGTGGACACCTACTTCGAGGGTGATCCGGCCGAACCGTCTGGCACCTATCACCAGCCGCTCCCCTGTCAGCAGTGCGAAAACGCGCCCTGCGAAGTGGTGTGTCCGGTGGCAGCCACCGTGCACAGCGACGAAGGCCTGAACGACATGGTCTACAACCGCTGCGTCGGCACGCGGTACTGCTCGAACAACTGCCCCTACAAGGTGCGGCGCTTCAACTTCATGCTGTATTCGGATTTCACGACGCCGGAACTCAAGGCGCAGCGGAATCCCGACGTCACGATTCGCAGCCGCGGCGTGATGGAGAAGTGCACCTACTGCGTGCAGCGCATCAACCACGCGCGTGTGGATGCGAAGACGGGCGAGCGGCCGATTGCCGATGGGGATGTCGTGACGGCCTGTCAGCAGGCGTGCCCGGCGGAGGCCATCGTGTTCGGCGACTTGAACAACGCCGAGAGCAAGGTGTCGCAGCTCGTGGCCCAGCAGCGGAACTACTCACTGCTTGACGATCTCGGGACGCGGCCACGGACGACCTATCTCGCCGTGGTGCGAAACCCGAACCCCGCGCTGCCGACGGAACTGCCGAAGACAGCCGGTCACTGAGACTGAGACGAACGGAGAATTTTGGTGGACGTTACCCCCAACCCGCAAGACCCGCTCGGCGCTGTCCCGGTCCTCGCGCCGGGACATAGCTACAAGAGCATGACCGACAAGCTCGTGGGGATCGTGTTCTCGAAGAACACGCCCACCGCGTGGTTTGTGTTCATGGCCGTGGGCTTTACGCTTCTGACGGTCCTGACGGTGTCGTTGTGTTACCTCGTGCTGAAGGGTGTTGGCATCTGGGGCAACAACGTCCCGGTCGGCTGGGCGTTTGACATCATCAACTTCGTTTGGTGGATCGGCATCGGTCACGCCGGCACGTTGATCTCCGCGATTCTGCTGCTCTTCAAGCAGGACTGGCGCACGTCCATCAACCGCTTTGCCGAAGCCATGACGTTGTTCGCCGTGGCCTGTGCGGCGATCTTTCCCATCTTCCACACCGGCCGTCCGTGGCTGGCCGCGTACTGGTTGTTCCCCTACCCGAACGTGATGGGGTTGTGGCCGAACTTCAAAAGCCCGCTGATCTGGGACGTGTTCGCCGTTTCGACGTACGCGACGGTGTCGGCGTTGTTCTGGTATGTCGGCCTGATTCCCGACCTGGCGACCTTCCGCGACAAGGCGGAGAAGCCGTGGCAGAAGCGCCTCTACGGCATTCTGGCGATGGGCTGGCGCGGATCCGCGCGGCACTGGTTCCGGTATGAAACGGCGTACCTGATTCTGGCCGGTCTCTCGACGCCGCTGGTGCTCTCGGTGCACACGGTCGTGTCGTTCGACTTCGCCGTCTCGAACCTGCCGGGCTGGCACGCGACGATCTTCCCGCCCTACTTTGTCGCCGGCGCCATCTACGCCGGGTTTGCGATGGTGTTGACCCTCGCGATTCCGCTGCGCGCGATGTACAAGCTGCACGACTTCATCACGATGCGCCACCTCGAGAACATGGCGAAGGTCACGCTCGTGACCGGGCTCATCGTCGTGTACGGCTACGCGTGCGAGTTGTTCTTCGGGTGGTATTCCGGCAATCAGTACGAGCGGTTCATGTTGATGAACCGTATTGTGAGCGGGCCGTACGCCTGGGCCTACTGGATGCTGCTGCTGTGCAACTTCATCGTGCCGCAGCTGTTGTGGGTGAAGAAGTTCCGCCGCAACATCGCCATCCTGTTCACCGTGTCGATGTTTGTCAACGTCGGGATGTGGCTGGAGCGGTTTGTCATCATCGTGACGAGTCTGCACCGCGACTTCCTGCCCGGGTCGTGGGACATGTATTACCCCACGCGGTGGGACTTCATGACGTTCTTCGGCACCATCGGCTTGTTCCTGACACTGATGTTCCTGTTTGTCCGCGTGCTGCCGATGATTTCGATCTTCGAAATGCGCACGCTGTTGCCTGAGGCGTCGCCGAAGCACAAATCCGAGGGAGGGGCGCACTGATGGCCCACCATGCTGCTGACACCACGTCGCATTACGGCCTGATGGCCGAGTTCGAGTCCGCGCAGGCGCTGCTGGATGCCGCGCACAAGGTGCGGGAAGCCGGGTACACCAGGACCGACGCGTTTTCCCCGATGCCCATCCACGGATTGGCCGAGGCGCTCGGCATGAAGGAGCACCTGGTGCCCAAGTTCGTGCTGGCTGGCGGCATCATGGGCCTGATCGGCGGGTACAGTCTTCAGTTCTGGACGTCGGTCATTGCGTATCCCATCAACATTGGTGGCCGTCCGTTCCATTCCTGGGTGGCGTTCATTCCGCCCACGTTCGAAACGACGATTCTGCTGGCGGCCTTCTCCGCCGTGATCTCGATGATTGCCCTCAACGGGTTGCCGTTGCCGTATCACCCGGTCTTCAATGCGAAGCGCTTCAGTCTGGCCAGTCAGGATTCGTTCTTTCTGGCCATCGAAGCCGCCGACCCGCGCTACAACGAAGACACAACGCGGGCGTTTCTCGCGGGTCTCCATGCCCGGGAAGTGGTGAAGCTTGATCACTAAACTTGGTTCACGCAGCCGGCGCCTGATGGCAGGCCTGGCACTCACAGCGGCGGTGTCCGCGGGCTGCCGTCAGGACATGCACGATGCGCCGCGGTATGACCCGCTCGAAGCGTCCGATTTGTTCGCGAACGGCAGCGCGGCTCGTCCGCTGATGGCCGGCACCGTCGCGCGCGGCCACCTGAATGAGGACGCGTACCTGCACACCGGGAAGGATGCCGCCGGCCTGCCGGTGACGGCATTCCCGTTTGCGATCACCCGCGCGGATCTGGATCGGGGCCAGGAACGGTTCAATGTGTTCTGCGCCCCGTGTCACGGCAAGACCGGTGAGGGCAACGGCATGGTCGTCCAGCGCGGCTATCGTCAGGCGCAGTCCATGCACATTGATCGGCTGCGACTTGCGCCGGTCGGTTATTTCTACGACGTGATTTCAAACGGCTTTGGCGTGATGCCGGACTACCGCTCGCAGATTCCCGTGGAGGATCGCTGGCGGATTGTGGCCTACGTGCGCGCGCTGCAGGCCAGCCGGCAGGGCACCACCGCGGATCTGCCGGCCGACGTGCTTGATCAGTTGCGCAAGGGCGCGACGGCGGTTCCAGCCGCCGGGGCCACGCCAGCTGCCGGGGAGATTCACCGATGAGTGGGGAGTTCAACGCAGCCGCGTTGCTGAAGGAGCGGCCGGTCGCCGACCTGAGCCGTCTGTCCAATCGCGGCGTCATGGTTGGCGCGGTGGGCATCGTGGCCGTCGCGGCCGGGTATTTTATGGTGGACCTGTCGCAGTTCCTCCAGTCCTACCTGATCGCCTACATGTTCTGGATCGGCATCTCGCTGGGTTCGCTGTCGCTGCTGATGGTGCAGTACCTGAGCGGCGGCGCGTGGGGCCTGGTGGCCCGCCGCGTGTTTGAAGCCAGCACGCGCACGTTGCCGCTGATGGCGCTCCTGTTTATTCCGATTGCGATGAACATGCCCACGCTCTACAAGTGGGCGCGCCCGGAAGCCGTGGATGATCCCATCATCCAGTTGAAGGCAGCCTATCTCGACATCGAGTTTTTCTACGTCCGCGCCGCGATCTATTTCGTGATCTGGATCGGGTTGTCCCTGCTGCTGAGCAAGTGGTCGAAGGAGCAGGACGATAGTGCACCGCTCGGGCCCGGTCCGAAGGACCGCCGCTTCCGCGTGGTGTCGGGGCCCGGCATGGTCCTGCACATTCTCGCCATCACCTTCATGAGCGTCGACTGGGTGATGTCGCTCGACCCGCACTTCTATTCGACGATCTTCGGCGTGCTGGTGTTGGGCGGCCAGGGGCTCTCCACACTGGCGTTCACGATTCTGGTGCTGCAGGGCCTGTCGAACTCGAAGCCGATCTCCGAGGTTGCTGACGCGGAGCGGTTCCACGACTACGGCAAGCTGATGCTGGCCTTCGTCATGTTGTGGGCCTACTTCAACGTGTCGCAGCTGCTCATCATCTGGTCCGCGAACCTGCCGGAAGAAATTCCGTGGTACATCGAACGCCTGCAGGGCCACTGGGCGCCGTGGGCCGTGGTGGTGCTGGTGGGCCACTTCGTGCTGCCGTTCATGCTGCTGCTGTCGCGCAACCTGAAGCGTCATGGCCGCGTGCTCTCCCGCGTGGCGTTCCTCGTGCTCATCATGCGCGTGGTCGACTTCGCGTGGACCATCGGGCCGGTGTTCCGGCACGAATACACGCTGCACTGGATGGACTTTGCCATGGTGGTCGCGTTCGCGGCGCCGTGGCTGTTCCTGTTCTACCGCAATCTGGGCAGCCGGTCTCTGGTGCCGGCCAACGACCCGTACTTCAAGGATGCAGTTGCCAATGGCGGACACTAATCACCACGGCCACGCCGCGCCGGCCCGGACCGAGGGCGACGGGATCGAGTACAAGAGCCTCGGTGTCTCGATGATCGTCCTGACCATCGTCACGCTGGCCTGTTACCTCATTGTGTGGGGCTTCTTCCTGTTCATGGAGCACCGCTCGGTGACCAATGACACCGTGCGCAATCCGCTGGCGGCGCCACCCGTCACGCCCACGATCGTGGATGGCCGCATCGTGTCGAGCAACGCGTCGCCGTCTCCGCTTCTGGTGAATGAACCGGCCAACCTCAAGAAGTTCCGCGCTCACGAAGTCGAAATGCTGACGACCTACGGGTGGGTGGACCAGAACGCCGGCACCGTCCGCGTGCCCGTTGATGTGGCCAAGGAACTCGTGCTCAAGCAGGGCCTCCCTGTGCGGGCGGGGGGACAGTAGGCATGAACCTGCGACGACTCCTCGCGTGTGCGGCGGTCCTGTGGGCCGGTGCGGGCGTGGTGTCGATGTCGGCACAGCGGGCGATGCCCGGGTCGAGTGCGCCCGGCACGCCGGCGATGGCACCGTTGCCGATCCTCAAGGAAGTGCGCATCGATCAGAAGCTCGATTCGCCTGTGCCGCTCGATCTGCCCTTCACCGACGAACAGGGCCGCGATGTGGTGCTGGGCGACTACTTCGGCAAACGCCCGGTCGTGCTGGCGCTGGTGTATTACGAGTGCCCGATGCTCTGCACGCAGGTACTGAACGGTCTCTTCTCGTCGATGGAGCCCGTCAAGATTGACGCCGGCCGCGACTTCGACCTCGTCGTCGTCAGCTTTGATCCGGGTGAAACGCCCGCGATGGCTCTCGCAAAGAAGGCCGGTTATGTGAAGCACTATCAGCGGCCGACGGCGGAGGCCGGTATTCATTTTCTGACCGGCCGTCAGACGTCCATCGATCGGCTGGCTGATGCGGTTGGTTTCCGGTACGTCTACGACGAAGCGATTGACCAGTACGCCCATCCCGCCGCCATCTCCGTGCTCACCGCACAGGGGAAGGTGTCGAAGTACCTCTACGGCGTTGAATTTGCGCCGCTGGATTTCCGGTTCGCCGTCACGGCCGCCGGCGAGGGCCAGATCGGCACGTTGGTGGATCAGGCGCTTCTGTACTGCTTTCATTACGACCCCGCCACGGGCAAGTACAGCCTGGCGATCATGTCCTTTGTCCGGATTGGCGCCGTGTTGACCATGGTGGGGCTTGGCGCATTCCTTTTTGTCAACCTGCGGCGCGATCGCCGGCAGCGCACCGCGGTCGCATCGACCGCAACGGGTACTCGGTAGATGTCCAGTTTCCCCCTGTTCCCAGAGGCCGCCTCGTCGATTGCGTACGAAGTCGACCTGATCTATTTCTTCATCCTCGCGGTGTGTTCGTTCTTCGCCGTGCTGGTGTCCGCACTTGTCGTGTTCTTCGCGGTGAAGTTCCGCCGGCGTCACCCGGATGAGGTCGGCGCCGACATCCACGGTTCGATCGCGCTCGAACTGTTGTGGACGGTGATTCCGTTCGTTCTCGCCATGGCGATGTTCGTGTGGGGCGCGGACCTGTATTTCCGCATCGCGCGTCCGCCGGCCGATTCGATGGAAGTCTTCGTGGTGGGCAAGCAGTGGATGTGGAAGGTGCAGCATCCGGACGGCGTCCGCGAGATCAACGAACTGCACGTGCCGATCAATCGCAACGTCAAGATCACGCTCGGATCCGAGGACGTGCTGCACGACTACTACATCCCCGCGTTCCGCGTGAAGATGGACGCCGTGCCCGGCAAGTTGACCACGATGTGGTTCCGCGCGACGAAGGCGGGCACGTATCAGATCTTCTGTGCCGAATACTGCGGCACGCAGCACTCCGGGATGATCGGACAGGTCATCGCCATGGAGGAGCACGACTACGAGGCCTGGCTGGCGGGCGGCCGGTCCACGGGGACCGCGGTTGAGAACGGCGAGCGCCTGTTCACGGATCTGGCGTGCATCACGTGCCACAAGACCGACACGACGGGCCGCGGCCCGGTGCTGGCCGACGTGTTTGGCCACGAAGTGCGGCTGATGGACGGCCGCACGGTGATCGCCGACGACAACTACCTGCGCGAGTCCATCGTGAATCCGCAGGCCAAGGTCGTGCTTGGCTTCCAGCCAATCATGCCGACCTTCCAGGGCACGGTGAGCGAGGAAAACCTCATGCAGCTCATCGCCTATATCAAGACGTTGAAGGCCACCCCGCCGGCGGCCCCGGCGGGCGGACAGTAAGGCGCAAGGACCGTTATGACTCACGGCACTCAGAATTCACCCAGTTATCTGGACGCCCCGCACGGCATCTGGTCGTGGTTGCTGACCAAGGACCACAAGCGGATCGGGATCATGTATTTGATCTCGGTCACCGTGTTCTTTGCGATCGGCGGCCTCTTCGCGGCCGGCATCAGGACGGAACTGCTGACGCCCAAGGGCGACTTCCTCACGGCGGACCTGTACAACAAGCTCTTCACGCTGCACGGCGTCGTGATGATCTTCTTCTTCCTGATTCCGTCGATTCCGGCCACTCTCGGCAACTTCCTGATTCCGATTCAGATTGGTGCGAAGGACCTCGCATTCCCGCGCATCAACCTGCTGAGCTGGTACATCTACGTCATCGGTGCCGTCTTCACGCTCGCCGCGGTGTTCATGGGCGGCGTGGACACCGGCTGGACGTTCTACACGCCGTACAGTTCGATTGCCTCGAACACCAACGTGGTGCTCGCGGCGCTGGGCGTCTTTATCACCGGGTTCTCGTCCATCCTGACCGGCTTCAACTTCATCGTCACGATTCACCGGATGCGGGCGCCGGGCATGACGTGGTTCCGGTTGCCGCTGTTCATCTGGGCGCATTACGCGACCAGCCTGGTCATGATTCTCGGCACGCCGGTGGTCGCCATCACCATCCTGCTGGTGTTTGCGGAACGCGCGATGGGCTTTGCGATCTTCGATCCGCGCGCCGGCGGCGACCCGGTCCTGTTCCAGCATCTGTTCTGGTTCTACTCGCACCCGGCCGTCTACATCATGATCCTGCCGGGCATGGGCGTCGTCTCCGAGCTGGTGGCGGCGGTCTCCCGCAAGCAGATCTTCGGTTACAGCTTTGTGGCGTATTCGAGCCTGGCGATTGCCATCATCGGATTCCTCGTGTGGGGCCACCACATGTTCGTGAGCAGCCAGTCCATCTACGCCGGCCTGGTGTTCTCGATCATCACAATGATTGTCGCCGTGCCGTCGGCCGTGAAGACGTTCAACTGGACGGCCACGATGTACAAGGGGTCGATCACCTGGGAATCGCCGACCTACTGGGTCATCGGCTTCATGGGCCTGTTCCTCATCGGCGGTCTGACGGGCCTGTTCCTCGGCACGATGGGCCTCGACGTTCACCTGCACGACACTTACTTCGTCGTGGCGCACTTCCACTACATCATGGTCGGCGGCGCCATCATGGCGTTCCTCGGCGGCGTGCACTTCTACTGGCCGAAAATGACGGGCCGGATGTATCCGGAAACGCTGGGCAAGATCTCGGCGATCCTGGTGTTTGTCGGATTCAACCTGACGTTCTTCCCGCAGTTTGTATTGGGCTACCTCGGGATGCCGCGCCGGTATCACGCGTATCCGGAGGACTTTCAGATTCTCAATGTGCTGTCGACCGCCGGTGCCGGCGTGCTGGGTGTCGGCTACGCGCTGATCGTGTTCTACCTGGTGGCGTCATTGTTCAAGGAACGGAATGCGCCGGCGAATCCGTGGGGTGCGACCGGGCTTGAGTGGCAGATTCAGTCGCCGCCGATCACGCTGAACTTCGAGCACGATCCGATCGTGACCGAAGACGCATACAACTACGCAGGCCGCAGCGCCAACGCCGGCCATGTGAAGAAGGCAGAGGAGGTCTAACGTGTCAGCTTCCAACCTGCACGCAGACGCTCATCAGGAACACCACCCGAAGCTGCAGCACCATTTCCACAACATGGCGCAGCAGCTCGAGGCCTCCATCCTCGGGATGTGGGTGTTCCTCGTCACTGAAGTCATGTTCTTCGGCGGCCTGTTCATGGCCTATCTGCTCTACCGGAACATGTATCCGGACGCCTGGCTGGCCGGCAGCAACGAGCTCAACGAAGTGCTCGGCGGCGTCAACACTCTGGTACTCATCGTCTCGTCGCTGACGATGGCGCTGGCGGTGCGGGCGGCGCAGGTCGGGCACCGGATGGCGCAAATTGCCAACCTGATTCTGACGATCATCTTCGGCTCGATCTTCCTCATCGTGAAGTACTTCGAATACGCGGCGAAGTTCGAGCACCACCTCGTGCCTGGATCGAGCTTCGACCCGGCCCGCGAGCCCGCGCAGCAGCTGTTTTTCTCGCTCTACTTCATGATGACGGGCATCCACGCCCTGCACATGGTCGTGGGCATCGTGCTCCTCTTCATCATTCTGCGGATGGCCTGGAAGAACCAGTTCAACGCCGATTACTTCGCACCGGTCGAAGTCACGGGCCTCTACTGGCACTTCGTCGACATCGTCTGGATTTTCCTCTTCCCGCTGCTGTATCTCATCGGGAAACACCACTAAAAAGCCATGTCACACGTCAGCTCAAAAGGCCTCTACTACTCGGTGTTCCTCACGCTGTGCGTCCTGACGGTCGTGACCGTGGTGATCGCGCGCGTGGACCTCGGTGTGATGAATACCCCCATCGCCCTTGCGGTCGCCGTGTCAAAGGCGCTGCTGGTCATCCTGTTTTTCATGGGTGTGAAGTACAACACCCCACTGACGAAAGTTGTCGCGGCATCGGGTTTTGTCTGGCTGATTATCCTGTTCGGCATCACGATGGGCGACTACCTGACGCGCGGGTGGCTCGGGGTGCCTGGGAGATAGCGCAAACCGGCGGGGTGTTTCCGGCCGTCCGTGCCGCGCGGCTGCCGATTCCCACAGCGCTCCGGGAGCTGTAGTCCTCGCCGCGGCGGCATCGCCCGCGAGTTCAGGGTAGGATCCCCTCATGCGCAAAGCCGTGTGTGTCTGGGCAGTCCTGCTGACTGCGGCCGCAGGTGCATCCACCGACGATGTTCGCCGTATTCCCGTTACCGCAGAAGCCGGGAACTACTGGTCCCAGTGGCGTGGGCCGTCCGGGCAGGGGCTGGTCACGGGTACCAACTACGTCGACCGCTGGTCGGCCACCGAGAACGTGCGCTGGCGGACTGCCGTCCCGGGGCTCGGGCACTCGTCGCCCATCGTCTGGAAAGACCATCTCTTCATCACGACCGCCCGAGAGGGCGGGGCGAAGGTCTCGATGCTGGCCTACGACCGCCGCACCGGAAAGCTGCGGTGGGAGACCTCCGTGCCCTCAAGCGGCGTTGAGCACATCTATCCGAAGAACAGCCACGCGTCGGCCACTCCGGTCACCGACGGCCAGTTTGTCTACGCCTCGTTCGGCACTCACGGACTCGCCGCCTTCGATTTCACGGGCACGCTCGTGTGGCATCGCGATTTTGGTGAGCTGAACAACTACCACGGCAGTGCGGGTTCGCCTGTCCTCTATAAGGACCGTCTGTTCCTGTACCAGGATCACCGGGGCACCTCGACTCTCAGTTCGTTCGTGGCGGCCTTTGACGCAAAAACGGGCAAGACCATCTGGTGGAGGGATCGCGCCGAGACGACGGGCTGGGGCACCCCCATCGTCATCACCACAGGCACCCGGGATGAATTGATCGTGTCGAGCATGCGCAAGGTCTACGCCTACGACCCGGCCAGCGGCGCCGACTTGTGGACGGTGTCCGGCAACACCGTCGAGGTGATTCCGACGCCCGTCGTGGGGCATGGGCTGGTCTTTGCGGCCTCAGGGCGCGCGGGCCCCACGCTTGCCATCCGGCCCGGCGGGTCGGGTGATGTGACCGGGTCTCACGTGGCCTGGACATCGCCGCGCGGATCTCCATTTGTACCCTCGAGCCTGATCCATGGAGAGCTGCTCTATCAGATCAACGACATGCAGAGCATTCTCACCGTTCTTCGCGCGAAAACGGGCGAGCTGATCTATCAGGAACGGCTTGGCATCGCGACCCGCGAAGGTTTCTCGTCGTCACCGGTTGTCGTGGGCAACAAGATCTTCTTCACCAATGACGACGGACAAACCTTTGTTGTGGAGGCCGGTACGACGTTCAGGCTGCACCATGTGAATGAGCTGGGGGCGCGTGTCCTTGCGTCCCCAGCGCTTGTCGACGGCACCTGGTACTGGCGCACGGACAAAGAGCTGCTGGCTATCGGCCCGAGAGGGAACTGAGGGCTTCGAGTACCTCGCCGTGGTCTGGCTGCTGCGGGATGTCGTACTTCTTGGCCCAGACGATCGTGCCCGTCTTGTCGATGATAAACGACGCACGCTCGGAGATGCCGTCGTTGCGCATGACGCCGTAGAGGGACGCGACGTGGCCGTGCGGGTGGAAGTCTGCCAGCAGGTCGAAGGAGATTCCCCCGAGCGACTCTGCCCATGCCTTCTTCGCCGGGCCCGCATCCACGCTGAGGCTGAGGATGTGGGCGTCCAGTCCTTCGTATTTCGGCAGGTCCCGCTGGTAGGTCTGCATCTGCAGCGAACAGACGGGGGTGAAGGCCAATGGGTGGAACGCCAGCACGACGTGCTGTTTTCCTCTGAAGTCGGAAAGCCGGACGGTCTCTCCTGTGTGGCTGCGAAGTTCAAACTCCGGGGCTGGGGTACCGATGGGAAGCATATCTGCCCATGATAATGTGAGTCATCCATGACACTGCGAGGACTTCCCGGTTTCATCCTGGTTGCGGCGGTTCTGCTGCTGGCGGTTCCGTCCGCCGCGGCGCTGTACACCGACTGGCTGTGGTTCCAGGAACTCGGCTATCAAGCCGTGTTTCTTCGCACGTACAAGGCCCAGTCACTGCTGTTCCTTGCGACGTTCACGGTGGCGTTTGTCTTTTTGTACGCCAACCTGCGAATCGCGCGCCGTGCCTTGTCGCGCCCGCAGTTCATTCTTGGCACCACCGAAGACGGCCGCCCGATTGTGGTCGAGAGCAAGAGCCTTGCCGGCCTGCTACTACCGGTGGCCGTGCTTGTGGCCTTCGTCCTCGGCATCAGTGCAGCGAATCACTGGCTGGAATGGCTGACGGCGTTTAACGCCGTGCCGTTTGGTGATCGTGACGTCCTGTTCAGCCGCGATGTCGGGTTCTACATTTTCCAGCTTCCCGTGCTGGACCTCGTGCGGCAGCAGGCACTGCTCCTCACCGTGCTGGCGCTGGGCTCCAGCGGGCTGCTGTACCTGCTGTCGGGCAACGTGTCGATGGAGCCGCGGTACGGGGTGGCGTTCTGGCCGAAGCTGAATCTCGCCGCCGGTACTCGTCGTCACCTGATGGTGCTTCTGGCGGTGTTGTTTGCGCTGATGGCATGGGGCACGTGGCTGGAACTGCCGCGCACGCTGCTGACGGGATCGTCCACGGCGGTTGTGTTTGGCGCCTCGTATACGGATGTCAACGCGCAAATTCCGTTCCTGCGCATCTCGCTCGTCGTGTTGAGTCTGGCGAGCCTTGTCGCGTTGTGGCAGGGCTTCGGCCCACAGCGCTGGCCGCTCCCGGCCGCGATCGCGGTGTATTTCGTGGTGACCACTGCCGGCGGGGTGTACTCGGGCTTTGTGCAGCGGTTCGTGGTGACCCCGAACGAGCAGACCAAAGAAGAGCTGTTCATCCGCCACAACATCGAGGCGACCCGCAAGGCGTACGCCCTTGATCGCGTCGAGGAACGCGAGTTGTCGGGCGAGGGATCGCTGACGGCGGCCGATATCGCCGCCAACGCCGGCACGATTGAAAACATCCGCCTCTGGGACCACCAGCCGCTTCTGCAGACCTTTTCCCAGATTCAGGAGATCCGGACGTACTACGACTTTGTGAATGTCGACAACGACCGGTACACGATCGACGGCAAGTATCGCCAGGTCATGTTGTCGCTGCGTGAGCTGAACAGCGAGAGCCTGCCGAATCGGTCATGGGTCAACGAGCGGCTGACGTTCACGCATGGCTACGGTCTGACCCTCGGACCGGTCAATGAGGTGACGACGTCCGGTCAGCCGGTGTTGTTTGTGCGGGATCTGCCGCCGGTGTCCGAAGTGGACCTTGCGATCAGCGAGCCGAGCATCTACTACGGCGAACTCTCCAGTGATTACGCGTTGGTCAAAACGCAGCAACCGGAGTTCCACTATCCGCGCGGCGAAGACAACGTCACAACGACCTATGCCGGTACCGGCGGTGTCGAGCTCAACAGTCTGCTGCGGCGGCTGATGTTCGCGCTGAGATTTGGCGCGGCGAACATTCTGATCACGAACCAGATCACGCCCGAGAGCCGCATCATGTACCACCGGCGGATCGCCGGGCGTGTGCGCGCCATTGCGCCGTTCCTCGAGTACGACGCCGATCCGTATCCGGTCGTGGCCGACGGCCGCATCTTCTGGATTCAGGACGCGTACACCACCAGCGAGAACTATCCATACGCGACGCCGTTCGACCTGCCGCGGATCAACTACATCCGGAACTCCGTGAAGGTCGTGGTTGACGCGTATCACGGGTCCACGTCGTTTTACATCGCCGAGCCGGACGATCCCATCATTCAGACGATCAGCCGTGTCTTTCCCGGCATGTTCAAGCCGTTGAGCGAGATGCCCGAGGCGCTGCGCAGCCACGTGCGGTACCCGGAGCGCATCTTCAAGGTGCAGGCCGCCGCGTTTGCGACCTTCCACATGACCAACCCGCAGACCTTCTACAACAAGGAAGACCAGTGGCAGGTGCCGGTGATCGACGGGGAGTCTAACGCGGCGCCGATGCAGCCGTATTACACGATCATGCGGCTGCCTGGCGAGACGGATACCGAGTTCATTCAGATGCTGCCGTTTACGCCGCGCCTCAAGGACAACCTTGCGGCCTGGCTGGTGGCCCGCAGCGACGGTGACCATTACGGCCGCCTGATCGTGTTTCAGTTCCCGAAACAGAAGGTCGTCTTCGGCCCGAGGCAGATCGTTGCGCGCATCAATCAGGACCAGACGATTGCGCCGCAGATTACGTTGTGGAACCAGCAGGGGTCACAGGTTATTCAGGGCACGTTGCTGGTGATTCCGATTGAGGAATCCCTGCTCTATGTGCGTCCGCTGTACCTGCGGTCCGCCGGGGGGCGGATCCCTGAACTGAAGCGGGTGATCGTCGCCTATCAGGAACAGATCGTGATGGCGGAAACCCTGACGCAGGGACTCGTCCAGATCTTCGGCCGGAGTGTTGCGGCTGCGCTGGCGCCGGACCGCCGCGCCGACGGCACGCTGGCGCCGGTGGCGCAGACGCCGGCCACGGGAACAACGACTGAGTCCACGACTCCGATCCCTGGCACGACAGTCGATCCGTCGTTCCTTGTGCTTACCGAACGCGCGACCGGCCACTACGAGCGCGCGATCGCCGCGCAGCGCGAAGGCAACTGGGCGCTGTACGGAGAGGAAATGCGGAAGCTGGGCGAAGTGCTCGCCCAGTTGGACAAGATCCGGAGATAAGACCGCACCGCGTGTATTGGCGCGCTCACACCCAGCGCGCCCTACGGGTGTTGCTGTTTGCGCCAGTACCGGGCGAGGCCTGTCCAGGAGAAATCGAACCGGCCGGCCCTGGCGTACGACTGGGCTTCCTCACTGGACGTCACGCGCGCAATATCCGCCATCACGTCATCCACAAACTGCTGTGACCGTTCGTGGTCTTCCAGGTCCTGACGCGCGAGCGATGCCCTGACCTTCAGGCTCCAGGAATCGAGCTGTTGCCACAGCGCCTGAAAGTGGACCCGCGGAGCCGGGGCCGGACCAAAATGCGTGAGGAACAGGGTCTCCGGGTTCCACGCCAGGATGGTCTCTGTGCTTGAGCGCCAAGCGTCGAGATCGATGTCTGGTGGGGGCGTGGGCGGAATGATCAGTCGTCCGCTTGGCCTGCAGATACCGGCCGTATCTCCGACGAAAGCAATGCCGGATGCCGGCAGGAAGTAACTGACGTGATGCCAGGCATGACCCGGGGTCCAGGCGGCGTGGATGGCATGACCGGCGATGGTGAGGTGATCGCTGTCGCCGAGGATCCGCACGTGAGCGGCGGGCACGGGCAGCACATCGCCCCAGAGGCGCTCCATGTCCGCCTGATAGAGCCGGCTGGCGCTGGCCAGGAGCTTTGAAGGGTCGATCAGGTGCGCGGCGCCCCGTTCGTGCACGTGGACGGTCGCCTGTGGCGCCAGCGCGAGGATTGAGCCGGTGGCGCCCGCATGGTCCAGATGGATGTGCGTCAGCAGAATCGCCCGCACGTCCCGCCATCCAAACCCCCGCGTCTTCAGTGCTTCTTCCAGCACCGGCAGTGCGGTCGCCGGCCCCGGATCCACAATCGCCACGCCATCGACGCCATGAATCAGCGCCGTCGCAATGATCCCTGGGTGCCCGACAAAATGCAGGTCCGCATAATCAACCCCGGCCGCAAGCGGAATCACAGTGCCCATCGCCCTCTATCATCTCCCCATCCGCCCATCCGCCCATCTGCCCATCTGAGTTACCCTCTACCCATGTCGATTCTCCTCATGGCACTTCTGGCGTTTGTTGTCCCGGCCCAGGTTTCACAGCCCCCGATGACCGGTGGTGGTGCCATGTTCGATCAGGGCAAGACCTGGGAGGACTTCCTTGCCACCGCCGATTCGCGGCCGGAGACCTGGCGCAGCAACGCCGCCCGCAGCAAGCCGGCGCCAGAGTTGGTCGCACGCCTCAAGGCCGCAGCCGGTGACCTGCGCCTTGTGGTGGTTGCTGTCGCTGCGTGCAGCGACTCGGTCCACACCGTGCCCTACGTCGCGACGTTGGCGCGTGAGGCCGGCGTCCCGCTGCGTATCGTCGATCCGTCCGTCGGGAAGCCGGTGATGGAGGCATTCAGAACCCCTGACGGGCGAGGCGCCACCGCGACGGTGGCCCTGCTTCGTGGCGATCGCATTGTGGGGGCATGGGTCGAGCGGCCTGTCGCTCTTCAGACATGGTTGCTTGGCCCGGCAGCGTCGTTGTCGCAGGGCGAACGGATGGATCGGAAGTTCGGCTGGTATGAGTGGGATCGTGGTGAGTCGACGATGGCCGAGATCGTGGCGTTGGCCGAACAACACCGATGAGCGCACCCGACCGGCAAACCGGCGATCTCGTTGAGGAACGGGTCGTTCCCAAAAAGGACGAACCGACGCTCTACAAGGTGATCCTGCTCAACGACGATTACTCCACGATGGAGTTCGTGATCCACGTGCTCGAGACGGTCTTCCAGAAGTCACCTGCCGAGGCGTACCGCATCATGATGCAGGTGCATCAGCAGGGCTCCGGGCTGGCAGGTGTGTACCCGTGGGAAGTCGCTGAGACCAAGGTGGAGACTGTCGCCGCGATGGCAAAAAAAGCCGGCTTTCCGCTGCGCGCGGTGACAGAAGACGCGTGAGATGTCAGGACAGAAACGTCTGCGCGATCATGTAGAGCACCGCGCTCAGCAACATGCTGGCCGGAAGTGTCAGCACCCATGCCAGCGCGATGTGCTTCATCGTCGAGGCATCGAGTCCTGATCCTGCAGCGGTCATGCTGCCGGCCACGCTGGAACTGAGGATGTGGGTGGTGCTGACCGGCGCACCGGATACATCGGCGAGGAGAATTGTGCCAGCCGTGACAATCTGCGCCGTCGATCCCTGCGCATAACTCATCGGCGTCTTGCCGATCTTCTCGCCAACGGTCACGACGATGCGCTTCCATCCAATCATCGTGCCGATTCCGAGTGCCAGTGCGACACCGAGCGGTACCCACGTTGGAGCGTACTCGGTGAGGCGTGTCAACGGCTCGAGGTCGGCTCGCAGTGTTGCCTGGATGTGCGTCGGCAGGTCCACGTGATGGGCGTCGTAGTCGAGCACCGCCTGCCGCGCGCGAAGGATGCTGGCCCGGACCGACCACCGATCGGCTGGCGGGATGACAGCCAGGCCGCCCTGGATAGTGAGTGCCGTTCGCACGCCTCTCAGCAACTGCCGGAGTGCGTCGCTGTCGGTCGGACGGGCGTCCGGCACCAGGCGCACGTGGCGCCAGTCGACGTGAGCACCGCCGTGGGTCACCTGGTCGACTGTCTCGGTGTGACCCAGCGCTTCCGCCTCGCTCACCGCGGCGTCCATCCGATCGATTGCGGCCACGGCCTCGTGCACCATTTCTGGGCCGACGCCGGTGTTGAGGGCATAGGTGGCCGGCAGGATTCCCATCAGGATCAGCATGATCAGGCCGATGCCCTTCTGGCCATCGTTGGAGCCATGAGCGAAGCTCACGCCGGTGCACGAGAGCACCAGCAGCGCGCGCACACCGGCGGGCGGCGTCTTGTCGGTGGGCGCCGGCGCGTGGAGGTCTGCCCGCCGCACAAGACGCCTGGCCAGCCAGAGAAACAGCGCGCCGCAGGCGAAGCCCAGAAGCGGACTCACAACCAGCGACAGCAGGACTTGGCTGGCCTTGCCCCAGTTCACACCAGCGCCGAGTCCCGCCGGAGAGCCAACGGAGGCCGCCAAGCCCACGCCGAGCACGGAGCCAATCAGGGTATGTGAACTGGACGCCGGCAGGCCGAGCAACCAGGTACCGAGGTTCCAGATGACGGCCGCCAGGAGTAACGAGAACACCATCGCGAGTCCTGCCGCGCCTCCCGCTGACACCAGCAGGTCGACCGGCAGCAGATGCACGATTGAGAACGCGACGACGAGTCCCGTCGTGGTGGCGTGCACGACGCCGGCAGCGTTCCAGAGGCCCGACCACACGACGGCGTGCGCGGGCCTGAGGGAGCGCGTGTAGATGACCGTCGCGACCGCGTTCGCTGTATCGTGGAATCCGTTGATGAACTCGAAGCCAAACGCGATCAACAGGCCGATGACCAGCAGTACGAGCGTCGACGTCTCCAGATCGGCGGCCAGTTCCATCCGGCTGCTTACTCTACACTGGCTGGAAACCGACGCTGCAACTCGGCAATCACCGCCTGTCGAATGTCGCCGTGCGTCTCAACGTTTGAAATGAGCGGATGGGCGGCCGTCAGGAATGCCAAATTGACTTCACGGCCGCTCAGCAGCCAGTCGGTCAACACGACGCGATACTTTGTGGCAGGGTTGATTGGGCGGCCATCCACGTGCCAGCGACCCTGTCGCCGGTCGGCGCCCCACGCATGCAGAAAGCCGCCTGTGCCGCGATTTTGCTGGCCTACGTCGAGGACACGCGCCAGCAAGGATCCGGCCATGGATGCGGTCATCAAGGACCCCCCGAAGGGCAGGATCCGAATGACGTCATATTCGCGCATACGGCCAGGCAGCAGTTCGTCGTCGATGCGGATGCTGCCCCCGTTCATGAGGGCTACGTCCACCGGAGCTGTGGCGCGAGCGAAGGCTTCGGTCAGAAGTGCCGTGAGGGCGCCCTCAAAGTTTCGCACCGTGGATTCCCGGCCATCCAAGGTCTCGGTGAGGGCCGCCACCACACGGTCGGGTTCAAACCCGTCCCGCCGGAACGCGTCGTAGGCCAGGCGGGTCCATTCACCAACCTTCGCATCAACCGTCGAGTCAGCCGCGATGGCATCGGTAATCGCGTCGAAGTCGGCATCCACCTCTGGGCGGCCGTCGCCGTCCGAAAACGTCATGCGGACCACCGCGATGCTGCGCACGTTGGCATCGGCCTTGACGATTGGCGTCAAGTGCACGCCGCGCCTGAGGACCCAGTTTTCGTGTTCATGTCCGCCGAGGACCAGCGAGATGGCCGGCACGGCATTCACGAGGGCCTCGTCTTCGAGCAGAGACTGGTGAGTGAGTGCCACAATCGCGTCGACGCGTCCCATGGCGGTAATGGCCCGCCTGGCCGCCGCGATGGGGTCGTCGTACCGCACCCAGGCCCGCCTGTTCGACGCGATGGTCAGGCCGAGAAGGCCGACCCGGCGCGGGTATCCCGCCACCTGCAACTCAATGACGGCGTGGGGCTCGGTGTTCTCAAACGGCGTTCCTGAATCGTCCGTCACGTTGGTGGCAATGATCCGGAACGCCGACTGCTGCAGCCGCGCCCGGAATGCTTCTTCAGGAAGGTCGAACTCATGGTTGCCCAGCGCGGCAAACTGAAGGCCGGTGGCATTCAGCACGTCCACCATCTGTTCGCCGCCGATCGGTTCGCCGTTGACTCGCGCCGTGCCCAAGGCCGAGGGCGACAGATAGTCACCGCCGAGGGTGACGAGCAAGGGAGATTTGTCCCGACGCATCTCTGAAATTCGCGTCGCGACCCTCGCTAGTCCGCCAACGCGTCCCGCTTCAATCGGGCTGATTTCGTAGACGTCGTTGAAGTGGATGAACGTGACCGTGGCCGGGGCCGGGCCTCCGCAGGCAGAGGTGATGAACCCGGCGGCTGCAAGCAGGATCGCAAGACGCCGCATGGCCGAATGATAGCCGGATCGGGGCAACCTTTGCGGCAGGCGCCCTGCTAAAACGACACGGTCACGCGAACTGATCGGTTCCGCGCAATGGTGTCCGCATCAGCGGCAGGACCAGACTCTGGCACCTCGGCGCCCGCCGGGTCAAACAGCACGAAAAAACGCCCGGTCTCTCCAGTCCCAATGGCGACAGGCCCATCGATGTTCTCGGCAGTCACCACCGGGCGAACGCGGTTGGCCCGTGCGCACGACAGGTTCACCGAGGCGTCATCTGATGACACCTGACACGAGTGCACCACCGTGGCGGTGACCCGCATGGTGGCCGTGGCCTGGCGCGACTGTGCCTGCACCTGCTGCACCGAGACAACGGAGATTGCCAGAAACGAAAAGAAAACGGCTCTCATTTTCACCGCACGCAAACAGACTTAATATTCGGAAAACACCAGAAGACATCTGAAGTATATTTCACGCTGTTGCCTCGCGTCGCCCTCGTCGGCCTCATCGTCTTCTTCGCTGCGGCTCCAATTCTGGCTCAAAGTGGGGCGGTCGTCTACGTGTCGGCGCGGGTCGAGACGCAATGCCGGGTGTTCGGGGGCAAACTCGACTTCGGGACCTACAACCCAATCGGCGCGCAGGCATCCCAGCCGCTCGATGCCGCTGCACACTTCGAGGTGTTGTGCTCGCCTGGCGCCCAGGCCCAACTGAGCCTCAGGGCCGGCCTGCACCCGGTCGCCGATCGCAGGCGGATGGTGGCCCCGGGTCACCCCGACCAGCTTCAGTACGACCTCTACGTCGACTCGGGTCGCACCCGCCTCTGGACGCCAGCCACGGCCATCACGTTGCAGCAGTTGGGGGTGCAGCCCCTTCGCGTCGCGGTCTTTGGCCGCATTCCGCACGGCCAGGATGTCACGGCCGGATCATATGAAGACTCGGTCCTCATCGAGGTGAGGTTCTGACATGCGCCGGCTGACCGCGGCGCTGGCGCTCGTGGCGGGCATCATGGCCGCGCCGTCGGTGCAGGCCCAGTCGCGCACCGCCACGCTCAAGGTGGTGGCGACGGTGGTGGCCGACTGTCTGGTGACACCCCAGGCGCTCGCCTTCGGCGCCTATGACCCTGTCGACGTCAACCGGACCCAGCCGCTGGACGGGACTGCCCAACTGAGCGTGGTCTGCACCAAGGGCACGATTGCGTCGATCGAATTGGGGGATGGACGGCACGCTGCGGGCCAGACGCGCCGCCTGGCCGGACCGGGCGGCGCCTTCCTGCGGTACGATCTCTACAGCGACGCCGGTCGGTTGGCGAGATGGGGCGTACAAGCGGGCCGTGTGCAGCTGCCTGCGTCACCGTCGACCGCGCCGAGGGTGCTGTCGGTATACGGACGGATTCCCCCAAATCAGGACGTGGTCGTGGGTGACTACCTTGATGAAGTGGTTGTGACCATCAAGTTCTGACGGTGTGGGACGTGACCGTGTGATTGGACGTATAGAGGAGAGGATGCGATGAGACGATTGGTGATGATGAGTGTCATGGTGGTGGCCGTGGGTGCAGCTTCGCTTGTGGCCCAGGTGCAGTCGAAGCAGGCCAACATCAAGGTGACGGCGAACGTCATCGGCAACTGCCTGGTGACGACCGGTGACGTGGCGTTCGGCAACTACGACCCGGTCGGCGCGAACGCCGCGACCCCGGCGGATGCCACCGGCTACGTCGAGCTGACGTGCAGTCAGGGCGTGGTCGCGACGATTGCGATGGGTGGCGGGCAGAACTATGGAGCCTCCTCGCGGCGGATGGTCGGCCCAAATACGGCAATGCTCAACTACGCCCTCTACCAGGATGCCAATCGCACGACGCCATGGCTCACCAACCCCGGCCTGGCCCTCGGTGCGGCGCCATCGACGGCCCCGCGCCGCTTGACGGTCTACGGGCGCCTTCCGGCTGGCCAGGACCAGCCGGTCGGCAGCTACCTGGACACGGTGCTGGTCACCGTCACGTTCTGATTCTTAGTTTGTTCTTCAAGGAGACGCACATGTCATTTCTCATCGCTTCCCCGGTGCGCCGACTGCTGCTAATCGCGGCCGGCGCCATTGTGGTCGTCGGGGCTTCGGTCTCGCCGGTTTTCGCCCAGTTCTCGGTCGACAAGACCCGGATCATGCTAACGGGCCGCGCGCAGTCCGCGCTGATCCGGATCACGAACGACAGCAGCGCACCGATGCGGTTCGACATCAAGATCTTCGCCTGGGATCACAACGAGGCCGGCGACGAGCTTCTGACCGCGGTGGCCGAAGCCGTGGCCGCCCCAGGGGCCGTCACGATCGCCCCCAAGGAATCGCAGAACATCCGTGTCGGGTCGACCGCACAGGTCGGCGCGCGCGAGCGTGCCTATCGGCTCGTCATCGAGGAGCTGCCGCAGCCGCGTGCGGCGGCGGCCGGTGCCTCGGTCGCAATGCGCATGCGTCTGAGCATCCCCGTGTTCCTTGAACCGTCGAAGGGAGACGCCGTGCTCGACCTCGGCGTGCCAAGCATTGGAAGCCTCCTGCCGTCCGTTGTCGCCCGCAACACCGGCACGGTCCACCTGCAGGTGGATTCGGTGCGCTTTCGCGGCGTCGGCGCCAACGGCCAGGCGGCGTTCACAGTGGAGCAGGGCGGCGCCTACATCCTGCCCGGCAAGAGCCTGCGGGTCTCCGCGCGGTCGCCGGTCACCGCGGCTCAGTGCCGCGCCGCCGCCCGTCTGTTCGTCGACGTCGTCGTCCATGGAGACACGGTGACCCACGAGGCCCCGGTGAGCTCCAGCGTCTGCGGAGGCTAGTCCACCGCCGTGCGTGCGTTCCTGATCGCGGCGGCCGCGCTCGTCCTGCCGGCGCTGGCCGCCGCGCAGGAACGCACCATTGTCTCGGTCGTTCTCAACAGCATCGAACAGGAAGATATGTTCGTTGTCACCACGGTTGATGGGCCGTGGGTCGCGGTGCAGGACCTCGAAGCTATGGGACTGTCGGGCTTCAAGGGACGCCGGCAGGCCTTTGACGGGGTCGAACATGTGCTGCTGCCGTCACTCGCGCCGGCCCTGACGTTTCTCGTCAACGATCGCGACCTGTCCATGACGATCACCGCCTCGGCGGAGTTTTTCCCACCCGCGACTTTCACGGCCGTGGCCACCCGGCCGCCCGATCTTGAGTACGTCAAGTCGTTCAGTTCCTTTGTGAACTATCGCGTGCTCTGGAACAGCGACGGCGGTGTGTCGGGGTCGGCGGATGCCGGCATGAACATCGCCGGGCACTCGCTGGTGTCGACCGGGTCCTGGACCGAGTCAGGGCGTTTTCGCCGTGGGTTGTCCACCCTGACCGTCGATGTGCCGTCGGCGCGCGTACGCATCGAAGCCGGTGACGTCACCGGCCGGTGGAGCGGCAACCTCAGCGGCGGTACCCTGCTCGGCGGGATCACGATCGGGCAGGAGAATGCGCTCGATCCCTACTACCAGCAGTACCACGTGCCGGCGTTCAGCGGATCGACGACGTTGCCCTCGTCGGCGGAGCTCTACATCAACGGCATGCTGCAGCGCACCTTCGAGGTCAATCCCGGGGCGTTCCGGATCGACGGTCTGCCGGTCACGGCCGGCCGCGGCGACATCCTCGTGCGCGTGCGCGACGCGATGGGCCAGGTGCAGGAGCTGCGGCGCGACTACTACCTGTCGACCCAGCTGATGGGCCGGGGCCGTCAGGATTTCAGGCTCACCGCCGGTCTGAAGCGCCGTGAGGGCGGGAGTCAGCCAACCTACGACGACTGGGCCTTCATGGGTGGCCACCGAGTTGGGCTGACCGAGCACATCACCCTCGGCTCATTCGTCGAAGGCGACACCAACACGCTTGCCGGCGGCCTCGGCCTGGGCCTTGCCGCCTCGTGGCTGGGTGAGCTGAGCCTTGATGGTGCCGTCAGCCGTGACGAGGGCGGCAGCGTCGGGTATGGCGCGGCGGCGGCGTGGAATCTCTCGACGAAACACGTTTCGTTTTCAGCCTCCGGTCGCTGGTTTGACGATCGCTACTCCGGCCTCGAGAACCTCGCGAGCGAGCGGGCTCAGCCCTGGTCGGCCCGTGCGTTCATTGCCGTACCGCTCGGCGGCATCGGGTCGATTTCGCTGCAGGGCGCGGCCGAGGATCTCATCGAGATCGTCCTGCCACCCAACAGCTTTGAACTCCCCACGATTGTGGAATCGCGGTTGACCCGTCTGGGTATGGGGTTCGACGTCCGTGTGCTGCCCCGCGTCGGGTTGCGGGCAACGGCATCCTGGAACCGGAATCAGGGTACCGGGCAGAAGTACTGGGAGGCCACGACGGGTTTGGTGATTTCGCCGGGAAAGAAAGTATCGGTGTCGGCCGAGATGTACCGGGGTCAGGACGGCGAGCTGTTGTTCGCCGACATCAACCGGCCCGTGCCCCGGTCACGCGGCATCGGATTCCGGGTACGCTCGTCAGGCCCCCTCGATCGCGATCGCCAGCGCATTCAGGGTCAGATTGACCTGCAGAACTCCATCGCGCGGGCGTCGGTCTCACACGAGCGCGACCTGTCGGGCCGGTCGTCGACCGGCGCCTACATCGAAGGCGGTGTCGTCCAGGTCGGCGGTGTGTTCGCGCTCACGCGGCCGGTCGGATCGAGCTTTGTCATGGTCCGTGTTCCCCGGGGACGAGGCGTGATGGTGTACCGCGACCACGACAAGGTGGGGCGCACGGGGCGAAACGGCCACTTCCTCGTCCCGAATCTCCAGGCGTACTACGGCAACATCCTGAGCATCGAGGACACCGACCTGCCGCTCGACGTGCTGGTCGACGAGACGCGCGCCGTGATTGCGCCCCCATTCCGCGGGGGCGCGACCGTGACGTTTCCCACGCGTCTCATGCGGTCGTACACTGGAGTCGTGCGTGTGGATCCCTGGCCGGAGGGCATGGCGCGATACGGCACCTTCTTCCTGAGACGTGATGGCGTGGAACTCTCGTCTCCCCTGGGTGCCGACGGCAGCTTCTACTTCGACGCAGGTGAGACGGGCCGGTATGAGGCCGTCATCGAGATGGGCGAGGCGACGTGCCGGATGACCGTCACCCTGCCCCCGGGCGAGACCATGCAGACGGATCTCGGCAGGCTCGTGTGCCGGATTCCATCGGGAGGTGTCCGTTGAGAACCGCGTGCGGACTGTGGATCGCGACGATCCTGACACTTGGCCTGTGCTCCGCGGGGGTGGCCACGGTCGAAGGCCAGCGCCAGCAGGGCTGCGGGCAAGGGCAGGCCACGGGCAACCCTCACTGCAATTCACGCCAGTGCACGCTGTCGGCGTCGCCGATCAATTTCGGCGTCTACAACATGTTCGACACGCAGGCGCTTGATTCGGTGGGCGAGCTGTCCGTGCAATGCTCGAGCGCCGGCTCGGTCAAGGTATCGCTCGGAGCAGGGTCGTTCGGGACGTTGCTGTCTCGGCTGATGAAGACCACCGCCGGCCCCGATTCGTTGAGTTATCAGGTCTACCTCGATCAGAGCAGGCAGGCTATCTTTGGTGATGGCTCTTCTGGCACGTCGGTGGCGACCATGCCGTCTTCCCAGACAGCGGTCATCCGCATGTATGCGCGTCTTGCCCCCTTGCAGTTTGTGCGCGCCGGCGATTATGCCGACGGCCTGCTCGCCACGTTCAGTTTCTAGCGAGGCAGTGAGTTCGCTGATGACGGAATCACTACGAGACGCGTACCTGGCCGCCCGTGCGGTCCGACCGGCGAACCGGGCGATATTGACACCAGCTCTCGTGGCCGCCGCTGGACTCGCGATTGGCGTGATCCAGGGCTGTGCGGGCCAGCCGCCAGTCGGGTCGCCACAGCCGCCTACGCTCGAGGAGGCGCAAGGCGTCACGTATCGGGGCCTCACCGACCTGGACGGGGCGGTCACCGTCGCGCCACGCCTGATCATTACCGGCGACCTCGACGGCGACGATGTGCCCGAAGCCGTTGTTCACGTGGCGGCATCGTCGTCCGGGACCGGGACATGGAACCACCTCGCGGTGCTCGCGCGCCGGGACGGGGGCGTGCAGAACATCGCGACCACAGCGCTCGGCGACCGCGTGGCGCTGCGTGGGGTACGTATCAGCGAAGGCATCCTGCACGCCGACGTCGTCCGTGCAGGAGCGGGGGATCCCAGGTGCTGCCCGGGCGAACTCATGGATCTGTCGTGGAGGCTCGTGGGAACAGTCCTCGAACCGGCGACGGTGCGCCCCGCCGGCAGACTGACGCTGGAGGTGCTTGCCGGCCCGACCTGGGTGCTCACGGGGTGGACGATGAACGACGCCGCTCCGCCGGAGCCGGCCATCACGCTGCGTCTGGAGGCCGGTCGGGTCAGCGGCTCGTCCGGGTGCAATACCTACACGGCGTCCGCCACTCCGGGTGATCTTCCCGGCGACGTCTCGATTGATCCGCCGGCTTCGACACGGATGGCGTGTCCTGGCCAGGCCGGTGTGGTCGAGGCGCGCTGGCTCGCGCAACTGTCCCGGGTCCGCAGTTTCGGCTTCATGCTTGGTGAGATGGTGTTGACGTACGACACTGACGGTGGCGCCGACGTGATGCGCTTCAGGCGTGACGACCAGGCCCGCTAATCACGGTCCCCAGCCGAACACGTTGCGCACGACGCCCTTTTCCTGATTCAGTCCGCAGGTCTGCGCGACGGTGGAGCGTTCCAGGCGTCCCGAGGGACGATCTTTGCGGTCGCGGGATCACCCAGATAGTGCGGAGACATGATCTGCACGCCGTGGGCGTTGAACTGATCTTGAATTGCCGCATGGAGTGCGCTGAGTACCGCTCGCCGCTGGGCGGGATCCTGCAGACACACGCGGAGGGAGTATTCCACGTAGAAGTCGCTGAGCGCCGTTTGCATGACGCGCGGGGTGGGCGTCGTGCGAATTCCGTCGGTGCGGCTGGCCGCCTCGAGCAGCAGGCCCTCTACCTGCCGCCACGGCGTGTCATAGCCGATCGTCACCGTCGTGTCCGCAAATACCCCTGCGTCGGAATTACGTGAGTAGTTCACGGTGGTGCCCGACACCACGACGGCGTTGGGAATCGTCACATCTTCCTGCTTGGGTGTCCGCACGGTAATTGCCAGGACGCCCAGTCGGACGACGACGCCTTCGACGGCCCCGATCTGGACGTATTCTCCCGGGGCCAGCGCATCGCTGTAGACGATCATCAGTCCGCTGATCAGTTGATTTACGATGCCGGTCGCACCCAGCGAGATGACGAGGCCGAGGAAGACGGTCAAGCCCTTGAAGGCGTCGGAACTACTGCCGGGAAAATATGGGTAGGCCACGACCAGGGCCAGCAACCACAGTAGCGCCGTCAGCAGCCGCTGGGTAGCCGTCGCCTTGATGCCGGTGAGGCCCGCCAGATCGATGCGGCCCTCCCGGGCGGCATCAAACAGGACCCGGACCACATTCGTGGTGAAGCGCGCCGCGCCGATGATGACGGCCACGGTAAACAATCCAGGAATCGCGCCGATGAGTTGCCGCCCGAGCATCGACAGGGTTCCGACGAGGAAATCCCCGAGGGTCTCACCCCAGGGGCGCGTGTACGGGAACTGGTCGAGCGTGTAGGTCAGCCAGCCATACGTCACGGTCAGCGCAACAACCAGCGCTACGGCGTTGACGAGGCCTCGCACGAGGTCAGGCAGCCGGAATGACTGGGCCAGCTTCGAATCAGACCCAACAGCGGTGCGTGCCAGACCGGCTTCGGCGCTGGCCACGAGGCGTTTGAGTGTCGCCCGGCGCGTTCTTCGGAGCAGGCGCGCCGAAACCAGGAGAATGAGGGTGGCAAGGGCCACCCGGCCGAAGCTCCACGCGAGTCGGCCCAGAGTGCGGGCTTCGGCCGCTTCGGCCAGCGCTGCCTCGAGTTGTGCCACGGCCTCGGAGGCCACATCGTCGATCGTTTGCGCGCTGTCCTCGTCGAGGTCATCGGGCACCAGGAGCAACACGTCGTGTCCAGCAACGCTGATCACCCGCGCCGCCCCCAGGGGTCGTACGCCAACGGGTCCCGTCCGGCCCTGTACCGACAAGCGCTCGAGCTCGCGCAGCGCCGCGGCGACGCGGCCCTCGGGCCGACGGGGCACCAGAGTGGCGCGGAATGTGACCACGGGCCGGTTGGCGAAGCGCAACACCGCATGGTCTTCGGTCTCGGCGCGTTCGACTCGCAGGTCCGGCGTCTGCTCCTGCGCGAGCACGCTCGACGCCCCGCAGACGAGGATGATGACGATGGCGGTGAGGACCGTCCTGAACCAGGTCACGGCGCCCACCCGAACACGTCCCGCACGACGCTCCAGCGCGCGCGCCGATGCTGCAGGGCCGAACCGAGAACCCAATAGTCGTACGCATCTGCCAGCAGCCCACGGGCCCGCCGCGCATCCACCCATGCGTTCACAAGATTCCTCCAGTGCGGCTCCCCGGCCGGCAGCCCGTAGCCCAGCATCACAGAGCCGCGCAGCTCCGGGGGCGCCACCGCAGAGAACTCCACCCGCGTGCGACTCCAATAGAAGGCCCGGTCGAGCGGCATTTCAATCACGCGCACATCAGGCCGATCGAGGACCTCCACGGTGCTTTCGTAGTCGAGGAACACCGCCTCCGGCCACGCCCGACGCAATTCGAACGCTGAATCGACCGTTCGCACCGCCACCAGCAGCCCGCGTCCGTCACCGTGTCCGGTGAGAGTGGAGAATCTGGACCGATCGAAGTCCCGGACGAGCAGGCCAAGCGCCTCTTCGGCATACGGGTGCGAGAACTCGAGCACTCGAGCGCGTGAGACCGAGATGCCGAAGCCACCCATGAGGATATCGATGCGGCCGAGTGCCAACGCCTGCGCTTCGGTCCCTCGGGCAATTGGGTGCAGTTCCAGTTGTACGCCGAGCTCAAAGGCCAGAGCGTGTGCCGCTTCAATGTCGTGTCCGATCGGCTGTCCCTGCCCATCCAGATAGGACCACGGCATCGCGTCGGTGAAGTAGCCGGCTCTCAAGGTCCCTCGATTTGTGATCACGTCAAGCCTCGTTCCAGCGGCGGGTCCGGCCTCATCGAGGCTCCATGAAGATGGCCGGACCGTGACCAGCGGCGGGCGCAGGGTCACCGCAGTGACCTCCATCCCAGCCCCACTCGGCAGTACCGCCGCAAACAGCGTCCGGGTTCCCAGCAGGAACACCAGGATCAGCGCCCCTCCGGCCCCGGCGAGTCCCAGGATGCGACGGACTCTCCACTGCACCTTGCCGGCAACGGCCATGGCGATGAGAAGCGCCAGACAGGCGTTGTGCATGGTCGATGACAACGCGCCAATGCGGCTGTTGACCACGGCGGAGGCGGCAAACAGGCTGAACAGGTCCGCCGGGAGCCGCAGGATGTCGAGGAGAAACGGAACTGCGGCATTGATGTTGCCGAACAGACTCAGGAATCCCGCACCAGCCAACGCGCCGAACTGGCCCGGCGAGAGCGACTGCCCGATGAACCACGCCCCAAACGGCAGGAATCCGAGTGTCACCACTTTGCCGACATGAGGAAAATTGAACAGCATCGGCGCCACGAGATCGACCATCGTGTCTGAGCCGCCCGTTGCCGTTTCGTTTTCGTTCTCCCGCACCAGCGTCTTGACGTTTTCGGCGATGAGCGGCAGCACGACGAACGCATCCCCGGCGGCGAAGGCCGTGATCAGCGCACTCCGAAATGTGCCGACGACCTCGCGATACCTGAGGGGCGTCATTACAGTGACGAGGCCGGGCAGGAGCCAGAAGACGAGGACCAACGTCAATCCCGCATACACGACGACCCAAACCTGAAGACGCAGGAATGCCTCGGGGTGTGTCTCTCCCGCTGTGACCGCCGCGACGGCGAACAGGCCGAACGGCGTCAGCTGGATCACCAGTCGGCTGACGCGAGCCATCGCGTCGTTAAACGCGCCGATCGCCTGAAGCAGGGTGTGTTTGTGTGGCCCGGTGACCTGGCCGAGTGCGAGCCCGGCCAGGATGCTGAACACCACGACGGCGGGAATCATGTTTCCGGCCAGGGCGCTGAAGACGTTTGCCGGGACGTACACCTCTATCCACTTCACCGGGGCGACGGTCTGGTGCGCCGCAAACACCGGCGCACCCTCCCATGGGGGCAGGGCGAGAGGAACACACATCACCAGTAACAACCCGGCCATCCAGATCGGAAACAACAGACGGCCGGCGTATCCAGCGATGGTTCGGACGGTCGCGGCGGGGCAGCTGCCGAAGCCGACGATCAGGGAGCCGACGACGAAGGGGAGGACATTGACCTGCAACAGCCGGAGGAATCCGTCCGAGGCGAACCGGAGCGGCGCAACCAGTTCGCCAAACACGAGTCCAGTGGATGCGCCAAGCCCAACACCGATGAGGATGTTCCGGAACAGGCGGTCAGGACGTGCGGTCAGTGTGGCCATCACCGGCTCGTGACTGCGGTCAGGGCTGTCGCACAAAACCCACGAGCTTCCAGCCCCCGTCAACCATCCGGAAGTGTGCGGTTACCGGTTGTGACCACGAGGCCGGCCCTCCCTGTGCTCGCAGGTCCACGGCGATGAATCCGGTCGCCGGAAGTCCCGGCGCCGTCAGTGTGGTGCCGGCGCCGGTGGTGGTACCGAGCGGTGTGCGTTCACTGGTGGCGTTATTGAACGTGAACCAGTCGGCGACGTAGCCGGACGGCGTCGCCGCGACCCGCGCGTCCGTGGCCGCGTTCCGGAATGTGAGTCGCCCGTCCGCGATCGCAAGATCCGTCACGGGATTGAGCGCGGGCAGGTAGCGCTGCAGGATCCGGTCGCGACGCTCGCGAATCGTGCGGACCAGTTCACGCTCGGCTTCCGGCGCACCGAAGCGGCCTTCCGCCACAGCGGCCGCGATGATGTCATCGGTCATGACCGCCAGCTTCTCCGCGGCCCAGAAGGCGTCGTCACTTCGCATGTGCCAGAATGCCCCGTTCATGATGTGCGGCGCCCACCGCTGCGGATCCCAGGCGGCGTAGCTTTTCTCCACGCGGCCAATTGCCGGGTGTTCGTACCAGTCGATAGTCCGCCACGCCGGCACTTTGAGACCCAGCGTCAGGATACGGCCGAGAATGTCGCCCGGGCTCTCAAGCAGCCCTTCGTATCCTTCCCAGGGTTCACGCGGTCCAATCGCGGCGCTGCCCAGCACCGATCCGAAGTCCAGCAGGTAGCGCCGGATGAACGACTTGCCCTGTTCGCTGACCAGCACGTCGATCGAATTGATGCCCTTGGCATCGACGTGGTTGAGCCACGCGGCGAATACCCGGTAGGCGCGCAGTTCGCGGCGATGTTCGTGCGGCACGATGTCGTTCGGGTCGTCCTTGCGCGTGCCGTCGAACCGAATGCGTCCAACCGGCCGCCCGGGCGCCGCCTTGCTGACGATGACGCGATAGGTGCCGTCCGGATCGCGGTCGGCCTTGGCCAGCAGGCCCGCGACATCGTCCTGGACCATTGGCCGTTCCTTCTGGCCGGCCGGCGTCACGTGCGCCTTCGGCCCGATCACCAGATCGGCCGGCGACAGTTGACGCAGGTAGTACTCGACCGTGTGATAACCAGCCGCCCAGAACAGTTTTGCCGCCACCACCTCCGTGCCCGTCGCCATGGCGCGGTAGCCCGGCGGATCAAACTTGATGAACCACAGGTCGTTCTTCGAGTCGCGAATCGTGAAACCCGGCGTGACACCGTCGCTCTTGGCCGAGACGACGGTCCAGGGCGGCGGCGCGGGCCCATCACTGGTGTTCGACGCGCGGGCCACGAGCGCCGGCGTGAGCGGTGTACGGCCCGCGCGGTTGACGAAGAACGGCCCGTCGGGCACACCGTCAACCGTGTTGATGTTCTGGGCACGCTGTCCCGTCGCGGGATCACCTGACTGGGTCAGCAGTCCCTGGGCCGACTGGAAGATCAGGTTCGGCTCGTAGTCACTGACGTCGGTGACGTTCTGCGTGATCGGCTCGACCCAGAGCGGGTCATCGTCGTAGAACCGTGGTCCCGGACGCTGTCGGCCGTCGACCACGAGCGTGGCCGCGATGATGAGGGTGAGAGAGGAGAGGATGTAGCGGCGCACGATAGGACCTCAGAACGGTTGTGACCTGCCGAACACGAGGCGCCAGCCCTCGCGGCTCCTGGCCACGTCGAAACGGAAAACGGTGGTTGCCGGTGTGTGGAATCGCAGGCCGGCACCCCAGGTCGTGTGGAAGGTGTCCCGATCGATATCGGCGAGCGCCGGGCCCACCGCGCCGTGATCGGCAAAAAGCGCCATGTCGATAATGCGGGACGCGCGCCAGCGGTACTCGGCCGAGAACACCAGGCGGCTGCGGTCCTTGAACCGGTTGTTGGCGAAGCCACGCAGGGTGTTGCCGCTGCCCACATAGGGAAGGAAGAAGAACGGCACTGCGTGGCCATCCTGGACGCGCGTGGTCGTGGCCAGCGCTCTGAACGCCAGCGTGAACTGTTCGTTCACCAGCGGAACGAGTTGCGTCAGTTCCGTTTCGATCTCGTCGAACGTGGCCCGGTCGCGGCGGTCTGCCGCGCGGCGAATCCAGTCGATGCGCGCCGACCCTCCGCGCGTGGCATAGTCGGGTGCGGGGCGCCAGTCGACGCGCGCACCGGCCGACAACCGGAGGTAGTCGATGCGCTGGTCAATGTTCACGGCGGCAGGCGCGTCCAACGTCGTCAGACCGTGGTAACCAGCGGACCCGGTAACGACGAGACCCCTGGCAATCGGGATACTGCCTTCAAGCAGGGCCTCGCGCTGCCGGACATCGTACTTCGTGCGGTCGGTGACGGTCGTTCCGGCCCCGACGCCATAGAAAGCGAGGCCGTTCGCCCGGGTCTCACGTGCCACGACGTGCAGTTGCCGCGGGTTGCCGATTGGCCGCAGCCGAAAGTTGGCGCTGCCAATCCACGAGCCCCGTTGATTGCCACCCGCGACGAGATTGACGCCTCCGCCGGAGGGCAACCGGTGTTCGTAGCCGACGCCGGCCGCCAGGCCCGAACCTCGATAGGCTTTGCCGAACCATGGGTAAAAAGCCGAGGTGCGGGGCCGCGTCGCGAATGTGATGAACCGCTCGGTCGTCGACGGCTGCTCCGCTGCCAGCCTGCGGGCCTTTTCGGCTTGGGCGGCCCCAATTTCGGCGGCCCGAGACGTCTGTGCCTCGGCTGCCGATGGCATCACCATTAGAACCAGTGCGGCCAGCCACAAACGTACTGTTCTCCTCATGTAAAATCCCAGGCAAAATTATCGCCAAACGAAAAACCAGAATGGCTGGCCCACCCTGCGACGGGGTGAAGCGCTGCTACGATACAGACTCGAATGAAGTCGCTCAAGAAGATCACTGACAGACTGCGCGTCAAGCCCGGAATCTCCGTCGATCTTCGGGACCACGACCCGACATGGACCGGCGGACTCAAGGAAGCGGGTTCGAAGGTGCTGCTTGCGCAGGGTATCGAGTCGCTCAGCCGTCTGCAGGACCGATTGTACGCGCAGGACACCCATTCTGTTTTGCTGATCTTTCAGGCCATGGACGCGGCCGGCAAGGACGGCACCATCCGGCACGTGATGTCGGGCATCAACCCCCAGGGCTGCCAGGTGTTCTCGTTCAAGGCGCCTTCCGCCGAAGAGCGCGACCATACCTACCTGTGGCGCTCGTTCAAGGCACTGCCTGAGCGTGGCCGCATCGGTATTCACAACCGCTCCTACTATGAGGAAGTGCTGGTCGCCCGGGTCCACCCCGAGATTCTCGCGGCCCAGCAGTTGCCGGCCGAGATCAAGAAGCACAAGGGCATCTGGAGGGAGCGGTTCCACCAGATCAATGGATTTGAGCGGTACCTGACGCAGAACGGCGTGGTGATTCTGAAGTTCTTCCTCAATGTGTCGAGGGAGGAACAGCGGCGGCGCTTTCTGGCGCGCATCGAAGATCCGTCGAAGAACTGGAAGTTCTCGGTGAACGACGCCAAGGAGCGGCCGTACTGGACGCGCTACATGCGGGCCTATGAGGACGTCTTCTCGAACACCAGCAAGAAGTGGGCGCCGTGGTACGTGATTCCGGCCGACAACAAGTGGTTCATGCGTGTGGCCGTGGCGTCCATCATCAATCAGCGGCTCGAGGAGCTCAACCTCAAGTATCCGAAGATCGACGAGGCCAAGCAGCAGGAGCTGCAGGCCGCCCGCCAGATGCTCATGAATGAAAAGTAGGCCGAGTGGGGATGATTGATCGACTGATGCGATTGTTCGGCGACGTGCTGCCCGGCGAAGGCCGGCGGGTGCTGCTGCTGTTGTCGAACATTTTCCTGCTGCTCGTCGCGTACTACATCATCAAGACCGTCCGCGAGCCGCTGATTCTCGCCACCGGCGGTGCCGAGTTGAAGTCGTATGCCGCGGCGGTGCAGGCCGCCGTGCTCCTGCTCTACGTGCCGGCCTACGGATGGGTCGCGTCGAAGCTCGCCCGCGAGAACCTGATCATCGCCGTGCTCGTGTTCTTCCTGGTTTGCATCCAACTATTCGTCCTGGCCGGCATGAGCGGCATGCCGGGGTTGGGCTTTGTGTTCTACGTGTGGGTCGGCATCTTCAGCCTGACGACGATCGCGCAGTTCTGGTCGTACGCCAATGACATTTACAACAAGACCGAGGGCGACCGCCTCTTTCCGATGATTGCGGTCGGGTCGACGGCCGGCGCGCCGCTGGGCGCAGCCGCCGCCGAGTGGTTGTTCGAAACAGGCGTGTCACCCTGGCTGATGCTGGAGCTGGCGTCGGGCCTGTTGGTGGTCCACCTTCTGCTCTACCTCTCGGTGCGCGGGGCGTCGTCCAAACAGGAGCGCCAGGCTGCCGCGCCCATCACGGGCCGCAACGGGTTTGCCCTGGTCCTGCAGAGCCCGTACCTGCGGCTCATCGGCCTGCTCGTCATCCTGCTGAACCTGGTCAACACGATCGGTGAGTACATCCTGGCGAGCCTGGTGACCGCGCACGCGACCGAGCTGGCTGCCGGGAACCCGTCCTTCGACGTGGGCGCGTACATCGGCGCCTTCTATGGCAGCTACTTCTTCTGGGTGAACGTGGTGTCGGTGACCGTGCAGGCGTTTGTCGTCTCGCGGTTCGTCAAGCTGGTCGGCATCGCCGGCGTGCTCTTCGCGTTGCCGATCGTGGCGCTCGGCGCATACGGCCTTGTGGCCTTCGGCGCGAGTATGATGCTCGCGAGGGTCATCAAGACCGTCGAGAACGCCACGGACTACTCCGCGATGAATACGGCGAAGCAGATGTTGTGGCTGCCGACCTCTCGCGAAGAAAAGTACAAGGGCAAGCAGGCCGTGGATACGTTCTGCTTCCGCAGCGGCGACATGCTCGCGGCCGGTCTGGTGTTTCTGGGGACGCACCACCTGACACTGTCGACCGAGGGGTTTGCCGTCGCCAATCTCGTCGTGGTGGTCGGCGCGCTCCTGGTGGCGTGGCTGTTGCTGCGCGAATACCGCCGCGTGACTGCGGCACCCGATCCCGCGGGATCGTGAACGGAGGACACGTGCGAATGAGTTCAGTAGTTCAGGGGGTCGCGCTGCTGCTGGCGGGGTTCGTTGCGGCCGGGTGCGGCAGCAGCGCTCCTGCCGAGCCGACCGCATCACCCGAGGCCGTCATGCTGCCGGCTGGTGCTACGCGCGCCACCATCGACAGTGAACTCCCGGCCGTCGGCCAACGCGATTACGTGCTCACGGTCGCGGCCGGCCAGTTGTTCTCCGTTTTTGCATCGGCGGCGGTCGATCTCAGTGTCACCGTCTTGAGGAACGGCGCCGCCGTGGCGCCGGCCGTGTCAAACGCCCACTACTGGGCCGGCTACGCCACTGAGGCCGGGGCCTACACGGTCCGCGTCGCCGGGCCGGCCGGCACCGCCTACGCCATCTCAGTGCACAAGCCGCGCCGCATTCTCGCTGATACCGATCAGCACTTGTCGATGTTGACGGGAGCCGTCCCGGCGCACGGCGAGGTGGATTATGTGGTGCGGGCCACCCAGGGGGATCGCGTGACCGCTGAGTTGCGGTCAGATACGGCCGCCCTCTACCTGTCGGTCACGCGCGTCCACGACGGCAAGGTCCTGCTCGATCATGGATCTGAAGCCGACGCGCTGGAAACCGTCGCCGATGCCGACGGTGATTACCTCATTTCGGTCATCGCCGGTGCCGCGCCGGCTGAGTATTCGCTCATCGTGAGCCACGGCAAGTAGGAAGGGCAGAAACATGACGAGAGCATTCCCGTTCACGATTGCGGCGCTCGTGCTGGCGGCCTCGCCAGCGCTCGCGCAGAGTGAGTCAGCGCTCAAGCAGGCCCTTGAAGGCCAGACGATGGTGCTGCGGATCGGCATGCCGGCCACGCAGCTTGGTGTAGACGTGTACCCCACACGGCCTCAGCCGGTTGATTTTGGTGGTCTGGCCAGGCGGGTCAAGGAATATGGGACGGCCATCCACCAGGGCGAATCGCAGACCATCACCACGATCAAGGTCAAGCGTGACCACATTGAGGTCCACCTGGGTGGCGGCGGCTTCGGCACGTTCACCGACTTGCTGTCGGCCCCCCAGCGAGAGTACGCGCCGAGCCCCTACGTCAAGACCTCGCGCGAGCGCGACCTGGAGAATCGGATCAAGAACACCTCGGACGCCGGTGAACGTCGCCGTCTCCAGCGGGAACTCGACACACTGCGCGCCGACAAGCGGGCGGCGTCCGCCGACGCGGCCATGGTGAACCGCATGGCCGATCAGGAAGAACGCGATCGACGGCTGCAGAGCGGCAGCCGGTTCAATGTGCGATTCGACGGCGGCAGCGTCCCGCCTGAGTACCTGACGCCGGACGGTCTCGCGTCGGCGCTGGCACGGTTTGGGCAAGTTGAGGGCGTCGACGGCCCGATGGCGCCCGCGCCGCGGGCCGTCACGCCTGCCGCTTCGACACCACTCGGCGGGATCGCGTCGCTCAAGAAGGGGCTGACCCTTGAGCAGGTCGAAAAGGCCCTGGGGCCGGCCGATGAGGTCACCCACCACGACGCCGGCGGCATCGAGGTAATCGAACGCACCTACGTCGTCGGCGAACGACAGGTGGTCGCGCGGTTTGTGTCCGGTGTGTTGATCGAATACCTGATTCAGTCGAAGTAGCCGCGCCTTCGCTCAGCGAAGGTCCGACCGGACAAGGCCCTGCGCGCCGCAGGTCCAGGCCATGCGCATGTTTGGTGCCGGCCCGGATCTCCGGTGCGCCTGGAAGCGAATCTGCAGAGCCTCTCCGGCGTCGCCGATGTCGAGGACGCCGAACTGCCCGTTCTGTCGAAGTTCGCCGTGGCTGTACGGGCCGCCCTTCTGCGTGTTGGACCGATCCATAGGCGCTGCGTGCAGAACGGGGAACCCTAGACGCGACGCCTGCGCCAGGGTGGAGTACTGACTGTGCGTGCCGTCATCGAGTGCGAGCTGGTGGGCATCACCCGACAGCATCAGTGTTCGACGAGTCAGGCCCGCCCGCTCGATGGCGTTCGCGATGTGTTCTCGCTCCTGGGCGTATGGCGCCCAGCCTTCGGACGTCGATTCGTCGGCTTTGGTGATCCACGGGACGGAATTGACCAGCAGCAACAACGCGGACGCCCGTGCCGTCTCCAACTCACGGTCGAGCCACGCGAGCTGGTCGCAGCCAATCATGGTACGCGGCTCGAGGGAGCCCCTCGGCGCGCGCGCCGAGCGCGTATCGAGCACCACAACGCGCACCCGCCCAATCGAAAACGCCTGCTGTATCGAACCGGTCGCTGAGACAAGGGGGTAATGCGGAACGAAGCGGCGATAAGCCGCGAGCGCGGCCGGCCGGCTGGGAGAATCGCGATCCGAGTCGTTCGGGCCGTAGTCGTGGTCGTCCCACATGTAGACAATCGGGACCGCGCGGTACAACTGTGCCTGACGCCTGGCGCCATGCACCTTGTCAAAGGCCCGGCCGAATTCAGCCTCGTCATTCCGCGCGATGTTCTCGTAATGCAGGTCGCCCATGTGCAGAAACATGAGCGGATTGGCGTACCGGATGGCGTCGAACACCGCGCTGTTCGAGCCGGTCGACGCGCACGAGGCAAAGGCCAGGCGGAAGGAAAATGGCCCCGGGCCCGGCGTCGAGAATCGGCCCTGCAGCGCGCGGCCGGCCGCCTCAACCGTGTAGGCATGCGCCGCTGCCGGCGCCAAGCCTGAGATCTTGAAGGTCGCCACGCCAAGATCGTCAGCCACAGATTCCAGGCGCCGCGAGAAGCCGCCCTCCGTCGTTACCACCAGTGACACGGTCTCCCGAGCGCCGACCGCAGCCTTCAGGACTGCGCTGTCTGGAGTGATGCCGCCCGTCCACACCCACTTCAGGCCAGCTGCGGAAACCGGGTGGGGCCAGAGCGCACCCGCCGCGGCGGCCGCCAGGCCGGTCACGACGGCACGGCGGCTCACGAGCGTGGTGGCTCCCATATACTCAATCGTAGCCGTGTTCTCCGCATCACTCGAAATCGTCCTGACCATTGCCTATCGCGAGGCCGTGTCCAGACGGCATGCCTACCTGACGCTGGAACACCTGCTGTACGCGCTGGCGCACGACCCGGATGGCGAGCGAATCCTGAACGCCTGCGGGGCCGACCTCGGGCGGCTGCGCGCGGACCTGGACGCCTACCTCAACGAGTCGGTCGAGGAGTTGAAGAAGGGCAACGAACGCGAGCCGCAGCAGACGGCGGCGTTCCAGCGGGTGCTGCAGACGGCCGTGTTGCACGTCCAGAGTGCCCAGCGTCCGGAGGTACAAGCGGGGGACATCCTTGCCGCGATTCTGCAGCAGCCGAGGAGCCAGGCCGCGAAGCTGCTGAGCCAACAGCACATCACGCGCCTCGACATTCTTGAATACATTACCCACGGCATCACCAAGTCTCGTGTCGGCCAGGCACCGGTGGACGATGAGCCGGAGACGTTGGGGACGCCGGAGCCGGCGGAGGGCGGCGGAAACAGCCGTCCGAGCCGGAATCCGCTGGCGACGTACTGCGTCAACCTGACGGACCGGGCGCGCGACGGCAAGCTTGATCCCCTGATTGGGCGCCAGACCGAGCTGCAGCGGACCATCGAGGTATTGTGCCGGCGTCGCAAGAACAACCCGGTGTTTGTGGGGGACGCCGGCGTGGGCAAAACCGCGATGGCCGAGGGGCTTGCGGCACGGTTGCTCGAACCGGGTGTGCCCCCCATGCTGCGGGACGCCGAGGTCTTTTCACTCGACACCACAGCGCTGCTGGCAGGCACGCGGTTCCGCGGGGACTTCGAGGAACGGTTCAAGGCCGTCATCGGCGGTCTGGCCGCAAAGCCGAAGGCGATCCTCTTCATCGACGAAATTCACTCGGCCGTGGGCGCCGGAGCGACCACCGGCGGCACGATGGATCTGGCGACGCTCATCAAACCCATCCTGACTGCAGGTGAGATCCGGGTGATTGGGTCCACCACGTTCGAAGAGTTCAAACTCATCGAAAAGGATCGCGCGCTCGCGCGTCGACTGCAGCGCATCACCATCGACGAACCGCCGGTTGAGGAAACCGTGCGGATCCTCGAAGGGCTCAAGAGCCGCTACGAAGCCCATCACCACGTGGTGTACGAGCCCGCCGCGCTCGAAGCCGCGGCGAAGCTGGCGGCCAGGCATCTGCGCGACTACCGTCTGCCCGACAGCGCCATCGACATCATCGACGAAGCCGGTGCCGTCAGCCGTCTCAGCCGCGCGGCTGAACCAGCCTCACCCGACTCTCCGGCCGCCTCCACGGCCGCCTCCACGGCCGCCTCCAACCCAGGCGGCCCTACGTACCCAACCTC
>Ga0222714_10000423_pt1 | contig 48820 bp, 55 predicted proteins | sample C33_3DmetaG_FD_165048 | JGI IMG/M metagenome (GOLD analysis project Ga0222714, IMG submission 165048) | Estuarine water microbial communities from San Francisco Bay, California, United States - C33_3D | ecosystem: Environmental > Aquatic > Marine > Unclassified | place: USA: California... | reverse complement strand
TTCCGTGCCGTACTTGACGGACGAAGACAGCATCGAGGTGATCTTCTTGGCGCGCTCTGACTTGAGGGCGCGAGTGATCGCCCGCTGCTTGTCCAGCGTGATGACCGTGTTTACAGCGTTACGGGCCGCGCCGTTAGCGTAGAACACGTTGGTGCCGCCCTGCAGAACACCCCACATGAGGGTTTCGATCGTCTCTGCTGCCTGCTCGCCACACATCATGGCGGCATCCTTGAGTACCGGATCTTCAGCCAGATCGTGGACAACGTCGGTGATTTCAACGACATCGCCGTACTGGCTCAGGGTTACCGTTACGTCCTCGTAGCTCATTGCCTTAGCGGTCGGCGGGGTGCCTTCCGTCAGCGGCGTGGTTGCTACGGCAAGGGGAACCGGGCGACGGAACTTGACGACATTCGCCTTGTTCGCCGGCATCGGCTTGGCCATTCCAAACTTGGAGAGGCAGAGGATCGGCTCAGCGTGAGCCAGCATTTCCTTTGCTGCGAACGCATTGGTGCGCTGCGAAAGGCCAGTGTAGGTCGTTGTTGCCATTATTGAGTCTCCTATTGAGCGTTGATTGGCAAATTAAAAGGAAATAATCGACCGATCACCTTGCCCAATGAGGAGACATCATCCACTTGCGGCTTTCGCGGCTAGGATTATGTAACGTCATTGTCTTGGTGGTAGTCATTGCGCTTACCCCTTATCGCGAGGCGAAGAACTCAAACGCGGCCTCGAAGTCGTCCTCGGGCGGCATGTTTGATCGCGTTCTGGACCCTCGCGCAGGAACGGTCTGCGCTTGTCGAAGCTGCTTCTCTCGACGCTGCTTCAATTCTGTGGATGCCTGTATGCCGGGCATCAAATCATTCTTGTAGGTGCGGATCAGATAGGCGGCATCGCCAGCCTGATTGCTCGACATCATGTCCTGTATGTGGCTCGGCTGGGCCTGCACCCAAAGCTTAAAGCTTTCTGATTGAGCAACCTCCCTGTAATCAGGGTGCTGCATCTCCAGAATCCTGAACTGGTCGCTGATGAACGAGTCCTGAGCCTGCTGCTGTATTGGCTGAAGGTCGCGCCTTACAGACTCGATCTCGGCTTTGTGGCGAGCCTCGAGCTGACCTATATATGACTGCATCCCCCTAGCGATCTCGGGGTAGTCATCCTGAATTACCTTCCATTCATCAGGAGTCATAGCGGCCTGCCCGCCGTGCCCCCTCTTTAGCTGCGACTCAAGCTGCTGAATGTACTGCTGCTGCTCTGATACCTTTTTCTGAAAGGCATGCTGCCTGCCGAGGTCAGAGTTGTATTTGTGCTGCCACATCTGCAGCTCGTTGCGAGCCGCAGTAAGCTGGTCTTCTTCAATTGCGACTTCTTGGGTTCCGTCGCCATAACGCTCGTCTTCATCTCCGCCTTCTTGATCTGAAGCAGGCGACTGATCCTCTTCTTCCTCTTCTTGTACAGAAGCCTCTAGCTCAGAGCCCTCTTCGGCAAGCTCATCAAAAGCATCTTCAAACGATTGGTCTTTATCTGCATCGGACATGTCGTACTCCAGCGGCCGTTAGGCGGCTTACTCGCTTTGTTGGTCATCCTCGCGGCCAGCAAGCGCCACGAGCCGTTCCAGAATAATCAGCGCGCCGCGCTGCTTATCTGAATCCCTGTCGGCAACGAGAAGCGCTATCGCGTCCTCTCGCTCAGAAGCCGCGAACCTTTCGATCTCTTTCCAAGTAGACGAATGGATATCGATTTTCATCAGTAGCTATCGAACCCGCGCTCTAGGTTCTTGGCCCGAAGCTGCGTCGTTGTCAGCTTCATGTTTGTGTCCGCAGCGGCTTTGTCGCGGGTGGTTCGATTTTTCTCTGAATCGATCATCATGCGGGCCTGAAGCTGGCGATCACTGATCTCCGCCTTGGCGGCGATCTCGGCCATTCTGAGCCTTTCATCGAGGGCCATCTTCGAGGCATCAAGCTGCTGTTGATACTGGATTTCCAGCTTCTTGATGTTCGCCTTCTCTGTTTCTATCTGAGCCTCAAGCTGCAGCTTCTGCTGCTCTATCTGCAGCTTTGCCTGCTGTATCTGCATATCGAACTGCGCGAGTTGGGTAGCTGCATCGGGCTGCTGGGCGGCGGCCATCTGCTGGTCTTCAATATCTCGAATCTCTGCTGCAGGCCTCGTGATGCTCTCGTAAGGAACCTCAAGCGCCTTAGCAATCTCTTGATCAAGGCCCGCCCAATCGCGACGCTTGTAGAGCTCAGGGTTCTGAGCGGAGATGTTGGCGTAGATCATCAGATTCTCTTGCTGCTTCTCTCGAACCAGCAATGCCCCAGATCCCCTCGCCTCGATGTAGAAGTCCCCCTTGACTGACGGATTCTCATTGAACTGCATGTTCCAATCGTAAAATCGCGTGATCAGCGGGCGAGTTATGTCATCGTCCCAATTCTTGACCGCTTTACGCAGCACGATGTTCGAGCTGTTCATAAGCATGGCCATGCCGGACGATGTCTTAGTAATGTGCGGCGCCATTTCCCCTTGAGCTACCAGCGGGAGGTTTGTCTCCTCGTCGGCAAGCTGACGGGCCATCGAGAATATGTTGGCCAGCTCAATCTGATGGCTGGGAGTGGAGAAAGAGGCGAATGCCTCTCCTACGCTTCGCGTCTTGTCCCGCAGATACCAGACCTTCTTAGGGCCCATCTCCCAACTACCATCCGCCGGGGAGAGCAGCTCACGGTTGATGACCAGTTGGTCTGCGACAGACAGACCGGCGTTATCCATCATCATCCGCCATGCCGCGTTGATTACTCGCTGTGGATTCCTCATCAAATACGGGACGCCAAACCCGAAGATGGATGACTCATCCTTCTCCCAGTTGAATACCGAGAAGGGGCGTTCGTTTGAGTCCATCGGATTTATGGCGACTTTGAGAACCTTGTCGCCGGAGAAAAAGACAACGGCTTCTATCTCATCGTCCAGCTCATCGATGTCCGCTTCATCAATACCTTCTTCGCCCATCGAAAGAGCGTCAATAAGCTCCGACTTGCTGATCGGGCCGTGGTATTCCCATATCTCGTACTTGTTGCCCTCGCCTACCGTATTGATTCCGGTGATGTTGCGGATGTCATCAATGAAGTCTTTCGCGATGTGGGTGGACTTTGCGGATGAGGACACAAGCTCGCGAACCTGACCAACAAGAACGCCCGGCAGCTTTGTCATTTCTCGAAGCTGCTTCTTTGACATGCGCCGTCGCTCGAACACGAACTCTGCGTCGTCAATCGTCCTTGCGGACATGTCAGGAAAGAAGTCCCAAGGGTCTACCCGCTCGACGGTCGGTTCCAGCGCTTCTACTATTTGAAGGACGCTCATCCCGTCGGGAAGAATGTCCCAACGCTTCTTGGTCCGACCAATTATCACCGGCCCCTTAATAACTGCCGTTCCAATCTGGCATGCGTCATGGATTACATCGCGGGCCTTCACCTGATAGCGCGACTCTACAAGCTGGTCGTCAATCTCTTCCTGCATCGCCTCTGCAGACTTTTTAGCAATGGCGAGCATCTCGCGAGCCGCAATAGCGGGGTCTTCTTCTGAGACGGGAGCCCTATCAGAAATGGCTTCTAGTTCTGGCACGGGAGTCGGGCCAAGCGCGAAGTTTCGATCGTCAGTCGGGAACAGCATGTCCTGCAAGCGGGCTTCTGCTGCGCTCGTCTTGTTCCTAGTGATGTTTACGAATACTTCAGAGCCCTTCGCCTTTGCCAGCTTCACCGCTTCGTCTGAAGAATATTCCCCATGATACTGGCGCAGATCCTCAAGCCAGCGCTGCTCAATCTGAGAGCGCTTAGAAACCTGCTCAGCCGCTAGCCGGCTCAACCGCGAGGCGAAGACATGTAAGCGCTCAGCTATCTCAAGCTCATACTCCTCTTGGCTTTCGAGCAGGGGCGACTCAGACCCCTCATGCCCAGAGGTCTCATAATCCTCATCATCAGACTTGTATCGCCGACTCATCTCGTCCATATAAGCCCTCAGTACCCTGCAACCTTGTCAACGATTGCGCTGACAGTTAACGTTTCAAATTCATTTATCCTCAGAGGCTCCGCGAATGTCAGAGCCAGCGCGTCCCCGCAGTCTGTTGATCGAAGACCGCGCTTCTTTATGTCGTCTTTGCTTTCAAGCTTCCGGCGCTGGTTGGAGTCATACCGGAACTGTGGAGCGGTTAGGTCTGTATGCAGGTCGTCCCTGTCTGGGATCATTACCGGCACATCGCTGTCTAACCAGTCGCGCATTTCCCACCACATCTCTGCGCGCCTATTCACGAATCTCTTTGGGTCAAGCGCAGAACTGCCAAAGTTGATCGCGACTACAACGTCGCGGTGCCCAAGCTCCTCGAGGCGGTCGACTACTCCAGCGCCCAAGCCGCCAACGTCGATCGCAACCTGATCCGGCTTCTCGTCCCTGATCATGCTGTGAACCATCCCGGCGACTTCCATCGTGGACAGCTTCTCATGCACTTCTAGGTCGTATGCAGAGCGGCCTCTCCTGCGGACGATCGCGGTCCTATCGTCGCCGTATCGCGCTGGGTCAACGCCTATGATCAGCGGGCCAATCGCCAGCACCTTGTTCCTGCGCGCCTGCACTACCAGCTCAGGCTGAATCAGGCTTTGCCCGCCGGAGATTTGGAACGCCTCCTGAGCGGTCATTGGGTATTCCTGCCTGAACGCGATAAGCCCGTCAGTGCCATCCGCAGAAAGCTCCGCAATCTTCGCCCTACGGAAAGCAAGCTGCTCATTGTCGAGACCGAACAGCTCTACCAGCTTCTCCTCTTCTGGCGTCCGCTTCAGACCAAGGCCGAACTTCCGGTATTCGTCTTGCCAATACCAAGGAACGAAGATCGCCTGAAAAGGGCTCTCGCCAGATTCAGCCTTCAGCCACTGCTGGTAGAAATAGTTCCCGACTCCGTTTGCCGTGGACTCAAGGATGATCTCAGTGTCGTCCTCGTCAGGAACGGCCTGCAGGATCCCCTTGGCATGCTCGGCCGCATTGGGCCAGTAAGCGACTTCTGAGCCGTGGAAATACTGGATCGTTGTCCCGCGACCGACAGACTTATTGCCCGCCGTGCCGACCTTGTATCCGCTATCAAGCCGGTCGAATACCAGCTCCTTGGCGTTTGAGGCTCCTGTGGATGGCTTCACAAAACCCGGCGCTAGCTCGTGATACCGTTCGACCATCTCAAACAGGGCGGAGGTAGAGTCAGCCTCATGGGTCAATATGAACGCCCTAACGCCGCCTCGATGAGTAACTCTCCAGTAGAAGCGCGCCTCCGTATAGGTAGACACGCCCTGCTGCCTGCCCTTCAGGACGATCGCCCGCACCTTCCCTGTATTCTTCTTCTGCTCCTCGATGCAGGCGTGGATGTACTTCTGGGCCTTGTTCATCTCTAGCGACTTGATGTCGCCAGACTTGGACCGGACGTATAGGCAGTTTCTTGCGTAGAACTCGAAGTCGTCCTTCAGCCGAAAACGTGTCAGTTCAGGCTCTTGAGCCATTCTTCATGCGACATTTCTGTGAGGGCCGCCTTGACCTCTGTTGTTGATAGGCGAGAGTGGACATAAGGCGCAGCGGCCTTGGCAGCCTCAATGCGATCACGCTGAGGCTGGTCACAGTCCTGATATATGGACGCTAGGTATTCAAGCGGGGACAGCTTCCCGTCTGCGGTGACTTGTGCGACCTGAGCCTTTGATGCCTTTGAGTAGCTGCCCTTCGGCCTCCCTGCCTTTTTACTCGGCTTCAGGTCTTCGTCTTGATCGCTCATAACAGCCTCAACTGATTGTCCAAGAGCAGATCAACCTTGCGGCTGATTCGCTCCGCGTCGTCAGGCAAAGCCTCCGTATTCGCGACCAGCGACTCAAGCATCCGCCTGATCTGCGCGTCGTCATAGTTGGCAAGCTTGCTGGCTATTCCCTTGAGAGCCTCTAGTTCGTCTCTTGTGGCGAGCTGAGTGAGGTCTGGCTCCGGTATCGCCGATATAGCGTTGCGGACGCCAACCAGATCGAGCCCAAGATCAACAATATCGGCAGCGACCCCGGCAACAGCAGAACGAACATCATCAATGGCCTGAGTGGAGTCGGGCACTTGGATGCCATCGATCCGAGCGATGATTTCATTTGCCTTGTCTGCGAATTCCTTGTCGCCAGATCTGATTGCTTCCACTACCGGCGACAGGTCGATCTGCGCCGCCTCTTGCTCTCTTGCGCCAAGGCCTGCCGTAATGGCGTCGATCTTGGCAGCGATCGCCTTGATCTCCTTGCTGAAGTCCTTTTGCTTGATCTCCTTCAAGAGGTGCGCTGGCGCTGCCTCCCAGATTGTCGCTGCAGATGTTGGTGACGGTATGGCCGCCGTCACTGCGCGCTGCAGTTGCTTCGACCCTTCCGACCCGTCGATGTCGGCAAATACTCTGCCATCCGGCCCGAACAGGAACCGGCTCTCAACCTCGTCAGCAATACCTATCGGATCCACATCAACGGTCCCGATCGCCGATGATGTTGCGGCAGCGATCCCGGCCGTCGTCATCGATGGCTCAGCAAACTGTGCGGCAACGGCTGCTGCGAGCGCGGCGTAGTCAATCGGCGCGGAGCTCCCAGACAGCGACAACGCGGATACAACCGCTGGGTAGACGGCTGACCCATCCGTAAAGTAGTAAGCCGTGTCGTAATCGTCTGAGTACAAGATGCCAGACACCGCAACGACGCGGGGGTCGTACACCAACTTCCATCCGTTGATCAGGAAGAACGTGCCGCCAGTCTCTCCGCCCGGGATTGGGTCCAGACCAGTAAAGCGCATGGCCGCAAAGAACTGCGGCTCTCGGTCAGTCCAGCGAACCCAAGCAGAGTAGACATCATCGCGAATCGACAGGGCGGACACGCCGGAGTTGACGGTTATTTCATTGGTATACCCGTTGAATGAAACCTTCTCGTAAAGGCCCCACTCTTCACCCCATGCGGACCAAGCGGCGACAGCCATTACTGGTTAATCTCGTTCCACCCAAGGACGAAACTGACCGTGATGTCCCCGCCAGTTGTCTGGTAACTTGTCCCAGCGACTGACGGCCCTACAGGCTTCGCGACAACAGCAAAGTACAGGTAGGGTCCATATCCTGACAGGATGAACCCGCCAGCCCCTGACCAACTGTTTGAGCCGCCATTGCTGGCGTTACTCAGAGCGGAAGTGTCCCAAGGCTGGGTGAACTTCTTATCGAGGTACAGCTCTGCCGTATCGACCGACACCATCCTCAAGTAGAACGGCCCATTCTGATCGTTGATCCCGTAGGTAGCGTCAGAGCCGATCAAGCCCGGGATCCCATCGAACGTGATCGGGTTCCCCTCTCGGTGATTGCTCCAAGCGACCCCTGTCGGCGGGGTATTGATCTTGACCCGCGTAGCTATGCCTGCCCCGGAGGACTGGGTTACGGTCAGGATCGGGCAGCGGTTGTTTCCGCCGTCATCCGCGTAGACTTTGAAAGCCCCATCCTGAAGATTGCCAAATTGATCGCCGAGAGAGGTTCGCTCGAATCCGCCCTTGCTGTATACAGCGATACGGTGGTATCCGCCGCCGAAGAAGTTAACGCGGCCATCGTTATTGGTGTAGCTCAAAGTCGCGTTGTTTGGATCGCTAGGCTCAACATCCAAGAATACCGGGGTCGTTGAAAGAGATGCGGCCTCTGCCTCTGTGACCGGAAGGGCCACGCTATTGCCAGAGAGGACAGGGTCAACGTAAACCTCAATCTCAACGAATGCCGGGTCGCCATTAGCGTGATAAGCCAATGCCTGCATGTATTGAGGCACATACAGCGTCCGGTTCTTATTTGGATTGTTGGCAATCGTTTCCCTCGGCGTTAGAACGCCGATAAGGTGGTACTCCTGATTGACCGGGAGAGAGGCGCGATCACCCTTGCCCGTATCATTCAAGCCCTGATAGTCGTTGATATTCGCCGGGCTGAACGTGGCAGAAAGCGTCTCAAGGCGCGGGGCACCGTATGCCGCGAGCGCGATGTCCGCCTCAGTTACAACGGACGCGCACCAGACGCGAAGGTAAGCGGTCGTGCTTACAGCAACGCCAGCCTTGTTGTATATGTTGAACATTACTGGCAGCGCGCCAGTCTGGCTGTGCGGCTTACCGCCATTGGTGTCGTGGTAATACTCGTGAAGAGTGATGCGGGCTCCCTCGTGATACGAGCCGAACCTCACCCTTCCAGCGCCAAGCCACTGAATGTCAATCCAGTAGATGTTGTCGTCTTCTACATTCAGAGTTTTGCCGGATGCGCCGGTGCCATCAACAACGTCTACGTTAAAGCTGGCCCGGTTGATCACCGTCTCTACAACGCTACCCGTGGCAGATGACCGCAGAACGACCTGCAGGTCATTCGTCTCATCAAGCCTGAAGAAATATCCGTTGCTTACGTCGTTGTATCCCCACTCTCGGACAACGCCCTCTTGCCCTCCGTTAGGGACCGCGACCGTACACATCATCAACTGGGAGAACCCGGGGTAGTAGTGATGGTAGGTATGGCTGACAAGCCGGGAACGATTGGTCCCGCTATCGGTTGGCGCAGATCCGGCATTGAGACGCAGCTCAAGGCATCGTAGCGAATTGTTGTGAGCAATGACCCCCGTGCCGTTCTTGGTTCTGGCAAATGCTTGCGGCAGGAATGAGTCAGAAAATATGTAGTCTCCGATAATCGAAGCGCCTGATGTCCGTAGCTTTCCAAACGCATCTAGCTGCGGGACGCCCTCGGTAAACCGGATGTTCATAGCGCCTTTGTCGTCCACTGACACGCGCTGCGTCGGGGTGTTCCTGTCCCCGATGTGCATTACCTGAGTCTCTACCGTGTTCGGGCCAACGGTATGCTGCTCGGTCTGCAGCTTCTTGCCGGTTGAATCCGGCGGCACTTGAACGTAACTGTTCGCCATGAGTTATTCCTTTACGGGGTGTATGCCCGGTCAGCCTCAGCCGTAGCCGTAAACACAATGCTCTTGGATGCAGTGATCGATGTGCCAGTAACCACAACCGGCTTGGCTACGCCTTTGTTACCAGCGACGAGAACGACCGGGGCCACAGTGCCACCTGATCCTGCGCCACGCTGAATGTTATTCGTGTAGTCGTAGCTGAACGGGATGGACGCTGCGGTTATTGTCCCGGTGATCGGAACGCCGTCCTTGTCGTTGACCGTGATGGCCGTTGCGGTGCCGTAGTCCCTGCCCGTATTGGTGCCAGCATCGTCGTTCAGGAAGTACATCCGGTAGTACCCGGTGCCACCAGAAGTCAGCGCAGCGTTGAAGTTCATCGTGCCCGCTGCGGCATACGGGTAGATCCTCTCGGCATCGTTCTGGTCGAGGAAGTACACCCGGTTCAAGTCTGCCGGAAGCACCCCGTCAATGAACACGCCCGTAGTTGTGTAGAGGGAGTCACCGACGAAATACATCAGGGTGTTCGCGGTCTGGCCCGTAACAACTCCGGTTCCGTTATCGATGTCTGCGTTCTGTCGGAGCTTGTACTGCACCCATGTATAGATCTGTTCGAGCGTTGCGCCAGCCGTGTTGTTGTTGACTACAACGCGGAAAGGAAACGCGCCGATGTCATATCCGGTCTGGTCAGTCGCGAAGTATGTCAGCGTCAGGCTGCTGTACGGCGCACCGGCCATAGCCGCATCAAGAATCGGGCTGCCAGATGAGTAGGTCTTCAGGTCGGTCCCGACCGAGATAGGCAGCGAGATCTTGTTCGGGCCTGTTGAGTTCAGACCGACATCGCCAAGTACGGCGTCGTCAAACGTGTAGTTCGGCTCGCGGCAGAACAGCTTGAAGAACGTCTTCGGCGTATCGTCTACCCGAATCCCCTCATTCGGAGAATCGGTGAAGGTAAACGGAATCGGAGCCCCGCCAGACACTTTCTGATAGTAGAACTGCGCCCCAGACGGGAAGCCAGAGGCCAGAGCAACGATGCCAGCATAGGTTCGGCTTAGGCTTCCGTTCGATGCGTACTCATCCCATCCGCCATCTCGAAGCATCTGCCGCGTAGTGTCGTTGGCAGGAGCCCAGCCGGAGAACGACGATCCATCAGTACCGAACTGGAACTGACCAGACAGCGCGTCGATCGCGTACATGGGGAATGGGAACTGGTTGTACGCCGCCGTTTCCCAGAGCTTGATGAACTTCGAGTAAAGCGCCTGAAGGGTCACGCCATCCTTCGCGACGAGGTTGCCGGCGACGTTCAGGGTAAACGTCTTTGCGCCCGTATTGATCGTGATCTCTGTGCCTACGTTGAGATCGTCGCCGTCTATAATCTTCGCCATATCGATACTCCGTTAGGGCGTGTAATTTCTGTCTAGGACCTGCGCGGTCTGGACTGATCCACCGTTCGCAGGGAGGAGGTAATTTCTTACGATGTAAGGAACGTATCCGGCCTTGTAGACAGCGATGTCAACGTATGTCCCGGCGGAATATGTGTAGCTGTAATCAAAGGAAGTGACTGGGTTGGTTGCGCCGTCATTCGATTCTAAAACGCTGCTCGTGCCCGCGCTCAGGATCACTATGTCTGACCCTGAGACGACGCCGGAAACCGTAAGGGTCTTCTGCCCGGCAATCACCGTAACCGTCGCCCCTGCGGTCCTGTAGGACAGCGCGGAGTCTGAGTTGATGGTGACGTTGCCGGATGCGATGTTCACAAACACCGCCTCGTTTCCCGTCGAGCCGTTCGATGTGGCGTAATTGTTGAACGTAATGTTGTTGAACGTATGGCTTGTTCCGCTGGTCAGCTCGATAGCATGCCCTGTCCCAGAGGATGTGAATATGCAGTTGGATAGCTGAGAAACGCCGTTGCTTGCCGACAATGCAATCGATCCACCCGGGTTGATAAATCTGCAGTCCGACATTGTGCTGTTGGTCAGGCCCACCTCTTGCGTTTGCACGAAGAGCGTCTCTGACACCGTGGCATTCTCAAATGTTATTAAGCCGCATTGAGCAAACGTGCAGCCCATGACCTCTGAGGCTGCTCCGTAGATCGCGATCCCGCCAGAGAACAACTCAAAAGAGCAACCGTAAAAGTTAGCTTGCTCAAGAGTCGAATCGCCAGCAACGATATCCATGTTGTATACGGAGTTGCCGACAAATGTCGTTCCATTTCTTCCGCCGGACGTTCCAACCTTCGCACCGAACGTGGCTGTCTGGGAGTTAGTCGATCCGGTTATATTCACCCCGAAACTATTGGCCTGTGCAGACCGGATAAATGAGCTGCCGTTGTAATAGACGGGCGCATCAAGAAAGAGCTTGCCGTTCGTGTCTGATATCGTGTACCCAGACGAACTGTCCAGATCTACCCTGCCTCGCAACTCAGCCGCTGTGGCAGAATCATTGAGCGATGTAACAACGCCTTTGCGGTTGGTTGATTCCCAATCCAGAAGTTCTGTAATCAGGGGCGATGCGCTCGTACCGGAAATCGTGAGACCGAATCCCCTGTCCATTGAGTCAACGATAAGGTTATCGAATCGCGCCGTGGAAGTTGTCTCCGCAAACAATCCAACATAACGGATGGCGCTCAAGTTCAAGGCACTTCCGGCAGACGCAGATGGGGTCAAAGCCGGATCGATGACGAACCTTTTCCAGCCGCCCGTGTAGTTGTTGTTGCCGTAGAAGTACCAGAGTTTGTATTGGCTTGCTGACGGAGTGTTCGATTCTAGGAAGACACCAAAGCCGCCTGCGGTGGAGCTGTTCAGCAGGCCCGGTGCTAGGAAGTTGCCCCAGATATAAATCAGCTCATGCGTTGAAAAAATTCCTATATTGCCGCTGAAGTCCATGACGTTAGCGGCACCGACATCGTAGTACAGGATGATGCGCTTTCCTGACGCCGTAGTGGTGACAGCGCCACTGCCCTGAATAGCACCATCAGCAACCGCGACAGAAGGCGTACCACCGCCAGACGTTATCTTGACTACGCCGAACCCAGTGATCGAGTTCGCCGAAGTAATCGGCGTCCCGTTGAACGCTATCGTCGTTGCCATCTAGTTAGTCAGGAAGTGCGATGCAGCAGTGATACATGCAGCGAATACCAGCCATAGAACGCGCTCGACAATCCTGCTTGATACAGCGGTGGCGCCGAAGCTGTGCTTGAGGTTATCGAGGTCTGTCTCGTTAATATCTAGGCGATACTCAAAGCGGTCCATCCGCTTGTTCTGTGCATACTGCCGCTCTTCAACCCGAGCCAACGCAGAGATCGTTTCGACTACGTTGTCGAGCTTCTTCTCGATCCTGTCGAAGCGCGCGTTGTAGTGATTTTCAGGCACAGACCGCAGCTCCGCGAACTCATCCACGGCTCGGGACAATCCCCGGACCAACAGAAGGTCCTATGCGTTGCAGGAGTCCAATGCCATCAAACGACGGCCCTCGACCGAGCGCGTTCTGAGGGGCATTCATCGGCGGGTAGTTGTTGATCGCCTGCTGCTGCGGATACGGTTCGCCAACAGCGATTCCAGCCGGGATCTGCGGCTGCATCGGAGGGCCGCCAGCGACGCCGCCAGCGCTTACAGGCTGACCGCTCATGGCGCGAGCGGGAGCCTGCGGGATCTGCGGCCGCTGTGGCGAAACCACTCGATTACCGGGAACCTGCTGCCGGTTCTGGGCCTGCATGCGCCGAGCCATTGCTTCTTGGAAGCGCCGCTGGGCAACGTCTGAAGCTCCAGCCGGGAGAGCCCGTTGGGCGGGCTGAGCGGGCTGCTGCGGCATCTGTTCTGCGGGCGCAATCCCGCTTGGCCGTCCGTTTCCGATCTGCAGCCGTGGATTCTGCGGCGTATTGAAGCCTGCCATCACTGTTTGCCCTTTGTAGTTGATCCGAATCTGTCCATCGCGGCGCCCACAATCTTGTCCATGTGTGGAGCCGCGAAGTAGAACGACAGGATGAGCATGACCGCTCCAGTCATCCCATCCGCGTGCTGCGTCGTCAGCGTCGAAACATCGTTGAGGCGGGACTGCGTATCCGCTTCAGCGAACACGGCAGCCACCATCGCTATCCACGAGAAAATGTACTGCAGCAGCCAGACCGATGTGATCGATAGCGATATCAGCCTGCGCGCAAGATGCTGCCCACTGGTTGCTGCCATCCACTGCACAACCATGCCCCTCGCCTCAGAGCGATCCTTGGCGGCATCGACGGCCCTCTCCTCCTCGGTGTACACCAGAGCATCGATGCCCTTGGTGACCCCTTGGACGGCATCCTGCATCGCCTGCTCTGTTCCGAAGACCCTGCCTAGAAGCCTGCCAACGCCCATAACTGTTCAGTCCTCGCCAAGAGCGTGGCTGTTCTCGTCCTCGATAAGAGCGATAACCGAGCCGCAAACGGCGCACCCGAATACATGCGTTCGCTGCCGCTCTGCGTATCTCCAATTGAACAGGCCTGATTCACAGTGCCCGCAGAATATATGCTCGAAGTCCACGCTAGCCTTACCGCCACCAATCAGCCGAAGGTCAGGCACCGGCTCTGGCCCTGCGGATGTCGCAGCGGTATCGCTCCACCTCGCCGAACTCCTTCGAGTGGACGATGCAGAACATGTCCCTGCCCGATCGGTAGCCTTGGTTCGTATGCCACGCATCACGAGAGGCCAGAGTCCTGAACGACTCGACCAGACAGCCTCGCAGCTCTTGCTTTGTGGTGTGGTGGATGTGGCCCGTGTACCAGTAACGATGGTCAGAGCCTGCCCACATCTCAGGCCTGTCAGTCGCCATCAACTCGCCCAGCGCCGCGAGCTTGACTGTATCGCCATGCGTTGCAGCGATCAGCGTTCTGCCGTGCTGGATGTAGTGGAACTTGTTCACCGTTGGGTGAATGGTCACCCTCGGCTCATTGTGGAAGTACGCCCCCAAAAAAGCCGACAGCATCACCGAGCTGTGATCGTCGTGGTTGCCGATACAGTTGACCACCTCGACAGCCGGGTGCTTCGACAGCGCCAGAGCCACCAGATCCACCATTAGCATGCAGCCTGCTTGCAGCACCTGCGGCCACCGGGTATCGAGGTCCAGCTTCGCCCCGGATCGCATCGTGCGCTCTTGCTGGTTGTCTGCGTGAAAGAAGTCCCCGAGGTTCAGCACCAGCGCCCTGTCTGTTTTGGGCGCCACGCCAACCAATCGGCTGGTGGCATTCAGCAGATCTTCCCGGGCGATCTTAACGTCGAAGTTCTCGCCGCATTCGGCGGCATGTGCATAGCAGCCAATGTGCGGATCTCCCATCACATAGCAGGCCATCAGATCTTGCAACTCAGCCCGGGGCGCTTTGCGCGGCTTGTAGACGCCCTTGTAGTCTTCCATCGCCGCAGCTATTGCCTGCTCGATGTCGCGCAGCAGATCATGCTTTGACTGCTGCGTTTTGACCCACTGCGCCTTGATCTGACCGTCTTCACCGTAGAGCGTAGACACACCCGAGACAGCGAACGGCTCCGGCACCTCGTGCGTCATACCGTGCTCGGGGCTGACGCCAGCTAAAGCAGCCCTTGATCTCATCGCGGCTATCCGGCGCTGCATATTCCGGTAATCGCGGTCAATCGACTTTATTGCCGCGATTAGCGTGCCACTGTTGTCGTCGATGGCCTTGAGAAGCGTTTTGTCCAGCTCCGTCTCTGCGAACGGCCAGAGGTAGCTATACTTATGCGCCACGGCAGATCCGCTCCGCTACATCAGCAGCCCTGCCCGGCGTCTGCGTTGCCCACCGGGAATCCAGCGCCTCCGCCTTCGCCCGAGGCCAGTCCGATTGCTCGATAGCCTCGATCATGCGCCTGAAGCCGAGCACCCCTTCAAAGCCCATCTGGTAGCCCATCTCGAGAATGGCTGATTGCCGTTGGTCGTCCAGAGCCTTGTACCAGCGCTGAGCCTCAAACCGGGTCTTCAGTGTCCGCAAGCAATCTCGCAGCAGCAGGTCGGCGATGTACTCCGGGATACCGTGTCCGCCCTCTTCGATCATCGTGCCGTAGCCGATCGTTAGCCGCCCCTCGCTGCATTCGTAGACGTAACGACGGAAGCCCTCAAACGCCTTCAGGCGCTCCACAAGCGCCTCCGCCGGGTCAGTCTTATCGGGGATCACCACTTGACCTTGTCGGCCCAATACGCGGCGCTCATGCGGCCTCGTGCGATGTTCTTGCGATGACGCGCCTTGAATGACTCGCGGCGATTCCGATCGGCATCCGATTCTCCGTCGCGCTTAGGTGAGCCGGTGACGCCCTGCTGCCCGAAGCGGATGGTCCGCGTCTTGTCGCCTTCTTTCGCCACGACGACATGGCTCTTCGTGGGATGGCCCGGGGTCCGCTTTGGCTGGTTGAACCCGGACACGCCAGCGCGCTCCAGCAATCCACGGGGATCTGGATCCATGCGTTGGTCTCCTGCTGAGCGAAAGAAATGAGCGGGTATGGAATGGGTGCTGGCCGGATCCGGGGAGGATCGCGAGTCCGAGGGGGAGAGCAGACTTGGGAGTGAGCTTCGACTCTCGGCCAGCTTTGGTGCCCGTCTCGGGCAATCGGCGGATCTGGCGATCCTTTTCGGCAGCAGAATAATCCAGCCGTTTCGAGGGCGCAATTTCCGCGCTGTCAATTGTCAACCACGCGCCCGCCAATCGCAACATTGTTTGATCGACATATAAATGTTTTGAGGAGTTGTTGACAGCCGTTCCGGTATCGTGTCAATCTCTGTCCCGTATTCATCCAAAACGGATTGAAAGACACCGGGCGACGGGGAGCCCGAAAAAATCCCGCCAGCATCTGGAGCGACCCAGATGGCTGAACCAGAGGCCAGAGGCCGAACGTCCAGTCGCTGTATTGCAGGCGGCCGCCGGAAAGACCGGGGACGGTGGGAACCGAACCGCGCGGGATAACGCGGGAGCTGGTGCGAAGCCTTCGGGAGCAAGCCGGCAAAGGCGGGATGGAATGCCCGTCGGTTGTCTGGGGCTGTTCTGCCCCACTGACGAGGCTCAGAGAGCCGAAACAACCGGGAGAGCGGAAACGATGAACCACATCAGATTCCTGCAAAGCAGGGTCGAGGAGCAGCAGGCAGAGCTGGAGAGCCTTTACGGCAGCATCCGGTGGATGCGAGAGATGCTGCAGAGCAGCAAGTTCGCAACGGACACGACCGTCCAAGTGGCCGATGTCCTCCGGTGGCTCAGAGAAGCGGAGTCAGACGCCACTGTCCCTGTTCTTGTAAAAAATTCGGAGAGCAATCAATGAGCAGAGTAGACGCATACGAATCAATCACCAACCGCGTAATCGAGCTGATCGAGACCCACGGGTCAGGGTGGACCAAGCCTTGGCGCGACACCGGCCTCGGCGGTGCCGCTATCAGCGTGACAACTGGAGACTGCTATCGGGGAATCAACCGCCTGCTGCTCTGGCTCTCGCCCTACAGCGACAGCCGCTGGGGAACGTACAAGGCGTGGCAGGCCAAGGGGGCCAACGTCCGGAAGGGCGAGAAAGGCACCCAGATCCTGTTTTTCAAGCCGCTGGTCATCAAGCAGGACGATGGCACGGAGAAACAGATCCCGCTGGCAAAAATCTACACCGTGTTCAATGCCGAGCAGGTAGAGGGATGCCCGGAGCTGCCGCAGGCTGAGCCGCTCACCCCGACTGAGCTGATAGACAATGCTGAGCAGTTTGTCAGAGGGGTTGGCGCCAACATCAACCTCGGCGGCGACAACGCCTGCTACATCCCGTCGCTTGATCAGATCAAGGTGCCGCACCCGGATCAGTTCGACGCCACCGAAAGTTATTACGGGACTGTGCTGCACGAGCTGGTCCATTGGACGGGTCACAAATCGCGCACCGACCGCAACATCGCGAACTCCTACGGATCCGCTGACTACGCTTTCGAGGAGCTGGTGGCTGAGCTGGGCGCAACATTCCTGTGCGCTGACCTCGGTGTCGAGCAGGAGCCTCGCGAAGACCATGCACAGTATCTGGCGAGCTGGCTGCGCGTCCTACGGGATGACAAGCGGGCCATCGTGAAAGCCGCGAAGCTGGCGCAAGAGGCTGCCGACTTCCTGCACGGCGCTCAGGATCAGCAGCAGGCTGAAGCCGCGTAATACCGCACTGATGATGGCCCGGGTGGATACCGGGCCGAAACGCCCGAGGGCGTCTGCGGAATCCACCGCGTAACCGGGAGTGATAACCATGAGCGAACCAATCAAGCTTACAGGTCGATTTTGGGACATTGATATTGAAGACGACCTAGACAGCGAGCCAGTCGGCCTACACGACATTGAGGATGACCTCGACAGAGCGCCAGTCAAAGAAACCCCGACGGTCAAACACGACTGCTCAAAATGTGGCGGATCTGGCCGGTACACCTTCGGCTTCATAAACCCGAGACAAGGGAAGTGCTTTGCCTGCAAAGGTAAGGGCCACTTCCTGACATCCGCAAAGGAGCGCCAGAAAGGCCGCGACCAGCGCCAGCAGCGGAAAATTAAAAACGAGGCGGCGAATCTGGAGTTGTTCAAAGAGCAGGAGCCTGCCGCTTACGACTGGCTAGTAAATGCCACGGGGGAATTCCCGCAGTCACTGCTCAATGGGATCCGACAGTACGGCAGCCTCACCGAAGGACAGCTCCGCGCGGTGTACAACTGCATCGCCCGGGACGAAGACCGAGCAAAGGCTCGCGCCGAAGCAGCCGAGGCAGCCGTTAAGCTGAACCTGAGCGCTGTCTTCGAGCGCTTCACCCGCGCTGTCGAGTCTGGCCTGAGCAAGCCGCGCCTGCGGGTTCCCGGGTTCCGATTCTCTTTGGCGCCACCGCAAGGCCGGAATGCCGGGCATTTGTACGTCAAGGGCGATGCCGACGAGTATCTCGGCAAGGTTGCACCCAGCGGTGAGTTTTTCAAATCACGCGAGTGTACTGCTGAACAGGTTGCGGAGCTGCAATCCATCGCAGCAGATGTAATCGCCGCCGCCCGGGCTTTCGGCCACGCGCACGGCCAGTGCGGCATGTGTTCCCGGGAGCTGACAGACCCGGTGTCAATCGCCCTCGGGTATGGCCCGATCTGCGCCGACCACTGGGGATTCCCGCACGATGAGGACAGCGCCCGGGCAATCAACCCGGAGTTCTGGGAGAAGCGTGAACAACTCAAGGACGGGGTCGCGTAAGCGCCCTCGAACTAACTGGAGATCCAAGATGGAATTCTACTACCGGCCTCTAAATTCATATTGGGCATTGGAGCGATGAAATGAACGATTCACAAGCAACAGCCGAAGCCATTCAGGAGACGCTCCACAAACTGTACCGCCTGAGCCGCGAATTCGATGCCGCCTTTGAGGCTCAGCTCGTGGCGCAATCAGCACTCGAAAATGCCAAACTGAAGGCGGACGCCATCGCTTTAGCGCGCGGTCAAGCCGCCATTGATCTGAGACACCTGCGGGATAAAGAGCAGAGAGAGACCGAGCTCAAATGCCAGCGAGAATCCGCCGATCTCGCAGATCGCCTCTCAATCACAATTGAGACTGTCGGTCGAGGCCGGATGTGGGTCTGCACGCCTAGCTGGCTTGAGGGCCTTGACGATCCAATCAAGGAACATCTTTGCGAGGGCTGGCGAGAGGCGCTATGGGTTCTCAATGAGTATAATCGACTCTTTTCCGAGATCGTGTCGGAGAGCGAGGGAGTCGAGCATGGTTGATGATGATGCAGCCCGCAGCATGGCTGGACGGGCGCTCAACGCGCTGAGAAAAGTTCGCGAGCAGCAGTGCAAGATCTGCGAGAATCAATTCTCGACGCGATCGTCGCGGGCTCTGTTTTGCAGCGAGGCCTGCAAGCAAAAAGCGAAGCGCCAGAAGATTGAAAAGCCGTTGTTTGACATATCGTGCGCCGCCTGCGGACAACCGATCTGGACGCACGACCGCAGGATAAAATTCTGCGGGCCAAAGTGCCGCAGAGCGGCGGCTGATCTAAAGCGCTGAAATCTTTCGCCTGAACGCATCAAGGGCCATGCCTCTGACGCGAAAAGGCACAACCCCTCCGCTGACATACTCTGACCTCAACGCTGTCCTCAGAGCAGGATGCAGCGCATTGACGGCCGCCCCAGCTTTTTCGATCCAGTGGTCATCGTCCAGCGTGACGACCGAGCTGGTCCGATATCCGCCCGCATGATCCCTAAACGCAGAGCTCACGGAGGGGTAGCCGAGGTTGCGCGCCTCGGCTGCCTCTGCGGCACCCCACCGACGCAGCAAAACAACGGCCACAAATTTTTCCATCATTGTCTCAAGACGCGCTCTCGCACAGATCGCAGAGTCCTGATCTGGCGCAGAAGCCCGGGGTACATTTCGTCCGACTCGGGTGTCATCTGCAACTGGATTGCTACGACGGAGATCGCTTGGTTGACCGAATCAAGCCGGGCAAAATCAGGCATAGGCCCCAGAGACCGACGATAGGATTCAATCTCTTTTTGCGACAATCGCTTTGTGACTGTCGTCATGGCCAAAAATCTTCAAACTCAATTCGACCAACAACTCCATCTCGCCTCATCGCCTTCATCCTCTCAAACTCGTCTCGATAGTGCCGCGCAATTGCTCCTACGCCTTTTGTTCTCCGGATCGACTGGCCCCAAGCCGTGTCGTTGGCCAATTCGAGAACCCTCTCTCTCTGCCAGTCTGTCCAAGATCTCTGCATGCGGGCCAGACCCCCTTCCAAAAAATGGCACCCGGTACACAGCGCTTCTGCGTTGAGTCCGACAAACCGAACCCCCCACTTGCCCCGCGTGTGGCCGTGGCTACATTCCAATCCCCGGGCTCGATCGGGGGGGTACTTGGTGCCACAGCGCTCGCATGTCCAGTCTGCGCGCTCTCTGACACAATAGCTGAACGCGATGTCAGCAGGCGTCCGCTTGATTCCCGCCATTCAATCTCCGGAACAAGTCAACTGGGAAAAATTCGCAGGGCTCAGAGTCCAGCTCATCGCCGCGATCTCGCCTGCCGCCGAACCTCACCTCTCCTCGCAACTCGCTGATGTCGATCCAGCCAGTGTGGTCACGCCACGCAATGACCAGAAGCGGACGAACCGCCAGCGACTTTGCGATTGCCCGAATCACAGATGCCTTTGTCGCACTCAGCATCAGAGTCGGGTAGTCGTGCATGAGCCCGGCACGCCTCTTTATCTCAGCAATCGCGACGGCAGAACCGTCTCGAACAAACGCCCAGTCAACTCCGCTGAGCTCTGGCATCCGCACGAGATCAGCGCTCCACGCTGAGGCGCATGACTTGGCGACATCTGACTCAAGGTTACGATCAAGCTCGGTTTCGTATCTGGGCCTCATCGATCGCCATCACCCCGTTTTTCAAAAAGTCGGTCCTTTGCGCGCGACCTGAGCCGCTCCTTCGCGACTCGAGCCCGATACTCCTCGAGGCTCCACTCATCCATCTCCGCGCTCGCCCCGGGCCTCACGACTGTCACCTCGCCGCGCTTCAAAAACGCGCCAAGGTCGCTCGCCAATCTCTCTCGCAAATTGTCCTTTGCACGATCTCGTGTCGGTCTCATTTTTGTTCCTCTCGAACTGGCCACGCTGGGAGGCTGATTCCTTTCGATGCGAACGCTCTGACCAGAGCGTCATGGACGAGAACGTAATCGACGGTCGTCGCGTCTGTGGTTGATTCCCTGTCGCACAGAGCGATCTGGACTGGACGCCAGATCTCGTTCTTGACTGCACTCTGGCTCCAATCGACCTCAAGCGATCCGAGCTTGAAGATCGAGCTGTGAACCTCTCGCGTGATGCCAGCGTCGTTGAGCAGATCAGCGACCTGTCTGCACCAGACCTCAAGCGCGTTGCGCTGGCGAGATGTGCGCGTTCTGCCGTTCGCGACGTTGAGCGTGACGACGTTTCTTTTGGCAACTGACTCTTCAAGCCGCGCGGTCAGGTGCCTGATGTTCTCTGACGACTTGATGATCCAGAACTCTCCGCCGGTCATCACGCTGCCACGCCCCGCACGATCGCGAGGTCTGTGTGCGCGATCTGTCGAGCAGAGGATCCGCAAAATGCTCTGCACCGCTCGTGACGCCACAACCCAACGCTCCCCTCGTAAGCGGCGTACCTTTGCTTCGCAACTTTGAAGAGCATGTCCGGCCGATCGTCATCGAAATCCTCGACCTCGATGCCGCGCGCGATGAGAGCAGCCTTCTCGGCTTTACGCTTGTCGTGCCAGACGATGACGATGCTGGCCGCGACGTTGGCGAGGTGCGAGGACCCAATGAAATCGTATTTGCCGGGCACCTTCGCCTCGCCGTCGCGATCCGGCTTGCGAACGTGATGCACCAGCAGAACGCAGATCCCGAATTTCTTTGCCACAGCGGCGAGTGTCTGTGTGAAATCGCGCTCACGCTCCAGATCGTCGCAGACGCCCATCATCATCAGCGCATCCAAAACAACCAGCTTGCACCGCTTGTATTTCGCGAATGCGATGACCATCTGGATCGCCTCGTCTGGTCGAATGGCATCGACTCGGTCGTAGATGTGGAGCCGACCTGACGCCCACTCGGCGAAAGCGCTGACGTACTTCATCGGAGGCTCAGCACAAACCGCGCTCATCTCTGCGTACTGCTCGACAACGTCTTCTGCGAGCAGCTCAAGGCTGGCCACGCCGACGTTGAATCCTTGACGCAGGGCTGCCAAACCGATCTGCGTTGTGATCGTTGACTTGAAGTGGCCTGTATAACCGCCGAGCAGCACGACCTCCCCGCTACGCAGGCTGAACAAGCCGGAAAGCTTGCTCCACGGCAACTGAATGCCGTGGTCCTTCGCCGCCCGGCGAGCCTCGACGCGAGCAACAAGATCGATCGGCGCGAGCATGTCGCTGGTCTCGCAAGCCGCGAGCTCCTCAGCCACGTTGATGTCTCGAAAGTCGATGTTCACAGATACTCACCCCGCGATTTTTTGATTTCAGGCAACCGAGCCCAGTTGGCCCTGATGGCGTTCTGGAACGCTCGGTCCCAGTCAGCGTAGGAATAGCCTTTGGCGATCGCGAGGTCGGTGAAGTGTTCGAGATGCTGATCGAGACGGTCGAAGCCTTTCTCTCTAGCCCACTCACGCACAGAATCGCTGACAGAGAACCCCGTCGGGATCGGCGTTTTCCGACCCTGCGAGCGCGTGGATGTACATCTCTTCTGTTTCTTTACAGTTTCCCCTCCCAAAACTGGTAGGGGTGTACTACCAGAATTGGTACTACCAGAATTGGTAGGGGTGCCACTTTTGGTAGTACCTAAATTGGTAGGGGTGGCCGAGAAGCAAAGGTCGAAACGATTGCTCGTGCCGGCAACCTTTCGGACAACAACGATGCCAGCCTGTTCGAGCATCGAGATGGCACGGCGAATCGTTTTCTGATCGAGCCCTGTCACATCTGAGATGTAACCGACCGATGGGTAGCACTCCAACGTCTCAGGATTCTGGCAGTTGGCCAGCGTCAGCAGCACCAACTTTGCTGCCGGCGGCACTGCTTTGCCCGCGCCAGATGTCATCGACTGCCACGCCTCAGCGATTGCGACGAAGCTCACAGCGATGTTCCTTTTTGGAGGCTCATCGACTCTTTCTGCAGGACCAGCTTCGCATTCTTCAGCGACGCGATCTCCTGCCGCGACAGACGCCTGCCCTTCCCGATATCGGACTCAGCAATTGCAACAAGCACCCGCTCGAATGTCGTATCTCTCGGCCTGCGCGGAGCGACGCTGCCATCAGAGAATAGCTCCCGCCACGAAATTCCCAGCGCGCTGACGATTTCAGCGGCGCTGCAGCCGGCTTTGCAGTTCACGAGAATCCTGCCGTCACGACCGAGCGTAATGTGCAGCGACGGGCTGCGATCGGCATGGGCGGGGCAGCAAGCCTGCCACCGATCGGGTCCGACTTTTCGAGCTCTCTCAAGCCGCTCTACAAAATTTTCCAAAGAAGCCATCTGCGAACCTCCCAAGGTGGAATGGGAATATAGCACTTTGGTATGCTGCCGCAACAGGCTGACTTTCGTTTTTTTTTATGAAGGGAAAACCTAACAGAATCTTGCTTAATGGTTGCTTAGTCACCCATTTTCTGACAGAGTTGCCAGACACTCGCAAACAAGGCCCGCTCAGTTTCAGGCCGGCCGGGAAAACCGAAAGTGCCTCACAGAACAGCTACACAGATTCGCAAAGACAATCTTGCTTACATCGTTGATACCCGGTTCAACGGGATACCGAACAGGCTGGCCGCTCATATCGGAGTGAGGCAGCCTCAGATCAGCCGTGTTCTTGACGGGACGAGAGGGTGCGGCGATAAACTGGCTCGTGCCATTGAGGACGGCTGCGGCCTAAATCGCGGGTGGCTGGATTCTCCGCATGCGGCCGGTAACAGCGTCTTGGAAAAGATTCACCAGCTTGATCCGGATGACAGAGCGGCGATAGAGCTGCTCGTTGATCGTCTTCTCTCTGCGAAAGACTAGAGCCTCGAGCTCTGTCCGGACAATGTCCTGACAGGCTCAACGGACACAACAACCCCCTTCTGCTTGAACGAGACCGCGGGCCTCTCTCGACGTTCGCAGGGTTTCTTTTGATTTCGCCAAAGCATCAATCAGGCTAATCACTACGCATCTCCTCTCGCGCGGCAAGAAGACAATCTTCCGCGCCAGCTCCGACAAAGCCGACTGTTCGTCCATGACTTCCTGCAAACGCCTTGATAAATATTGTCCTATTAACTGACAGTCCCGAGCACAAAGTCAATCCTTTTTGAATGTGCTCCATATTGGTTGATTTTCAACTCATGCGAGGTTACTCTTTCCTTCGCGCTGATTAAAAAGTCAGCGTTTACGGGAGAGAGCGATGGATTGGTTTGAATCAGATTTGGATTCTCTTCGTCTGTCATTTTTGACGGCAGCCTTCGCTGATATGTCTGCTGACGCAGAGGCCCAACTCAACCACGTTGCAGTCTCGGCGAGCCCTGCCGATCGGTGGGACTCAATCGAGGCGTGGGCAATCGGCTATCACGACTCCTCCCGTCAGAGTCCTCGTTCTGAAACAAACAGCTATATGGCCGGCTACGCCTTCGGATACGAGGAAGGCCAGCGCCCGCTTGAGGAGTTTTGACATGGAGAATGCAACAAGCCACTCGCTCGCGTCGCGAGCTTGGGATTCGTTTTCAAAGCTGAACGTCAATGAGTTCACCGAGAGAAAGGGGAACCTCACATACCTAAGCTGGCCGCACGCCTACGCAGCGATGATGAGCGTGTTTCCAGAGTCGTCGTTCGATATTGACGAGCCCGTTCGCTTCGAGGACGGCTCGGTTGAGGTCCGGGTTTCTGTGACGATTTGTGATGGTGACGATCGACTGACGAAGTCGATGTGGCTGCCAGTCATGGACCACAAGAACAACGCGATCATCAATCCTGATGCTAGAAAAATTTCTGACGCGAAGATGCGCTGCTTAGTGAAGTGCCTGAGCTTGTTCGGGCTAGGCCTGTACATCTATGCGGGAGAGGAGCTGCCAATCAGCGGCGCCTCGGATACCGAAGATGACGAAGGCGCAGGAACCGAGAGGCTACCTGAGCCGCCACCCAAAACGGTCTCGGCGCTGGAGTCCAAGCTGCGCTCAGGGGCGGGGAGCGCCAATCAGGCGGTCGAATTCCTCTGCACGCGGTACACCGTCTCAGATGACCTGATTCGCCGGCTGCAGGCGGCAGAACATGATGGTCGGGAGGTGGCGGCATGAGAGTCGTCACGCTCGCACAACGGAGTCCCGAGTGGCTGGCCTACCGGGCGAACCAGTTGAACGCATCCGACGCGCCGAAGATGTTAGGAGAGAGCTCTTACATCAGCCGCAACGCATTCATTCGACAAAGGCTGCTGGAGCAGCAGGGCGTCCGCGAGAAACCCGCAGCATTTCTGGCCAGAAAGTTTGAAGAGGGGAATCTTGCTGAAGAAGCCGCGCGCCCTCGTGCCTGCGAGATCGTCGGCGAAGACCTTTTCCCTGTCGTTGGCGAGATCGATGGCGACGCTCTGGCGGGGTTTGATCAGAGCATTGCCGCCTTTCTCGTCGGCAGGTTGAGCGCAAGTTTCGATGGCTTGACGTTCGACCACCGAACCGTGTGGGAGCACAAGCTCTTCAACGAGAAGATCGCGGCTGATGTTGCGTCCGGCGTTGTGCCGGCCCAGCACCGGATCCAGATGGAGCAGCAGATGCTGATCGCTGGCGCGAGCCGGGGGCTGTTCATGGCGTCAAACGCGGACGGCAACTCATGCCACCTATGGGTGGAGCCTGATATGACAATCCGCGAAAGAATCTTGCGGGGATGGATCGAGTTTCTCGCAGATTTCGAGAAGGCAGTTCACGAGGTTGTAGACGCCACAGAGAACGCGCAGTGGCTCGGCATCGAGAGAGAGCTCTGGGCTGCTGAGGCACAACTAAAAGCTGCCAAATCGCTTGTCGATGAAATCCGCAATAGAGCCATCAAATTCAGCGCCGGCCGTCGCGTCACTGGGTCTGGCTACGAACTCGTTCATAGCGTTCGCAAGGGATCTATCGACTACGCAAAAGCGATCAAGGACTCAGGCATGAACATGGACCTTGAAGAGTACCGGGCTGAGCCCGTCAAAGTTTGCCAAATCAAGAGGGTTGCAAAATGAGCAGCGTCAACAAAGTCACACTTGTCGGAAATGTCGGCAAGCCGCCGGAGATAAAAACGTTTGCTAGCGGCGATACCATCGCCAACGTCAGCATCGCGACATCTGAGCGCTGGACCGACAAAGAAACCGGCGAGAAGAAAGAAAGCACAGAGTGGCACAACGTTGTGTTCCGTGGCGGGCTCTCAAAAATCGTCAGCGACTTCGTGAAAAAGGGGGACAAGCTTTATATCGAGGGGAGCATTCGGACCCGGAAGTGGGAGGACAAGGGCGGACAGCAGAGATACACCACCGAGATCAACGCTCGCGACATGGTCATGCTTGGCGGTTCGTCCAATGGGAAATCGTATGCCCCATCCGCATCTCCATCACGGGCGTCTAACGCCGTCGATGAAGATCTCCCGTTCTGACGAGGCGTAAAAATGTCGAAGCACACTACTCACTTTGAGCGCATGCAGATGATCTCGATGTATCGAGATGGATCAACGATGGCAGAAATAGGTCTGGAGCTCGGGAAAAACGAGGTCACCGTGGGGTGGAACATACGCAAGATGCTGACGTTGGCATGGTCCGCTGCCGGGAAAAAGGGGCCCTGCCCAAAGACGCAGAAACTCAAGTCGTCCGGCAAGTTGCTCGCAGCGATCAACCTTGTCTTCGACCACGAGGCGGCAGTTGCCACAGGCTTCGTCCGCGATCGATATGTAAGCGTCGATGCGGCCCCAATACAGGCTTCGCCAAAGGCAGAGGCTTCGCGCCGGCATCGGATTTCATTTTGGTCAAGGGTCTCGAGGTGGTTGAGCGGCGGCAACGCGGCGTCATTCGTGGTGGCATTTATATGCCTGTTCGTGTTTGCCGTTGTTGGATCGAGCGATTTTCGCGATGACCAGCATGATGCTGAGAAATACTGCGAGATGGTTGGCCTGTTCGGCGCTACAGACGGAGAGCTTGGCTGGCCCGATTACAACGGAAACGCGAAGGAGGTCTGCGCCATATGAGGATCTCGGGCGCCATCGATGAGCGTGATCCAGATCCAGTAAACCCGGCGCATTACAAGAGCAGAGAGATTGAGTTCATCGATCTGGCTGTGATCCGGTTTGGAGAACAGCGGGTTCGCGAATGGTGCGAGATCACGGCGATGAAATATGCGTGGCGGAGAGGACAGAAGGACGCGGAGGAGCAAGAGGTCAAAAAACAGATCTGGTACTTGCTCAGGAGCATTGGCGAGGATCCTCGATGAAAAAACAGGCGACGCCCCTTTATCACATGACAGAGCCTGAGATCGCTGCCGAGCTCGGCATGACTCGGAAAGAGGTCAAGGCGGAAATAAAACGCGCACTGTACAAGCTGCGGCGCACGCGGCTGAGGCATTGGAGATGAACAACGAACCATACGACACGCTGGCTTATATCGATCTGATCCGACAGTGGCATCACAACAGAAATCTGATCGACGGTTCTGATGACAAGTCCCAGTTCGCGAAATTGATTCAGGAGGCGGGGGAGCTGTCAGACAGCATCTGTAAGAACCGTGACATTCGCGACGACATAGGTGACATGATCGTCGTCCTTGTGAATATCGCGACGCGAAACAACCTTTCGATATCCGAATGCCTGCGCGCTGCGTGGAATGACATCAAGGACCGCCGGGGACGCATGGTCGATGGCGTGTTCGTTAAGGAGGCCGACCTTGTTGATGCACCTTGAAAAATGGCTGGATGAAACCGGCTTCAAGAAGAGCACATTTCGAGGTTGGAAGCGGAGCCTCAAACGGGGGAGGCACTACTTCGTCGTGGGGCGAACAACCTCGGTTGATCCAGCGGAGATGGAACAATGGCTAAGGGAGTCGAGCGACGGGGTGGAAAGTGGTTCATGCGAGCAATGGTTGCTGGACGGAGGTACACCAGAACGGTCCCCGGCAACGACACTCCGGTTGGTTTAGCGAAGGCCATCCGTGCCCGTGAGGCGTGGATTCGAGAGATTAAGTCCGGCTACGCGCCGGTTGATCCGGAGCTGTTCGGGACTGTCGCCCAAGCGTACCTTAATCAGACAGACCTCAAGGTGTCCACGCATAACAGCTATCGTAACCTGCTCAACCAGTTCTGGATGCCCGCGCTGGCCCGGCGTCAGGTCCATACGATCAAGCCGGGTCTGATTAGGGAGACGCTGCAGACGTTTTCCGTATCAGGGAAAACCAAAAGGAACGCGCTAATCCCGCTCCGTAAGGTCTTCGACCTTGCCATAGAAGAGGATCTGATTGATAGCAATCCCGTGGACTCTGTCAGGGTCAAGAGGCACCAGCGGCCGGCTGTTCAACGGTTCTCGGCCGACGAGAAGCGCAGGATTCTGAGTCGTCTGGATGGCACGCACCACCTGTTCTATCTGATTGCGTTTGAGACCGGCATGCGGACAGGAGAGATACTTGGCCTTCGATGGGAGGATTGGGTCGGGGAGACAATCAACGTCAGTCGGGCGATCGTTCGCAGAGAAGAGACGACGCTCAAGACCTACGCGGTGCGGGCAGTGTTCGCGAGCCCCGCCCTGAGAGCGGCGCTTTCCGCGTGTCCTGACAGGTTTCGCGGGGGAGCCATCTTCCGGAATTCTTTCGACCGGCCACACCTCGACGCCGACGAGTTCACGGCAGCTTGGAAAAAGGCGTTAGCAGAGGCCCGGATCACGCACCGCCGGCCGTATGTCTGCAGGCACACTCGTGCCTCTGACATGCTGACGGCTGGGGTAGAGCCGGCCTACGCGGCACGCCAGCTTGGGCACTCCCTGCAGATGTTCCTGACGGTGTATGCGGACTGGGTTGACGGGGTCAGAGACGCCGAGCAGAAGCGGCTACTGACCCAGATTGGCGAGCGTATTTAACAGATGATTATGCGGAATTTTGCTCAGGATTTGCTCAAGATTCCGTATGTCATTGATTTATATGGCGGAGCGGACGGGACTCGAACCCGCGATTGAGTGTTTCTCTGTGTCTCACAGTGCCCGGAGGCCGCATTTTTACTGGGCCTCGGGACACTGATGAGCACAGTGATGCACCACGTTTGCTCGGCGCTTTTGCTCAGGCGCGTGGCTACCGGCTCCTCAACGTGTTTGCGGCAATGCCGTACCGCTCAAGAATCCGCCGGGCTCTCTCTTGCCCGAGAGATCCAAGAGCTCGACGGTATGCAGAGAGCGCCTGATCCCTTCCGATCACCATAGGCGGAACCTCGCCATAGACGACAAGAGACTGCAGGTCTCTCAAGGCTATGCCGGACGCCTTCATCGTCTGCCTGATTTCTGCGTCGCTCATGCCAGACGATCTGGCCGCGCTGATCAGGGTCAGCGCTTCGTTGAAGGTCCGCTCTCTCATCGCGAGGCTCCGGTCGAGGGCCTCTTCTATCCCGTCTTCGCCAACATTGTTGGGGTCTGAAAGTGCCCGGTTCAGTTCCCTGCTCGCCTGCCCCGCCATCTCTCGGATGTCTAAAGAACGGAACCCGAGCGCAGCCTTTGGATCGAACGTCGTTACCCGCCATCCGAACAGCGCCGCCACCTCGTCCTCCATCGTGTATTGCTTGCCATACGAAGTGATCTCTTTGTTGTAAGCTTTGTAAAGCCGATCAAGGTTGCCGAATATCCCGGGCTGAACCGTCTTCACGATGTGAGCCACAACGTCTCGCGCCTGATCTATCAGTCCGTCGGCAGAGTTTCTGATGTCGCCGCCAGTAGCCTTCTCGTTCGCAAGAACCTCGAAGATCGCCCCTGCCGTGATGTCAGTGCCGAGAAATGGCAGGATCAGGTCTCTGGCGGAATCGACAAACGAATCCTGCCAAGGCTGTTCCCGCAGGGCTGCATTGATAGGCCGTTTGAAGTAGTTGTACGGGTCGAGGAAACTCAGGTCGAAGTATCTCAGCCTGCCCTTCTCATCCCTCCCCGAGTACGCAAGGTTTGAGTTTTCCGACCAGTATGGGGACATGACCTTGATGGCTTCTTCTTCCTCGTCGTCAACGTCGAACATGTCCCGGGTCAGAGACTGGAGCGCATAGAACAAGCCGGAGGCCACGCTCATCCCAGCGAGCCTCTTGATGCCAAGATCTCTGCGCGACGGATTCTTCGTGTCCTCGGCGGCAATCTTGATCATGTTGTAGCTTGTTCGAATGATCTCAGCCGGGAACGATACGAACGTCCCCGCCAATGGGAATCGGCGCAGTGTGTCCACGCCTCGACCGACCATGCTGTAAGTTGGGTAGGTATTGCGGATCCTGTTGGCGGCCTCCTTCTCGGCGGCGACAGCATCCATGCCTGTTCCAATCAGGTTCTGCTTCTCGTTCTCGAACCCGACAATCTTCCAGAAATCGTCGCCGAACTGATAGAACCTTGTCGCAATTGAAGCTGCACTTCTCAGCGTGCGCCTGATTCCGCCATCTCCCTCCTGAGACTCAAGGTCGAGGAGCTTCGAGTCTTCCAGCAGCCGGGCCATCTCTCCCGCATATGGCGTGTCGTAGACCACTCCGAGATCCTTGAGCTTACGCAGGTACGCGAGCTTTCCGGCTTCGCCCGCCTTACTGAAGTATTCACGCATCACTGACAGAGACTTTGCGGTTTTGGTCATGTCGAAGTGACCGTTGCTAATCGCGAAGAAAGCCGACGACATGAAGTTCCTGAACTGGGTTGTGGGGGACAGTACCGTCTTTCCGTACTTAACCATTCCATTAACCCGAATCAGAGATTCCATCAGTGGACCCCAGTCGGTCTTGCCCATGTCAGAAAACGCTTGAGCAACATCTCGAGGCGCGTACAGCCCGTTCAGCGGCTCCATCGACTTGTTCCCGGTGACAGCGATCTGCGTCATGTTTGCCGGACGGTCCTGCTCGGTGAACAGGAACTCGCCCATGCCAACATCTTTCACCCTGTCGAGGAAGCGCTGGTTGTAGATGAGTCTCGCCATCTTGGCGGTTGTCTTAGCGTAATTTACCCTCGCGTCTTCGTACTCGCCCATGAGGGCGCGTATCTCCGGGGCGATCTCTTTCCTGCGCTGCAGGATGGACAAATCCTTCGCGCCAAGCTTCGTCTCTTTGATAAATCCCTCGATTGATTCGTATGCGGTCCCCTCCTTCAGGATGTCGTTGATGATGACATTTGCCCGGTCCTCAAAATCGAACGGCGGGGTCGCGCCATCCCATTCCTCTTCGAGGCGACCAATCAAATACTCTCTCGCATCATTCAGGACTCTATCCGGAACCTTCTTGTACCAGTTGGAGTCGTCAAACGCTCTGTATGACCGATGGACATACTGGCCGACGTTCGACTGAATCGTGTTCATCAAGCCGATCTTCTCGGCAATCGAAGAGATTCGTGCGATCGCTATATCAACCCGGCCATCTGGATAGCTGGACTTGCGGCATCGAACGCGGCTGTATCGCCGCTCTCTCTCGACTGCATCAGCGCGCCAAGCAAACGCCTCTCTGCGGGCGACAAGCCGGCCATCATCTCCTGCGTCTGCTCCCCGAGAATCTCAACGTACTTCTCAGACAGCCGATCGATGTTTCGGCGCATACCGACGATTGCTTCCTGCACCGGCATTGGCAGCGACGTATCCAGCTTCCCGGTCAATGACGCCTGAATCCTGCGCTTGTCCTCGCTGCTCAATGATTCAAACGCAGATCCCATTGATCCTTTAACCGCACGCTCCAGCCCGTTCACATAGTAGGTTGTGTCGAACTCAACCGTGGCCAGCTTGTTGTCGCGCTCAATCTTTGCTTCGAACATTGACTTCGGCAGCAACCCGCCCGGAGCGAGCTCCCTTCTTGCGCGCTGTTTTACCCTGTCCCACAACGTGACATCCTGCTCTCGAATCCTTCGATTCTCTTCGGCGAAGTCGTTGGGCGGAATGTTTGGAAGCGGGCCAATCCCGCCTGCCATTCCAGACGTTCTGCTGGAGCTGGCCGTCTGCGTGGCAGATCCGCTCTGGCGGCTCCAAGGCCCGCGCATGTAGGCGGGAATCATGTCGTCTGATATCGGGCCTGCAGCTTCCTCCGCGAGGCGGTCGCGATACTTGCTCATAACCTTGGCAAGGTCGGCGCGAATCGCATTGATATCGTCAATTCCGTTGCCGCTGCTGACTGATCGCAGCCGGAAGAAGTCTGCAAGCTTTTCGAGCAGAGAACGGGCAACCCGGGCGATGGACCGGAACCCCTTTGGATTCTGGTTGGCCATCTCCTCCCAAAACTCTCGCTCGCCAAAGCGATTGCCCATCACATCGCTAACGTACTCCTCCCTGCCTTTCTCTGAGTCGATGTCGAACCCATGCAAGCGAGCAGATTCCTCGCGGGCCGTTGCTCGCGGGATGATGAGCTCTTCAAGCTGCTGGTAGAGATCGGGGTAGTCGCGCTTCAGGACATGCGTCAGTTCGTGACCAAGCACAACGTGATACGGGTTCTCAGCGTTAACGTCGATGAATATCTGGCCGCCAACGGTCGCGCCGTTGAACCCTTCGACGCCCTCCTCGAACGCTACGAGGGTGACGTTATCTGCTTTCTGAAATGCTCTAGCTGCTTCGATCGCAAAAGCGAGAGACCCTCTTCGCTCCCGAGGTACGGCGTCAGGCAGGACAATCTTAATCCCGGCATCGCCGAGATCCTGTCCTTCTCTGCCTGCGAGAGCCTCTCGTATTCGGGCAAGTGCTGAATCCACGGTGGTGGATTGCGGACGACGCCTTGGGCTGAGTCTGACTTCTTCATCTGTGGCCCCCTCGGTTACTGCCCATTCTGGCAGCAGCCCAACCTTCTGGTCGGCGTAGATTGTACCAGCGCCAGAGGCGGTGCGGTTGAATGCTGCATTCGGGCCGAAGTTTACCCATGAATTTTGTCCGCGAGTCTCGGTGGTCAGCGCACGACGAGCCAGAGGCGAGTACATAGCGGAATGTGTCCGCCAAGCATTCTCTTCCCCGTCAGCGCGGAAGCCAGCCCCGGTCTTGATGTGCCCGAAGTAGTCATGCACTACGCGGAAGATGTCATTCGCCAGAGCAGTCTCGCCGCTGATAGTGAACGCCGTCTCGCGGAGCAGGGGGTTGTCCGCCGGGTCAAATTCGCCAGACCCGAAACCATCTCTGGTGCTGAAGACATAGAGGTGGTTGTTCTCGACAACATCCAAGATAGCGTTTCTTGGGTTCCCGTAAGGGTCGTCACCCCGAATGAACTCGACCTCGAGGCCCGTGGCAATGATGGCCTCGTACTGAGCGATCGTCTCCTCGATCAGAGCGTCGTATGCCTCAACAACCTCCGGGTCGTTGGGCGTGTGCTCCATCTGCTCGAATGCGTCAGCAATCCGCGAGGCTCGCTGCGGATCAACCTTGGCGTACTTCTTCGGAGGGGAATAAGAAAGGCCGCGAGAAGAGGTGTAATCTTCTGCGGCCTTCTGGGCGGGAGCGAAGCCGGCAAACTCTACCGTCTCGCCATCGACGGTTACTTGGGTCGGGAGTCCTTCGAGCGTGTAGCCCTGTCTACCATCCCCTTGATACGGCCTACGCGCCCCTGCCAGTACCCCATCGCTTCCTCGAACTCTTCCTGAGAAGCGAACGCCTCCCTCTTCGGAGCGTCCGGCAGCTTCTTCTCCGGCCTGTCGAACTCCACCGCCGACATCAGGAACACTTCCTTCGCGCTCTTGCCCTCGTTGGCCTTCATAGCGCGCAACTGCTCTTTCAAATCCTTCACGGACGGGGCGTCCGAACCACGCTTTGCTTCCTGTCGCGCTATCGACCGCTCCAGATCCTGAATCAATGTAGTCATCGTAGTTCTCCCGGCCAATAACGACCGTGTCGTACTTTACCTTGGAGACAAAAGCAACGTCGCCGGAGTCGCGAAGGTCTAATGCAATGTCTTCAAGGAGCGCATCCTTCTCAACGATTATCCGCTCAAGGCCGCCTTCGGACAACATCTCCTGCCGGAATTCTTCATCCCATCGAGCAGAAATCTCCGGAACAAATTGCATTCTGACGCCAATGTACTCGCCATCAGCCCGCGACCGCTGATCGACAACCAGCGTGAATCCGTCCACCCCTTTCGATACGATTTCATCAAGGCGCGGCCTGACGCGGTCTAGGTCTTCCTTGGTTCGGAAATACATCTCGATGCCGGGGCGAGCGTTCGGGTTCTCCTCGCCCGGCTTGACCACGCGGGATACGAAGAAGTCCCACTGGTTATTGTCGCGAGCAAGCTCGGCGATCTTGCCGATCGCGTCGGTCGGGTCATAGCCCTGACCTACCGTCCATTCCGTATCGAACGATCGCTCTCGCTTCCCTGCGTAGAGCCCAACCGTAGGCATGGCGCGGGCGGCGATTACTTGCGGGTCTGCAGTCAACGCATCTATCAGCCGCTGCTGGCCGGACGACATCTCTGCGTCGGTCGGCTCCTGATCCTGCTGTATGCTGACGCCGGAGACAAATCGCTCAGTGGGCAGCTTGTCGAAGTTCTCCTCGAAAGATCCGCCCTCGCCCGTCTTCGTTGTCCAGTTGTTCTGCGCCCATTGCTCTTTCTCCGCAAACCATGCGATAGCCTGCAAGTCTGGTGCGGTGACGTTGATCCCCTTCCTTGCCAACCGCTTGACGGCCTCGGCCATGACATCAACGCCGAACCCGAACTCACCCGTAATAGCCGTAACGTCGGCGTTCCAGTTGCCAGCGACGGCTTTTTCCGCAGGGGGCGGGATCCGCTTCATCTTGTTTCCGGGCACCATGCCTGCTGCGCGCCTGACCATCCGGGCGGCCCAGACATCGATCGTTGCCAGATCGGATTGACCGATCAGATTCAAGGCGAAGTTCCGCGCCTTCGGCGCAGTTCCCTTCTTGATCTGTCTCCACATATCGAGGAGCGCCTTTTGCGCGTTCTCAGAGTTCATGCCGTACAGTTTCTGAGAAGCCTGCCGGATCTTGTCAGCGTTCGGGAATGCCTTCTTGGTCCCGCTCGCAACGTGCCTGTCATATGCCGCCAGCTCGCGGTCGAAGTCGCCGCGAACGAACCTACGCATAACATCAACGCTGAACTTGAAGTTCGTGTCGACCGGGGTATTAGGGCTGGTTGCCCCCAGAAGGTCCGCGAACATATCGGCAGATCCGCCGAACTCGCGGCGCAGGATCTCGGTTACGTTCCGATACCAAGTCTGATGCGAGATGATCGTTTGAGCGTTCTTGTCCCCGGCCTCAGCCCTGCGGTATATGTCCTCGATCATGGCGGTGAACTTGTCAGCCACTTTAAGGACGCGCTCTCCTCGGCCTTTCCCGCCCCCACCAAATCCGTATGGGATTGCCTTCCAAACCGGGCTGTATGAAACGGTCCCCTTCTTTTTGTTCTCCTTTGCCTTTATGCCAGAGAGAACGAGGGGCTCCCATCCGGCAGATGGAGGGTATCTGTTCTTGGTGCGAAGAATGTCAGCGGCCAGCTTCTCTGCATCGGCCTCTGGTATTTGAAGGCGAGCAGCTTCCGCCGCCAAGGTTGCTTGCGTGTCTCGATCAAGCCGCTTCGTCGACCCGGTCTCTCGCTCCTTCCGGTTGATGTCCAGACTATAATCGCGCCCAATTGCACCTTCTTTCGATTCATCTCGCGGCGAGAACATGACGCGATCGTCTGTGCTTTCGGTTACTGCGTTTTTTGCCAGCACCAGCGGCCCTATCTGCACAACCTCGTCCGCCGAAACAATCTTGGTGTTCGGGTTGCGGCGATCATAGAAGTACCCGGCTCGCTCAGGATCCATACCAACCTGAATCCAGTCGGGGCTGTTCAGTGCCTCCTCGGCAATCGCGACGGTATCCGCTTCTGATCGATTGATGAATTCGCCCTTGATTTGAGCGAACGGACTCTTGTTCTTTGTGCCGTCAGCAACATTCAAGGCGGCTGCTGAAAAGTCCGCGAAGGATGCGTTGGATACTGATGCTACGGAACGATGGCTTGTTTGTGCGCCGCGAGCATGTATCGTCGGAACCCAGACGCCCGACCCAGTGTAGGCTGGGATATCAAGGCGAAGACCCACTCGCTCGCCATCTGCAATCGGCACGTTGATTCGGTCCCGTTTCCCAGCATCCAGAGCATCGTACATTTCCTGTTCGGTCGCTGGTTGCGGAACGAATCCAAACGGAATGACTGGCTTGCTTTGATTCACAACGCGCGCGAATTCAGCCCGATCGATTTCTCCTGCTCTGAACCTTCGAGCAGCATCCGTCAGCTCAGGCACGCGCTTAGCAACGTCCTTGAAGCTCATGTCGATGCGGCGTGGAGATAGTTTTACGTCGTCCGCAGATCGAAGGCCGCCCATCTTCTGGTAGCCTGTCTGGCGAAGCAGGTGCATGTTCGCCGATGAGCTGGTGACATCGCCATCTTCATTGATGGTTTCAACATAAAGGATCGGCTTGTATTGCCTGCCGTCAGACCCCTCGATAATTTCCGATTCGCTGATGGGGGAAAAGCCTGATATGCCCCTTCGGTCGGCTTCGCTTACGCGAGATACGCTAAGACCGACAACCCTATTCCTAAACCGCTCCCCTGATCTATTGGTCGTAATGTAGCTGTCGCCAACCTCTAGGCCTTCAAACGCTCCTGCCTCGCGCACGGTATCAGTGAGCGCCTGCATTTCAGAAGCGCCTTCACGAACTCGTTGCATGAAGTCATTGCGGAAGTTTCTAAGGTCTCTGGCTTGGCGGGCCTCGCCAATGTCGGCCACGCGACGAGGGGAGAACTCGGCCTGCTCGTCGGGCATATCAACGCCATCGTTCAGCGCCTGCTCGGCAGCATTCCCGGCTTTGCCAAGGATCAGGTCGGCGTATTCCTCCGGGGTCATCGACTCATCGAACGCAATGCCCTTATCCGCCTGTTGCTCTTCAGCCGCTGCAATTGCGGTGTCTAGCTCTGCAATTGCGGTGCTTTCTGCCGGTGGAGATGCTTGCCGCAGGCGTCCGAAAAGCTCGAATCGACCGTTCTCTCCTTGGGCGACCTCCCATGCGTACTCCGGCTGCGCGGCAGCCCTCGACCTCATCGCGACAGCAGCCCCCTTCTCTGTCGCAAATCCATCTCCGGAAGTCCCGAGATAGGTCACCGTGTCGGCCGGTATCGAATTACGCAGGTCGGCACGCAGCCGATCGTAAGCCAATGGAAGCTGGCTAGTCCTGTCCTCCGCTCTAGCAGACGCAAGGTTCTGGCGAGGCTCTGGCGCTGCATCCGGCTGACCCATCCGGAATCGATAATCAGGCAACGCTTGTGGCTGGTTCTGAGTCTCCTGCTCAACCCGCCGCCTGATTGCTTCAGCGGGACTTTCTTCAATAGCTGGCGATACAGGGCCGCCAAGCAATCCGCTCGGCTCGTTCGGCAGGTACTCACCATCAAGCAGAGCTGGCTCGTTGGCCGCCGCTCTTCGGCCAGCATCCTGACGCAGGATGCCGTTGGCCCGGACGCGGTTGCGCGATGCCAGATCAAACAAGCCTTGGCTTTCCTGCTCGATGGCCTGACTGTACAGGCTCTGAGCTAGTCGAAGCTGGACTCCATCCTGATAAATTTGATTGGCCAGATCAAAGTCGCCCGCTGCTTGGGCGTCGCGAAGCTCTCTTTCATTCAGGATAATGGCGTCGGCAACGGATCCAGCCGGATCAAGCTGGCGGCTGGGAGTTTCGTCCTGCTGGTTGAGGTTGGCGTCGAAGGTGATGGCGGATGAGGAAGAGGCTGCGGCTGAAGCTCCGGCAGAAGCAATATCCAGATTGTCGCCACCCTCGCCGGCAGCCGCACCCATAGCCCGCTCGATGCTCATGGTGAACTCAAACGACGGGAACGCTGCGCTCGCCTGACGCAGGTCATCGAGAAGGGCCGCCTCCATCTCCTGAAGAACGTAGTTCGGCGTCAGCCCCTCTCTGGTCAGAGCGTCAATTTCCGCAGCCCTTGCGCTCAGATCGTTCTGGATTGAGCGCGGGTCTCCAGTAACGTCGAGATCAGCATTCCTAGATGGGGACAGAGCGGCAGTCGTTCCGCCCAGCAGGCCGCCCAGCAGGCCGCCCTGACCGATCGCTTGACCAAGGCCTTGGGTAAGGCTGCGGTCTTGGTCAAAGGACTGCGCGACAATATTGGAGACTAGCTGTCCACCGCCCTCCTCGACGCCCTCCTGAATAGCCTCTCCGGCGGCCCCTTTTGCCCCCCTCTGAAAGAAGCTGCCGGTTGCGCCTCCGACAATGGTCTTCTCCAGTGACGAAGGGATGACGCCTGCCGAGACCGCTGAGATCCCGGCCGCCATAGAGCCGGCCATGCGGCCCGCGTCCAGCGCCATCTGGTTCTTTGCGGCGTCCCTGCCTATTTCATCCGCAAGGGTCAGGAAGTCCTCGTTGGTGTCCCATACCTTATCCGGCATGTTGAGCAGTTCTTTCGTGAGGCTAGCGCCGATGTCTGAACCCTGAAGAGCTGCTCCGCTACCGATTGCTGCCGCTGTGCCAGCCGTTGTCGCCGTCGTTGCTCCATAGCCAAGCGCACCAGCGGCGGCTCCAACGCCCCTGCCCACGCCGCCTGTCGCAGCAGTCATTGGAACCTGCTCAACAAGGAAGTTGGCCAAGAGGTCGCCGTCTGAAACGGTCCCCCAAACGGATCGGCCAAGCTGCTCCCAGAATCCGTTACCCTGATCGATATACTGCTGCAGAGCCTCCTGCTTCTGGGCAAGCTCCGGCGTCTTGTACTGCTTCCAATAGTCTTGACCGGACTCTCCAAGCCGGGTCAATGCGTTATCGGTTTCGCCGGTTATTAGCCCATAGCCACTACCGATCGTAGAGACAAGAGAGTTGGCCCCAATTCCAAAAGACGCAAGGAGATCGTTTTTGTACGGCTCTTCTTCCGGATCCATCAAAGTGTCAACGATCGGACCCTTATTGAAAGATGCAGCCCATTCGCGATATCCCGCGTCATCCCCCCAAGGGTCGATAATCTGCCTACCAGCCATAGGACAACTCGCCTCTTTGCAGCATTTTTATTTGGACCCGAAATTAGTCAGTGAACCCGCCCAAACGATTCTTTTTTTCCAGATATTCGCGGGCCTGTTTGAGACTCACCCCCGGGTTGAGCCTCATGACTTCCTTGATCGCGGCTTCGTCTAAAGGCCCATAGCCTGATAGGTCTATGCCATCGATGCCCTCTTTAGTAAGCGGACGTACATCCCCCTCTCTCGCGTTTACAGCGTAAAGGGCTTCGCTGAAACCCGGCCCCATTACTGTCTCGACAGTCCACCCGGTCAGATCCGCTCTGGCTTCTCGATCAGCAAGTCCTTCGGACGCGGTCAGCTCTCGGGCGAGGCGGCCCTGTTCACCAGTGAATTCTCTTTGCAGTCTGCCTTCCTCCGCTATGGATTCTCGCTGCTTGCGCGCCTCATCAGAGCGGAAGCTCCGGTCATCGCGGATGTCTGAAACGGTATCTGCGCGATTGCGCGCATACTCCCGATCCCTTATCGCTTGAAGCCGTTCCTCTCTCTTTGTCATAAGGGCATCGCTGAACAGTAGCGACCCGGCAGATTTCATCCCTTCACCAAGGCCGTTCAGCGCGCCAAGCAATCCAAGACTTGCCATCTTTATGCCCCTTGCATCGTACCGTTTGATTCAAGATCGTCTGGCGCTTCATCCGCGAGCATGGCAACGTCCTGATCTGAGACGTTTGCCATCAGCCCGGCTAGCTCATCGGACGGAATGCCATTGTCTTCCGCATACATGATTACCATCTGCTTCATTGCGGCAGACGCCGTCGCGCCGCTGATGGCCATGCCGGATGCCTCGGCGATCGTGATGATTTCGTTCAGAGCAAGCATGCCGAGGATTGAAAGATTCTCTTCCATTACCTCGCCGTTGGTTTCGGTGTCGGCAGCCTGAGCAAGTTTGTACGCGATGCCGGCCAGAATTTTCGGCATGGCCTTTGGAGCCCCATCAAGAGCTCTTGCTACTTCGCCGGCCAAGTTCTCGTCGTACAGCCGGCTGCCGATGTACTCGATTGCGTCCGCAAGCGCGCCATCATTCTCGATCTCGTCGTCAGCCGCTTGGCCGTTGACCTGATCCTCTTGGCCAGCGGCTTTGTTTAGAAGTCCTACCATCACGCGATCCCCGTCTGTGCTGAAGTGTTCACTACCTCGTAGCGGCCGGTCATTGGGTTCCATCTGGTCTCTGGGATGTAGGAGCCCATGTTTACTCCATACAGCCGAGCCGCCTCCTCCTCCGCTTTTGCCTGATCTTTCGCCTGCTGTTCGGCTGCCCTCCCTTGAGCGTACCCAGAGATCATCTGTCCGCCGGTCATAATCGCCGCCGCCTTGCCTAAGCTGCCGCCAAGCAGCCCGCCGCCGGACGCTGCGCCAGCGGCTTGAGGGGCTGCAGCGGCTCCGCCAGTGATGCCGCCGATACCCGTCGTTGTAAGAGATCCGGTTGGTGCTGCCGCGCCGTATGCGGTCCCTGATGAAAGGGTCGTCCCGACAGGTGCAACCCCGCCAGCAGCTTGAGTGGCAGCAATTGCGGCAGTGTTTGTGGCAGCCCCGGCTGCAGCGGTCCCTGCTGCGCCGGCCCCGGTCCATCCGCCGGCAAGAGAGCTGCCAGCCGCAGACAAGTTCCCGCCGGCAATTGCTGAAGCCGCGCCTGTAAGGCCTCCCCAAGCGCTAGATAATCCAGCCCCAGCGCCAGATAGGAACCCTCCTCCTGCAGCCATCGAGGCCCATCCGCCCATAAGCGCTGCGCCACCGAAGTAAATCAGTCCAGCTATGGCGATCGTCCTCAAGATGGGACTCTTTTTTACGGCTTTCCAGACCTTCTTTACGGCCTTGCCTATCCCTTTAACGACGCCTTTGACGGCGCCTCCGACCTTTTTAACAACCTTGCTCATTTAGAACCCCTAACGTATGAACAGTTGACACTTGTGCGCGAGAATCCGATGCGCTGGAGAAATTTGATCAATCGAGGATCGCAGCCGGGCTCGAGCTCCATAACCGCGACTTTTATTACCGGACGCGACTTAATCCACCGGGCAAGCTCTCTGAGAAGCTTTATCCCTTCACCGGGAACCCGCGTGTAGTAGAGAAGAACAGAGCACTGCTGGCGCTCGTACCAGAAAGACTTTTCGGAGACGGCGCAGACTGCGCCAACCACTTGGCCGTCAACTTCGGATACCCACAGAAAGTGCTGGTTTCCAGCTATCGCGTCTCTGGCCGTGTCAGCCATCGATCCCTTATCAACCTTGACGGGCAGAGGGTCGTTCGAGACGGACTCAACGGCGATGTCTACGATGGCCGGAATGTCAGAGAGGACGGCGGGCCTTATGGTCATACTTGGGCTTATTCGGGACGAGTTAATGCGCCATTGCCCTCGGAACCAATATCAATATTCAGGCCATCTGGGAGCGTGCCGATTTGGCCGCTGCTCGCGCCTCCATAGTAGGTTGACCCGGATGAGCTGGTCGTTGAGCTGGTGCCGCTTGTGGATCCGCCTTCAATCTTCTGCAGCAGGTCAGGCAGCGATACGGCCAAGTTCTTCACGTTGGCCACGGCGTTCGCCTTCTGCTCAGGTGTCAGGTTGGGGTCCGAGTAAATCGCGGCAATCGAATCCATCGTCTGAGTGGCAATCATTGTGGCTGACTGCTGGTCGATGTTTGCCGACTGGAAGGCCCGATCGAGATCGGCTTGAATCGCAAGCCATTCATTCTGGTTTTGCTGTCGCCACGCATCAAAACGCTGAACATCCTCGCGATTCTCAATCGAGGCCATTCTTTCCAGCTCTGCCTGAGCTGCAGCGAAGGTTTGCTGAGCGCCCAGATAAGTCATCTGCTGCGCCCTGTCTAGTTCAGCCTGATTTTCCGCGAATTGCTGCTGGCTCTGCTGAAGGTCGGTCTGTTGCTGCCTGTCCAGATCGGCTTGAGTGCCTTGGAAGTCGAACTGATTGCCCTGCAGCGTTCCCTGCAGCGCTCTATCAAGCGCGTTCTCGCCTGTCTGGAAATCGAACTGCTGAGTCTGCAGCGACTGCCGAAGGCCTCTCTCCGCTTGATTCTCGCCAGCCGCGAATTGCTGTTGATTCTCTTGGAGCGCCATCTGCTGATCGCGATCGAGAGCGCTTTGAATAGAGTTGTTTGATGCGGCAGCATTGAAAGCGTAGGCATCGTTGATCGCGGACTGGTTTAGTCGGGCATTCTGGTTACCCTCGCCAACATTGAACATATTGACGTTGGTCTGAGTCTGCGCGTTTTGAAGCGCCGCCTGATTAGCAAACGCGGAATTCTGAGAGGCCGCGTCCGCAAAGGTTCTTGCATCCTGAAGAGCAAACGGCGCGGCAGCATCAATCATTGCGGACTGTGATGCGCCAGCCGCAATGCTGGAGTTCAATAGGCCACGGCTTGCTGCGTAGTTCATGCCGGTCGATGCGGCTCGCTGCATCAGAGGAGAGTTTGACGCAAGCATCTGATCAAGCTGATCGCGGGACAGCTCGTTATCCTGCACGGCCCTGCTTACAGGCGTTGCTAAAGAAGCGCCCGCAGTTCCGGCCGCTCCTAGCGTATTTGGCGTGACCGTCGATACCGCGCCCGGCTGAATGGAAGACTGCGGGATCTGAAGCAGCCCTACTGTTGTCGCCATGACTACACCTCGCTCTGCTGGATGTACTGCTTGGCTCGCTCAAGGCCTTTCTCCCAAGCGGCTCTGCAGTGGTTCTTACCGAATGGTGATGCTGCGAAGTCAATGAAAGACATCATCGCCCCCCAGAACCAATGACCAGACTGCCTGAAAGATCTACCTGAGACCGATTCGTTCGGGTTGTCTCCCAGAAAGATGGTGACGTTGATAAGCTGCGAAACAGCGTCTCCTGATCTAGCAAGGTACAATCCGATCCCTTCGAGTATTTTATCTCTGCTCATGGCGTATGTTCCGTGGATTAAAGCGTCCAGAAGACGACACCGTCCTCTGGCATTGAGAAAGATTCAGCGGGTGCCGGCTTGATCAGGAACGCATCGTCGCCCTCGAACAAGACCACCTTGGCTCGCTCTGGGACGCTAGATATCTGATCGCCTTTGAACAGGTGGAAGAAATCCAACGGGTCGTCAAGAAGCGGCTCATTGGGGTACTTCTGCACCAGATAGAAGATCGATCCACCCTCTGGGCTAATACACTTATTTGTATAAGTGCCGTTAGGGTATCGATCCTTCCTGCCAGTTACCGGGTGAATCCCTTTGTTAGTCCGACCATTAACCACATACGACCCACGACCACGGTCGTATTGGCAAAGAAATACTCCAGAGAGGTGCCAAGCAAAATGCTCTTTTACAACAACGACTTCTGGATTTTCTTGGTCAACGTGCCCGCCGGGTTTAGCGGTTAACTCGTCTCCCATTTCATACGTCACCAAGGCGGAGCAATACTGGTCTACCCGGTCTTTCAGGATGGAACGCATTAGCTGGTCACCACACAAGAAATGGTTATATTCGGGAACGAATAGACAGGGGTTGTGGTCCCAACCTTCCTGAATTCGATTGTGTTTACAGACGAGACGTTTACGGCTGTTGTGATGTAGTAGTACCCAATCAGCCGGTCTGTCGTGCAGTTGTACCAAGTCCCAGAGGTAAGCCCGCCTTGGTTCCAAGCTGTGCCGGAGTTTCTAATAAATCTCACCTGCCAGTCTGCTGGCGTCATTAACGCAGAGGCCCACTCTTCAGACGACACCGCTGGGTTCACGGTAGACCCCGCCGCTACGGCCCCGTTAGATAGAATCGAGATCCCAGAGCTTGCGGTAACGGCGAACTTGAAGGCGAACTGAAGGTCGGAGGCCGTTCTCGGTGTCTGCAGGTAGGGCACAGTGCGGCCCTTGCCGTGAACCCCCGCTATTAGCTTCTTTAGGCCGAACATCAGGCCTCCAGATCGCCAGCCAAGAACCAAGCATCCGTTCCCACCTTGATCAGATACGCCCCTCCACCGGACGCCTTTACGCTCTTGTTTCCGCCGAGCGAGTTGATCGTTACGCCAGACCCCTGAGCAAGGGTGAATCTGCCGGTCGAAGAGGTTCCAAAGCCGAACTCCGTTCCTACCGGGAAGGCAACAGAAGAGTTTGGCGGAACCGTGTATGTGTAAGTCGTGGCGCTTGAGTTGTAGAAAAATTTTCCGCCGTCAGCCAACGCTAGCGTTTGGGTGGCTGCCGCTTCGACGGTTGGGCCTATATTGCGCGAATAAACCTGCTTGTATTGCGCCGCACTTGCGTCGTAAACGAGGAAGCCGTCTGTTGCGGCGAGCGTTGAAGAATCAAGCTGAGAAAGGCTGCCCGGCTGGGCCAGCGTGGTGAGGTCTGCGTCAGCGGATTGCTTCCCGTCAATCTGGGTCTGAATCGCGCTCGTCACACCATCGAGATATCCGAGCTCCGTCGAAGATACGTTGCCAACAGAGGTTGATGCCGGGAGCGTTACCGTCCCAGTAAATGTCGGGCTGGACAGCGGGCTGTAGGTCGATGCAATCGTAGATGTATCAGCAAGCTCTCTCCAAGGATACCAAGTCCCGTTGTAGTATGCTCTGGTATAAATGATACCACTGTTGTACAGCGTGTACCGCTGATAGACCATAAGGCCATCTGCTGTAACCTCCAACATCCCGGCCTCCGCCTCTGGATAGTTGGTTCCTGAAGAAGCGTTGGCTACCGTGTTTTGATGATAAAACCCAGCGGTGATATAGGTGTTCAGATCAGCCGAGCCGGGAATATCTGTTCCTTGCTTCCAAACTGCGTCAGTAATGCCATACCCTGAAAGCGTGGTCGGCTTCCCAGTAATACCGGAAAACGGGGCGGCAGATGCAGTTGTCGCTGTTGCCGCGTTTCCACTGATAGATATCGACCAAGTGCCAGTCGCTCCGGTGCCGTCGTTCTCAACATAGCGGCCATCAAGATCCTTCGTGACCGTGCCGCCATCTTGGCGATTGAGAGTCAGGATGCCAGTAGCGGTGTCAAAGCCGATCGTGTTTACTTTGTCGCCATAGGCGGCGTCCCACTCACCTACTTTTGAGTCGGTGATGTTGTTAACGCCCATGTCGATGATCTGGCCGTTAGCATCCAGCGTTCCACCCAATTGTGGCGTCGTGTCCTGCACCAGTTCGGTTATGCCGCCAGCAGCTCCGTTGATCGTGAACGATGTTCCGGTCCTTGAGACAGTTACACCACCAGATCCGGTGAAGTTGATTGTATTTCCAGCGGCGATATTTTGAGCCGTGCCGGAGTTGGCCTGCACGTTGAAGTTGGTCGTGTTCGTATCGGTGGCGGTAATCGTTACGGTATTGCCAGAGTTCGAGACGCTCGCGGATCCGGCACCGACAAAAGTAACAGTCTCGTTCTTGCTGATGGCTTCAGTTGTGGTGCCGCCGTTCAGGTTCCATCCTTGGTAGTTATCATACGTTGCGCTAGAAAACGCGAGAGCACCAAGGGTCCGCTTCTCAACCCGGCCCGCAGCGGTCAGCGTAACGAATGGATCGGTCGTTGATGTGGTTGTTGCGATCCCGGTGAAGTTGACGCTTGCATTGCTGGCTGTAAGGCCATTGACGCTAATGGAGTTGGTCGTCGTGCTCCCGTTGTCGGTAACACCCTGAAGTGTCAGGGACGCCGCCGGGACATACGATAAGTTCCACAATGAACCATCGAACACCTTCATCCTATTGACGTTGGTGTCGAAATACATGGCTCCGATGATCAGCGCGTTCCCGTCATTATCAACGGTAGGGTCCGACGCCTTTGCGCCAAGATATCTATCGTCAAACGAATCGTAGGCCGCCTCAGCCGCGTTCTTTGCGGCCAGCGCAGAAGATGCAGAGCTGGATGCGCTTGATGCCTGAGTGGTTGCGATTCCAGCTTGGGTCGTTGCAGTTGATGCCGACGTTGACGCAGAGGATGCCGAGCTTGACGCAGACGATGCCGATGCCGAAGCGGAGCTTGCGCTAGAAGATGCCTCGCTCGCTTTGGTGTTAGCTGTCGAAGCACTTGTGCTTGCGGATGATGCGGACGATGCGGCGGCATTCTGAGACGATAACGCTGCGGCTGCGCTTCCTGATGAGGCTGTTGCATACCCGGATGCAAGATTTACCTGCGAGGTCATGCTGGTCTCGACCCAGTTCTTGGTCGTCGCGTGGTCTGAGTTGACAGGCTCGCCTACTGGCACTGGGCCTTCAAAACCAGCCTCTCCGGTCTTTGGAGCTGGCAGTCGGTCGAACCCCGCGACAGTGTTTTCGTAGCGGGTGTTTACATCGCTAGATCGAGCAATATCGCCAGCACCAAGCGGAGAGAGGTCTGGTACATACTGATTGGTCATCTAAGGAGTCTCCTCGGTGAGTAATGCACCGTGATGCCGTAAATGGTGTGGACGGAGTCGGTTGCTGACTGAGAGCTGATGAGGACGGCCATGTTCTTTCCGACCACGCTGCAACGAACCTTCGCATCGTGGTGATAAAACGAGTCCCAGTAGAATTGGTTCCAGACGGCAAAGTCCCACAAGGCCCCGTCAGTCTGGGCAAGAGAGCCCGTGTTGCCGCGAGAGATGAGCCCTTTGCCGTAGTCAGTTGTTCCGGCAACGCTCAACGTCACCGACTCTCCGTCAACAGAGAGGTCCGGCTGGATCAGCCTGAAACGCTTGAATAACGTCGGAGATCCGTGATGGTGGAAGCTCGTGACCAAGTAGGAGTAAATCGGGTTTCCGGCGAAGCTTGTCCCAACTTCGAGTTCGTATACGTTGCCGTCATCAGACCCGAAAAATGCTCGGCTGGTGCCGCCAGAGAAGACGCCTTCGCAAGCCGAGGTGACCGCGTGGTCATAAGCGACCCGCATGACCCCTATCAGTTCCGTGCCAGCAAAAGTGAAATAAAGGCCCTGCTTCCCCTTATATAGCCGGTACTGGCTAGATGCCCTATTGATTACGCCGATGGACCCCGCCCCAAAATTTCCCATGTAGGAAGTGATCTTCTGGGACAGAAGCGCGAACGAGAAATTGCCGAATGCTTGAGTCGCCGATAGGCTGATGAGCCCCTGTTGCTCTAGCCCGAATACTTGTCCGCCAATGTTTGCAAGCGTCCTCGAAAAGACGCCGGCCTCCGTCATATTGTCCAGCCTGAAATCGGCAGCGGTTGCGCCAGACAGGATCTTGGTCGAATTCTCGCTGGCAACAATCAGCGCGCTTGGCGCAGACATCAGGTCGGTTATCGTGTCTCCAACTGCTACCTCGAAGGCATAGCTGACCGGATTGAAATTGGTTGGATCTCCGATGGCGCTACATATCAAGCTGGACTCAACAGCCAAAAACAGGTGGCTCTGGTAGGTAGCCACAGAGGACGGCTTGTCGTTTGGCGTGCCTGTCGCAATCTGAGACAAGGCGGTCCCGTCAAACTTAACGGCCTTGTCCACCCCGTTTACGATGAACATCTCCTCTTGAGAGTCCTGCCCGTAAAAGTTGTGATTGATCGCCTTGTATGTGCCGCCTGTTGACCAAGTGAAGGCGTTGTTTACCTCAACCCATCCTGACGGTGTTGCCTTGTAAAGCCGCCCGTTTGCTCCGTCCTCTCTGATCGCGTACACGGAGCTCTTGTAAACGTGAACCATCAGGACGCTGCCCGAGCCGGGAACCGTCTGTGACGCCGTTGTCTGGCCGTCGTACCTGTCGTACCCGTATATCCTGCGGTATCCGCCGCCTATTAGGGCCTCATAGTTCGTTGCATCAATAACCTCGCCGGGCTGAGTAGCCAGAGGCGGGGCTTCAAGGTTCCATCCTCCGATCAGCGGGAAGTAGCTTGGCGTTATCATGCAAGAGCACCAGCCGCCTGAATGGCGGCGAGTTGATCTCTCTCAAGGTCAGCCAGCAGCGATTCGTATGCGATAAACGCCTTCTTCTCAAGCTCTGGCGCAACGTCAAACAGGGCGTATTCACGCAGGGCAGAGTAAACGATGATCATGTGATATCTGGGGGGCATGGACGGCGCATCGTTATTCACCGCCATGCTCGTCGGCCGCGAGTAATACTCGTATGAGACCGTTAAGTCCGATGTTGGCTCGGCATTAAATATCAGGACACCGTCCGGACGAACCGCAAACACGGAAGGAATGCCATCGCTGATCACTCGGTAGGCGTTCGCGAATTCGTCGTAGTCGGCACGCTGAAGGAATGCACCACCGACGGTTACGCGCTTCACCGACTCAACCGTTGACGAAAGCGTGATCAGGTGAGACCCGGAAGACAGGGTCGATGTGCCGGAACCCCACATCCACCCCCAGTCTGCCCTCATCGACTGGAGCTGAACCCATGCATCGTTCACCCAATCGGTGATCCGCTTCATGTCTCCGGTTTGCCCCTCGACAGATGTCGGGCCGCTATCTGCGATACCCGTCTCCCGAACAAGGCGCTGGCAAAGCTCCAGATAATTCATCTATCAGTTCTCTACGCGGAATGGGTATGTCGGTACTTTCTTGGACGTTCCAGTCTTCGGGTTGATAATCAACTGCTGGGCATCCTTCAGAACGGCAACGACCTCTGGCGGGACAGCGACGGGCTCTCCCCTGCGAATCCTGTAGCTCTTTCCATTAACTCCGACAAATGCCGGCTGCTGGTCTTTCTCGTCCTCTGCTATGACGATCGTGATCCAGCCTGCCTTTCGGTCAGGCGTTTCGTCCTTCTTCTTGAGGTCCGAGGGCGGCTCTACTTCTATCGCGGAGCGGATACGCTCGCGTAGCGCGTCAGCGCTGGGGTTGCCCTTGATCACGATGCCAAGGATTCGCGCCTGTTCTTTCAGCTCATCCAGCGAAAGGTTGTAAAGGTTCACTTCCGACATGTTTCTCTCCTGCGGCCCGAAGGCGGCAAAAATAAAAAAGGGGCCGACCGTAGGGTGAGCCCCAAAAGAAAGGGGGGCCGAAGCCCCCCTCTGGCTACCTTTCGTTATCTATTAGAGAACGCTGGCAGCCACTTCGAGACGAGCCATCCACGCTTGGTTAGCAACGAAAGACTTGTGATAGGTCTTCCAGCCAACCAAACCCTTCTGACCCAGCGGATCGCTCTTATCAAGCTGGCCCGGGTTGATGATCGTCGGGGTGATTGCCTCAGCACCCTTCAGAGCAACGTGACCATACGCATCCTTGCCCGCGTAAATTACCGGGTAGACATCTGCGTTGGTGCCGCCAGTCGAGATCTTCGTGCCGCCAGCAGCGCCGCCAGCGTCTTCGATCGAGGTGAGGACGGGCGAAAGGATGTAACGCACATCTTCAAC
>Ga0222714_10000422_pt1 | contig 49035 bp, 51 predicted proteins | sample C33_3DmetaG_FD_165048 | JGI IMG/M metagenome (GOLD analysis project Ga0222714, IMG submission 165048) | Estuarine water microbial communities from San Francisco Bay, California, United States - C33_3D | ecosystem: Environmental > Aquatic > Marine > Unclassified | place: USA: California... | reverse complement strand
TCCACGTAGGGTCCGTGTGGTCGTTTGGAGTCCTCTCTGACATAAGTTTGCTCTTCGTTGACGGCAGAAATCCATAACGAAAGTTTCATTACCAACCATATCACAACAAGAGGTAAAAAGCAAGCAATAAGAATTAAAGGTTTCATTCATCAACCTCCCAACATTTTTCGAACTTATCCCTCAACTCATTAAGTTTAACTTGGTGTTGAAACTCCATGATATATTCATTGATTTGTGCTTCATCTTCAGTGAATTCCATACGATATTTGAGTTTAATATTAACAAGACGCACCATTTCCATATAGAATTCAGTGCCTTTGTGAATAAACTCTTCGTATGTCAATCTCTTTGTCTCCAATCATCAGGGCGATCTTCATTGAACCAATCAACAATCTCATCAACACTACCAAAGTTTGTGCGATGATTTGATGGATCAGGATCACCCAAACCCATCTTATTCATGAAATCGTCCATACTACCCTCAACCATATCAGGATTAGCAGCACGTCCTCTTGCTCTTTTGAGCATCTCTCTAGCAGAAGTATTTGCCTTGGCAAGTTTCTCTGCCCAAATCATATCCTCCAAACCTACAGATTCTTGTGCTACAATCTTCTCACAGATTGCTTCTAAACGAAGACGATACTGTGTGGAAAGCATATGTTACTCCAGTTATGGGATTATTTATTTTCGTCGAAGTATTTCTGTAACTCTTTAGCGAGTTTCATAGAACGACGCCACATAAAATATTTTACCACAGGATTGCGAGGGTTATGTATCAACCACCACTTTGCCTTCTCATACCATAAATTAATAACCTTTCCCCACAAAATAAAAGCAGCAGCAACACTCTTATCAGTTAAGATAAGATATGCTACTACTGCAAATAGAAAGTATGTTATGTAGGAATATCCCATACTCATGTTAAGACTTCCATCTTAACGATTCAAGATATCCAAGTACATTATCCCGAACATCCATTAATTCATGATAACACTTTTGATTGTGAGCACAATTACGAAGATCTGGATCTGGTTTGAGCACAGACTCTACAAACAAATCCACTCCCCGATTCCACTTATCTTGTTTAGATTCAACATCGGGAATGGTGTTTTGATCTTTCATTTTACTAATGTAATTGGTTGTACTATTTAATCACTTCCCAATGATCATCTGCACTCTCATTCATCCAAAAGAAGTATTTTCCACTGATTGAAGCAAGAAATACTTTACCGTCTTGACGATTTTCTACACGACAAGAATGAAGTTTGTCCATCTGATTGGCAAAACGATTCTTTGCTTTTGAACTCTTCGGTTTTACACAGATGAATTCAGTCTTAAGAGTTTTCATAGTAATCATAGTGTGATCAACCTCCACAAAGGTCATTGTACAGAGTTTTCAGGTGTGTGTCAAGCGGTTGGGGAAACAATAAACAAAGTCATTGATTCCCATGTATTCGTTATACAGGAACTCTTCCATCTGTCTTGCTTCAACCTCCCAGGGTTGGTCAGAATAGTCCGTCTCCGTGTGGTCTGTGCCCCTCCAAAGGCGTTTGCCGTGCTTATCCTTAAGATTACCCATAACGTGTTGATAAACGTGCCAGAGTTCGTGAAAGAGAGTCTGGAGGTATAGGTCAACATTCATTTTGTTATGAAGTTCAATCTCAAATTCACGGGGTCGCCAATCACAATCAGTGACAGAAACCCATCCATAAACACACTCTCGCGCAAGACCACGATGGTTCACGGTAATTTCCAATTTATGCCTTGGAAGATATTGGTCAATGAACCAATTTACAGCATCAACACAACGGTTCTTGCTGTAATTGTATCCGCTAGTGTATAATGTCAGCATCAGAATACTGCGTTCAGTGCAACGTTGCAAATCCTAACACCCCAATTCATCAGAAGTATAAAGGATGTGACAAAAATTAATCGGTCTAGAGTTGAATACATCTGACTTGGGGGGTGCTCCTGTTACTGGAACACTTTGCTCGTCCCCCCCTTTAGAAGAAATTCAAATTTACATTCACTCTGCACTTATCGTCGGTGCATGTTGTGCTGTGATGTGGTTTTGATGGGTCAAATAGTAACACTCTGTTTTCAATTGATTCCACTTCAACTTTATTTTCCAGAACAGTGAGACCATTATTTGTATTCAAATACAAAATAGCACCACGATGAGAATAATCAAAATCGCAGTGCCCGTCGTGATGAATAATTGTATCTGTGGATGGATATAAATTTGCTTTAATTCTCATTACAGAATGACATTCAAGCAAATTTAAGAGAGGGGCAAAAATTTGTGCTGCTGGTTCCACATTAAAGAACGCCCAAAACTCATGCGTAAAGTAATAAGATGCAACATTTGGCAAACTTTCACCATCGTGTGTAACCACTGGAGTAAAATTCCATGGAAAATTAGAATTAAATATTGAATCTTTGATGTTATCAAACTCTTTTTGAGGAAGAGCATTATCTATAATCTTATAGTCCATTTTCTAAAAGAAGTTGAAGTTTATATTTACGCGACACTTGTCGTTGGTGCAAGTTGTACTATTGTGTGGTTTTGACGGATCAAAAAGAAGAACTCTATTTTCCACCGATTCTATCTCAATCCCATCTTCAATGATAGTGAATCCATCATTAGTATTCATATACAAAATTGCACCACGATGGGGAAATTCATAATCATAATGCTCGGATTGATATTCTATGTTAGTTGTTGATGGATACATATTTGCTTTGATTCTAATCAAAGCTTTACAGTCAATCTTATTTAAAAAGTCACCAAAAACTGTCCAGTAAGGATCAACATGAAATCCACAAAAGAACAGATGAGTAAAGTAATAAGAACTCGTTACTTTTAAATCTTCTTCCAAGTTAGAAACCCAGGGACTTAAATGCCATTCAAATTTAGCATCTGTCATCAAGTTTTTTATTTTTAAAAAACTATCTTCTGGTAGAAAATTATCAATTACTTGGTACATAGTTTATATTGATTGCACAACGAATATTATCTGTTGATGTCACAGAATGGTGTTCAATTACACCATCAAAGATAAGCATTCTATTCTCCATACAATTAACTTTAGCAGTATCTTTTAAAATTGTAAACCCATTATTATTAGTCACATAAAAAAGTGCAACATTGTGGGGAACATGTCTATCCACATGGAACTCATGATAGATGTGTTCTTTAGTTGGAACCAATAAGTTTGCACGAACATCAAAAAGATTTTTGATATTGAGTTTATCAATAATTGGTTTAATCACAGAATAATACTTATCAAATTTCATTCCACAATCTGAAGAATACATCAGACGATTATACATCCAATCGTGTTCCTCATATCCTGTCGGACCCAAATCAGGGTCTCTGACAATACCTCTATGATAGTTCCAAGAAAAATTGTTGGGGTCTGTAGTATCTTTGGGGAAAAAAGTATTTTTTATTCTTTGAAAATCTTCTTTAGGTAAGAAGTTGTCAACTATACTGTACATGTTTTTTGTTTGAAGTTTTCTCTACCTGCTGCTTCTTTCTTCCTTCAATATTTTCAACAATTTCTTGGTATGCTTTTTCTATCTCTTCTTTCGTAAATTCAATCCGTGGTTCATTTAATCTTGCTGACATATGAGAATGGAATCCAGAAATTCTCATACTGTCTGGATAGAATGGAACATCTCTTTCTATAATGTGAAAATTATCATATGAAATGTTAATTGGATGTGTTCCAGAAATCATAACAGATGCTGGTTTGCCAAGTGCTCTGCACATGTGTTGACCACAACTATCACAACCAACGAAATAATCAGCAGATTCAATAACTGCCGCCCATTCTCTTAAATTTGGATCTGGTTCTGGTTTGTAAGTTTTTGCATTATTAAATTGCTTATCTGCCATTAGAATTAAATTATAATCCTTTGAGAGATTATCAATAAAATAATCAACCATGTTCATTGGCATTGATCTGTTGCTGTCATCAAATATTCCATCTGGATATAAAACAGCGCCAGATCCAAAGGGTTGAAGTACAATGGTTTTCTTTTTATTGAAAAATGTTTTTGCGTGTTCTATAACTTGAAATGCACTTCTTTTCTCTGGAGTAGAAAGTTTAAGTTGCATATCTGGCAAGTCACTATGATCCGTAGTCTTGTTGATACAGACATCAAATGCTTCTCTTAAAGATATCTCATTACGATAATATGCAGGAACTCTATAAGGTTCTGGGCTAATAACCTCATCTGCTTTCAAGAATAAATCAAAAGAACTTTTTTGATTGGGATCAAATGTTCTTTCTTGAAGTTCTGGAAATCCCCACGTTACAAAATCCCATCCAGGAATCATAACATACCATTCTTCATCTGGATGGTTTTTATAGTATTTTAACAGTGCTGGAATTGAGGTGATTACTCTACCTACTCCGCCATCAATGTAAATTATTTTGCTCATTAGAAATAACGAATCTTATTAAGTTCTTTGAATTTTTTAATTCCCTCTTTTAAGAAATCAATTTTATTACTTACAGTGTGTGCAATAATGTTTAGATTGGGGAAATCATGCTGAAGAGATGCTGTTTCAATGTTATATCTATGCAGATTTAATGTCAACAAAAATTCGTCTAAAAAAATTCCATCAAGTTTAGATATGTCTGGCAAATCTTTATCTTTAAAATAATTCAAAAACTCTTCATGGTTACTATCAAAATTTATATACCGATAGTATTGTAGTGGGTCATCATATTTTCTCACGCAATTTCTTGAGTCTCTATGAAAAACTAAAAAGAAGAACGGAGCATAATAATTGATGTTATACTTTCCTTCAACGTTTTTTGTATGAAAATGATGCGATGGATCTATGTAAGATGTGATTATAACTCTATCCTTATCTACAAGTTCAGTTAAATCAATTCCTTTTGGATCTATTAGACAGTCTGCATCTAAAAAAATGACCCAATCATAATCCTCACAAATGTCATACAGTTGAAATTTTTCTAGATTAATATCAAGCCCTGGAAACTTTCTTTCCTTGATGACATGAAAATCTGCACCAATATTTTTAGCATATTCTCTCATATGAGGAAAAGTTAGATCAGTAACCTCTTTATTGTAATCATTGATATTGAGAGTAACCAAAAGTTTTTTCATAATAAATTTGGTCCGTGAACCCAACTAACAAGAGAACGTCTTTTTCCTCTTGTTACTGGTTTTACTTCATGTAAAATATGAGAGAAGAAAAATATTAAAGTCCCTTTAGATTTTGGTGCAATAATTTCTTTTCCTTCACTATAAAGAACTAATTCTCCACCATCATACTCATCCTCATCAGATAATTGAATTGTGAAAGATATTTTTCTAACCGATAATAGACTAGGATCTAATCTATTACCACAGTCATTATGTTTTTTATAATATCCTCTTTGTATTGAATTATATTCAGTGAATTGCAAATCCTCAAAACAATTCACAATAAAATTATAGTTTTCCGAATTTACTTTGATTATTTCTTTTATGAGTTTTTCAAACAACCAATCAGTTTTTTCATCATGAGACATCCACTTGTTTATGCATAATCTTAAGTTTTGAATTTCTCCAGCAACATCTAATCCAACTTTTCCAGAAGTTGATGGCAATTCTTTTGCATATTCAATTATCATCCCAATCTCTTGTTCGGATAAAAAGTTTTCTATGCAAACTATTGGTTCAATTTGAGGAGTAATTCTCAATAAGTTCATGTTCATAATTCAAGAGTAAGAAAGTATATTCTCTTTATAAAACAAGTCATAATCACTTTCATAAATTTCATGAAGGATATTTTTTGATCTCCTTGTCAATTTTAATATAGATTCATCTCTTATTGGTTCAGATACATTCAGTTTTTCAATATTATCAATTCCTATCTTTTTTAAATCACTATCAAGATTTTCATACTTTGCAATATAATCAACTTCAATTTCACCTGATTTATTTTTAACAAACCAAGATTGTGGCACAGTCGCTATGTGGTGACTTCCTGGATTTTCATATAAGTAATTGACGTATCCATTTATATCACACTCGTTACACAACTCATAATGTTTGTGTTTCGGTAGGTGACTTTCTGGATCAGCAGAGTTCCAAAAGTTTTCATATGTTCTAGCAAATTTATATGCAGAGATGAATCTATCAATTGGTTCTCTAACCACAGCAAATTTCAAATATCTATTCCAATATTCTCCATAATTTTCTTTGTATTCTTCTATTGGTCTATGACCAATCAAACCCCTACCATCAAAGAATCCAAGTGCTTTGTATATTGAAGTTCCCGCTGTTTTTGGTATGTGAACAAATATTAGTTTTTTATCGTGATTTAACGCCATGTATAATTCAAAGTAGATTTTTTTACCGTCTTTGTTTCATGCGACTGTTCAATAATTTCTTTCCAGTCTACAACTGGACTAATATGATTTGCATCACAATGAGTAGACCATCCAGGCATTGGAGAAATAACGTACTTTCCTTGCTTTTGGAGATACCAAAACTTATCAAAGTCTTTTGAGAAATAATATCCTTCTTTCTTTTTTATTCCATTCTCCGAATATTCTTTGTGTATTTCTAAATCTTGCAATAAAGTTTTATATTTACATGCAAAAGTATTTGTCGTGGCGGGAACTGCTCTCCAATGGGAATTCTTTGTTGTAAAAGTTTCACACAAATATCCTTTACTAATGAACATATCAAAATCATACAATGTCACATAAGGGGATCCAATTTCAAATCCCTCCAAAAGAATTTGACTCCAATTTGGACGATGCAAATAATCATCCTCCATTAAATAAACGATTTGGTCATCGTCAAAATTCTTTGATTGCACAATATCTAACATTGCAAGGAAACTACCAGTCTCCCCACCACAACTAATAATTTCTACGTTCTTTTCTCTTGCAAGAAAAGTTTTATCTATTGATCCATTAAACTCATCATAGACAATTGTATAATTGACTAACTCTGGATCTAAAGTATTTTTAAAATTTTCAAAAACTTTAAACTTATTGAACCAAAAAGGTCTCTCTCTATCAGGAAGTTCTTGTATTTTGGAGTAATAACAGTGCCTCAAAAAAACTTCTATTGGTTTTTTCATTATAAGAACTTCAATTTTTTATTTTTGAATATTTATCCCACCAGTCAATATGATCTATATGTGTGTTTCTTTGTTCTTCAAACTGCAAATGAAGAGCAAGAGATGGAATTGGATTTACTCTGACTGCATGATTTTTCCAGATTTCAGAGATAGTGTTTCCCTCATGTACAAACTCATCAATATCACTGACCCCATCCCAGGGTTTATACTCCAATGCAAGTTTTTCAAAAATGTTCCAATAATCTTGAAATATCTTTGGGGTGGTCATCATGGTAAATGTAGTCCAAACACCTTCTTTCCAATATCTGAATGGAGTTTTAAATATTCTTCCTGGGAATAATTGATCTGGCAAATAATCCTCTGGATTATCAAAGGGGAACAAACAAATATCCTTTTCAATCTTATAATAATTCTTGAGATATTTGTAAGTGTCTAACATTTCTGGTATTGCATGAATATGATGTAGATAATCATCTTCCACAGAATATACCAAATCTGCATCACTATTTTTGCAAGTTAAAAATTGCATGTATCCACTATGATTGAACCCCCTTTCTTGTAAGTTTTTTATTTGATAGGGATGTTTGGAGTGTTCAAAGATTTGATAAAGGGATAAAATTAATTCTTCAGAACTATGATCGTCCAAAACTGTAAAACTAATTGAGTTATTGTCAACTAAATTAGCAGAATTAACAAGCGAAGACACACAACCAATTACCAACTCCCTTTTGGGAATGTCAATATACCTTGGTTTATCTCCATGAATGTTTTTTGAATCATGAGTTCTTAAAACAATTTCAAGTTTCATTAATAACGAATCATTCCTTGTGGATTATTTGGTGGAGATAGATCAGGTGGTTTAGATCTTCCTTGTCTTTCATCGGTGTATGCAAATTCCATCCAACCAGTGGCAATGTACTTAACTCCACTTATGGGAGGATTTCCTCTGTGAGTATGAGTAAAGCAACCAGGGAACATAATAAATGTTCCTTTTTTTGGTTTAATTCTCAAAGATTGATACAGAAATTCTGTTTCTCCACCTTCTTCAACATCATTAAGATAAAGTATCCAACTTAAAATTCTTCTATCAGCCTCAAAATGACCCTCATATTCACAATGCCATTGATGATATCCTTGAGTTTGATGAGTCTTTTGAATCTTTATAAATTTTGATTGATGTTTGGTTAAAATGTGGAGAATGGGATACTGATTATTGTAAATCGCATACAGATAATTATAAAGTCTATCATTAAATGGAGCAATAAATTCTGTATTCCAATCCAATTCATTTGTAAGAATCCTATGATCGGTTGGACTAACCTCCATACCATAATCATCTTTATAGTATGGTTGAAGTCTTTCTCTAGTGTATCCGTTCTGGTGAAAGACTTCAAATAATTTTACGGTTCTATCGCACTCATTCTTTGTGAAGGCATTATCAAAAATACCAATAAAATCTTTAAATTCAAATTTTAGATTTGATGGGTTAAATTCACTGAACATTTTGCATACTGCCTAAAGATCCTTTGGGAAGAACAATCAAATTGAAAGAAATTGAAATTGTTTCTTCATCATGATCGTTAGTTTCTACGTACTGCGAAAGATATGAAGGAACTAGAACGATATTACCTTCTTCTGGTTCAATACGTATTACTTCAGCAGTAAATTGATTCTTTTGTTCAACCGCATTAAGACCATCCCACATTTTGTTGATTGCGGGATTGGGGATACAAAGGTTTCCACTCTTTTCTGGTGCAGAAAGATAGAAAACCCCAGAAAATGTATTCTCATTAACGTGTTCGCAAATCATTGATTGACGACTGTCATTCACATTCGCCCAAGCAGAAGTAATTGCAATGTCACAATCCATAAAACCAAGATCTGCGGATGCTTGAAATGCCATTTGACAAGCATACTCAAAAAATGGACGCAGTTCTTCTATATGGTGAATTGTGTTTGGGGATTGATATCCAGCAACGTTTGATTTCTGAACACTATGGTTTTGATCTTTATATTCCCTTACTTTTTCTAAAAAAATATTTTTATGACTTTCAAATTCTGGATAATCACTCTGCCACAAAGGAACAGAGAAAACAGACATTAAGTTCATTATTTCAACAAATTTATATCTCTATTATTCTAACACATTTAGTATAAAATGCAAACCATTAAATGGTTTTGAATGAACGAACACAGAAAATAGCATTATGAACCTGGAAATATCCACCATTACTTTGTGGATTTACAAACCATGCATAACTTGGAGGAGCATTTGAATTAGTCCAGTAGTCAGTATTACAATACGCATCCCAATATTGTTTACATACGGATCCTGGATTCTTTAATTGGTTAAAAGTGGGTACAAACCATCCAGTAAATCCAGTGACCTGTTGGGCTCTAGTATTCGCATCTCCTCTTGAGTACCAGTTTCTACTTACTTCAGCACTCTGAGGAGCAACAATCCATTGAGTGCCTCCAGATTGGCAGATTAAAAACCCATTACAACAGGATCTACCAAGAACAAAACTTCCGTATAGTCTCCAAGTTGCAGCTTGGTTGATGCAAGCGGTTATTGAATCTCTCCAGGATCCAGCTTGATTTGCACAATTATACCCGATAGATCTCCAGGTTCCGTTTTGATTTACGCAGAGTGTCATTATCTTCCCCTTAAAAGACTAAACATTAAATGGTTTTAAACGAACGGACACAGAAAATAGCATTATGAACGTTAAAATATCCACCATTGTTTTGTGGATTTACGTGCCATGCATAACTTGGGGGAGCATTTGAATTAGTCCAGTAGTCAGTATTACAATATGCATCCCAATATTGTTTACACACAGAACCTGGATTTTTCAACTGATTAAAGGTAGGAACAAACCAACCACTAAATCCAGTAACCTGTTGGGCTCTAGTATTTGCATCTCCTCTTGAATACCAGTTTCTAGAAACTTCAGCACTCTGGGGAGCAACAATCCATTGAGTACCGCCAGATTGGCAAATCAAGAATCCATTGCAACAAGATCTACCTAAAACAAAACTACCATATAATCTCCAAGTTGCGGCTTGGTTGATACAAGCCGTTATTGAGTCTCTCCAGGATCCAGCTTGATTTGCACAATTATACCCGATAGATCTCCAGGTTCCGCTTTGATTAACGCAGAGTGTCATTGCTATTATGCAAAGAAATTAGTAGGCACAGTTGGCCAATCGCTTCCACCAAGATCAAAAGTAACAATATTTGTAACTGTTGATGGAAAATCACGAAGATCTTGACGATATGTTGTCAATTCATCTGATAAGGTAAGACCCTGTTCTTGTGCTCTTACAACTGCCCAATCAGTAGCAGATAAAAGATCATCTCTTTTATCTCTCAACATTTGCCACTTATTTGCAGTCCATTCCGTTGTTTCATCATCTGTAAAATCTACAAATGAATACGTTACACGAACTGTTCCTGCATCAACATCATCCCATTCAGCATAAGAATCTCTAACAGTATGCTTAAGAGGTTGATCTTCTGGTTTATTGTCAATAACTACTTTCCATCCTTCATTGCGAAGTAAATACTCATCATTTACATATGCACCATTTGAAGCAAAAGTCCATTTTGGATGGAGTCTTTCGGTTCCATCAGGAGTCAAATATTGCTTGAGTGCTTGAGCACCATTCCAACTTTCAGAGTTCTCTGGAAAAACTTCTGGTAACCAATAAGTTGCGCTTCCTTCTGTAACAAATGGCATTTTTTAAATCCTCTCTTATCTGTGTATAATTTATAAATCAGTAGATATAGTATATATCGCCATTTGCTCCGCCTGATGCAGAGCCACCACTTTGAATTGTTCTATTTCCTGTCGCATTGCTTCCGATAGATCCAATTCCAGTAGTCATAATTCCACTTATCATCATTCCACCAGTGTTTACTGTGACTGCTGTTCCAACATTAAAGGAATTGGTAGTTCCATCAAGAGTGATTGATGCTGTACCAACTGTAAGAATACCAGTGACTCTTGCATTACCATCAACAAGTAATGCAGTGGTTCCTACACCGACCGTAACTGTACCAATACCATTGGATGATCCAAGAGTTGCAATACCAGAAACAATCAGGTTTGCACTTGATAATACGTTTCCATCAGCATCAAATGACAAGTCAGCATCTGTTGCTGCTGCAGTCATTGTGCCAGAAGTTTGGCTAGTAACTACAAGTCTTTGAGAACCAGATGCTGCACTTAACTGTGATCCAGCATTGGTAATACCAGCACCATCACCAAAAAATGCAGTAGCACTTACAATACCACTTGATGCGAACATCGTGATGGCAGAACCAACAAACGCATCTCCAGTTACAGTTGCATCTCCAGTTACAGTTGCATTCCCAGTTACAGTTGCATTCCCAGCAACATCAAGTGCTCCATCCAGATTTAAAGATGTGGCACTTATAATACCACTTGATGCGAACATCGTGATGGCAGATCCAACGAAAACGTTGTCCGAAAAAGTGGAAACGCCAGTGTTTTGAATTCCATTAGGAAACGTTGGTGATCCTGCCCCCGATGAATTCTTTATATTATCAACTCTAATTTCAGACATCGCTTTCTAAAATTCCGTGTTACTTCTATTTATTTATCTAATTTATTCAGTTCTGCTGCTCGCGCTGCCTCGTCGGCTCTTCTTGTCCAGGGGTTAGTAGTAATTGATCTTTGATACTTTCTTGGATTCAGAACTTTATCTTTTGCCTCAAGGACTTTTGCTTCTTGTTCTGCTTGAACTCTTGCTTTTGTATCAGGATCAGCAGCAAATGCCCATCCAAGAACTTGATCTTCTTCCAAATCATCCCAAGCAGAGAATGATGCTGTTGTAATTCCTGCTGTATTCAAAGAGACATCATACATAACAAGTTCTGTGTGTGTTTTTGACTCTGTAACAGTTGTTGCAATTCCAACTGTAATATCATCTGGATCATAAATGGTTGTTTCATAAGTATGATCAAAGGTCGTTGAGGAATTTAAATTAACTCTCACTACCTCTGCAACATTTTCAAAGCCATCTACATCACCAACAGTAATCACGTTGTAAATGGAATATTCGTGCTGAACTGAATTTGATGTGATAATCATTGGTCTTTTTTAGTTATTTAGCGTTTGCTGTGGTGAATGGTGACTCTGCGAATGCCATGTAAACATAAATCTCACCAGATCCATTGAAGTCTCCTCCAGTGCCTCTACACTTGAATCCATTAGATAAGAAATCTGTCGGAACCCCACCAGTATCAACGTTTTCAGTACCAGTGCCCGTGGTTGCAAGAGTATTAGTTACTGGATTTGTTGAACTTCTTACACTATCCATTACCAACCAAGCATCTGAATTAAGGACTCTCTTAACCATTAAGAATGCCGGTTTAAATCCGGTGTAGATGAAAACTCCATCAGCATCTCCATTACCGGTGTAGGATCCAAATTTACTGAATCCGGGGATTTCAGTCCACATGTAAGCGATTGCTTTTTTGCTTGAGTTCCAAGCAGCACCAAAAGAAGCTACAGAACTTGTAGCACGAGTACTACTCCATAAATCAAATGTAGTTGCTTTAGCTGCATTAAGATTTAATTGTAAGTATTCACCACCTTCTACATTTAAACCACTGTGATAAACAAACCAATTGCTTGTAGAATCTCTATATCGAGCAATCACAACATCTGGTGCTTTTCCAAGTCCATGACCAAGTGTAAAAGCACTTCCTGTAGTATTAAATGAAGCAATACTAAATCCAGCATCCTGATTGACACTCACCACAGAATTGATTGAACCATCTGTGTTTGTTGATGTGGTGCCTGCTCCTGCTCTCCAACACCAGGCGACAAAATCAGTACTACTATTATTCCAATTTGAAGATAGACTAAACCCATCGGCATTAAAACTAAATGGACCGTTGATATCTTCATCGTTAGTTAAATTAACATATAAAGTGTGTCTTGATCCACGAACAGAATCAAATATTCCATGATTGTACCCCTGATTTCTTGCTTTAACCCAAACTAAATCAGGAGTAAAACCAACACCTACAATATTTTTACCGTCAGTGCCATCACCAGCATAAAGCACAGTCTTAAAGTACTCACCAGGATTTTTAATCGCAGGAGTTGGTAAGTTATCCTCACATAATGCTAGGAAACCAGTTGGAGGTTCGTATCTGAACAGTCCCTTACCATTACCGTCCGTGAAGGTTGCTGCTGCTGCGGTATTTCCAGAGAAGGTTGGATTTTGACCAAAGTTTATATCAACAGTATTATTGTATGCACCTGCAAAAACATGAGCACCAGCTGTTGTTCCAAATCCAACATTTAAGGTGAAAGTATTATTAGTTCCCGCTGCAGGATCACCACTAGATCCACCGGAACTATCAAACCAAGTATTATCCTTGCCAACCCATGCTCTTCCTGTACCAGCGTCATATGCAAGTTGATATATATCGCCTGCACCCGCAACCATTGCCGCTACATCAACAGCCAATGTTGTTGAATTTGCAACTATTCTTCCGCTGTTATTATTTGAATATATTACATAGTTTCCAGGTCCTGTCGCATAACTTATTGGTTGGTTATCAGCAAGTCCAAATCCTGCAGCAACAGTTAATTCCGCACAATTGGTATGAACTCTACATTCTGCATAGTATTTACCAGTAGTGCCAAATCCAACAGTTCCTGTGTGAGCACGATGTGCTGTAGTTGCACTTGTTAATTGTAAGTTTCCATCTGACAAAGAATTTGATGTGAGGAATCTCAATGGATTCAAAGTAGCAAAGTTATTCGCAGTAGAATCAGGAACTGCTCTCCAAGTCGCAATACCTACTGGTGCATAAGGTTTCAGAACATCAAAACCACCTTGGTATTTTGCTACACCTTTGTATACTCGGACATCTTGTATGTAACCTTTAAATGGAAAAGAATCATTATAACCACCTATTTGCACTTCATCATCACTGTTGTTGTATAAACTAGCAGGCGCAACTGTATTAACGCCAGTAGCAACACCATTTACATATATTGTGAGTTTAGTTCCTTTCTTTTCTGCCGCTAAATGTGTCCATTGACCTGTTGTTACAGCTACTCCTGATTGTGTATTTACAGAGGCACCACTACCTGTTTCATTGACAATAAAATATGGTTTGTATGTGTCGGATGGTATATAAATTAACCAACTTCTTCTATCATCGGTTGCATTCCAAATACCAACGACTCCGTAATTATCAGTCATAGTTTCAGGATTAATCCAAGCTTCTGCAGTAAAATCACCAGATCCAAATTGAAAATCTGCACTATTTGGTGCTGCAAAGCGGTCGCCGCCAGCCCCATCAAAAATCATTGAACTTCCATAATATGATGGAATCTCATAACCAATACCAGCATTACCATTTGCTGTAAGAGTCTTATTGGTTCCACTACCTTTGATGTCAGCAGAGTAGTCTCTTGGTGCGTCTTCTTGCACGACTACAATATTATCAAAATCGTGGTAGGTTCCCGCACCATCATTACCCAATTGCAATACTAACCAATGTTCTGCGGTAGAAGATGGTTGAAAATATTTTTGGACTTCTTCGGCAGAAGTAGAATATGCTCCAATTTGTGCAACCAAACCAGTAAATGATCCATCAGTATTTGATGTATTTGGGTCAGTACAAATTGCAGGATACTTTTTAGCGGTTCCTCCCAATCCACTATACTTTAGCAAATATCTTTTACCAGAAGTTAAAGTGCCAAGAGAAATACTACCTTGACCATAAGTAACTCCTGGATTTGCAGAGGGTTGAGAAACTCTTAATGCACGAACAGTAGATCCAATTCCACTTGTAATAGATAAAGAACCAATAGAATTTTTATTCCAACCATCTACAGTACCATCACCATTATCATATCCTGTTTCACCATCTGCAACTGGGTCAAAAGTTCCGTTCGTAACTAAATTAGCACTAGTGCTTGTAGAAATACCAGGAACAGCAAGAACCAAATTGGCAGCATAAGGGTCTGTTCTTAACTGACTGACATAAGCATCAGTCGTCGTTGGAGCACCATTCTTTGGTTGTGGTAGGTCTTCACCTTTCAGAGTGATAATGCTATTCGGTGTGGTATGGAAGTCAGCACCAAAGTTGGAACTATCATTCATTGGTAGATAGAATCCATTGACTCCAAAACCACCTGCTCTTTCAATATAAGATTTGATGACTCTTGGTGTCTTTGGAACCCATTGTCCTGGTCTGAAATCAGTTGCTCGTGTAGAACCAACAGAGATATAACCGTCTCCGTCCTTATAGAAACCAAACACATCTGGTGTGAGTGCTTGACCGTCTACAAAGAAGACATCTGCAAGCGTTCCATTAAAATAATTTCCACTTGTTGATCTTCCACCAAGAGTATGAATGTGTTCGAAGCGGTTGATTGCGGTATCATAATTTAATGGGCAAGCGGTATATGTTCCCCAATCTGTTATTAATGCACCATTTACATATACTTTTACTCTTTCTTGAGCAATGTCATTAGTGCTATTAACGGCAACAAGAAGATGGAAAAAAGAAGAAATATCTCTGATTACTATATCAGAAATCATACTTATTTCAGTAGAAGATCCACTTGTTCCACCATTTACAAAAATTTGGTTAGAATTATTTAAAGTAATTTGAAATTCCTGTTGTCCACCAGTATTGGCTGCAGGTTTTACCGACGAAAATATTATTCCATTAGAACTTGGAAGAGTGGATCTTTTTATCCATGCACCCCAAGTAAATACTTTACGATTTCCATCACTATTGTTTTGTTTCTTTGAATATTCGTTTGCCATTATTGTTTACCTCAACCTAAAATAGTGGAACCAGAAGGGAAATAATCACTGATAATCTCTACCCAATCAGTGCCATTGTAGAATTCAAGTGCAGAGTTCGTTGTATTCCATCGTAGATATGGAATATTTCCACTCGGTCTTTGTGCTGTAGTACCTTGGGGAAGTGCAATACCAGTGGTTGTCTGAGATAAGTTAATACCAGTAGAGTCAACAGTGACTGCTGTACCAACCGTGATTTTACTATTTAGACCATCAAACGTAATTGATGCTGTACCAACCGTCAGAATTCCAGTAACTCTTGCGTTGCCATCTACCAGTAGTGCAGTAGTTCCAACACCAACAGTAACAGTGCCTATACCATTAGAGGAACCAAAAGTAGCGATTCCAGTATGGAAGATATTAGTAAATGTGGAAACACCAGATGCATTAAGACCACTATTTGCATTTAAAGTACCAGTTACATTTAATCCACCATTAGCAGCTGCTAACCCAGTGAAAGTAGAAAGACCAGATACGATAATACTATCAAATGATGCACGGGTAGTTGCTCCAATAGCAGGTTCACTAAAGACTCCAAGAACATCAAGACGAACTTCTGTTCCTGGTGTAATTTCAATTGTTGCGCCAGATCCAACAACAATGTTGTTTTCTCTCATAAATGCAACATTGCCATCATCTGCGCTGACATCAATTTCAAGAGTTGATCCTGCACCAACAAATAACGTTTCTGGCGTTACAAAAATATTGGATTCTGGATAATCAGCACCAATCGCAGTACCAAGACCACCTCCACCACCGCCACCTGCGATAGAAATAGAAACGGTTTTAGTCCCTGCATTATAGTCAATATTATTTCCTGTTCCACCAAAATTCAGTGCAGTAACAACACCAGTTGCAATGTCAACTCCAGCTGATTGAATACCAATGTTAAATCCACCTGCTGCTGTTACAATGCCAGTTACATTAACATTTCCATCAACTTCAAGTCTTTGAGTTGGTTCTGTTGAATTAACACCAATATTACCATTAGAATCGATGGTTAATGCTCTGTCAGTGCTATTGACAGCAAAGTCAATCTTATCAGATGCACCAACAGCTCTTACAACAGCGCCATCAAACGTAAAATTATCATAACCAAATAATAGTCCATAACTACCATTATTATTTGCACCATAATAAACCTGACTACTTGCAGACTGTGTGCTTACTTGGATTGGAACATTTGAATCCACCAAAGTTTTACCACCCACAGATAGTGTAGTCTGTGGAACTGCAGAACCGATTCCAACTCTACCTGTGCTTACATCAAAGAAAGCTGTTGTTCCACCTGCGCCAATATTGACATCATCTGTGAATGTAGAAATACCAGCAAAATCAGCATTACCATTAATATCTAAAGTTGTACCAACAGTGGCAATGCCAGTTATGTTAATATTAACTGCAGAAGCGGTTGCATAAACAATACTACCGTCTACTGTCAAATCTCCATCAACAAAGACATCGCTTGCAAATGTACCAATTCCTGCAAAAGTGGAAATACCAGAAGTAACTTCAATACCACTTCCAAAAGTAGCAATTCCGACGAAAGTAGAAACACCAGTTACTGTAAGATCAGCAAAAGTGTTTGGTGCGTTTGAAATTGCTGCTTCAATTGTTGCTGTCGTTGTTGCATCAAGTGAAGCAATATTCTGAAGTTCTCTGGAACTATTGATTACTGTTGTTCCATCAACTGCGTATGAGTTTGATGTTGTAACTCCAGCAACATAAACATCATTTTGGAATGTACTAAATCCAACAAAGGTTGAAAGTCCACTAACTTTAATGTCTGTAAAGGTATTTGGTGCATCTGCGATTGCTGCTTCAATCGTTGCAGTTGTGGTTGCATCAAGTGAAGCAATGTTTTGCAGTTCTCTTCCAGAACTGATTACTTGAGTTCCATCAACTGCGTATGAGTTTGATGTTGTAACTCCAGCATTAAAAATTCCATTTTGAAATGTAGAGAGACCAACAAAGGTAGAAATTCCAGAAACTAAAACTTGTTGTGTGGTTGTAACACCAGTTACTGATAGATTGCTGGTAGTGGTTACACCAGAAACCGACACATCACCACGAACATCAAGCTCTTTAAGCGGAACTGTGGTGCCGATGCCAACTTTATTCGTAGTAGCATCAGCAACAATGAGGTTACTGTCAACCTCTAAACCATTTTTGACTACAAAATTCTTATTTACAGCCATTTCGGGTTCACTCTCCCCCAGTACTTTTTATCTTTTACTATTTAGTTAAACGACACGTCTGATAATAACTCGGGAAACATCAGTGCTTCCTCCCAGTTGTGCATCAACGATAGTAACGGATCCATTGGTGTATCCAGAACCACCGCCACCCCCAGCACCATTTACACCACCAGCACCACCAGTTGCTCCAGCACCACCATTTCCACCATTATTACTTCCTGCTCCAGCAGTTTGAATAATGTTGTAACCATCCTTATATCCTCTAGTGATAGATGCACTATTGGTTATTAATGTACCATCAGATAATCTAAATTGAGCAGAAGTGCCAACATCACTACAAGCAGAAACTCCTTGTTGTCTCCAATAAACACCTTTTGGACAAGGAAGAACTCTACCACCAGCAGGAGCAGCTGCTTTAGTGTCTGGTGATGTTGCAGTTTGAGTTGTTAAAGAACCAAAAATTCCATTAGCAGGTAAGGCTCCTGCTGCTACAACTGTTCCACCAAGACCACCATCTCTGCCAGTTCCAGTGATTCCAGCAACACCAACACCACCACCAAAACCACCCTTTCCAGTTGTTCCAGCATTTCCACCTTTACCAACACAAGCAAGCAATGAACCTTTTCTGTAAACAAATGGCGTATCAATCAATGGATTTAATCCTGCAATTACATACTCAACATTTTGTTCCATTGTAAATCTGATTCTTGAGAATCCACCTTCACCACCAGGATTACCAGAATTATCAGATCCCTTTCCACCATAAAGATCCATTTCAACTTCAATGTCTTTATCTGGAGCGTAAATGCTGAAAGTGTTTACAGTTAAGCTGTTTGCAGGTTTACTTGATGGGTCAATAAATTCATATTCTCCATCAAACAAATCAATTGAAAGTGGAGAGATTGTATTAGTTACGCCTATTGCTTCAATATTGATTAAGAATTGATCTGCGATTGAAACTGGTACGAATTGAACAGTGTCAGATGTAACTGGTGAATTACTTGCTTGTGAATCTGAAACAACAACTTTAACATCTCTAATTCCAACTCTGTCAGATTTAATTGTTAGTGTAGGAGTTGTTGCACCTGAAATGGTTGTTTTTCTTGGCAGTTGAGCAGTATTACCAGGAATGCTAGGGTCATTAGTTAAGAAACTAATATTGACATATCCATTTCCGCCGTGATCTCCTTGTGACAGTAGAGTAGCGACACTGGAATTATATCCAGAACCACCGCCTCCGCCGCCACCGCCGCCAGACCCATTATCGGATCCACCGCCACCGCCAGAACCACCAGAGGTTCCACCACCTCCACCGCCGCCAGCACCGCCGTCTTGTCCAGGACTATTTCCACCAGATCCACCACCAGATCCTTGGTTTCCTCCACCACCAAATCCACCAGCACCACTACCACCACTGCCACTTCTATTCCAGGAGCCACCGCCTCCTCCACCACCGCCTCCAGCGACGATGATTCTTCCGCCAGTAGTAGAGTCACTTACACTTGTTCCTCCACCACCTCCACCACCAGATCCAGAGCATCCACCTGCTTTTCCACCACTTCCTCCGCCACCATCACCAGATCCTCCACCTCCGCCACTTCCAAAACAACTTCCACCGCCGCCACCTTCTCTTCCTACATTCCAGGATAAAGTTCTTCCACCATCAGTTAATGAAAAACTTCCACTTCTAGCATTACCACCACCGCCACCACCACCATTATTATCTGATCCACCAGAACCACCTTTACCGCCAGCAACAGAAACTCTTATTTGAGTTGCATCAGCAGGAACAGTTAGAGAACCACCACCACCATATTGTGCAGAAAACTGTGTAGCTTCGGATGTGTCATCAATAACACCATCACTTACAGCAACACCATCCAAATACCACTGATATGAAAGATTTTCTGAAAAATTAGTTGTATCGGTTAGTCCAGCATCAACAGTAAATGTTGTATTTGTATCTAAATTAGCGGATCTTGCTGCTGGTTGAGCAACAATTTCCAATAAAGGATTAATTGTAATTGTAGCAATACCAGTTGCAATTGGCTCTTGAAGTGGATTACCAGTTGAGCGAGCACTACCTACAGTAACTGCAACTCCAGGTAATCCATATGCAGAAGGATCTAAAGAAACCTCTGCATAAAATTTTCTCTGATTATCTGTTGGAGTTCTTAATGATGTTAAAGTAAGTGTTGATGTTGCTGTTCCAGTTAGAGTTGCAGTATCTCTTAATGCACCAACACCAACTTCATACCATTGATAGACTAAAGTTCCAGTGCTTGTTGCTGGGTTTGCAGGTGTTTGAGTTGGATAAGAAGCTGTTCCGATTGCAACGATGGTGGTTGACCCATTATCCGCAACCGTAGAACCTGTTGGTTCAGTTAAGATTGAGAGAATGGGTCCGTTAAGGTCTAGAGTAGTTTGCTTCATTTCAGATTACCTCAATTTGCAAAGTTTTGTCCGACCACTACTCCATATAAACCAGAAGTTCCAACATTTACACCATCAAATATCTTGAACAAGTATATATCCGACCTACTTGCAGTTGGTGTAACGATTGGTAATACGCCACCAGCAGGCCAAAATACTGGAATATCGGCACCACCAGAAGTTTTGAAGGTGTCAATACCAACGCTTCTGTTTCCTGTTCCATCTTGCTCAATCTTCAAGGTAAACTCACTCGCACCAGCAGGAGCATTTGTCAATGTAAACTGCGTAATATCAGCAGTTGCTGTACAAATGAATGTTTGTGCTTGAGACAAGTCAACCGTAACAACATTAGAAACAATGGATAAGTAATTTACGTTTTCAGAATAAGTCTTGAACTTGGTATGTCCACCAATATCAAGTGTTGCTGTTGGAAGTGTTGATCCAATACCAACAGAACCAAATCCAACTTGTGTTGTGATTACAGTTCCTGCAGTTCCAACGTGCAGATTTGTTGTTGTAACAATTCCAGTGGTGATCTTACCAGAAGTATTTCTGATATCAAAAGATCCAGATATGGTCGCTACTCCACTGACGTGAACATTGTTTGCCGTTAAGAGACCGACAAAATCAGCAACACCGTGAGCACGAAGCGAAGTTGTTGCCATTCCAACAAATCCAGCCTCAAGATTAACAGTTGGGACAGAAGTTCCAACACCAACAAGATTTAATTCAGTATTGTAAATGCCACCTGGGATATTTGTCCAACCCGTTGCAGATGCATTCAGGTTAGTCAATCCATTACCATCACCAAAGAGTGTTGCAGCAGTAATTGAACTTCCAATCGTCAAGTTTGTGCTGATGTTTGCATCACCAATGACGTGTAAGTTATAAGTATTTGCAGTGGTTCCAATACCAACTCCATTTTCATCAACAGAGAATTGAGTAGATCCAGATCCAACAAGTAACTTACTTAATCCAGGAGTTGTTGTTGCAATTCCTACCTGATCAAAAATACCAATGTTGAGATCTTTGGAGATGCTTACACTACCAAATCTTCTCCAATCATTCTGCAGGGTATAAACCCATCCAGCATATCCACCTTCAGTTGGGTCGGAGTACCAAACAACGTCACCTGGGTTTCCAGCAAGTGCTGGAGTTGAAATACCTACAGTGTATCTTCTAGAAACCGTAGCATCACCCTGTAAGAAGAGGTTGTTTGCTTCAACACCTTTTGGTGAATTAACAGTCAGTTTGTTACTAATAACAACTGGACCATTAAATTCTGATGCAACCTTGTTGTCCTTTCCACCCTCAACACGAACTGCTCTACGGAATATGCCTTCCGTTGCATCAGTGACGTTCAGATTTGGAAGATTGCTAATATCTTCACCAGTGATGCTTTGAACAGGAGTATCAAAGATTTCTTCACGACCTGTGATGGTGCTTAATTTCTTATTACCAGAGTATGAAATACCTTTGTCATTCATACCAGTGTAGAAGTTAATTCCAGCACTTCTCTTGGTTGATTGTGCTAGAAGTTCTTCTTTTGCTGAAATAGCACGGTCTTGCTTATCTGGAAGTGTTGTTGAATAGTTTCCAGGACCAAATCCAACATATTCAAATGTATGACCAGATGCTCTGTTAATAGAGTGTCTTCTCAATTCTGTTGGTTTGACAGAGATCTTTCTGACAACAGAGTTAATGACGTGAGTTGCAGGATCAGAACCAAGAACACCTCTAAAGATCTTGATTGGGTTTGCGCCAGAGGTTGTTGTCTTAACTCTTACAATTTCATCATCAATCAAGAAGTAATCACCAATCTTAACGTCCAGAGAAGAAACATTAGTCAAGTTCATATCTTCTGTTGATGCAGAAGTAATAGCAGACAACAGTGTGGTTGTGATTCCAGCATAAGAAGGAATCATTCTTCCATCTAAACTCTCATCGTTTGGAGAAACAACCCCATCGTGAGAGATTGGACCCTCTTTTAATGCAAAGATCGTTCCTGTTGCTGTTGGTGCAATTGTTCCAACTCCAATTCTGACAGCAAAGGAAGTTCCAGCACTTCCAACAAGTTTGTCAATAATAAAACTTCCATTGTATTGGGATTCTCCAGCGCCAGTAAATCTTACTCTTTGATTTACGCGAAGTCCGTGTCTAGACGCTGTGGTTACAGTTGCAATACCAGAGGTAAAATCGTAGTTTAGACTATTAATACTAACTGATTGACCAACATTGTAGAGATAAGCATCTCCACAGACTGTCAAACCAATACCGGAAATAGTAGATGCAAATCCAGCAATTGTTGATGCAGAAGCAACTGTGACAGAACTTGCGCCACCAACTTCAACAGAAGTAATTCTGTAGAGATCATTATATCCAGCCAGAGATTCTGAAGCAACTCCAACCACTCTTAACGTATCTCCAACGTTATTATAAATTGAAGAAACTTCAACGACCGCTTGAGAGAATCCTGTTGTAGTTGCAACACCAACAACATTCATCGTGTTGCCTACACCATACGCACTACCACCGTCCATTACAGTGACAGCAGTAATTGTTCCACTACCATCAATAGTAATCTTTGCTGTAGCGTTCTTACCAGTTACTGATGAACCGATGGAAACCAATCTTGCATTGTAAATATCACCTGCAGAACCAGAACCATATCCAGCGCCACCATCAACGATTGACAATCCAACAGCACGGTTTAATCCGTGATCAATTGCTGTAGTGATTGTGTGTGCAGAACCAGTTTGAGAGTGAATGTTGGTAATTGCGATACCAACAGATTCCTTAAAGTAGTAATCTAAAGTTTCTTTTGTGATGCTACTCTTAACGTCATTAATAATAACATCACCAATCAGACTTGATTCAGCGAAACATTTGGAACCGTCTGGGTCAGAGTTGACATTATCCCTATCAATTTGAGGGAACAATTCCTTAACTGGTTGAGAGTAATTCTCTGCAGTGAAAGGAGAAACTGATGGATTGTTTGATGAATTCAGTACAGCAAGGTAGTAAACACCATCTTGCTCACCAGAAACATACTTCTGTGCTTCTTCAACTCTATATGCATAATAGACCTTATTATATTCCTTTCTCTTGAAGTATGGCAGAGAACCTGTTCTATTTGAAGTATCGCTGCTGAATGTTCCGGGATCTGTTGTCAGACCAACAGAGAAGTGTTTTGCACTTCCAATTCCAGTAACAGTAAATGTGCCGTTAAATCCAGAACTTCCTGCTCCAGTTGTATTGACAGTACTCCTAACGTTTACAATTTCAACTCTAGACCCAGCAGAAAGATTGTGTGGAAGTTCAGTGTCTACATTAACAACAGAACCTCCATCCCAGTTTGCTCCAGCAATAAATCTAAAGTTTCTTTGTTGGTTGACGTTTGAGATTGATCCACTTCCAAAATAAGTTTGGATTTCTGCATCAGTTGATCCAATAGATGTGTTAGATTCCTGAAGAATAAATCCTTCAATAGGTGGTCTTGCAACAACTCCACCGCTATTTGCTGGAAGAACATATCTGAAACGATATAAAGTATCTTCAGAGTTTCTTGTATCAGATCTTCTCTTGATAAAGGTTCTTGGAGTTGCAGTTCCAAGTGATGTTGAACCTAAACCAACAACAATTGGATAGATTGTGTTCTCTGTTGCAGCAGTTGCAACTTTAACATACCATTGAGAATTATCAGAGTCGTATTGAATTGGGTGACCGATTTCTCCAGAGTTCTTATCAGAAACTCTACTGACGACTTTTAGAACACCGCCTTTTTCATTGATAGACAGTGGATTGCTATTCAGAGCATCATTCAGAGTTTTAGCAACTTTAATATTTCTATTCGTCGTAAGTCCACTTGTGATTGCGTAGTAAATGGAGTTTGATTCCAAACCATCTGGAAGTTGACCAGTATCACTAATAATACGAATAGATTCACCTTGAATAAAGGAGTGTGCTTCAGTAAATGTAATGACATTAGAAACACCACCATCACTGAAAGAACCAATACTGTTGATTCCAGAAACACTTCTATCAACAGTATAAGTCTTTGTGCCACTAATTTGTGGATCTGCAATATCATCTCCACCCGCAGGCATTGTAACTCTTGCGGAGTATTCTGTTACAGAACCTGCAGAAGAAACAAGAACTCTTAATGTTTCACCACTTCTTGCACCAAATCTATACCCTTCCAGTACGTTTTCTGGTGGAACTGCTTCGTTAGTCTCATTCAACAGATAAAGGTGTCCTGTTGAACCAACACCAACCGCACTTACGTCGGATGGTAAAGTTTTGAGTACATCAATTGCGGAGAATTCAATGGAAGTTTCTGTCAGAGAGACTGCTTTTGGTGGAATGACGTGAGTGATATATCCCACATCGTCTTGTGAGAATGCAGTGTCTCTAAATCCAGATGCAATCAGTGCTCTCGCACCAAAGTTGGAGTTAGAATTGGTGATGGACATATCACCACCATTTTCGGCAACAAAGTGCTCTGCATATCCAATTGCGAAGATCGAAACGCACTGAATAAATGAGTTGTTTGTTGATTTGATATGGAAGTTTCTAAAGTTAGGTTTAAATACTGCTCTAGAATCTGTGCTTAACGCCTCATTGCCAGATACAGTATTATCTTCCCACTCACCAGTGGTTGTGTTATATTTTACGAATGCTCTATCATCTTTTTGCAGACCGATGCCCGTAAATTGAGCAACAACCATTGACTTAAATCCGTCTGCTTTACTACCATCAGCAAGCAGACCGCACATTCCAAAAACGGAACGCAGAGAGATGTTGAAAATGTATGGTGATGCTGAAGATACGGTATCAGATTGTAATACTAAACTTGCACCTGTTGGTGATGGTAATGCATTAACTGGCGCGTTTTGAACTCTATAAATGATTTGAGTATCGCTTGGTCTTTCAGCAACAACGAACTGACCATTATATCCATCTATACCAATACCTTCAATACGAATAGGAGTATCTACATCTAATCCTTCAAGAGCAGATGTTGTTGTTACTGTAATATTAGTGCTTGCTGTTATACCATCTCCTGCTTTAATACTTGAGATTCCAACAGACGCACCAGTTGAACCAACTATACGATATTCATCAATTTTTGGTTGAATGTCAAGACCAGAAGATGGATAGTCTGGTTCAATTGCTCTACCAGATGCTTGACCATAAACAAGACCGACTTTCTCATAATACATATCCAAGTCAGTTCTAGTTGTAGAATATGACTGGAAAGTATCGTTAATTTTTACAGCGTTCGCGCCATCCGCATACTCAAAACAAGTGAGTTTGTGGTGTGAGAAATTGGGGACAAAAGTGTTTGAAGTATAATCTTTGTAACAAACTCCATTTGGATCTGCATCAAAAAGACTGAACTGCCAGAAATAACAAGCGCCAGTTACACGGAAAATCGTGGAACTCTCAATATTATCGTTTACTGGATCTGGAATGTATTTTGGTCTTACCTTTGTTTTACGCAGATCCATACCAATGATGGATGTGCCTCGTGGAACAATAACGCCACCATAAATACTGTTCAGTTTCCAGAGTTCATTATCTGCTGCAGTTAGATCAAAGTTTGAATCAAGATCAAATGGTGGGAGGTCATTTGAAGTCTCTCCACTTCTCAACCTATAATTATTAGTTCCGTCTGGAATGTATCCAGGACGGTTGTCTATAATATGGTCTCCAGGATACAGTAATATACTAGTTTTTCCAAACCTATCGTTGTTTAATCCACGCTGATATGAAAATCTTGCTGCTTCAATTAAAGCACGCTGGACAGTTTTAAATGGTCGCGCAAGAGAATTTCCTTGATTCTCAACGCTGTCCGTAGCGTCTAAACTGTTAGGATCAACATAAAGAATAGTACCACGTGAAGATTTCAGAAAATTATCTAATCTGGAGAGACCCATCTTATTTGTGCATATAGTTCCGTTACAGATTATTTATCATACAACAAAACCTCCCGAAGGAGGTTATGAAGCACACGGAAGGGGTTTGGTTTAAGTATCACCACTTATATATTACCATAACTTTCTTGTTCCCACAAGACATTTAATTTAGAGTCAAAAATCATCAAATATCTGTGCTTTCTACTGCGTTCTTTCCATTCTCCTTCAGAACCTTTTATTTTGCCGCGTGAATGCTTGGTGCCGTCTGAATAGTAGAAATCTTTTTTAGCATCTGTAATCCCACAATATTTAAAGTTACAAGCGCGATAAATTGTGCCACCATGAAAAGCACTATCAGCGTAAGATATGATGGCTCTGACTCTTGTGTCTTTGCGTAGTTGCTTGATGCATCTTGATACAAACCACGATGTAATATTGTATTCATCTTGTTGTGTGTCAGGGTGGATGCAAAGTCGTGAAAGTTCAAATAATCCTTCTTGTTCATTTCTCTCTAAACCAAATGCTCCTTTTGCTATTTCTGGAACGGGAAGTCCTGTAAAAATACAAACTCCCAATAATCCACCAATCTTTAATGGTGAAAAATCGTTCTTTTTGAATAATCCGTAATTATAACCCGATTTGAAAGATTTTGAGAAGTCCTTCAAATAATGATATTTCAGCAAAAGTTCTTCTGCTTCTTTTTTGCTAATTTTTTCGATGTAATAATCGGATTTCACTGATCACTTATGAGAACTTAAAGCCCCCGATCCGATTTGAACGGACGACCTGCTGTTTACAAGACAGCTGCTCTACCACTGAGCTACAAGGGCGTTAGTAATATTTAATTGTATTTTTATAGCAGATATCAAAAGGAAAAACTATTCTAGTTTTTTTAGAATTTGTTCCAGAATATCCATGCCAAACGTCTGCTGGATAGATTAGCAAATCGTCTTCTTCACATGCGGGTGTAATTGATTCTGACAGACTTTCATTATTATAAAAAGTTGTGCATAGATGTTCATTTTTATCAAAAGACAAGTAATATATTCCAGAAAAAGAATAATTTCTATTACTTTCGTGTATATGGGGAACACACTTTTGATCTTTTTCATAACAAACGCACCATAAATTAGATACTTCTAATTTCTTGTTCAAATTAATTTCTTTTGAAAATAAGAGCAATTTATGCTCTATTTCAGAAACTAAAAGATTTAATAAGTTAATACCATTGTATTGAAACCTACTGTCATCTTGAATTACATCAAAAATTCTTGCGTTTGTTGTTTCCCGATTTGCTTTTTTTAAGTTTTTGTCGGATTCTATATCCTTTATAATATCAGTTATTTTTTCTTTGAATAGAATTTCTAACTTTGTTTTATAAATTTTATGAGAAAAACAATCAATTAACATCTAGTCTACGGGCAACATTTCTGGATTTTCCAGTTCTACTTCAAACATTAAAGGGTGGCACAATTCATCAATTAAGTAAAATGACGACTTGTAGAGGTCTTCTGGTTCGTAGCTTCTTTCGTTGTCCGCTAATTCAATCAAATCCAGATCATATATTGCATCATCTGGAAGTTCGTCAAAAGTAAATGGAACTTGATTTATAAAATACATTAGAACAATCATACTACCATTTAAATACCAGCAGTATGCGGTGTCGATTCTGTATTTCATAAGTAGATTTCTACTTTTGTGTATTTAGGATTCGGTTAAGAACTCCTAATAGGAACGGAGAGAATTGAACTCTCACGGGCTACTGCCCAACAGATTTTAAGTCTGGTGCGTCTACCTATTCCGCCACGCTCCCATCATAAATTGGGGGATGAAAACGGCAATACTCATTAAACGTAATTTTCATTTCCTTCCAGGTAAGACCACAATTTGCTGCTGCTTTGGGAACATTCCACTTTGCTGCAAACAGCATTTCCATTGATTCTCTGGTTTCTGGACGCATTTGAAAAAAGTAATAGAGTGAAAAAATTGCCGGGATTTTTTTCCCCCGAAAATGGAACTAAAAGTTGATTTTAGTATCAGACAGGACTTGCATACGTCAGCACGTCTTCATCACAAGTAGCACGGACGAACTCAAGGACGTTCATAAACTCATCTACGGTGTCACAAGTCACGGTTTTTTCAGACCCTTCACTGGAATACAGATGGACACTACGCTTCACGGGATCCACAACACAACGGGTCAGGAATTCGTCTTGCATTGGTTTGTTTGTTGATTACCCACTTATTATAGTGTGTGATGGGGTCCTTTGTCAAGCATCTTGCTCTACTTCCAGTGGGGGAACGTCCTTACGGGTTGCGTTCACGGTATAGTAACAATCAATTTTGGATGCATTACCAGAACGAACCAATACCTTTCTTCCCCATTCAACCTTATCAACGATCAAATCTTGAGAACTTCCAATTTGTGTGAGAGATACTGTGATTGATTCTGGATCAACTAATCCCATCCAATACTCTGGAAGTTCAATCACATTAGCATCAGTCAGTCTTCCACGAACATAAACACCATTTTCAGGTCCTTCAAGACATCCGTGAACTAGTCTTTTATCTTTCTTTGTTGGATGTTGGATATTAAATGCTTTTACAACAGCATTTACGCTAGATACTGCGTTAATAACATTGCCAGTGATTGTTCCAGTGCTTGTAATATCACCAGTGATGTCAATATCGCCAACTCCATTGATTTCAACATTTACCTGAAGATTATCAATCTGTGCATTGCCGTGATAATACTGATCACAAGGAGGAATTTCTCCAATTCCAGATGGTTCAACCGTATCATTATTAGACGGTTTAGCAATGTAGGAATATAAAGTTGATTTTGTTCCTGTTACAAGTTTATCAGTACAGTCTTGAGCTCCAGTGGTTTGTGGTACAAATGCTCCTGCCATTTTTTTATCTCCTAATTTTTAACATCGTAATGATATCCAGCAACAGAATACTCATCATTGTTTCCTGGGTAATCTGCTGGACTTTCTCCTTCATATTCGGGAATCAATCTCTCGCCGTCAGATCTTGTTCCAAAGATATGATAGAAACAATCAATTGGTATTCCACCATTTGATTGAAGATATACTCTCTCCTCATCAATTCTCTTGACGATTACATTTTGATGAGCACCAACTGGAGTAAGGCTGACTGTAATTGTAGTCCAATCAACCAATCCCTTCCAGTACGCTGGTAGTAAAATTTCTTTTTTGTTTGTAATTCTTCCTCTAATATAAACATCATTGGAAGGACCTTCTGGACAAGTGTGGCGAAGTCTCCACCCCTCTTTTGTTGGGTGTGGAATATCAAAGTTTTTCTTTCTGGACAAAACGTGAAGTCCACAACGAGAAACAACTTCTCCCTGTGCGATTACGTTTGTTCCAACATTGACACCAAAAGCAGTATCAACAACACCCAGAAATGCAGAAGGTCCAGAGACTGCTAATGAATATGGATTATTGACACCAGTGCATAGGGATCCAGGAACAAGTGGTTTGACTAAAGCATCAGCATTTGTCAATGGACCAACATTTAAAGTTCCAAAAGGAACTGGAAATAAAGTTGGAGAACCAATAACTGCTGGTCCCTCAATCATTGCAGAGCCATTTACTTTTGCAGGACCTTCTCCAATCGCAGGACAAATACCTTGTCCTACCTTTATCTGTCCACCTACAACTGTGTCATCTAAATTGAATGCCATTCTTTGTCTCCTTATGGTAAATTATTTTTTATTTGATATTCTTTGTGTAGATTTTTAGAATCTTTAACCGCACAAGCATCGGTGACACCCTGAATTAGTGATCCATACATTTTTAAAATTCCATTTGCAACAACCTCACCTGTTCCAGATGTAGCTATTTTATATGAATCTTTAGCATTGACTAAAAATTTTGGAGCATCAAACGAAATATTTTCATTTGCATTGACTCTGAAGTTTCCAGTTGATCCTGAACCAGATGCAATAATTTCAACATCAAGTCCTTGCAGTATTATTTTACCATTAGTTGCAACAAACCTTATATTACCATTCTTTGTATCAATAAAGCAACTGTCTGCTTCTGGAGCATTATCATGTCCACAAGAAATCTGACAAACACCAGGACTCATCAAGGTAGTCCAACCTTGACGTTGACCGTCTTTATCCATTGCAATGTGATGTCTACCATCAGCACCCTGCAACAAAACAGATGAAGTTACTGTTCCCTTTTCATCTATCTTTCCAAAAGCAATAGATCCGTGACTGTTTCCATAACGGATTGCATCAAAATTTTGTTTAGCAGTTGGTGATCCACTGAATTCGCCAGCAGATCTTTCGCCACCAGCACCCTTACCTTTGTAACTATTCGGAGTAGAAGCACCCGAATATCTATCATTTACGCAATTTTCTGATGACATTTATCGTGGTCAGTGAATGTACTATTTAATGTATTAGATTAGATTGTCAGGTGTCCCTGGCAAATTGAGTCTTGGATCATTGCTAGTTATATCACTTCCCTGACGTTGAATTGCAGATGGTCTAGTTGTAACTTCACCATCAATACTTTCCTTGAGAGTATCATAGACTTGGACAAGAGTTCCAGCTGTCTCATAGAATCCTGCATAACGAACTCCCTCCTTGTAGAAGACTGCACCATAGTATGCACGACCATCTACATATCCAGTCTGCTTGAGACCAACAAGATCCGTAACTTGAATTAGTCTTCTGTCGTCAACTTCTAATTCAATGGGGTCTCTTACAACTTCAAAGACTGGTCTGAAACTTGCATTGACACCACATTCTGAAACAAGAGTGATGTCTGGATATTCTGTAAAACCTAAACCAGGTTCTACAACTGTCACACTGGCAACTTGACCGAAGGGATCTAGTTGATATGAAAGTGATGCACCATTACTTGGAGTGATTTCAAGTGAATCACCAGGACAACCATAGTTAATTCCAGGATTTTGAACGATGACTTCTTTTAATTTTAAAAGTGCTGGATAAGATGTTGTTAATTCTTTTGGAATATTTGGAATCTCTCTTGACGAATATGAGTTTCCTGGATCATCAATGATTGCACCGATGACTACACCTTTGCCAGTTTCTCCAGGTTGAACATAACTATCTCCCTCACCTATAACAGCACGGGCAACAGCACCTGCTCCAATCCCACACTCGTCAATGATATCAATGAATGGTGCAGTTTCATATCCAGCGCCACCAGATACAATATCTATTGCTAATAAAGCACCATCAGATCCAATAATAGGATTACCTACAGCACCAACGCCGTTGCCACCAAAGAAAAATGCTTCGGTTGGTTCACATTCAGCATCCAACTGCAAACCATCACAAGCATTCTTTCGGAGTAAATCTTTTGGAGTAAGTTGATTGACTTGATCTATGGTCAAGTATTTTACCTCATCTCCAACGTCTAAAATAAAAATAGTGCCTGGATTTAATTTTTCATAGACATTTGCATTAGCAATTGTTGCTCCAGTAACATAACCATCAGTTGGAGAAATATATCCGACTCTTATATCTTCTACTGTCGGTGCGCCATAAAATGACATAGTTATGCCTCGTTAATTATCGGTTCTGGATTTAAGTTTGCTGGGTTAAGTGCTCTTATATTGTCACCAAACCCACCAAAGTCCGCATCGGCTTGTTCACTCAATGCCTCGCCAATTGCTTGGAATAAGTTGGGTGGTTTATTACCTTTACCACCTTTCTCAAAGGTATACTTATCAGAAACTGTTTTACTTGGATCTAAATCACATCCGAATAAATTGAATACCAATCCTTTGAATGAGAGTGCATCACTAATTTTAGCAGCGATTCCATTTATGAGGTTTGTGATGTCAGATATAGCACCACTTGCTTCTGAAATTTTGCTCTTAATATCATTCAGGAAATCGTTGATAGTTTCAATGACATCCTTATTTAATTGGTCAACCTCACCTTTGGTTGCAGCAATGCATTTTCCAACAACTTGCTCTGCATAACACATTGGAGCTCTGCCAGTTGTTCTTCTGTCGCAGAATCCTTTACCATCCAATGCTGCTTGTCTTGCTCTCTCTTCAGCATCATTTAATCCAAGAGCATCATTTAAAATTCCCTGCACTAAAGAACAGAGGTTACTAGTTACTTTATTATATAAGCAAATGATAAGTTGGAAAAGAAGTTCTTTTACTTTGACAAATAAAAATCTAAAGTCAACAGGTATTGTCGCAACGATTTTTGTGAGTTCTTTATTTAATTTTTTAAGAAGATACTCTTTTATCGTGTCAAAGATTATCTTCATATAATTTGCAATCAAACAAGCAGCGTCGTTGATAATTTTTTGAATATTAGATATCAAAGAAGATGCTGCTGCCAAATAACTTTGAAGTTTAGCAGTATACTTATTAACTTTCTTGACTACTTTATCAATCGTTGTTTGTATTGCTTTTATTGCACTCTCAATCTTACCATCAGATTTTAAAAGAACAATCGGTTCTTCATATTCTGCTTGTCTCTTTACATCTGCAACTGTGGTTTGCTGGACTGCTGCAGGAGTTTCTATCTCTGCACCAGGAGCAGTTGCTGTATTTGGACTATCGGGTTGTGATTGTGTCGGTGCTGATGGTCTTCTGTCATATCGTGGATCGTATCCACCTCTTGCATTTGGATCTCTGTTATATACACTTTGTCCAGATTGAATTGCAAGTGTTCTCTCCCTACGAAGTCTTGCACGTCTTTGTTCTGGAGTTTCTGGTTCTTGTGGAGAATCAGTTGTAGTAGTAGGAGTTCCTGCAGCAGGAGTTGTAGTCGAACTCGCTGGTGGTTGAGGTTTCTTTGTGGTTAAACTCTCATCAGGAACTTGTTCTTTTTGAGTGCCTTTCTTTGGAACTTTTCCTGTTGCATAACCACTTGTAGCTAGACTACCAGGAGTTTCATTAGTGACTCTGTTAGTTCCTATTGTCTTGGCAAGAGATGTCTGTGCATTGTTGCCCAGAACACCCATAATAACAGGAACTTGTTGATCCTTTCCGTCAAGAAAGAATCCAAATACCATATTTCCTTGACGGATGTTTGGTGTTTGATATGAAGATGCTTGACCACCACCAGCAGTCACAGGATACATTACCTGTGCCCAAGGAAGTTGATCTGATGGGATTACTGTTTCTCCTTGATCGTGAAGACCAAGAATTCTTACTTTATATCTGTAACCCCATCCAGGAATCGTTTTTGGATCTTGAAACTTTCCGGGGATAATGTTCTCCCTCCAAGTAGAATCGTCAGCAACCTGACCAATCCACCAGAGAAAACTACCACCTAAAAATCCTGGATTAAATAAAGATCCTCCTTCCATTAGTTATTAGTCTTCGTAAATTTTACATTCTGATGCATCTGGGTGTTCATCGCAATACATCTCAAAGGAGGTTGGATCATGATTATCGTCAGGATGCTTCGCTTGATACTTCTCAAGGTGTTCCAGTTCATCCTCAACATGACGACGCATTTGAGGTGAGAGAGTTGAATTATCTAAAATGTCTTTATCGTCATTAATGTGTTGTTGAATACTTCTGTCTGTCATCTTACTTATGAACGATTAGTTGTGTGATTTCCAGTTCTTCCAAAAGAATCTCTAACCAGATTTAATTTAGTATGAGTTCCTTTTGTTGTAACGAGGTGGCACAGATCTGATATAATATATAGACCCCCACTTTGCTTACTTACTTCATCCTTTTTAGTGTCTTCAGAAAGTTCGGGAATATCTACATACACAGCATCGCCAGCATGTAAGGAAAAATCCCCAGCAATTGTCACAGTTATCATGGAAGAATACAATTGATTATAGCGCATTATTGATTGATTGAGAATATTTTTCACATCAAAATTAACTTCCGTTGACTTTCCAATTTGCTGTCTTGTATTTCCAGATGGAAGTGTTCCTGTATCAAGAAGGTAATAAGTTGTTCTTGAAAACTCTTTGTTCAAACCAGGAACATCAAACTCTTCATTCAGTTTTGGTAGTTCTTTTCCAGCTAGTTTTAAATATTGTTCCTTTGATTTTGCATCACTCGCAACAACCTCATAGTAACAATTAAATGGATCAAACAAAATGGTGCGAGTAGAAAATGCACCTTTCTCAAGTTTATCTTTTGTATCAACTCTATTATCTTTGCTCAACGCAAGTGCTTTCACATCATATCCAGCAGGCACTTGGTCTCTATCTGGAGAATCATTATAACTAATAGATTTCTTTTGTTTTTGTGAGAGCAATCCGTCAATGGATTTGAATTTGAATCCCTCCGAAGTTTCAAAGAAAAAATATCCAGCACTCTGTCCGCGTTTTTGATTGTCGGAGGAGACAGACAATCTAGACAACCAATTCATCAGATAATAAGGTTTCTTATTGTTCCCAATAAAGTTATATGTATTTGATGTCTCTTCAATATCAAGTTTCTTTTGCGTGTTTAACCCTCCACTATTTTGATTTGTTAAAATCTTTCTAACATGATCCGATATTCTACCGTCAAATCTTTGATTGAGTCTTATTTTTTCATTGAAAATAAATTCTCTTGATACTAAATCCAAGTGAACAAGAGACTTATTAGTGTCATCAGAAACTGGCGTAACCTTATTAACATACAATGTAAGATTCAAAAATTGCTCATTATTATCTCTAAACTTAAGACTTACTCTTTCGGTTCCAACAATTGGCAAACCATCTATAGCGGTTTTACCCTTATATGTTCCACCAGCATCAACATAAGCAGCAGTTACTCTTATACTGTCTTGAAGAATACTTTCATAGTATGAAAGACTGACAATGCGATTGCCATTAGCAAGTTCAACAAGTTCACTCTTGTTTTTATTAGAATAAATGCTGAACTTATTAATTGAAGATGGGGATGATTTTTCAGAAGTTACTGGGATTGGAGTTGCCATTTTATACTACCTCGTATTTCTATTTACCCTGCGTATAAAGACTCTGCCCAGTCTTCGCCACCGCCAGAGATTGTGGTGACAGATGCTGCAGTTGAAGATGATTGACCCATTGGAGAAGATCCAGAAGAAATTGGAATAGGTATGAACTGCACACCTCTTCTCTCATATGAAGCATACTTTTTAAGTGCAGTTGGATCTCTTAAAATAGAAAGGAATTTTGGATTTAATATTGCTACAGAATCTCCAGGAATTACAAATTCCAAGTCGTCCTTTCTACCAGGTTCTCCACCCAAGTTCATAAACATTCCTTTATCAACATATCCACCAGTATCTCTGACATTAGCCGAGAATGTATCAGATCTCAAGGAGAAATTAAAGTGTCCAGGATGTCCTTTGTAACTTGAAGACCACATCCAGTTGTAGTTAGATCCATTTTGTCTCATCCATTGCCCTGATGATCCATGAATATCTAGACCCTCACCATACATGTGAGTGGAGTTTGGATGTCCACCAACTCTTGCATTTTTTTCTCTACTTCTACCACTACTTGCAACATCAGTTCCCTTAACTCTGCCACCAGAATCTGCAATCATTCTTGCAAATGCTTCTGCTGCTGGTTTAGATAAAACAACAGGTCTTCCTTGAGCATCTTTTTGCCCAACAACTGTCCAACCACTTCCAGCCTCTGGATGTGACGCACGAACAACACTTCCAGTAGGACCGCTTCCAATATTACCACCAGAAGAACTTCTTCCATCAACATCCATAGAGAATGGTGCAAAGAAGTTTCCAAGAGATTTAAGTGGATCTGCTTGTCCCTCTTGTGGCGGGAAGAATGCTTTTCTTAAGAGATCAAGTTTTTGTAAAACGGTTAGTGGATTGAGCATCCAACCAATATCGGGAATTGGTGTCTCTCTTCCAAACACTTTTTGCTTCGGAACTGACTTCATAAATCTAGAAAAACCACTAACCAACAATTTACCAATTGCTATTGCACCTTCAAAAATACTCTTCATTGCTTGCTTGAACTTTCGTCCAGCCTCTGCTGGACCTTTGCCCAAGATCAATTCATAAAGAAGATCACCAACAAATACACCTATCGTTTCACCAAGAAGAGTTCCTATAACAGGTATTGGTATAAAGGTTCCAAGTAATCCACCCAGAGCAGCACCAACGCCCTTAAAGAGTGCTTGTCCAATTGGTTCCCCACCAAGTAAAGATGCTACTGCAACAATGATGGGACCAACAATAGGTATTCTACCAAAAACATTCTTCGCAAGTTTTACTCCTGCCTTTCCAAAAAGTTTGAGTCCGAGTCTGCCAGGAGTTTTTCCAAGTCCACCTTTTAATATATTACCCCTTGATGCTGTCCTTGCTGCTAATGAATCAGCACCGGGTCTAACTGCAACACCTCTGGCAATTCCTCTGTTCATTGCTGCTTCGGCTGCCTTGTAACTCTTTCCATTGTTTAAAGCATTCTCATAGATTTTTCTTGCACCTGGTCCATACCGTGTTTGTATATTTCTAATACGAGCATTCCTAGACTGTTCTGCAGCTGATGGCTTTGATATTCCACCACCAGGAAGTCTAGAACCTGGTTTTCCTGGTCTTCCAAATCTGTCTCTAGCACCAGAAGCCATGGACGCTAGTCCAACGACTATAGCAAGATTTAGAAATTTGTTTAATGCACTTGAAAAATCGTCAAATACTTTTAATCCCTTCTCTCCAAATTTTTCACCAACCCATCCTCTTGTTTTATCATATGCTTCATATCCTTTCTGCACAAAAGTTCCAAATCCATCAATCAATTTAATTGTAAAGTCAGCCAACCAATCAAATGTTCTTCCTATTACTGGAATGAGTGGTTGAATTTTATCAGCATACTCAACAAGTCTGGAAACAAAAAATCCTAAAAGAACATTTTTAATAAAGTTCTTTATCCTATCAAGAAAAGGAACTGGTGGCAGTTTAGTTTTTTTCTCTTCCCCACTTTCTTTCGGTGTTTTTTTCTCTAACTTTTTCTCTCTTTCTCTTCTTTGAAATCTAACTCTTTCTTTCTGCTTATTCTCTTCCTGCTTTTTAGTAATCACAAAAGAATTTTTTAAGATCTTATCAACCTCAATCAGTTTCTTTTTAATAACAAAAAACTTATCTCTCTTTGGAGAAATAGACTCCGCAGTAATTTTTTTAGCGGGTTGGTATTTGACTATGGAAGAAGTTGGTAAGAGATTTGCCATAACTTATCAGGTTGACATTCCTAATACTTTGATCTTTCTTGGTTCGTGCATGACTGCTGCATCAAAATCAGGAAGAGTATTAGAAGGACTCCTTGTAAAGTTTTGCCCAGTCATAGGAGAATCAACAGACGTCATTGCACTCTTAAACAATGCTTGTATGTCCTGTCCAGTTGGTGGTGGAATATTTGGTGGAGTTGTTGCTGAAGATATGGATGCTGATGTTGATCCACCAGATCCAAATGATGCAAGACCAGTACTTGGACCAGATGTTGTTGAGATTTGAACAGGAGGTCCACCAGATCCAACTAACTTCTTCCAATGTTGTGGTGGATTTGCTGGTGCAGGATCATTCCTACCAACTTGAGATGTGTAGTGGAAGAAGTTTCCTCTGTTGCTAAACATCGGATCATCTTTACCTTTGTTCCCAAGTTGACTCTGACCTTTAAAGTCTGTTCTACCCTTTAATATCTTGAGTGCTTCTACAATTTTTGACTGACCCTCTGGTGATGCAAGTTTTGCTGCAAGTTTAGGCTCATCTCTTGCAAGTCCTTTATAAACTGCTTCGTATTGACCTCGTTGAGATCCAACTGCTGCAATTGTATTTGGCCATTTTGGATCTGCAACTCTGTTGAGAATGGATGCAGCAACTCCATACTCATCATCAGTTCCTCTTGCTGCTTCACCACTAACAATATATGCAAGGTCTCTAAAGTCTTGGGCAGATAGTTTTAAAGTTCCACCAGTTCCAGATTTATCTCCCCCAGATGCTTTGATATTTGGATTACCAGTTCCTGCCCATCCCAAAAAGTCCCACCAAGCTCTGCCTTGACTCTCTTTATTTTCTTGCTCTGCTCTTGGCATACCACCACCAGCAGCATATGCAATACCACCACGATAGATTGGTCTGTTTGTTCCACCACCCATAACATTCATAGCAGCAAGAGTGTCTGATCCAAACTGACTTACCGCACCTTTGCTCATCACAAACTCACCAGGAGTAAGCATTGCGGGGACAGTATCTCCGCTTCCAGAACCAGGAACTCTTCCACCACCACTTAACTGTGCTCCTCTCTGAAGAACAGATTCTCTCATCAATTGAGAAGAGTCTGGAGTTTGTCCAGTTTCTTTTGTTTCTTTCGGTGTTACTGTTCCTGCATCATTCTCTTTATTTTCCTCTTCTCTATTCCCTTGATTCATTTGGGTTATTGCATAAGCACCAACACCAGCAATTGCAGCACCTGCTAATAGTGGATGGTTTTTAGCAAACAAGAGAAGTTTTGGAATAGCAAAACGAGTCAGCATTGCAGTCCACTTAAGTATTTTCCCGACTACACCAAAAGTAATAAATCTACCAAGAGAAGTTCCAAAAGCAATGTAAGATCCAAGAAGAGCTGGCCACCAGTCTTTGAGGAACCTACCAATCGCATTTAGTTTTTCTTTATTTGCATCATCACTAAACCAATCAACAAGTTTAAACAAAACTCTTCCAGCAAAAACTGTGAGAAAGAATTCTAATATTTTTTGGAAAAGACTCTTCACGGGAGCAAGAACTTTTTCAGTTGCTTTAGCTAATTTTTTAAATGTTCCCGTTTCTAACTTATCTTCTCTTCTAGATCTTGATTCAGTTTCTTTCCTTCTTCTTTCCTTTGATTCTACATTTTTTTTAAACTTCTGTTCAGACCTGATTGTATTCAAAATAGAATCAATACCTTTCATTATATCATCAAGGTTCTCTTGAGTCTTTTCAGATACAGGAGTTGCAACGAACGGTTGAGCCGCACTAACAGGAGATTTAACAATCGCACCACCTCTCCCAAGAGATGTTCTTGCTGGACCAGATACTGAAGGACCAGTCTTTTTCTTTAAAACTTTATCAACAAACTTCTCAAAATCTATTTTGCTTCCTCTCTTCTTGAACCCCTCTTTTCTTTCAGATGGTGACAGTTGTCTGCCACCAATAGTTCCACTTGAAGTGAGTTCATCTAGATACGCTTGATATCTTTCAGCACCAATAAACTTTGAAGGTACAATCGCTGATGATTTTACCTTTGATACTTTTGGTTTTGGTGCTTTTTTGATTTCTTGCTTTTCTTCTCTAATTTCTTTCAGTATATCATCAAGACCTGGTGGTTCATTGCTTTCCAGGTACTCTTCTACTAACCAGTTCTGGTATGCTTCCAGATTATAATACCCACCATCCTTTCCTTTTTGATCTACTTGAGGATATCCACGAGGATCCTCTTTCATCTTGGCAATTATCTTATCAGCATCTGCTGAAGATAAGCGAACGAAAGAAGAATACTGTATACCAGCAGAGTCCGTACCGCCAGTTAATCGTGCCTTAAGTCTACTCCAAAGCGCATCAGAAACTCTTCCCTTATACCAAGGTTGATCTCTATCTAAAAAGTCTAGGGAAGTGCTACTTGAAGGCATTTTGTTGTTTCTGTTTTAATTCTTCTTCTTCAAGATGATTTTGTAATAGTCCAACATAGATGTCTCGTTCCCAAGGCATCATATTTTCAATCTCAGTCAAAGAATATTTATGGTACTGCATCAAGGCAAAATTAAGTTGGAAGTAATTTACCAGATCCATATGCACCATACCTAAGCGAAAAAAGACGCTAATCCCTCCAGAACAACTTCACTTTCTACTTTGGTATTTGGATTCTTAACTTTAATAGTATGAGAAAGTTTAGGCATAGTTTCAAAGAACTTTTCAATGTCTTTGAACTGTGAAGAGTTCATTGATTCAAGAAACTCTATCACTTCTTTTTTAGAAATATCCGCAGAAGCCCATACTTCATCTTCAGTATAGATCTTATCAATACAAGATGCAATCAATTCAAAAGATTGATCCATTGCATTCTTATCACTAAAGTCAAAGTTACTCTTAATGAATTGTTCCAATGATGGATACTTCATTTCCATCATAATTGAATCGTCAATCTTAATTCTATTACTGTGCTCATCATTCTTATGAACTTTAATTTCATCCAGATTGATATTGACAATCACTTGAGTTTCCTCATCATCTGGGCAGACAATATTTACATCAAGATCTTCACCAACAGACTTCCCACGAATATTAAGAAACAAATATTCAATGTCAAAAGTTGGGAGACTTTCTACTTTAATCCCTTTAGTGAGGATGCAATTCTTAATGACAGACTTAACAGCAGTTGTGATTTGCTTTGTGTCTTCGCTCTCTAAAGCAATCACAAGAACCTTTTCTTCTTTTACAAGAAAGGGTCTATACTTAATTGTTTCTCCTGTTGATGGCAACTCAAGTTCGTAAGTTGGCGTAGCAATTTTTGGTAATGGCATAATAACCCAAAAAGTTCAGTATGATTATTTATTCCCTCTCTCTAGGTCCTCTGACCGTGGTATTTGGACGAGTCAGATTTTGTCTTCCTCGCTGTACACTATCTTCAAATGCAGACTGTCTAAATCCCTCCAACTCTTCAGCAGTATATCTCCATCCACTGTTTCCATTAAACTTTGCTTGATCCAAAGGAGTTTGTGGTTTTTCGGAAGAAGTAGCAGTTCTTGAAGGGAGTTCATTGATAACATACCGAATATAACTCATTGACACGGTGCATTTCAACAGAGATGATGACTCATAAGAAACTGGCATAGAAGAAACCGAGAGAGGAAAACTTCTTACAAATTGATATGTCAGTTTTGATTTATAATCTCTTTCAAATTTTGTGACAGTCAATCCCTGATCAGAAATATATTCATCTGGATACTTGACGCGGTAAAAATAATCTTTATTAATTGGAGATTGATCTGCAGCGTCTTCGTTTGTAATATATCTCATCCACATCTCAAAGAATCTTATTGGTAAGTAAGCCTCTGCATCAACATAGAAAGTGAGATCAATTCTATCATCAAACAGTCTTCTATATGCGTGCTTCTCTGTCACACCAGTACGATCATTATTAAGTTCCAACGTAGTCAATTGTGATCCAGGAAGAGTTGCTTCCGAACACATTAGATTTAATTTATCCTGATCAACTCCTAAAATATTTCCCAAAGATGGAGGTATTCCAATCTGTACTTCAAAATGAGAAGTGAGAGCAGGTCTTAATAACTTTGATTTGATGTCTGATAGAGACCTTGGTGTAGGCATTTATAAATACTATTTGACCTTATATATTATGTATGATGGCAGAAAGTATTAAGAGTAAATACAGACCATCTTTTCCTAAAAAATATAAAGGGAATCCCAACAATATCATATGCCGTAGTAGTTGGGAAAGAAAGTTCTGCCATTGGTGTGACTTGAATGAGAATATTTTAGAGTGGGGTAGTGAAGAGTTTTCTATTCCATATCTTTCACCCGTTGATAATCGTGTTCATAGATACTTTCCAGACTTCATCGTAAAGGTGAAAGAATCAACTGGAAGAATTAAAACCTATGTAATTGAAGTTAAACCAAAGAAACAAACAAAACCACCAGCAAAGAAAAAGAGAGTAACCAAGTCTTATATTCATGAGTGCGTGACTTATGAAGTCAATCAAGCAAAGTGGAAAGCAGCAAAAGAATTTTGTGCAGATAGACTCATAGAATTTAAGATAGTCACCGAAGACGAACTAGGTATTAAGTAATGGCACCACAAGGTTTCGGTCAGTATGTAGGAACAGGAACTGCAAGAACTAGAGAACTGCAGAGAAAAATTGCAGAGTCTAGATCTGTTGATCAAGACGATGTTATGATGTTCATTATGGAAGTTTTTAAAGAAGAAGTTTTATATCCTGAACCAGGTAAATTTTATACTTTTGTTTACAGTCCCAAAACTCCAGACATTGAGTATGATCAATACCCCTTGATTGCTTGCACATCATTGGAGAGATGGGGATTTAAAGGCATCAATTTTCACTGGAGACAAGGAAGACAATATACTTGGGAAGAAGTTGTAGGGAAACTTCACGTTGTAAAATACAATGAACTTGATGAATTGCTCGCATTACAGTATGGAAAGTTCCGTCTAAATAAATAAAAAACCACCATTCTGATGGCTGCATCCACAACACCCGGATGGGAAGCTGAAAGTTCTTCCATCATTAAGGCAACTCTGCCAACAAAATTACTACCATCCGCTGGAACGGGTCCTGCTGGTGCTGCAGATAGAGTTTTTGTAAAGGGCAATATATCAAACGGAAATTATGATGTCTACAGACCAGGATTGTTTGGAGACACTCTGATTTATTCAAGAAATGCTTCTACTAACAGTGTAGTCATACACAATCAGTCTTTATATAATGCAAGATTTAATCAAAAAGATGCAAGAGGAAAATCAAATTTTTCATCTTTAGATAAGGCTATTCAAGCATCTGTTCTAAAAAATGCAAGGTTAAATGCAGGAACAGATCCCATAGGAATTGCAAATTACAACAGAATTGCTGCTACTCCTACCTACAAATCTCAAGCAAATGCAGCACCAGAAAAAACAAAACCTGTTGTACCAAGACAAGGAGCAACTCCCCCACCAAAAGAATCTCCAGCAAGTGAACCAGCAGATGATCAGAGTGGTGCAACTTTAACTCCAGCTAGTGTATTAGATTCTTCTGGAGGAGCATCTGGTTCATCAATATCAAGAAAAAAATTTCCAGAAAATTTAAAGTATCCATCAGACCTTAGCACATCAAATCAGGATGTTCTTAAGATTAATATGGTGGAGTATAAACCAAGGAGACCTGGTGGAGGAATTACTGGAGACACGTCAATTGGTTTTACTCCAAGTAGAAGCACAGACTATACAATTATTGGATCAGTATTTCTACCAATTACATCTGGAATAACAGACACCAATTCGGTTCAGTTTGGATCAGAAAATATGAATCCTGTTCAAGCTGAACTTGCAGCTCTCGCTTTAACCACTATAACAAAAGGTGGGCAAGCTGGAGCGGAGCAAGTAACGAGTCTTTTGAAAAATATACAAGGCAACAAAGATCCAGTTAAGACTGGTATAGCAGCATTTTTTGCAGGTGCTGCATCTGGAACAGGAGCACAACTTTTAACCAGAGCAACAGGTGCTGTATTAAATCCAAATATGGAGTTGCTGTTTCAACAACCAACATTGAGACCATTCTCATTTACATTTAAACTTGCAGCAAGAAGTCAACCAGAAGCAAATGAGATTATTAAAATCATTCGCTTCTTTAAACAAGGGATGGCAGTTCAAAGAACTCCTTCAAACTTGTTCCTTAAGACACCGCATACATTCAAGTTAGAATATTTGCATAAAGGTGAAGGACACAAGTATTTGAACAAATTTAAAGAGTGTGCATTACAATCATTCACCGTTGACTACACACCTGAAGGAAACTATGCAACATTCACTGATGGAAAAATGGTTTCTTATCAAATAACAATGCAGTTCCAAGAACTTGAACCAATCTTTAATGATGATTATGGAAATAATGATGGCGCAGCAGTAGACACGGAGTTGGGTTACTAAAATGTCAAACTACTTCAGAAGAGTTCCAGATTTTGAATACGTCAGCAGACTTCCTGATGCGAAGATTTCTGATTACATTACTGTTAAAAATTTATTCAAGAAAGGGAAGTTAAGAGAAGATATCTTCCAGGACTTATCTGTCTTTACCAAGTATCAAATCAAAGGTGATGACAGACCAGACAATGTTGCTTTTGAATTTTATGGAGATTCTAATTTAGATTGGTTGGTTTTAGTTTGCAATAATATCCAAAACATCCAAACAGAATGGCCATTACCACAGTCATCTTTTGATGCTTTTCTTATAGAAAAATATGGTAATTATGATACTTTATTCAGTGGCATTCATCACTACGAAACTTCAGAAATCATAGACAGTAATGGTGTTACGGTTTTACCTGCTGGACTACAAGTTGATTCTGGATTTACTTTTGAATACTATGATGAGTTGTCTTCATCATTAATCACAAGAAGTGATGCTGCAGTTCCAGTTACAAATTATCAGTATGAAGAAAATATTCAGAATGATAAGAGAGGAATCTTCTTATTGAAACCAAGATATATCAACGTTGTTCTTGATGATCTAGAAGAGATTATGGCATATGAAAAAGGTTCCACTCAATATGTGAGTGAAACCTTGAAGCGTGGAGACAATATTAGAATCTACGAATAATCACTCTTCAGCAAGACGCTGGAAGTAAGAGAGTGCATCGTCTTCATCTTCATCATTAGAAGACCTTACAGGTGCAGCAGCAACTGGTTCTTCGCGACGGGAAGAGAAGTTAGGTGCATATGAACCACGGTCGTTATCCTCATCTTCAACCTCTTCATCAAGGCGAGGACGGGTAGATTTCTGACCAAGAACCATCTTGAGACGATTTTCCAGTTGCTCATAGGACTTGAACTGATCAGCAGCAGTGAGAGCACTCAAAGAATACTGATTCTTCCACAGTGCTTCCAGAGCATCATCATCGTCCAGAAGAGGAGTGACACGATCAAACTCTGACTTGTCGTAGTTCCAGTAACCGTCCTTCTTGACGATCTTCAGTTTGAAGTTTGCACCACCCCAGAAATCAAAAGGATTAATGGGAGTCTCGTCTTCAAACTCTGGTTGCATGGATTCCATGATCTTGTCAAAGATCTTCTTACCATACTTGAACAGGAAGACACGACCTTCGTTTGCAGGATTAGCAGGATCCTTCACCACATAGATGTTGCTGTAGTAAGAAAGCTTACGCTTCTGCTTGCGAACAGTGTCCTTGTCTGCATCATTTCCACTGTTCCAGAGTTCACGGTTGTGCTCGGACACAGGATCCTTCTGACCAAGAGTAGTCAGAGAATTCTCAATGTACCAACCACCAGGACCTTGGAAGGCATGAGAATACATCTTTGCCCAGGGAAGTTCTTCCCCTTCAGGTGCAGGCAGGAAACGGATGACTGCAAAACCATTGCCAGTCTTGTCCATTTCGGGTTTCCAGAGACGGTCATCACCGCTGCTGGTATTGTTGCTCATCTTCTCTACTTCTTTTACCAGTTTCTGCGTGAGAGAACCAAGAGAAGATTGTTTCTTAAGGTCTGCGAAAGACATAGGATTACCTCGGATTTGTACGGATTTGGCTTTTGTGTACTTCGTTATTCTACAGGTCTGAACCAGACTTGTCAATCTTATCTTTCATGACTTGCAGCATTTGAGTCATGTTGTTAAACACGACATTCATATCAACACTAGATGAGAGACCCATCATTTGAGCGGACTCAAGAATCCTCTCTTTCATTTGAACTGCTTCTGGATCATCAGATAAACTTAAGCGTGTGTATAAGATTTTTTGTTTTTCAATCAATCTTTCCAACATTTTAATGTGATACAATTGATCACTTGAATTCATAGAGGGAAACTTAAAGACATTTTTATAAATGCTTTCTTGTAGTTCATTGATCTCTGCTATTTCAGAGCGAACTACGTCAGAGTTAAAGAAACTCATTTCTCTCCTAGAACAATTTGCTTAAGAACATTTTTATAACGTTGTACATCAATATTTAGGAACGGAGAATATTTTTTCATTCTCATACTGACGGTTTCCCACACTGGATCTTGCAATTTCTTATCAAAATTATTCCCGAACAGGAAAATTTTATCGTATATCACTAGGGTTTCCATACTAATATTCCCGTTCAGGAACTTCTTTAAAACCAGTGGGTGACCTTTAGAACAATCAAAAACATCATCTACTTTTTGATTTTCAAATAACTTTTCAGTTTCTTCTTTAAAGACATATGAAAGTGATTGATTTCTTTTCTTCCATGCCGTGTATCTTTCTTCACCTTCGCGTATCATTTCTCCTATCCAAAGCTTACTTGGATCAGTGCAGGTGATAAAGTTAGATACAAAGAAATCAACAACTTCTTTATCGTCTTTGTTTCGTGCTAGTTTTTCAAACCAGAAACGATCTTTACGTTTGTAGAATGATTGAACAGTCGCACGACTTTTACCACAGTATTTGTGGTAGTCATAACTGTCTTTAGTGAAGTGGTTCTTCAAAGACAAGTAGCATTTATAGACATCAAACGGCATCATGAAAAAAGTAATAAGGTCAAATTTTTGCCGGGATTTTTTTCACCCCAAATTGGAATCAAAGAGGCAATTTAGCACGGGAACTTCTCTTCAGGAAGTTGAGTTCCATTGCTTCGTACTTGATCTTTTCCTTCAACGGTTTAGAAATTAGTTTAGGAACTGATTCAACATCAATGCCATTCTGTTCACAGAAATAAACGATGGCATCGATATAGTTCATATCGCCATGAGTTTGAACCAATGCCTCAATTTCTTGTGCAAACCGCGAAGGGCAAAAGAACTTATTTTCGAATGCCTTTTCTAGTTCATTCTCCATTTTGCCCAGTATTGTGAGATACAAATTCTTTAATGTAGCGTACTAATAGTTTAATATAATCCCCTTTGTTTCTTTTGTCAAATACTTTTACTTCACCACCAGGAGTAACCATAAGTGTGATGAGTTTTTTGATGGGGATTCCAGTCAACTCATAATATGCAGCAGCATAAAACATTTCTTGAACAAAGTAATTCTCAATCCACTTTTCTGGTTTGATCTTTGTTGATGTCTTGAAGTCAATAACTGCTAGTTCGCCTTCATATTCAGCGATACAATCTACTCTACCTGCCAGTCCAAGATATTCTGAATAGAGTGTGCGTTCAATGGCATGAATATTATTTATCTTGTCCAGTTCATTCTTGATATGAAAGAACATAAACTTTGTCATGGGTTGATAATCATCCCAGTTCAGTTCTTTGTTCTCAAGATAGTCCTGACAAACCTGGTGAAAGTCAGTCCCTCTTGCTGTTGCTTGACGGGTGATTCTATTTGCTTCTTCATTACCAACTCTCTTCCTCCATTCAACAAAGATCTGTCGGTTGTAGAAGGAAGTTACAGAGGTAATAGAAGGCACCCAGTCTCCATTGGGAAGGTTATAGAGACGGATGCCATTCGTTTCTTTCTTGTTTAATTCAAGATCACCTAAAAAATTACGATGAATAAAACTCATAGATTCAATTCCATTTTAGCAAGGATGTATTCTTTCACAAATCCAGAGCGAACGATATCCTCAACTCCAAACTCAATAATATCAACTGATGGCATGACGCGGAGAACTTTCATGAAGTCTGCAATGCCATTCTTTTCAGCGGATTTAATAAGGTCAGATTGAGTGGCATCGCCACAGAACATGATCTTACTGTTTTCACCTACTCGTGTAATTATACTATCAAGTTCGTGGAAATTCAAGTTTTGGAATTCATCAACGATGATGATTGCATTATCAAGAGTTGTACCACGAATGAATGAGGTGCTCCAGAAACTAATTGTACCTTGGGTTTTCAAGTTGCCATAGAGCATTTCAAAATCTGCATCTGTGGGAAGAGCAAACATGAACTTCACCATATTCTTATATGGAATTTGGTAGAGTGAAGATTTGTCTTCATGATCACCAGGCAGGAAACCGATCTCTCTGGTCGCTACAAGGGATCTAACGATGTAGATCTTCTCGTATGGGGAACTCTCATCCAGAACGTCTTGTAGAGCGTTGTAGAGGGTGATGAAGGTCTTTCCTGTTCCAGCACAACCATACGCAACAATGTGTTTATCATCTGCGTATGCTTCGTAAAGTGTTTTTTGATTTTCAGTGAGAGGCTCAATGTCTCTCATTAAGTCTAGATTAATCGGCTTCTTTCTTTTCATTTGTTTAGCCGTCAACCCAACACCAATTGGTTGGTCAGATGCTCTTTTTCTTCTTGGCATATCAGATTGGTTTTACGTTTGAACCTGGGACTTTTGAAACTTTATGGAGGACATCATTCCATCCAGGCTTGCTCTTGACAAGTCTGTCATAGATTTCTCCAACTTCTCCAGAACCAGGACAAGTCGAAGGGTCACTCCAATCTCTGTCCCACTCTGGATTATCAACTTTCCACTGATCCCAATCGTGAATGCTCATCTTCACTTCTTTTTGTTCACCAGTGACTTTATTAACGACGGGGTATGTTGCCATGAATCTCCATAAATTATAAGAATATTTAGACCCACTCTAATGCTTCCGCAACAGTGGGAAACTGCTCTGCAAATATCTTCTTGCACTGCTCTGCAATCTCCATGTGCTCCTTCTGGGTTCCATTAGCAGAGCGCAGTTGAATGTAGTGGATCCAAGAACGGCAGGAACCACTCATATACAAGCGAGTAGGAGTTGCCAGAGGAAGCACAAAGCGAGCACACTCTTTTGCTACACCATTGTCAAGCAGGTGCTGATACAGACTCATACCTTGTGCAAAGTAAGTCTGAATCTGCTTGTTAGATAATGCTACAAAC